>Ga0136611_10003017_pt1 | contig 11762 bp, 11 predicted proteins | sample AntDrymUQ2232306_2_FD_106645 | JGI IMG/M metagenome (GOLD analysis project Ga0136611, IMG submission 106645) | Polar desert sand microbial communities from Dry Valleys, Antarctica - metaG UQ223 (23.06) | ecosystem: Environmental > Terrestrial > Soil > Desert | place: Antarctica: Dry Valley... | reverse complement strand
GCCACTTACTGCGCCATCGTCCCGAGTGTGGGCGACTCGCTCGAAGTCACGGATGGCCGCAGCGACTCCCGGTTTCCATGGATGCAGGACAACCCGGTGGTGTACTACTGCGGGGTGCAGATTCGCGACCACGCCGGAGCGCCGATCGGCACCCTGTGCCACTACGACCTGCAACGCTGCGAGACGCGCTCGAGCGAACTGCCGTTGATGGGAGTGGCGGCGCCGCTGCTGTACGAGGCGATCAAGGACCTGGCGCCACCGGCCCGCTGATGTCCCCCCGAGGCCAGCGCGGCTTCACGTCGAAAGCGTAGAGCTCGATCGCCTGCTGAATTCCGGCCTGCAGCCGCATCGCGGCGGCCATCGCGATCATCGTGCCGTTGTCGGTGCACAGGTGCAGCTCGGGACAGTGAACCCGGAGAGCGCTTGGTACAGGCGGCATCGAGCTGCTCGCGCAGCAGGCGGTTGGCGCCGCGAGGAAGTGGTGCTCTTCCTTCCCGGCGAGCAGGTCGCCGGCGACGGCGGCCGTTTGCACGCGCGCTTCACTCACGCCGCGCGCGGCCACACCGGCGGGAACGGCGATGGGGCCGACGACGGTGACGTCGCCATTGCGGCCCGCGCCGTCGAGAGCCGTGCGCGCGACGAGCCGCATGCGCAGGGCGTGCGCGACCGACCGCACGCCGAGCGCCGCGAGCACGAAGCGGTGCGGCGAGCCGCCTCAGCGAGGAGGCCCGCGTCGCACCGTCACTTCATTGCCCAGTCGGTGGAGACGGAGAAGGTCCCCCACGACATGCGCAGCTCGCCGTGCGGCGCGCCCGGCTGGCGTGAGGGGATGAGCCAGATGGAGAAACTCTCGAGCGGCGTGGCGAGCTCGGACACACGAAGGTCGATGCGCGCCATCTCATTGTCCGGCCTGGAAGCCATGCCCGCCGGCATGGGCGACGCCCCCACGTCCTTCAGGACGAGAAGCTTCCATCCGGAGCGACCGGGGATGGAACGGAGGATCCACTTGCCCTTCGGCACGGTGGCGCCGCCGATGACGAGGTCCACGTCGGTGGTGAGCGTCGTGGCGCCGTTGGCGCCCGTGCGCCACTCCTTGTCGTAGGGCAGCAGGCTGTCGGTGAACAGGCGTCGCCCGCGCAGATGGGGCTGTCCATAATCGATGCGGACTTGCGACGGCTTGGCCGCCGCGCGCGCCGCGCTGTCCGCGAGGGTGAGCGTGACTTCCGCGGTGGCGCGGGTGCTCGACGAGACGCGCATGGCGCCCTGCGCGGAGGCCGTGCCGGCGACGGCGGCGAGGAGCAGCGCCGCGAGGGGTGACGAGAGGGATCGCATGGGTCGGTGGGCAATGGGTGAAGGGAGAAGATGCCGCGCGCGGCGCCGGATGCAAGCTATCGCGTCCGACCAGGCATGGCGTCATGCTGCCGGTCGAGCGCATCACGGAGTCCGTCGCCCAGGAGGGTGAACCCCGCGACGGCCCCGGTCACCGCGAGGCCCGGGTAGAGCACGAGCCTCGGTTCCACGAAGAAGTAGGTGCGCGCGTCGTTCAGCATGGCGCCCCACTCGGCGGCGGGGGGCTGCGCGCCCAGCCCCAGGAAGCTCAAGCCCGAGATAGCGAGGATCAGCTCGCCCATCTCCAGCGCCGACAACACGGCGAGCATGGGGAGGATGCCGGGCAGGATATGCCGCCGCATGATGCGCGCGTCGGAGGCGCCGAGCGCCCGTGCGGCCTGCACGTGGCCGCGCTCACGGAGGGAACAGACCATGCCGCGGACCACTCGGGCCGTGTTCACCCACCAGATGCCCGCGAGACCGATGGTGAGACTGGCGATGCCGGGGCCGAGCGTACCGACGATGGCGAGGGCCAGCAGGAGGGTGGGGACGCTGAGCAACGCGTCCACGAGCCGCATGAGCACGTCGTCCACGAGGCCGCCGGCGTATCCCGCGACGAGACCGACCGACACGCCGATTGTCATCACGAGCGCGGTCGCGATAGCGGCGATGCCCAGCGACCAGCGTCCGCCGAGCAGGAGGCGGCCGAGGACGTCGCGCCCCAGATTGTCGGTTCCGAGCCAATGAGCGGCGCTCGAGCCGGCGAAGGCGCCGGCCGGATCGATGAGCCCCGGGTCGCCCGGCGCGAGCCAAGGGGCAAGCAGAGCGCTCAGCGCCAGCGCGCCGACAATCGCCATGCCGGCCAGCGTGGTGGCGCGGCGCGGACCGCGGCGGGGTGTCATGCCGCGGATGCGCCGCCCAGCCGCATTCGGGGGTCCAGCCACCGGTACGCGAGGTCCACGCCCACGTTGACTATGACGAAGATGGTGGCGATGTAGAGGACGAATCCCTGGATGGCGGGGTAGTCGCGGTCGAGGATGGACTCCACCATCCAGCGGCCGATGCCCGGCCAGGCGAACACGGTCTCCACGATGACCGCCTCGCCGAGCAGGTGCCCGAATCGCAGGGCGCTGATGGTGACGAGGGGGTTCGCGGCGTTGCGCAGGGCATGCGACGAGAGAACGCGCCATGCGGAGAGCCCCTTGGCGCGGGCCGTCCGCGCGTATTCCGCGCCCGTCTCCTCGAGCAGGCTGGCGCGGAGGATTCGCGTGAGGCGTGCCGCGCTGCCGAGTCCGAGCGTGAGCGCCGGCAGCACGAGGTGGCGTAAGCTCGCTCCCCCGGAGACGGGGAGCGCGCCGAGGAGGAGCGCGAACACGAACATCAGGACATACGCGAGCCAGTAGCCGGGGAGCGAAATGCCGAGCACCGACAGCAGCCGCACGCCGCGGTCGACGGTGCCATGCGGATGTGCGGCCGCGGCGAGCGCCAACGGCAGGGCAACGAGCAGGCCGATCATGAGTGCCGAGAGCGCGAGGGCGAGCGTGGCCGGAAAACGCGCGGCGAGCTCGGCGAGCACCGGTTGCCCGGTGCGGTACGAGGTGCCGAAGTCGCCGCGCACGCTTCGCGAGAGCCACTGTCCGTATCGCGTGGCGAAGGGCTGGTCGAGTCCCAGGCGATGTCGCAGCGCCTGGACCTCAGCCTCGGAGGGCGCGTCGCCCGTGCGGCGCATGAGCAGGAGGTGCGCGGGATCGCCCGGGGCGAGCGTCGAGAGCGAGAACGCCAGCAGGGAGATGGTCAGCCACACGCCCGCGGCTCCGGCCACGCGGCCGCCAATCCACCGAACGAGCGTCATGGCGCGAGCCACACGGAACTCCAATCCTGGTTGAGGCGCGAGGGATGGGGTAGAAACCCGCGCACGCGGCTGCTCATGGCGTAGATGCGGGATACCCCCGCCAGCGGCACGGCGGCCACCTCCACGTCCACCAGCTGGTGCATGGCTTGCGCGGCGGCGTGTCGCGACTCGGCGTGGGTGTTCGCGGCGAGCGCACGCTCGACGAGCGCGTCGAAGCGCGGGCTGGCGTGCATGTACCGCGCGCTGCGCACCGACGACCTGGAATACCAGCGCAGGGCGAGGAGGAACGCGGGATTGGCGTCGTTCTGGTTCGGCAGCTCGAGGTCCAGGTCGAACGCGCCCGTGTTGAGTCGGCTCTCGTAGGCAGCGGCGTCGAGGGACTCGAAGCGAACATCGATGCCGATACGGGCGAGCTGGGCCTGTACGTACTCGACCGTGGCGCGGTCGATGGAGCTCGGGGCGGCGATCATCGAGAGCGAGCGCCGGCGGCCTTGCATCCGGCGGCGCGCCTCTGCCGTGTCGAAGGCGACGCCGCGCACGAGGGCCGCGTCCGCGCCCATCACGGCCGGCGGATTGATGGTGGACACCACCGCACTGCTCGCGTGGCCGAGGACGTGCCGCACGAGCGACTGGCGGTCGATGGCCATGGCGACGGCGCGCCGCAGCGAAGTGTCGCGAAGCTGCGCGTACGGGCCTGTGCCATTGAGGTTCATGTACAGCACGATCACCGCCCCCATCGGTGCTGCCACCACCGTGAGGCCCGGCTGGCGGGCGAGCGACGTGGCGTTGGCGCGCCCGACGTCCACAATCGCGTGCACCTGGCCGGACCGGAGGGCCACCGTGCGCGCGAGCTCGTCAGGGATGAAACGGAACACGAGCGTGTCGAGCGGCGGGCGTGGGCCGCGATAGCGGTCGTTGCGCGCGACGGTCAGGTAATCGTGCGCCACGTAGTCCACGAGCTGGAAGGGGCCGGTGCACACGGGCCGCCGCGCCGGATCGCTGCCCGGCTCGATGATTCCGTACATGGGATGGACCAGCTGCTCCACAAGTCGCCGGTTGATGCGTGCGGGAAGGATGTCGAAGGTGGAGTCATCGAGCACGCGCACGGAGGAGTCGCTGAGCGAACTGTAGTCGACGCGCGCACGGGTCAATTGGGCCAACGTGCCCGCCACGGCAGCGGCCGTGACGGTTGCGCCGTCCGAGAAGCGCGTCCTGGGCCGGAGTTGGAAGCGAACGGCGTTCGAGTCCAGGTGCTCCCATCGCGCCGCGAGCGCCGGTGCCACGGCGAATTCCCGCGTCAACCGGACAAGAGGCTCGCAGATGCCCGCGTTCAAGGGATAGCGGCCGAGACGTTCCCGATTGAAGGCGAGCGGGAAGTCGTCGGCGCCGTAGGCGACGATGAGCGTGTGCTGCTGCCGCGCGGCATCTCGGGTGCACCCGACCGAAGCGAGGAGCGCCAGGAGGAGCACGCGCGCGCGACCTGCCGGGTTTCTCGTCATCGTCCCCCCAGCACCGACGACAGCGCATCGGCCAGGAGGTTGAACGCGAGGATGGCCACGGTGATCGCCAGGCCGGGAAACACCGTGAGCCACCAGGCGGTGCGCAGGAAGCCCTGCGAGGCGCCCACGAGCACGCCCCAGCTCAGGATGGTGGGATCGCCGAGGCCGAGAAAACCCAGGCTGGCCTCGGTGAGCAGCACCTGGCCGAACAGGAGCCCGACCATCACCAGGAGGCTCGGCATCACCGCTGGGAGCAGCACGCGCGTGGCCACGTGTGTGCGCGATGCGCCCAGCGCGCGCGACGCGAGCACGAAGTCGAGCCCGCGCGTGGCGATCACCTCGCCGCGCACCACGCGCGCGATGGCGGGCCACGAGGTGAGCCCGAGCGTGAGCACCAGCCGGTCCACGCCGGGCCCGAACAGCGCGACCACCACCGCCACGAGGAAGAGCCGCGGCAGTACCTGGAACAGCTCGATACCGCGGCCGAGCACGTCGTCGGCCATTCCCCCGCGGATGCCGGCAAACAGGCCGATGGCGCCGCCGCATCCCACGGCCACGAGCATCACGGCGGTGGCGATCAGCAGCGAGGCGCGTCCCCCGTGCACCACTCCAGCCAGCAGGTCCCGACCCAGCGCATCGGTGCCCATGGGGTGGCCGCGGCTGGGCGCCTCCAGTGGCGTACCGCTGAGCGCGAAGGGATCGCCGCTGACCACGAGGGGCGCCACGAGGGCGAGGGCAAGGGTGACCACCAGCAGCGCGGCGCCGGCGCGTCCCGACGGACGCGCCAGCACGGCGCGCACGGTGCCACGCCGGCGAATCACGAGCGCCGGCACGGCGTGCGCGGGTGCGAGCTCAGTCGAGCTGGACGCGGGGATCGACGGCGGCATGCGCGAGGTCGGTGGCGAGGTTGGCGCCCACGACGGTGACGGACACGATGAAGAACAGGCCGAGGAGCACCGGGATGTCGCGCGTCTCGAGGGCGGTCAGGAGGAGACGGCCGGCGCCGGGCCAGCCGAACACCACCTCCACCACCACGGCACCGGCAAGCAGGTGTCCGATACGCGCGCCGAGCACCGTGAGCACGGGAAGCAGCGCACGCGGGAAGGCGTGGCGCAACAGCACCGCGCGCTCGCTCGCCCCCTTGGCGCGCGCCGTCCGGATGTGGTCGCGCTCCAGCTCGTCGATCAGGCCGCTGCGCGTCAGCCGCACGAGCACCGCCAGCTCCTGTGCCGCCAGCGCCAAGGCCGGCAGCGCCAGATGGCGGGCGACGTCGAGCACATGCGGAACGCCCGAGAGGTCGGAGCCTGCAGTGGACATCCCCTGCACGGGGAAGAGGCCGGTGCCCACCGACACGCCAAGGATGAGGAGCTGCGCGAGCCAGAAGGCGGGCGCGGAGAACAGCAGGAGGGCCACGGCGCCGATGGTCGCATCGCGCGCGGAATTCGGCCGGCGCGCGGCCGCCACGCCGAGCGGCAGCGCCACCGCCAGCGCCACCAGCAGCGACGCGGTGCCGAGCAGCAGCGTGGCGGGAATGCGCTCGCCGATGAGGGCCCACGTGCTGCGGCCCTGCACCCAGGAGAAGCCGAGGTCGCCCGAGGCGACTCGGCCGAGGAAGGTGACGAGCTGCCGCGGCAGCGGCTGGTCGAGACCGAAGCGGTGCCGCATGAACGCGTAGTACGCCGCGTCGCCGTGCTCGCCCGCAACGGCCAGCACGGGATCGCCGGGTGCGAGGTGCACGAGCGCGAACCCCACGAGCACGATGCCGAGCACCGTGGGGATCACCTGGAGCAACCGTCGGACCAGGTAGCGGCGACTCACCGCGCGCAGCTGGCCGCGGCCGCAAAGTGCGCCGCCACGCCGAAACCGGAGCAGCGAGCGCTGTATGCGTGCGTGTTCGTCGTCTCTACCAGCCACACGTACGGCTGGTCGCGCACGGCGAGCTCCTGGATCTCCCGGTAGATCCGCCGTCGCTCGGCGACCTCCAGCGCGGCGCCGGCGCGGTCGAACAGGCTGTCCATGGTGCGGCTGCGATAGCCCGCCATGTTGGAGAAGGGCACCGGCGCGATGCTCGACGACACGAGCATGCGCTGCACGCCCACCTGGGGGTCGGGGCCTTGGCAGTACGGCGCGATGGAGAGGTCGAAGTCGCGCGCCGTGAACACCGACTGCGCGAACACCGCCGGCTCCAGCGGGATGACGCGAAGGTCGATTCCCACCCTGCGCAGCTGGGCGCGCAGGAGCTCACCGTAGGGCGTCATGCTGCTCATCACCTTGAACGTGGCGACGAAGGGAGTGCCGGTGCGGACGCCGGCGACGCCATGCGCCACGCGTGTCCCACCCGCGGTGCGCAACCAGCCAGCGGCGGTGAGCAGGCGATCGGCGCGCACCGTGTCGAACGGCGGCATGGCGAGACGGTCGGCATGCGCGAAGGCGATGGCCGACGAGATGGGCGCGGTGGCAACGCGTCCGTTGCCGAATGCGACGCGCTCCACGAACTGCACGGGGTCGATCGCCATCGCGATGGCTCGCCGCACGTTCAGGTCGCGCACGAGCGGCCGGTCGAGGTTGAAGCCGATCGTGGTGACACAGTTGCTGCCGCCGGGACTCACCGACGACTGCCTCAGGTGCACGCCCGGGTCGCGTCGCAGGCGCGCGCGCTCCGGACCGGGCACCGCGAACAGCCAGTCCACCTCGCCAGCCTGCAGCGCGGCCACCTGCGTGCTCCCGTCGGGTATCACGCGCAGGACGACGCCATCGAGATGCGGCCGGCCGCCGAAGTAGGCGTCGTTGGCCCGATAGCGAAGCTCGGCGCCGTGCGCGTAGGACACGAAGCGGAAGGGACCGGTGCCCACGGGCGCCAGGTTCGCCGGATTGCGCAGCGGATCGGAGCCGGCAAAGCGGTGACGTGGCACGATCGGCGCCTCCACCACGTCGAGCTGGGCGAGAAGCGGCGCATACGGTCGCCTGAACTGGAAGACGACGGTGGAGTCGTCAGGTGCGTCGATACGGAGCAGGACTGGGCCCAGCGACGCCCGCGCCCTGGAGTGGAAACGCAGGAGCACGGAGTCGAAGCTGAACTTCACGTCGGCCGATGTGAATGGGCGTCCGTCGTGCCAGGTGACACCGCGCCGCAGCGTGAAGCGGTACCGGGCGCCGCCGTCCTCCACCGCCCACCGCGCGGCGAGCGCCGGCCTGGGGACGAGGTCGTCGCCGAGCGACACGAGGCCGTCGTAGAGCAGGTCGGCCGCGGTATGCACGCCGCCGTTGGTGGTGATGGCGGGGTTGAGGTGTCCCGGATCGCTCGTGATGGCGGCGACGAGCACGTTGCCGCGAATGGAGCGAGCCTGGGCGCGGTCCGCGCCGCCGGCGTCGCCCGCGCAGGAAACCGCGGCCGCGGCGAGCAGCGTGGCTGCGAGGCGGCCGGCCAGGTGGCGGACCGCGGGATGTCGTCTCATGCCGTCTGGTGCTCGGTGGGGTTCCGCCGCGAGCCCAATTATCCCGCCCGGACGCGAGCCGCACAAGCATCCAGCGCGGCTCCGGCGGCGTACCCACGTTTGCGGACCGCATCCTCGCACGGCACGTTCTTCCTCGCACATGACCGAACGACATGCCAACCTCAGCGAGCGCGACCTCCCGCCCTGCGGCTGTGCTCGGCCGGCTGCGCGAGCTGCTGTTGGAACTCTGATCGACCGGGCTGGGCCATTGGCTGGGCCACTTCGATCATTCGAAGTGGAGTTGCCCGTCTGCTGCCCGACGCGTAGGGTGGAGCTGGAAAGGAGTTCGTTTTCGCTTCCGCCAGCCCGGTGGCCATGGAATGTCGCACTCGGAGCGACGACTGATCGCGGTGCAGGGTGTGGTCCAGGGCGTGGGCTTCCGGCCCTTCGTCCACCGGCTGGCGGTCGCGAGCCGGCTGGGCGGCACGGTGCGCAACGGCGGGGCCGGCGTGCTGATCGACGTGCAGGGCGAGCCGGCGAACCTGGACGGGTTCTGCCGCTCCCTCACTGCCGAGCTGCCGACGCTCGCCTCAATAGAAAGCATCGGGATCGAGGCGGCGCCGCCCCTGGCGGCGAGTGGGTTCCGGATCGCCGCGAGCGAGCGCGCCGTGCCGCCAGCGAGCATTCCGTCGCTGCCGCCCGACGTCGCAACTTGCGAGCGGTGCCTCGGCGAGCTGTTCGACCCCGGCAACCGGCGGTTCGGTCATCCGTTCATCAGCTGCACCGACTGCGGGCCGCGCTTCACCATCGTGCTGGACGCGCCGTACGATCGCGAGCGCACCACGATGGCGACGTTTGCGATGTGCGCGCCGTGCCGTTCGGAGTACGAGGATCCTGCCGACCGGCGCTTTCATGCAGAGGCGATCGCCTGCCCGGACTGCGGGCCGATGCTTCGGCTCGTGCGCCCTGGCGATGCCGGCGCGAGGAGCGAGACGCTCGATGACGTGTCCGGCGCGCACGCACTCACCCACGCGGTGGAGGCAATCCGCCGCGGCGCCATCGTTGCCGTGAAGGCGCTTGGCGGCTACCAGCTCGCCTGCGACGCGACCAGCGAGGAGGCGGTGGCGCGGCTTCGTGCGCGAAAGCATCGCCTGGCGAAACCATTCGCGCTCATGGTGCGCGACCTGGCGATGTGCGAGTCGCTGTGCGAGGTGGATTCAGGGCAGCGCGCGATGTTGATCTCCGCGGAGCGGCCCATCGTGCTGCTCGCCTGTCGGACCGGGGCGGCCGTGGCCGACTGCGTGGCGCCCGGCCAGCGCACGCTCGGCGTGATGCTGCCGTCCACGCCACTGCACTATCTGCTGCTCGCGGCCGCGGAGCGCCCGCTCGTGATGACGAGCGGCAACCGGACCGGCGACCCGGTGGCGATCGACGACGCGACCGCACTCGATACCCTTGGCGACATCGCCGACGTCTTCCTCGTCAACGATCGCGCGATCGTCGCGCGCTGCGACGACAGCGTGATGCAGCACAGCGCTGGCGCGGTGCGCGTGATCCGGCGCGCCCGGGGACTCGCGCCGCGTGCCATTCCACTGGCCGTGCGCAGCCGCGCGACGGTGCTGGCGGTGGGCGGCCACCTCAAGAACACGGCGTGTGTGGTGCGGGGCGACCGCGCCCTGCTCTCGGCGCACGTGGGTGACCTGGACGGGGCGGAGGCGCGCGGCGCGCTTCGTGCAGCCATTGCGCAGCTCCTCCGGGCCACCGCCTCGGCGCCCGCGATCGTCGCGCATGACCTGCATCCCGAGTATGCCTCAACGCGCATCGCCGAGTCGCTGGGCATCGCCGACCGCATCGCGGTGCAGCATCATCACGCACACGTCGCGGCATGCGTGGCGGAGCATCGCGTACGCGGGCCGGTGATCGGGGTGGCGTTCGACGGTGCGGGCCTCGGCACGGACGGCGCGATCTGGGGCGGCGAGTTCCTGCACGTCGACGGCGCGCGGTTCACGCGACTGGGGCACCTGGCGTACGTGCCGCTACCCGGGGGCGATGCGGCCGCACGTGCCCCATGGCGCTCGGCGGCGGCGCACTTGGCACATGCAGCCCGCCGGACTGGCACGGCGGCTGGCGCGCTCGACGCGGCGCGACCGGCCGAGGTGGGGGATGCCGAATGGTCCCTCGTGCAGCAGCTCCTCGTGCGCGACGGAGCCGCGATGCCGCGCACGTCCAGCGTCGGTCGCCTGTTCGACGCGGTGGCGTCGCTGCTCGGACTCTGTCACATCTCACGCTTCGAGGGCGAGGCGGCCATGTCGCTCGAGGGCACGGCTGATCCTCGCGCCCGGTCACGTTATGTGATGCCGCTCTCGGACGACGTCGTGTGGACGGCAGATCCGTCGCCGCTCATCCACGCGGTGATCGAGGATCGTGCGCGGGATACCGGCGTCGGAATGATCGCGGGCGCGTTCCATCTGGCGCTGGCCGAGCTCGTGGTACAGGGGTGCGTCCGGGCGCGTGAGCAGACCGGGACGAGTGCGGTGGTGCTGGGCGGCGGGGTGTTCGTGAACCAGCTTCTGCTCGAGCTCTGCCTTGCTGCGCTGGCGGCCGAGCGGTTCGAGGTGCACGCGCCGCGGCTCGCGCCATGCAACGACGGCGGACTGTCGCTCGGTCAGGCATACGTGGCCGCCTGCGCCCTGGAGGATTGACCATGTGCCTTGGCGTGCCCGGCCAGATCACGGAGTTCCTGGATGATACGCACCACCTGGCCAAGGCCGAGGTGTCGGGGGTGCGGCGGGCCATCAATGTGGGGCTGCTCGTACCCGACGGGCTGGCGGTGGGAGACTGGGTGCTCATCCATGTGGGATTTGCGCTCAGCAAGATTGACGAGGAGGAGGCGCGGCGAACCACGGAGTTCCTGCAGGCGCTCGGCTCCGACTACGACGACGAGCTGCGGATGATCATGGACAGCCGGATCGAATGACGACCACCGTTGTGTCGCACGTTGACGACGCGAGCGCGCGCGAGACTGCCTCGGCAGTCGTGCGGGCGCGCTTTGACGCATCAAACCGGGTGTGCGAAGCGTTCTTTGCGGCCGAGAGTGACGCGATCGCACGGGCGTGCCAGGCGATGGCCGAACGGTTCCGGACGGGCGGGCGCCTGCTCGTGCACGCGCCGCCGTCACGACGGAGCGACGTGTCGCACGTCGTGGTGGAGTTCATGCACCCCGTGGTGGTGGGCAAGCGAGCTCTCGGCGCGCTTGCGCTGGAGGGGGAGGGGCAGCTCGCGTTGCTGGGACGTCCGAACGACATCGTGCTGGTGCTGGCTGACGGCGCGCCGGACGCTGCCGCGCGATCGCTCATGACGGGCGCGCGAGGGAGCGGCATGCTGTGCCTTGTCATGGCGGGGCGTTCGGCACTCGGCGGAAGGGCCAGCGGCGGCGCCGACAGCGACGGAGCGCCGGCGGGCTTCGAGTTCGTCGTCGCTTCCGGTGACGCCTGCATCGTGCAGGAGGTGCACGAGATGCTGTACCACGTCCTCTGGGAGCTCGTGCACGTGTTCCTCGACCGCAGCGAGCCCGCCGCATGATCGCGCGCGCGACCTGCGATACCCACGATGGCTCGTGCCATGTCTGCGGCGACGTGGCGCTCGCGG
>Ga0136611_10003016_pt1 | contig 11762 bp, 12 predicted proteins | sample AntDrymUQ2232306_2_FD_106645 | JGI IMG/M metagenome (GOLD analysis project Ga0136611, IMG submission 106645) | Polar desert sand microbial communities from Dry Valleys, Antarctica - metaG UQ223 (23.06) | ecosystem: Environmental > Terrestrial > Soil > Desert | place: Antarctica: Dry Valley... | reverse complement strand
GTGCAGGTGCGGGGGCCGGGTCCGCGGGCCGCCCCGGGGCGTTTGGACGATCCTTCACCCTTGCGCCTAGACTTCACCTTTGGTGGTTCTCCACACGCTTTGGCCTGCCCGTCGGCTGGTCGCGGCGCGCGGGGAGCCGGAGGGCACTAGCTCAACTGGCAGAGCATCGGTCTCCAAAACCGAAGGTTGGGGGTTCAAGTCCCTCGTGCCCTGCAAGCAACACCGGTCGCCGACTGTCGGCCGGACCACGACGGAAGGTGAAGATCGTGTCGGAGAGCAGCACGGTGCGCCGTGGTCGCGACCCCGAGGATCGTGACGCCAAACGCACCAGTCCGGCGACGTTCTACCGCCAGGTGATCGCCGAGCTCCGCAAGGTCGTCTGGCCTACGCAGCAGCAGCTGGTCACCTACTTCATCGTGGTCATGGTGTTCGTGATCGTGATGATGGCGATCGTGTCGGCTCTGGACCTCGCGTTCGGCAAGCTGGTATTCGCCGTCTTCGCCGGACAGAGCGGCTAGGCAGGCCCGACGCTCGCGGTGACCCTGTGTCGACCCGGGCGGACCAGCATCCCCAGCAACTAGACGAAGCAGGCGAGAAGTGACAGAGCAGCACGTGGATCCCAACGAGCCGGTCGAGACCGACCAGGTCGACGAGACCCCCGAGAGCGACCCGGAGATCGACAGGGCCGCCGAGGCCGAGACGGCCCCGGACCCTGAGGTCCCCGAGGTCGAGGACGTCGTGGTCCCGCCGGACGACGAGGACACGGCGGTGACCTCTGACGTCGAGGTGCCGGCCGACGAGGCTGCCGCTGACGACGCCGAGCCCGCCGAGTCCGACGACTCCGACGAGGAAGCCGCCGCCGAGGAGGAGGTCCCCGACGCGCTGGAGCAGTTCCGCCGGGAGCTCGCCATGCAGGTGGGCGACTGGTTCGTGGTGCACACCTACTCCGGCATGGAGAACCGGGTGAAGGCCAACCTCGAGAACCGCATCCACTCCCTCAACATGGAGGACTACATCCACGAGATCCGGGTCCCCACCGAGGAGGTCGCGGAGATCAAGAACGGCCAGCGCAAGATGGTCAAACGGACCGTCCTGCCCGGCTATGTCCTCGTGCGTATGGATCTCACCGACGAGTCGTGGGCCGCGGTCCGCCACACCCCGTCGGTCACCGGTTTCGTCGGCCACAGCCACCAGCCGGTGCCGCTGAGCCTCGACGAGGTCGAGAAGATGTTGGCTCCGGCCGTCGTCGCGGCCGCGGAGGCCGAGGCGGTCGCCGCGGGCACCAGCACCCAGTCGAGCGGCGCCGCGAAGAAGCTCGTCGAGGTCGCCGACTTCGACGTGTCCGACTCGGTCATGGTGGTCGACGGTCCGTTCGCCACGCTGCACGCGACGATCACCGAGATCAATGCCGAGTCCCAGAGGGTCAAGGCCCTCGTCGAGATCTTCGGCCGGGAGACCCCGGTCGAGCTGAGCTTCGGCCAGATCCAGAAGGTCTGAGGCTCACCGCAAACACCGCAACACCTGAGGTGGCAGAGCCAGTCCCGGCTCGACATGACCACGACGTACGAAGAAGAAGGACACCCAAGGAATGCCTCCCAAGAAGAAGATCGCTGCGCTCGTCAAGGTGCAGCTGCAGGCCGGTGCCGCGACGCCGGCTCCGCCCGTCGGCACCGCCCTCGGTCCGCACGGTGTGAACATCATGGAGTTCTGCAAGGCCTACAACGCCCAGACCGAGGCGATGCGCGGCAACGTGATCCCGGTGGAGATCACGATCTACGAGGACCGCTCGTTCACGTTCATCACCAAGACGCCGCCGGCCGCCGAGCTCATCAAGAAGGCCGCCGGTCTCGCCAAGGGCTCCGGCGTCCCGCACAAGGAGAAGGTCGGCAAGCTCACCAAGGACCAGGTCCGCGAGATCGCCACGACCAAGCTCCCCGACCTCAACGCCAACGACCTCGACGCGGCGATGAAGATCGTCGAGGGCACCGCCCGCTCGATGGGCGTCACTACCGACTGACGTCGGTCCACCCAGCATCAACACCCTCGTGGCAGGACGGCGCTCGTCCGGACCACAACTGGAAGAAAGAGAACCAGACATGCAGCGCAGCAAGACCTACCGGGCGGCGGCCGAGCAGTTCGACCGCGACGAGCTCCACGCCCCGCTCACGGCGATCAAGCTCGCCAAGACCACCAGCAAGAAGAAGTTCGACGAGACTGTCGATGTCGTGATGCGCCTCGGGGTCGACCCCCGCAAGGCCGACCAGATGGTCCGCGGCACCGTCAACCTGCCCCACGGCACGGGCAAGACCGCCCGCGTCCTGGTGTTCGCCAACGCCGAGAAGGCCGACGCCGCTCGTGAGGCCGGCGCCGACATCGTCGGTGGCGACGACCTGATCGAGAAGGTCGCCGGCGGCTGGCTCGACTTCGACGCCGTCGTCGCGACCCCGGACATGATGGGCAAGGTCGGCCGCCTCGGCCGCGTGCTCGGTCCCCGTGGCCTGATGCCGAACCCCAAGACCGGCACCGTCACCCCGGACGTCGCGAAGGCCGTCTCGGACATCAAGGGCGGCAAGATCGAGTTCCGCGTCGACCGCCACGCCAACCTGCACTTCATCATCGGCAAGGCGTCGTTCGACGAGGTCCAGCTGGCCGAGAACTACGCGGCTGCCCTCGAGGAGGTGCTGCGGCTCAAGCCCGCCAGCTCCAAGGGCCGCTACGTCCGGAAGATCACGGTGTCGACGACCATGGGTCCCGGCATCCAGGTCGACCCCAACCGCGTCAAGAACGTCGCGGTCGAGGACGAGGCCTGAGGCCACAGCCTGACGAGACATCCGACGCCCCGGTCACCGCACGGTGACCGGGGCGTCGTACGTTCGGGCGCATGCGCTGCGTGATCCTCGACGACTACCAGCAGGTCGCCCTGGGGTACGCCGACTGGTCGCGGCTGGCGGGCGTGGAGACCATGACGGTGGACCGGCACCTCGCCGACGAGGACACCCTGGTCGCGGCGCTCATCGACGCCGAGATCGTGGTGGTGATGCGGGAGCGGACCCCACTCACCGCGCGTCTGCTGAGCCGGCTGCCACGCCTACGGCTCGTGGTCACCAGCGGGATGCGCAACGCCTCCCTCGACCTCGCGGCCTGCGCCGAGCGGGGTGTCACGGTCTGCGGCACCGCCTCGTCGTCGACCCCGCCGGGGCGACGCTGGGCCTGGTCTGCCTCGGCAAGATCGGCACCCGGCTCGCCGCGGCGGGGCACGCCTTCGTCATGGAGGTGCTCGCCTGGAGCCCGCACCGGACCGACGACCGGGCCGCGGCCGCCGGGCGCGGCGGGTCGGCAAGCAGGCGCTCTTCGCCGGGAGCGACGTGGTGTCGGTGCACCTGGTGCTGGCCGAGACGACCCGCGACATCGTCGACGCGCTCGGCGCGAGACGGGAGACGGCGTACCTCGTCGACACCCCCGCTGGCCGGGCTGGTCGACAACGTGGCGCCGCTCACGGCGCTCGATGCCGGACGGCTTCGCGGCCGTTCTCGGCGTCTTCGACGAGGAGCCGCTGCCCGCCAGGCAGTCGGCTGCGCCACGACCCGCGGATCCTCGCGACGCCGCACCTCGTCGACGTCACGGAGAGCATCTACCGCCGCTACTTCGGGGAGGCCGTGGAGGACGTCGGGCCTGGCTGGCCGGCTCGCCGCTGCGGGTGCTCTGACGTCCCGAGAGCGAGTCCCACCCGCCCCGCGCGTTGCAGTGGGTGGGCGTCATCTGCGCTTCTCGGCCATTGCAACGGCCGAGGAGCGCCAAATTCCCCGGTGAGCCGGGGAATCTGCCAGGCCCTGGCACGCAGGGTCAGTCGACGTAGACGCGCTCGTCGACGAGACGCTCGGCGACGGCATTGCCATCCGACTCGAAGCGGCCCTGCTCGAAGCGCTTGCGGAACTCCAGCTCCGCACCGTCGTGGCCGGCGCGGTTCTTCTCGACGCTGAGCACCGACCAGCCGCGGAAACGCTCGCCGCTGTTGCCGTCGAACATCAGGTGGTGGCGGGCCACGATGTCGGACTTGGTGTTGAGGATGAGCACCAGGTCGGGCTCGTAGGCCAACGCGGTCGAGCCGCGCAGGTGGCGGGCCCGCAGCCGGGTGCCGGGCTCGAGGCCCTCACGGTCGGCGGCGGCAATGGCGAGCACCGGGCAGTCGAACTCGATGGAGAGGTCCTTGAGCTGCTCGGTGATGCGGGTGATCCGCTCCTCCTCGCCGTCGTCGTGCGGGTCGTTGACCTTCTGGAGGTAGTCGACGATCACCAGCGGTGGCTCGCCGCCCGTTGCCGCGCACATCTCCTGGACCTCGTCGACGATCGTGGCCAGGCCGGTGTGGCTCGAGGTCGACCGGTGGGTGACCAGCCGGTCGGCGTACTTGTGCACCTGGAGCAGGGCCTGGACGCCGCCGGGGAGCGACTCCATCCGGTCCAGCAGGCCGCCGGCGCCACCGCCGGTGCCCTCGAAGACCGCGCGGATCTGGTTCATGCTCGGGGCTTCGTGCGGGTCCAGCTCGCCAGCCTCCATCGCCACCAGCTTCTGCAGCAGCGCCTCGGCCTCGAGCTCGAAGGAGAAGAAGATCGCGGTGCGCCCGGCCACGACGGCGTTGCGGGCGACCTGGAGGGCGAACGTCGTCTTCCCCTGCCCTTGCGGCCCGGCCAGGATGCACAACGTGCCGGCGCGCAGACCGCCGCCGATGGTGTCGTCGAGGAGCCGGAATCCCGTCGGCCACAGCCTGGCGTCGGGTGCGTTGCCGCGCAGTCGGACGTCGGCGCGCTCGAGCACGTCCATCAGCGGGGTCGACTTCCCGTCCACAGGCTGATTGAAACACGCGGACGGGGATCCCGGTCGTGGATCGACGGGTGTGCTCACTCGGTGAAGACGCGCTCGTCGACCAGCTTCTCGGTGACGTTGTTGCCGTTCGGGTCGAAGCGGCCCTGGTCGAAACGCTTCTTGAACTCGATCTCGCCGCCGTCGTGGCCCGATCGGTTCTTCTCGATGCTCAGGACTGACCAGTTGCGGAATCGCGAGGCGGCGTCGCCGTCGTACATCAGGTGGTGGCGGGCGACGACGTTGGCCTTGGTGTTGAGGATGAGCACCAGGTCGGGCTCGTAGGCCAGGGCCGTGGACCCGCGCATGTGTCGCGCGCGCATCCGGGCACCGGGCTCGAGGCCCGCCTTGTCCGCGGCCGCGACCGCGAGCACGGGGCACGCGAACTCGATGGACAGGTCCTTGAGGCGTTCGGTGATCCGGGTGATCCGCTCGTCCTCGTCGCCCGGACCGAACTCTGCGACCTTCTGCAGGTAGTCGACCACGATCAGCGGGGGCTCCCCGGTGGCCGCCATCACCTCCTTGACCGCGGAGGTGATGACGTCGAGCGTGGTGTGGGTGGCGGTGGAGCGGTAGGCCACCAGGCGCTCGGCGTAGGAGTGCACCTGGAGCAAGGCCTGCACGCCGTGGTTGAGGGATTCCATCCGGTCGACCAGGCCGCCCTCGGCGCCGTCGTTGCCCTCGAAGACGGCGCGGATCTGGCTGAGGTTGGCGGCGTCGTGCGGACTCAGCTCGCCGGCCTCCATGGCCACCAGCTTCTGCAGCAGCGACTCGGCCTCGAGCTCGTAGGAGAAGTAGATCGCCGATCGTCCGGCAGCGGCCACGTTGCGAGCGATCTGCAGCGCGAACGTTGACTTGCCCTCGCCCTGGGGGCCGGCCATCAGGTTCAGCGTGCCGGCGCGCAGCCCACCCCCGATCGCGTCGTCGAGGAGCGCGAACCCGGTCGGCCAGATCTGGACGTCGGACTGCGGCGAGCGCAGCCGCGAGTCGGCGCGCTCCAGCACGTCCATGAAGGGCGTCAGCTTCGGGTCCATAGCACCCATGAAACGCGTCCGGCCGCCCGCTATGACGCGAATGGGTCGAAATGGTGCGTGCGGGCACGAATCCTGACCGATCGGGGCCGATTTGGCTCCGCGAGCGCGCACGCCTTACTGTCGCTCCTGAAACCAGAGACCGTCGGTTGTCTCGCTGCTCGCGCGGTGGGACCGAAGGCTCCACCGAGAGGTGGACGGCCCGCGCAGGTGATCAGTGCAAGACCCGCAGCCGCTCGTCGGCCGCGAGTTCTCCGCCCTGGGCGCCCGTGCCCGGGGCGTTCGTCATTTCCGGAGCCGGGCAGCCGTCGTCTCACTCGCAGATGTCCGGAAGGAGACCCATGGCGCGGCCAGAGAAGACAGTTGCTGTCGCGGAGATCGTTGAGTCCTTCAACGCCTCCACAGGCGCTGTGCTGACCGAGTACCGCGGCCTCACCGTCAAGCAGCTGCAGGACCTGCGGCGCTCGCTCGGTGAGGACGCTCACTACGCCGTGGTCAAGAACACGCTCGCCAAGCTCGCGGCCGCCGAGGCCGGGATGACCGGCGTCGACGACCTGCTCACCGGCCCGACCGCCATCGCCTTCATCAACGGCGACGTGGTCGAGGCGGCGAAGGGTCTGCGTGACTTTGCCAAGGCCAACCCCACCCTTGTCATCAAGGGTGGCTATCTGGACGGCGCGGCCCTCGACGCGAAGCAGGTCGCCAAGCTGGCGGACCTCGAGTCGCGTGAGGTCCTCATGGGCAAGCTGGCGGGCGCGATGCTCGCCTCGCTGTCCCAGGCCGTCTACCTGCTCAACGCCCCGCTTGCCCAGGCCGCCCGTCTCGCGGGTGCCCTCCAGGCGAAGGCCGAACAGGACCCCTCGATCCTCGCAGGTGGAGCCGGTACCCCGGCGGCGGAAGCCGTCGAGTCGACCGAGGTCTCTGCCGACGAGGTGACCGAGGCCCCGGCGGAGGAGTCCACCCCCGCCGAGTCTGTCGAGCCCGCCTCGGCAGAAGCCTCCGACGAGGAGCCGACGGAGGCCTGACCGACCGGTCAGCCGACGTACCCACCCTGAAACCGGCTCCGGAAGCTCCGGAGCCACAGAACGGAAGGAACCGCCACCATGGCGAAGCTCACCACCGACGAGCTGCTCAGCGCGTTCAAGGAGATGACCCTCATTGAGCTGAGCGAGTTCGTGAAGCAGTTCGAGGAGACCTTCGGCGTCACCGCCGCCGCTCCCGTCGCCGTTGCCTCCGCTCCCGCTGCCGGCGGCGCCGGCGCCGGTGCCGAGGAAGCCGCCGAGCAGGACGAGTTCGAGGTGGTCCTCGAGGCCGCCGGCGAGAAGAAGATCAACGTCATCAAGGAGGTGCGCGCCCTGACCTCCCTCGGCCTGAAGGAGGCCAAGGACCTGGTCGAGGCCGCGCCCAAGACGGTCCTCGAAGGCGTCACCAAGGAAGCCGCCGAGAAGGCCAAGGCCGCCCTCGAGGGCGCCGGCGCCACCGTCACCCTCAAGTAACCCGGCGATCTGCGCAACGGCGGTCATCCCGATGGGATGACCGCCGTTTCGCTTCGCGCCGAACAGGTGCACAATCGACTCATGGCGACGGAATCCGCGGCAGAAGCGACCATCACCCACTGGTTCGACGGTGAGGAACGGTCCGGAGGTTCGAATTCGACGCTCGAGGTGACGAATCCCGCGACCGGGTCGGTCACCGGCCTCCTGGCGGTGGCCGACGCCGACGACGCGGCGGCGGTGATCGCCTCGGCCCGCCGGGCCTGGTCGGCGTGGGGCCGGGCGTCGATCACCGCACGCACCAAGGTTCTCTTCCGGTTCCGCGACCTGCTCGACCACCGCAAGGGCGAGCTGGCGGAGATCATCACCCGCGAGCACGGCAAGGTCCACTCCGACGCCCTCGGCGAGATCAGCCGTGGCCTCGAGGTCGTCGAGTTCGCGTGCGGCATCCCGCACCTGCTCAAGGGCGGCTACTCCGAGAACGTGTCCACCGGGGTCGACGTGCACTCGATCCGCCAGTCCCTCGGCGTGGTCGGCATCATCAGCCCGTTCAACTTCCCGGCCATGGTGCCGATGTGGTTCTTCCCGATCGCCATCGCCGCCGGCAACACCGTCGTGCTCAAGCCGAGCGAGAAGGACCCCTCGGCCGCGCTGTGGATGGCCCGGCTCTGGCAGGAGGCCGGTCTCCCGGACGGCGTCTTCAACGTGCTCCAGGGCGACAAGGTCGCCGTGGACGCGCTCCTGCACAGCCCCGACGTGGCGGCGGTCAGCTTCGTCGGCTCGACACCGATCGCCCGGTACGTCTACGAGCAGGCCAGCGCCGCAGGCAAACGCGTGCAGGCGCTCGGTGGCGCCAAGAACCACATGCTGGTGCTGCCCGACGCCGACCTCGACGCGGTCGCGGACGCCGCCGTCTCGGCGGGCTACGGCTCCGCCGGCGAGCGGTGCATGGCGATCAGCGTGGTCGTCGCCGTCGACCCGGTCGGCGACGAGCTGGTCGCGCGGATCGCCGACCGCACCACCGCCCTGCGCATCGGCGACGGTGCCGCGTCCGGCGACGGCCCGGAGGCCGACATGGGCCCGCTGGTGACCCGTGAGCACGCCGACCGCGTCCTTGACCTCATCCGGCAGGGCGAGGAGTCCGGCGCCAAGGTCGTCGTCGACGGCCGGAGCACGCCGTACGCCGGCAGTGACCAGGGCTACTGGGTCGGTCCGACCCTGTTCGACCACGTCGCCCCGGGGATGTCCATTTACACCGAGGAGATCTTCGGTCCGGTGCTGTCGGTGGTCCGGGTCGGCAGCTACCGCGAGGGGCTCGACCTGATCAACGCGAACCCGTACGGCAACGGCACCGCCATCTTCACCACCGACGGCGCGGCGGCCCGCGCGTTCGAGAACGAGGTCGAGGTCGGGATGGTCGGCGTCAACGTGCCCATCCCGGTGCCGATGGCCTACTACTCCTTCGGCGGGTGGAAGCGCTCGTTGTTCGGGGACAGCCACGCGCACGGAACCGAGGGCGTGCACTTCTACACCCGTGCCAAGGTGGTCACCTCGCGCTGGGGCGACCCGGCGGCACCGCGGGCGACGGGGGTAAACCTCGGGTTCCCTCAGAACGACTGACGAGGAGACCCATGATCGACGAGAGCCGCACCTACGAGCTCGACCGTGCGCACGTGTTCCACTCCTGGTCCGCCCAGGGCTCGTTGACGCCCATGGTGGTGGCGAAGGCCGAGGGCTCGACGGTGTGGGACGACCAGGGCAAGGCCTACCTCGACTTCTCCTCCCAGCTGGTCTTCACCAACATCGGCCTCCAGCACCCGCGGGTGGTCGCGGCCATCCAGAAGCAGGCCGGCCTGCTCTGCACGATCGCCCCCGGCACGGCCAACGCGGCGCGCTCCGAGGCGGCCCGGCTCATCGCCGAGACCGCACCGGACGGGATGGAGAAGGTCTTCTTCACCAACGGCGGGGCCGACGCCGTGGAGCACGCCATCCGGATGGCGCGGCTGCACACCGGCCGGACCAAGGTGCTCTCGACGTACCGCTCGTACCACGGCGGCACCGACCTGGCCGTGAACGTCACCGGCGACCCGCGCCGGTGGGCGAGCGACCACGGCGCCGTCGGGGCCGTGCACTTCTTCGGGCCCTTCCTCTACCGCAGCGCCTTCCACGCGACCACCGAGGCGGAGGAGTGCGAGCGGGCCCTCACCCACCTCGACCAGGTCGTCGCCTTGGAAGGTGCCCAGAACATCGCCGCGATCATCCTCGAGCCGATCCCCGGCACCGCCGGGATCATGCCGCCACCGCCCGGCTACCTCGCGGGTGTGCGCGAGATCTGCGACCTCCACGGCATCGTCTTCATAGCCGATGAGGTGATGGCCGGCTTCGGTCGGAGCGGCCGGTGGTTCGCCTTCGAGCACTCCGAGGTGGTGCCCGACCTGATCACCTTCGCCAAGGGGGTCAACAGCGGCTACGTGCCGCTCGGCGGCGTGATCATCAGCGACGCAATCGCCCGCACCTTCGACGAGCGGGTCTACCCGGGCGGACTGACTTACTCCGGCCACCCACTGGCCTGCGCCGCGGCCGTCGCGACCATCGAGACCATGCGGGACGAGCGGATCGTGGAGAACGCCGACCGACTCGGCCGGGAGGTCCTCGGCCCCGGACTGGAGGAGCTTGCGGCCGGCCACCGCAGCGTGGGGGAGGTCCGCGGCCTCGGCGCCTTCTGGGCGATCGAGCTGGTGGCCGACCCGGACACGAGGGCTCCGCTGGCGCCGTACGGCGAGTCGAGCCCCGCGATGGCGGCGACCGTGGCCGCGTGCAAGGAGCGGGGACTCCTGCCCTTCGTCAACTACAACCGGATCCATGTCGTGCCGCCGTTGACCATTTCCGACGACGACGCCCGCCGCGGCCTCGAGATCCTGGACGAGGCCCTCCTCGTCGCCGACGCCGGCTGAGGCCGCTCCGGACCCGTCACTCAGCGTGCAACTGGGTGCTACGGGTGGGTAACGCCTAGGCAGATCCCGAGTAACCTCCCCGGCGCAGCGACGTTGTTACCCGTGGGTGTGGGCTGGGGAGCCCACAACCAGGCGATGACGGGGCTCCGTCACCGTCAGCCGTCCCCGCGGGCGAGATCTGCGTGATGCTCGGCCCGTCCGGCACCGGCAAGTCGATGTTCCTCAAGACCCTGATCGGCCAGCCCAAGCCCGACCGGGGCTCGATCATCATCGAGGGCACCGACATCGCGAGCTGCTCGGCAGGCACGGCGGTCGCGGCCGGCGTCATCTCCTCGGGCGTCGTGCGCTCCGGGGACGACCGCGTGGAGGTGCTCGTCTTCGTCAACCGGCCGACCACCAACAAGCAGCAGAGCGAGCCGATCGTCTACCGCGACCAGGTCACCGTGACCATGCAGCGGGTCGGCGACTCGTGGCTCGTCGACGGGCTGCTCACCTCCCCGCCGGGGGAGTGACCAGGACCGCCGGCTGGGGCCTCTCCCGGGCAGGGTGCTTGACTCCGGCCCCAACAACGTTCATCATCGTCGGCAACGGCATTCGACGCCGGGCTTGTTGTGCGCCCGGATCCGCGCTACGCTGTGCGTTCGCCCTCTCTCAAATGCCCTTCGGCCTGCCCGGTGGCCGGTGTGGTGGTGTGGGGGTCGACATCTCATCGCGTAACCCCGTCGAAGGACACCTCTTGGCCGCGCGCAGCTCCGCTGGAATCCACCGCCGCATCTCTTTCGCAAAGATCGCCGAACCCCTCGAGGTTCCGCAGCTCCTCTCTCTCCAGACCGACAGCTTCGACTGGCTCGTCGGCAACGACAACTGGAACGCCACCGTCGCGCGCCGCAGGGACGCCGGCGAGGACGTCTCGGCGAAGTCCGGGCTCCAGGAGATCTTCGAGGAGATCTCCCCGATCGAGGACTTCTCCGAGACGATGTCGCTCTCGTTCGAGAACCCGGTCTTCTACGACCCGAAGTACACCGTCGAGGAGTGCAAGGAGAAGGACTTCACCTTCTCCGCCCCGCTCTACGTCTCCGCCGAGTTCACCAACAACGAGACCGGCGAGATCAAGGGCCAGACCGTCTTCATGGGTGACTTCCCCCTGATGACGCCCAAGGGCACCTTCATCATCAACGGCACCGAGCGCGTCGTCGTGTCGCAGCTCGTCCGCTCGCCGGGTGTCTACTTCGAGCGCTCCGCTGACAAGACGTCCGACAAGGACATCTTCACCTCCAAGCTGATCCCGTCGCGGGGCGCCTGGTTGGAGTTCGAGATCGACAAGCGCGACATGGTCGGCGTCCGCCTCGACCGCAAGCGCAAGCAGAACGTCACCGTGCTGCTCAAGGCCCTCGGCTGGACCAACGAGCAGATCCGCGAGGAGTTCG
>Ga0136611_10003015_pt1 | contig 11762 bp, 8 predicted proteins | sample AntDrymUQ2232306_2_FD_106645 | JGI IMG/M metagenome (GOLD analysis project Ga0136611, IMG submission 106645) | Polar desert sand microbial communities from Dry Valleys, Antarctica - metaG UQ223 (23.06) | ecosystem: Environmental > Terrestrial > Soil > Desert | place: Antarctica: Dry Valley... | reverse complement strand
GACGGCACGCTGGCGCCGCGCGTCATCGGCAATGCTGGGGCGGCGGAGTGGCCGGTGGCCGCCGCAAAAGGGCCGCCAATATGGCCGCCGGTCGTCGGGAAGGCCAGCGCCCCGACGTTCATCAGCTCGACCAGCGCGCTGCGGTACTGGGCCTGGCCGATCAGGTTGGTGTTGTGGTGCGAACCGCCCTTGACCAGCAAAAAGCGTTTCGGCTGGACCGCCGCGTCGTAGAGTTTTTTGCCCAGGTCGGGCAGGATGAGGCGGTCGCTGTCGCCATGCACCACCAGCAGCGGCGAGCCGACCCGGGCGACTTTGCCGACGGCTTCAAAGCGCTGCGTGATCAGCATCGACAGCGGCACCCATCCCCATTCGCTGCTGCCTACGACGTCGGCAATCGACGTGAAGGTGCCCTCGACGATCGTGCCTTTCTCGTCGGCGACGTCGGCCGCCAGGTCGATGGCGATGGAGCCGCCCAGCGAATGACCAAAGATGTAGCGCGGCCGGTCGGGATATTTTTGCGCCAGCCAGTCCCAGGCGGCGCGGGCGTCTTCGTAGGCTGATTTTTCGGACGGCAATCCGGCGGTGCTTTTGCCGAAACCCCGGTAGTCGATGGCCAGCACCGAAAAGCCCAGCTCCTGCATGCGCCGCACCCGGGGTGCCGAGCCGGTCACGTTGTAACGGGCGCCGTGCAAATACAGCAGCACCGGTGCGGCCAGCGGGTTGGGCAGGGCCAGCGTGTTCGGCGTCGCCAGCGCATTGGCCGCAGCCCGGCCACGCGGAACGGCCAGCGAAGGCGCGCCGGCGGGCTGGTCGGCCTCCAGCCACAGGCCGTGCAGGCGGACCGGCTCTTTGCCGGACTTGGGTTTGAATGAAATCCAGATGTCTTGCATGCCCTCGGCCGCATCCATGCCGCCGCCCCAGCTCCGGTCGCTGGGCTGGAAGATCCAGGCGCGCTGCTTTTCGTCGAGGCTGCTACAGCCGGCGAGGATCGCCACCGAGGTGCAAAAAGCGAGGAAAAAACCGACGGGGTACCAGCGTTTCATCAGCAACAGGGAGCGCAGCGTGGCGCAAAAGTTCAGGGTCTGACGGCCGAAAACCTGCTTGGCAGCGGGAGGTCGGGGCTTGAAGTTCAACGCCGGCACCAGCACGGTCGCCGACAACCCGACGCCGCAGACGGCGGCTAATTTGTAAGTGTCGACAACCAGTTATTTTGCGCCAGCCGCCACCAGCCTTTTGCAACACGCTGGCCGGAGGCGGTGTGGGGCGGCGGGCTGGGCCGTAAGACGAGGCGCCATGCCGGATTTGTAAGCTGATGCCCGCCGTTCAGCGGCCCCGCATGAACAGCGCGTTGAGTTCGCGCAGGCTGAGCTGGCGCCAGGTGGGCCGGCCGTGGTTGCACTGGTCGGAGCGTTCGGTGACTTCCATCTGGCGCAGCAGCGCGTTCATTTCGTCCAGCGTCAGCCGGCGGTTGGCGCGCACCGCGCCGTGGCAGGCCATGGTCGAGAGCAATTCGTTGTGTGCGCGTTCGATGACGCTGCTGGCGTCGTGCTGGGCCAGTTCGGCCAGCACGCTGCGCGCCAGCGCGACCGCATCGCCCTGCGCCAGCGCGCTGGGCACGGCGCGCACGGCCAGCGTGCGCGCTGAAAACGGCGAGATGTCCAGACCCAGCGCGCCCAGCGTGTCGGTATGCGCTTCGGCGGTGGCCACTTCTTGCGCCGTGGCCGCGAAGGTCGCCGGAATCAGCAGCGGCTGGCTGGCCATGCGCGCGCCGGGCAAGCCGGCGTCCGGCGCCTGGGCCTTGAGCCGTTCGTACACGATGCGTTCGTGTGCGGCGTGCATATCGACGATCACCAGTCCGTGGCTGTTTTCGGCCAGGATGAAGATGCCCTGCAGTTGCGCCAGCGCCCGGCCCAGCGGCCATTCGCCGGCGGGCAGGGCAGGTGCGTCGCCTGGGGAACTGCCGCCAGGCATCGCGGCCTGTGCGCCCACGGTGCCGGCCGGGTCTGCGCGTGAGCCCGCCACCGGCCACAGCGCTTCAAAGTCCGACACCCGGTTGCCGCCGGCACCGCCATTCGCTACGAAATTCATAGCTGGTTGCGCCCATCTTTGTTGATCAAAACTTTGATTTGATGCAGAACTATCGGCTTGAAGCCCCTGGGCCGCTGCTTCAAGCGGTGCGGACAACGCCGCGCCAACTGCCGCCGAGCGCGGCGTTGCAAGCGCGTTGCGCGTCGCGTGGTGTACTGCCTGATGCACTTCCCGGCTGTCGCGAAAGCGCACTTCGACCTTCGTCGGGTGGACATTGACATCGACCCGGGCCGGATCGATCTCCACATACAGCACATAGACCGGCTGGCGCTGGCCGTGCAACACGTCCTCATAGGCGCTGCGCGCCGCGTGGCTCAGCACCTTGTCGCGCACATAGCGGCCGTTGACATAGGCAAACTGCTGGTCGCCTCTGGCGCGGGCGGCGTCGGGCGTGCCGGCGTGGCCCCAGACCCGCACGGCCGGCGCTCCGCCGGGCTGGCGCGGCCCGCTCTCGTAGGTGACGGCGATGGCCTGCGCCATGAACTCGCTGCCAAAAACGTCGGCCAGCCGACTGGCCTGGGCTTGAGGCCCCTGGCAGGCGCGCCACTGCTCGACCAGTTTGCCGTCGTGCCAGATGGCAAACGCCACGTCGGCTCTAGCCAGCGCCTGGCGCCGCACCGCCTCGATGCAATGGGCCAGCTCGGTCGCGTCGGTCTTCAGGAACTTGCGCCGCGCCGGTGTGGCGTAAAACAGCTCCCGCACCTCGACGGTGGTCCCAGGTTCGCGTGCGGCCGGTTGCAGCTCGCCGGTGCGCCCGTCGAGCTGCCAGCCGTGCGCGTATGGCGCCACGCGGGTCGTCACCCGCATGTCGGCAATCGAGTTGATGGCCGCGAGCGCTTCGCCGCGAAAGCCCAGCGTGGCTACCGATTCGAGGTCGTGAAGCGAGGCAATCTTGCTGGTCGCATGCCGGCGCAGCGCCAAAGGCAGGTCGCTGCGGGCGATGCCGGCGCCGTCGTCTTCGACCGAGATCAGCCGCACACCGCCAGCCTGCAGCCGCACCACGATGTTTGCGCTGCCGGCGTCGAGTGCGTTGTCGAGCAGTTCACGCACCACCGAAGCCGGCCGTTCGACCACTTCGCCCGCGGCGATCTGGCTGATCAGCTCGTCGGGGAGTTCGCGGATGGGGCGCGGCGCGGCCAGCGGATCGAGGGTCATGGGGCGCCATTTTAGGGCGCGCAGGCGGGGCGCCATGCGGCCTGTAGCGGTTGCGAACGCCGCGGCGCAATGCCGACAGCCTTGCCGGTCCCGACACCTGTCAAACTCGGGGCATGGAAATCGCCGCTTTTCTCCTCGACTTCATCCTGAACATCGACAAACACCTGGAAGCCTTTGTCGCAAGCTACGGCCCCTGGGTCTATGCGCTGCTTTTTTTGATCGTGTTCGTCGAGACCGGGGTGGTGGTCATGCCCTTTCTGCCGGGTGATTCGCTGCTATTTGTGGTCGGCGCAATGTGCGGTGTGGGGCTGATGAGCTACCCGCTGGCGGTGGGGCTGCTGATCGTCGCGGCCGTGCTGGGCGACCAGTGCAACTACAGCGTCGGACGGTATTTCGGACCCAAGGTGTTCCGCTGGGAAGACTCCCGGCTGTTCAATCGCAAGGCCTTTGACCAGGCCCATGCGTTCTATGAAAAATACGGCGGCGTCACTATTGTTGCGGCGCGTTTCATGCCGTTTTTGCGCACCTTTGTGCCCTTCGTGGCCGGCGTGTCGGAGATGACGCGCAGCAAGTTCACGCTTTACAACGTCGCCGGCGCGCTGCTGTGGGTGCTGTCAATCGTTACTGCGGGGTACTTTTTCGGCAATGTGCCCGTCGTCAAGCAGAACATGGAGAAGGTGATCTGGGCGCTAATCCTGATTCCTGGTTTGCTTTTTCTCTTTGGGGCCTGGAAGTCGCGGCGGGCGATGTCCAAGGTCTGAGCCGCACTGCGCGCCGGGCGTCCGACCGATAGCGTCTCAGGGCGGTTTGGCTAATTTCAGGTCTGACCCTCAGCCGCAGCCGACACGCCGAAATCGCGTTGATGGATTTGCGCAATGTGCGCAAAAAACTGGCTCATCGAAAATTTTTGCTCGTAGAGCGCGCGGCCGTTGTGCACCATGCGCTCGCTGAGCCCGGGTTCGTCGAGCACCCGCTGCAAGCCCGCCGCGAGTCCCGGCACGTCGCCGGGCTGCACCAGCCAGCCATGAAAGCCGTGAGTCAGCACCGAACCGATCTCGCCGACCGGCGTGCAGACCACGGCCACTTTGGCCGCAAGGGCTTCCAGGATCACCAGCGGCAAGCCTTCGTCGTAGGAGGGCAGGACCAGCAGGTCGGCCTGCGCCATCAGTTCGGCGACCTGTGCTTGCCCGCACCAGCCGGTAAAGCGCACGGTTTTTTCCAGCCCCAGCGCCTGCGCCTTGGCCTGGTACCGGGGGAGCTCACCACCGCCTGCCAGCGTCACCGACAGGCGCTGTCGATCCAGGCCAGGCAACGCCAGCGCGTCAAGCAAGTCGGATACCCCTTTTCTTTCAGAAAGATTGCCTAAAAACAGAATCTGCCGATGACGGTCTGCTGGTATGACAGACGTTTGCTCTGCAGTAGCCGACATAGGCGGGGAGGGCACCCCGTTGAAAACCAGCTCGACTTTGTCAGGCGGGACCCGCAACTCGTCGATAACAAAGCGGCGCGCCGTGTCGCCGAGCACGATCACGGTGCTGGCGAGCGAAAACACCCAACGGCTCGCGGCCCTGAAAGGCGCAGGAATCGTGCTGTAGAACTGCGGCAATTGAGCGGCATGCAGATGCAGCACCACAGGCACCCCAAGCAGCCGGCAGCAGGCGATCAGCACACCCTTGCGAAAGACGCTCAGGCGCTCGGCCATGTTGACGTGCACGCCAGCCAAACGGCCACTAAAACGGCCGGCGACAATGCGCGCCAGCGCGGTGGCCAGCACGGCCATTGAACCCAGCGCACTGCCCTGGCCTCGCGTGTCCAGCGCGCAAAGCTGCGCGCTACCTGCAGGCTGAGTCGCGGCCTGTGCCTGAATCAGATAATCGGCAACCTTGAACATGCCGCCGCCTATCGTGCCCAGCGGGGATGCCAGATAGATGAATTTTCCGCGGTGCGGGGCCTGCTCGGCCGGGCGCAAGTCGTTTTTGTTCAGCGGGTGGCCCTCGGTGCCGGATGGCTTGATCGCCGCTGTCGATCCACGCTGGGCGACGGCTCCTGAACCTGCCCGGAGGGCGCGATCAGGCCTGGACACTTTTTTCCGCCAAAGCGCGGCTGTCTGACACCCGATTCGACCCGGTCACAGGAAAGGCAGCCGACCGGCCAAGCGGCTCCCGAAGTATGCGGGCGGCGATGCGTGCGCGTGGTGGCCGCTGCCGAGGGAACAGGCCGAGGACCATTCCGGCCGTGTGAAAGCACCAGGACGCCACCGCATACCGGGCCTGAGCCAGTGATTTTTTTCGCCAGGCCATCACGCCGAAGGGCAAGGCTAAAAGGGCGGCCCCCGCAGCCAGCCGGAGGCCAGGTGCGACTGGCCAGAAAAACACGCTGGCCAGCACTGCCCACCAGGCCAGCACGGCAAGGTAAAGCCGCAATTCCTTTAGTCCGCGCAGCACGTCAAGAAACCGCGATTGGCCCAGCGAGGCCCGAATCAGTTCGCCCGGTCCGCGAATGTAGCCACTGCGAAAGCGTCGAACCAGGAGTTGGTACGGGGGCGCGTCGTGACCGAAGTGGGTTACCGCACCGCGCGCCACGCGCAACATTTTCCAGCCCTCCGCGCGCAGCCGCGTGGCCAAGTCGTATTCCTCGTAACTGTGCAGGTTGCGATCTGAAAAATAACCGACCGATTCGATCGCGCTACGCCGGTACAAGCCGCCGCAGTCGAGCCGGTCCACGATGCGCGCTTCCTGGCTCTTGCGCGCGCGAGCTTCCCGCATCACGTATTCCAGGCTTTCGGCATTCAGCTCGACGAGTTTTCCGCCAACGCCAGCCAGCTCGGGCCGCGCTTTTAAAATCGCCACCGCATGCTCGAGGAAACCGTCGATTAGCTGCATGTCGCCATCCATGATGTAAACGAACTCACCGAGCGAATGCTGATAACCGAGCTGCGGGCCGATGCCGCAACAGCGCTCGTCCGGGTTTAGCAGCTGCACGATGCGAATCGGAAAAGTCATCGCCAGCGCAATGGTTTGATCGCTAGAGCAGGAGTCGGCTAGAACGACTTCGCCGCCGACCTTGGAGACACCGTCTAGCGCACTGCGAATCGCCGCCGAAATGTTGCGCTCTTCATTGAGCGCCTTGATGACCACTGAAACCGTGCAGGCGGAGCTGGCAGCGGCCGGGGCCGTGGTGGAACTGTTCATCGCGGCTTACCCAACGCTCAAAGAAGGGGAAGTCCGCCTGATGCGCCACGACTCCCACTGCCGCACAAGACTGCCAGGAAATAGCAGGGTCATGGCTGCAGTGGACCACCATCGCATTGATCGGCCGGCATAGGTGCAACTGAACAGCACCTGCACCGCCTTGCCGCGCTGGCCCACTGCCAGCGCTTCGCGTGCCAGGGTGACTTCGATGTGGCCAACCATCCTGAGTAGCGACCGCCTGCCAGCGCGGTTTAAGGTGCCTGCGCGGCCGTGACCGCGTTCGCGCATCCGGTGCACGAAAGCCGGAATCTCCAGGCGCGGGATGGCGCCGGACAGGCTGTTTACAACATCGGCGCGGTAAGCCACCAGCGGAGCCTGAACCAGCACGATGGGCGATGCCTCGCCAAGGCGCAGGAAAAGGTCTATGTCTTCGCCGACCGATTCACCCGGCGCGAAGCACGGCTGCATTCCGGCAAGTCGGGTGGTCCGTACCGCCACCGCGCTGGTGTGCAGGTTCGGGCTCTGCATCCAGCGGACCGGCAGATCGACGATCAGTTCGACCGGATAAGGCTTGGCTGGCACCTGCCAGGTGGGGGGCCAGACCTCGTGGTCGGTATGGTCGATGGTCAGGAAGCTCGTCGCTGCGACATCGGCCTCAGGATGCAGACGCTGTGCCTCAATGAGGGTGGTGAAATAGTCCGGATGCAGCCAGTCGTCGGCATCGAGAAACGCTACCCACTCGCCTCGGGCCAGCGAGATACCCAGATTGCGCGCACGGGAGACCCCGCCATTGGGCTGCCTGATGACGCGGATTCTGGGGTCGGCCAAGGCTTCGACAAGGTCCGCCCCGCCGTCGGTAGAGCCATCGTCAACAACGATCACCTCGAAGTCAGACACGCTCTGGTTCAATGCCGATCGAAGCGCGGTTTCAATATAGGGCGCTTTGTTGTAAAGCGGTACAACGACTGAGAATTTCACGGGACAGACCTCGCGGCAAGGGGGGTAATCGGTTTTCTGGAGGGCGGAGCATAGCGCCGGCTGTCGGCCAGCAGACGATTTTTGGCGGCCACCTCCACTGCGCAGCCCGCCAGAACGGCAAGCAGCAAGGCTTGAGCAATCACTTCGAGGTTGTAGCCGAACAGTGCAAGCGGCACTTCGCTGACAGAGCGCATCGCAATCGCCAGGAATAGGGCCAGACTGAGGCCACCACTTTGCCGGGTGTAGCGAATCGACAATGCCAGCAGCACCAGGGAATACAGAACCAGCGATACCGCGCCGACGGAGCCCGAGCGGGACAGCGTGTCCATGAACTGGTTGTGCCCGTGGGTGGCGTACGGCATGGCAATACTGGTGCGAAATTCGGCATTCCAAAGAGTCGGTCCATAGCCGAAGACCGGGTTTCTTTGCCATTCGTCGTAGGCGATCGCCCAGATCTTGTCGCGGCCCGTCAGGGACGCCAGCTCGGCCCCTTGGCTGGTCGCCAAAAAGTCTTCAATCTGGCCCCCGAGATCGCTCAATGCCAGTACCCCACCGATCGCGACCAGACAGATGATGACGATCAGCAAGGACACCACACCCACCGCCGGGTTTTTTGGATCACTGACGCGGCGCCACATCTGCGGCCCGGTGCGCAAGGCCATAAGGCACAGCGAGCAGACCACAAAGGTGGCCCATGCGGTCTTGGATTGCGCGAAAAAAAGAGCCGCCAGGCCGACAATCCAGGCCAGGCGGTTCAGCCAGCGGGAACGGTACGGTGATGCCTGCAAACACAGCAGGCCCAGTTGCGCGAGCAAACCCATCGCAACAGCATGCTGGGCGAGCCCGGCAAATCGCGGCACCCCCGGCAGCAAGCCCTGGCCATAAGCCGCGTCGAGCACCATCGCCGGCTCGAAAGGGATGAACACCAGGCTGACGGTGATCAAAAGTGTTATTGCATCGCGCACTGCGTGAATTGCCCGCTCCCGTTCGATCCCCGTCGCCAGAATCGCCGCCATGCCGATCACCAGGGGATAGGCGTAATCGTGCGACACCAGCGGGTTGGCGCCAAACAGCGCGGGCAGGGCCACCGTACCGGTCCAGAACACTACGAAGGCCAGCAGTAGAAAGCCGGGCGGCGGTGGCTGATCCTTGCGGCGCAGCCAGCGGGTGATGATGCGCTCGCCCGCAACGGTCAATATCAACAACGAAATCAGCGGTTGAAGCACGGCCACCAGCGGATGGCGCAAGAGGCCGGCTTCCGGCAAGTCGTACTCGAGAAACACCGAAGTCATATCCCGGCCGGAAACCAGCACGATGACCCCGCTGATGAACACGATGCCGTAGAAAGCCCAATGAAAATAGCCACGTTCGCGGATTGCGGTAATCCGGACCGCACCGATCATGCCGATCACTGAGGCCAAAGCCGCAAATACGGCACCCGCGATCAAAATGACCGTGGTCACACTCAGATTCACGAGGCGCTTTCCGGGGTGCGCTCTGCTGGTCCACTGCGCAGGTGCTGGCCAGCTCGCAAGCGGGCTTGCAGGCGCGGTACGAATCGCAAAATCATCGAGATGGTGCGCTCACCCAGGCATTGCGGCCACACCAGCAGCAGCAGCAGCGTCGCCAGAGCGGCTGCGCCGGCGGCTGCGAGCGACAACAGCGCAAAGGCATACCCCGCAACCGCCTGCTGCGCAACCAATACGCTCATGGACACCGCCAGCGCCAGGAGCGCACCGCGGGCGAGCTCAGGCAGCACATCGCGCACATGCAGGCCAAGCGCCTTGAAAGCCGCAGTACCGATCACCAGCGCACGCAGCACCAGCAGCGCCGCAGCGACCGCCGCTGCCTGCAAAATTCCGTTGCCCGCAAACAGGTAAAACCCAGCCGCACCCACCGCCACCAGCGGAAGCTGCAGCGCGAACTCATGGCTCTTGCGCCGGGTGTTCCAGAGTATGGGTGTCGAGATGGCCCAGATCACATAGGCCGGCATGGCAAAAAACAGGATCCCCAGCACCCAGCCGGCATCGACCCACTTGGCGCCGTAGAGAAATGCCACTGCATCCGGCGACATCAGCCCGAAGACCGCGAAAGCTGGAATGCCGAGCACGCAGACGCTCGCGACCATTTGCAGATAAGCCCGACCGAGGCGCGGGATGTCGTGCTGCAGGCGCGCTCCAGCAGCAGTAAAGGCCGGTTGAAGCGCACCCAGCAGCACACTGTTGGGCAGGGTTGCGAGGTTATACGCGACGTTGTAGAGGCCCAGCGAGGTGGCATTGAGCAAACGCGCGATTAGGATTCGATCAAGGTTGTTCAGCACCCAGTTGACGATGTTCGTCAGAAACACGGCCCTACCGGTGCCCATCGCCAGACTGGCCGACGGATACCAGAAAAGCGGCTTCACCGGATGCGGCTTGAGCGCGTAACCGAGGACAAACTGGGCTACAGCCTGAACCAGCCAGGCCGCCACCAGCGACTGCACTCCCCAGCCGGCGAAGGCCATTGGCAGGCCGACCGCCAGATAGCCTAGCGCGTAGCTGCCAACCTGGATCAGGCCCACCGCGCGGAAATTCAGCTCGCGCTGGAGCAAAAAGGTGGCCGGCGAGGCGGCGGCATTGAGCAGACACGCAACCGACAGCCATTCAATGACGTTTTGCGCCCGTGCCTCCCGAAAGTACCCGGCCAGGTATGGGGCACTGAAATACAACGCAACCATCGTGACCAGACCGACGGCGCATTGCCAAGTCCAGGCGAAACGTACGTCGTCGTCGTGCAGTTCGGTGCGCTGCAGCAGGCTCCAGCTAAAACCGAAACCCGACACGAAGCCTGCAAAGGTCAGCACCACCATGCCGATCGCGAAGACGCCGAAAGCCTCAGGCCCCAATGTACGCGCCAGCGCAACTTGCGCCCCCAATTGGAGCGTGAAACGCACCGCCGTCGAGGCGGCGCTCCACTTGACGGCCGAAACGCCGGACTTGCCGATGGCAGTAGAAGTCAACGCGGGTCCGATCGGTTGCGGCGAACTGCGATAGCTAGCATCAGCAGCAGTGCCACTACAAGCATGCGCAAGTTGTCGCGGTCCGGATTTTTCTCGGGCACCGCCGTGGGCTTTGCGGCAACCGGGCTTCGTCGCGGTCCCGGCTCGGTGCGCATGGAGACCACGACGGCATCCTGGGCTTGAACCTTCACCATGGTTAGCGCGTCCGGCTGGGGTACTGCCTTCTGGGCGTGCACTGGCAGATGCAGACAGCTGAACAGCCCTATCAGAGCGGATAAAACCAGACTTCGGAGCATAAAAACATCTTTCAAAACAGTTCGCTCATGGGTTGCCGGATAAAAACACAGCGCGGCATCCAGCCTTTCTGGACCCCATGTACCTCCCGCAGAACGCTTTTCCCCATGTTCCCATTGCGGCGCAGAAGGACCATTGCCAACAGGCGCTATATAGCGTCGGAAAACGACCCAAGCCGCGATTTTTCTTCCGAACCACGCAATTCATGGGCCACCTCACCGGCGTAGCCCAGCGGGTTGCGCTGTTGCCAGTGCCAGGCGTCGCGGCACATTGCCTCGATGCCGTGCGACGCGCGCCAACCCAGCACCGACGCTGCCAGCGACGCGTCGGCAAAGTACTGCGCGACATCGCCAGCACGGCGCGGTACAAATTCAAAAGGTACGGAACGGCCGCTGGCGCGTTCAAAGGCGCGCAGAACTCCCAGCACACTCGTTCCGGCGCCGGTCCCGAGATTGACTGTAAAACTGCCAGGGCACTGGAGCAGTCGCTTGACCGCAGCGACATGACCCAGCGCGAGGTCCGTGACGTGCAGGTAGTCGCGCACGCCGGTTCCATCGGGCGTCGGGTAATCGTTGCCAAAGACCTGAAGTTTTTCGCGCTGACCGACAGCGACCTGCGCGATGTACGGCATCAGGTTGTTTGGCACGCCGCCCGGGTCTTCGCCAATCTGGCCGCTCGGATGGGCGCCCACCGGGTTGAAGTACCGCAACACGCCGACCCGCCAATCGGCCTGAGCCTTGGCTTGCGCGGCCAGCATCTGCTCGCACACCAGCTTGGAGTGGGCGTAAGGGCTTTCTGGCGCGCACGCAAACGTTTCATCAATTGGCACGCTGGCCGGGTCGCCATACACGGTGGCGCTGGACGAGAAGACGATCGCGCGGCAGTCCACAGCCTGCATGGCCTGCATCACGCTGATTAACCCGCCGACGTTGTTTCGGTAGTACTTCAGCGGCTGCGCGACGCTCTCGCCCACTGCCTTGAAGCCGGCCAGATGAATCGTGGCCTGACACGCATGGCGCCGCAGAAGGCCCTCCACCCAGGGCCGGTCCTGCACGTCG
>Ga0136611_10003014_pt1 | contig 11764 bp, 12 predicted proteins | sample AntDrymUQ2232306_2_FD_106645 | JGI IMG/M metagenome (GOLD analysis project Ga0136611, IMG submission 106645) | Polar desert sand microbial communities from Dry Valleys, Antarctica - metaG UQ223 (23.06) | ecosystem: Environmental > Terrestrial > Soil > Desert | place: Antarctica: Dry Valley... | reverse complement strand
GCGGCTTCGGCGGCGGCGAGCGCTTCCTCCCCCAGGGTCGTGATGATCGCGCCATGACCGCACTGTGAGAAGAACGGTGCGAGCTCACCGAGCAGGCCCACCGCTCGCTCCACGTTCCTGCTGCCCAACGCCCACTCCATGGCGTCGCGGATGTTGTCGACGTCGACTTCGAGATCGTCGACGACATCGAAGAACTCCGGGCCCAGCAATCGAGGGCCCAGCCGGTCGGCCATGGCGACGAAGTGCTCCAAGTGACGGTGGCGCACGTCGTCGCTCTCCCCGTCGTCTCGCAGCCGGACTTGTCCGAAGGCGCGGATGGTCTCGAGCAGGTGGTAGCGGTCGCCGATGTCGCGCTCGACCAGCGAGCCGTCGACGAGACGAAAGACGATGTCGGTGGTGCCGTCGACCTCGCAGACGACGTCAGCTGCCGCGAGGTCGAACCCGCCTGCGAATACTGCCAGGCGGCGCAACACGGCGCGCTCGTCAGGCTCGAGCAGTTGATAGCTCCAGTCGATTACCGCCTCCAGCGTCTGGTGGCGTTGTAGCGGGCGACGATCGCTGCCGACCAGCACGCGGAACATGTCGTCGAGCCGGTCCTCCAGCGCTTCCACACTCATGTGCCGCACCCGGGCCGCGGCCAACTCGATGGCCAGCGGAATGCCGTCGAGGCGCGCGCAGATGCGGGCCACCGTCGCGTTGTTGTGCTCATCTACGACGAATCCGGCGTCGACGCGCCCAGCGCGGTCACCGAACAGCTCGACTGCCGAGGGTGAGCCGAGCGGCGGCACCCGCCTGGCGACCTCGGTGTGAATGCCGAGCAGCTCGCGGCTGGTCGCTATCACGCGCAATTCGGGGCAGGCGTCGAGGAGTCGCTCGACGAGGTCGGCGCAGGCGTCGATCAAGTGCTCGCAGTTGTCGAGCACGATCGCTGCGGCGTCGCCGCGAAACTTGGCCGCGACCGCGTCCACATTCTCGACGCTGAGCACCGCAACCAGCTTCTCCTCGACTTGCGCCCCACCCGCTGCGGCCCGTAGGTCGACGAACCACGCGCCTCCCGGCATAACGTCGAGCGCTTCGCGGGCGACCTCGATCGCGAGGCGCGTCTTGCCGCAGCCGCCTGGTCCGGTCAGAGTGACGAGTCCCGGTGATGCCAGCAGCGCCCGCAGGGCGACGACGTCATCCTCGCGGCCGACGAAGGTAGAGCGCGTGACCGGCAGGCGGTCGACGCGAGAGTTGAGCGCGCGCACGGGCGGGAACTCGCGGGCCAGGTCGGCTCCTGTCAGCTGGTAGAGGCGTACCGGGCGAGCCAGGTCCTTGAGCTCATGCTCACCGAGGTCGAGGTAGTCGATGTCGTCGCGGACGCTGGCCATCGTCTTCGTCGCGTCCGACACAAGCACTTGGCCGCCATGGGCGGCCGCCGCGATCCGCGCCGCGTGATGCACGGCGAGGCCCAGGTAGTCGCCCCCGCTCACCTCGACCTCGCCGGTGTGCAACCCGATGCGCACCTTGACCTCGTCGGGGCCGAGCACCGGATCGGCGGCGAGTCTGCGCTGCAGGTCGACGGCGAATCCGACCGCGTCGGTGGCGCGGGCGAAGCTCACGAAGAAGCCGTCGCCGGCCGTGTCGACTTCGTAGCCGTTGTGGTCGCCCAAAGCGGAGCGGACTATCCCGTGGTGCGCTCCGAGAATGCCGGCCCAACGATCTCCGACGCGCTGCAACAGGCGCGTTGATCCTTCGATGTCGGTGAACGCCATCGTGATCGATCCTTGCGGCATCGTCATCGGAGCATCTTGCCGCACCGCGTAGCGTCTTCGCGAGGGAAGTTGGATGGAACTCTCCCTTGTAATGACCGCTCCCTCCGCCGCGCGAATTGAATCTGACCTGGGTGTTCGCGTCCGTGAGGCCGGAGGGTCCGCGTCCGGCCAGGTAGACGAACTGCCAATCACGACTCTCCGCCGGGACCAAGCACTCTGACGCCTCGCGCTCGTGGCGTTCCTTGTCATACTCTTGACTCCGCCAACGAGGAGGTTTGAGTGGGGGGTGCGGAGCTGGCCGGTACACGGGTTTACCGCCACCATCACCTGGACTCGACCCGCTGGGAGCACGTGCCCTACCGGGACGACGACATCGTGGTCACCACGCCCTGGCCGCGCTTACGCTTGCCACCGAGGACTCCATCTTCGACGGGGTGGCAGGCCTCACCCGAGCAGACCTTGTCCAAAGTTGATCTCTGGATGGCAGGCCATGTGTGGCCGACTTGAACGCCGAAGACGACGCGTTCGGCTGGTCCCTGCTTATCGATGCTCGCGACCGGCGGTTCGTTCGCTCGGGTCAACGCTCCGGGCAGGCAACCGATATCCGCAAGCGACCGTCCGCGACGTGGCAGTAGATGATGACGGCCATCAAGCAGCAACCCACGATCAGCGTAGGAAATGGTGGGGAGTTCCGTGTCCTCTGTCGCCGACGAATCTGTTCCACGATTCGAGACTCGGCTGCGTCGAAATGTGGCAGGTTTGACGGAGATCTGGTTGCTCGACCGGGGAGGGGCGAATGATGACGTTGCGTGAAGACCGAGGTCCCACGAAGTCGGAGGTGCTCGCCGAATCCGTGTCGGCACTGTCGGTGATGGTGGGTCGAGATCGTCTTTCCTTCGACGCTGATGGCCGGATCCCCGATCCGCTGTTTTCGGAACTGGCTTCGTTGGGCCTGTTCCGGTTGTGGTTGCCGACGGGGTTGGGTGGTGTCGAACTGTCGGCGCTCGGGTTCATGGAAGTGGTCGAGGCTGCGGCCGCGCTGGACGGGACGATCGGCTGGCTCGTCGGCAACGGTGGTGGGATGTCCCGGATAGGCGCGTTCTTGCCGACCGAGAGCGCGGAGGAGATCTTCGCTGACCCGAAGGCGTTCGTAGTCTCCGCGACCGGGGCCATGGGGCGGGCGGTGCGTGTCGACGGGGGCTATCGGGTGACGGGCAGGTGGCCGTTCGGCAGCGGAGCACGGCACGCCACCTGGTTCTCGCCGGTGTGCGCCGTCGAACGTGACGGGCAAGTCACCGACGAAGTCATCTTTGTGTGCGCGCCGCGTGCAGATGTCGTGGTTCACGACAACTGGCACGTTTCGGGTCTGTGTGCGACGGGGAGCGTCGACTTCGAGTTGCAAGATGTTTTGATCGACGATCGCTTCGTCCATGCCTTCCAGCCGGAACCAACTCATCCTGGCACGCTCTACCGGCTCCCGACCCGGTCGATCTTCACGTGGACCGTGGCGACGGTGCCGCTCGGGATGGCGAGCGGCGCGATCGACGCGTTTGTCCGCATCGCCTCGTCCACCAAGCGTCGAGGGGACGCTGTGAGCCTTGCCGAACGAGAGCTTGTGCAGTCTCAACTCGGTTCGATCCATGCGCAAGTGTCTGCGAGCCGCGCCTATCTCCGTCACACCATGTCCGAGTTGCTCGACGCGCTGGAGGCCGGAGTCGATCTCCAGCATGCTCGTGTTGAGTTTGGTCTCGCTTGCACGTCGGCGAGTCAGGCAGCACTGGCTGCGATCGGTGTCCTCACCGAGATGGCTGGCGCGATCTCGATCTCTCAGTCGTGTCCCCTCGAACGTTTCGAGCGAGATGCACGCGCCGCGGCCAAGCACATAGCGATGAGTCCCGCCGCCTACATCACCGGCGGCAAGCGGCTGCTCGGCCAGGACCTGTCGACGACATCGTTCTGAACGGACTACCTCGGGTTCCTCTTGGCCGTCGTCGGACGATCTCGAGCCCGAAGTAGTCGATCCGTCTGGGCAGCTATCGACCCGATCTCGCCGAGACCGGCATCGACCCACCCGCTTGGCTGTCACCGACCGCGGGCGGCGGACAGGTCGACTCATAACCCGAAGGTCGCAGGTTCAAATCCTGCCCCGCCACCATTTGAGGTGTGAAGGCCCAGGTCATCGACCCGGGCCTTGCTCGTCGCCAGCGGTTTCCCCCCGTTTCAGGCTGCAACTGAAGTGAAGCAACCCCTCTCTTGTCATCGCATGTCAGCGCACCGCTCATGGAACGCCCCTTCCTCGCAAGGGGAGGCACCGCACCACCCTGTCGGGCGCGAGGCGCTCTTCCACGACGCTTCGGCTGCACGTGGCCGCTGGCGATCGCATGTCCATCGCCACGACGCTGGAGTCTCTTGCCGCTGAGGCCGGCAGAGTCGTCGGTGACGAGGCTGTCGGGCGGCGCCTCGAGCAAGGCCGGGCCCGATCGTCAACCGCGATCCTCGCGTTGGCCGACGAAGGCCTCCAAATGATCGATGAGCGGTGAGGGTCTCCGGTCTACCAGGGCCGGGACCCACTCACCGGCAAGGAACGCCGAAGCAAGTAGCGGTCGCCGCGCCCTCTTGACGGGTGCGGTCAGCTGGCGTCGTTGCTGCGGATGGCGGATACTTCGAACTCGAGGGTCACCTTCTCGCTCACGAGTAGGCCCCCGGCCTCGAGGGCGGCGTTCCAGTTGACGCCCCAGTCCTTGCGGTTGACGGTGGTCTTGCCTTCGAAGCCAAGGAGGGTGAGCTCGCGCGCCAGCTCGACGCCGACTCGGGCTTCTCGTACTCCGACTACGTGGTGGTGGTCGCGGTGACCGATCGGCCTGACGGACGGATGCGTCTGTTCGAGCTGGCCAAAGTGCTGGGTTGGGAGAAGAGCCGACTTTCCCACCACGTTGGGCGTATCGCCGACCGTGGTCTGGTGAAGAAGGAGAGGTGCGATTCTGATCGCCGCGGCGCCTTCGTGGTCGTCACCGACCGCGGACGTCGGAAGATCGAGGCCGCCGCGCCCGGGCATGTGACTGCGGTTCGACGGTTGTTTGTCGACCGGCTCACCTCCGCGCAGCTGTACGCCGTCGGCGACGCGGCCGAGATCGTGCTCTCCGCGTTTGATGAACTGCGAAGCAGTCCGGCTATGGACTCAGGACCCATGCCTGGAGCTCTGAACGGTACGGGTAATCGAACCGCTCACCCATCCCCTCAACGATCTGTCGTATCTGCTCGGCGACCTCAGCCTGCTCGTCGTCGGGTAGCGCCGCGATGAAGCTGGTCGAGAGTGCTCGCGTCACCACTCTCTCGGCGTTCGCGAGCTGCGGGTTGGGGGTGGAGCGCTCGTCATCGAGGACGAAGCGGCCGTCGGACTCGATCGCTCGTCGCCAGTTCATCGTGCGGTACCTGGGGGTATCGCCGGCATAGCGGTCGACGACCTCGGTGCACGCCGCGACCCACGGGACGGACTCGTCCCGCACGTTCCAGACCGTAAGCAGCTGTCCACCGGATCGAAGGATGCGGGAGATCTCATGAAGCGCACGGTGTGGATCGAACCAGTGAAATGACTGGGCCGCGATGACAGCACCAGCAGCATCGCTCGCCACGGGAATGTCTTCAGCGGTTCCGTCGCGAACGTTGGCTTCACCGACGACCTGGATGAGGGCCTGGCGCATCGCATCCACGGGCTCCACTGCGATCACGTCCACTCCCCGGGCGATGAGCTCAGCGGTCAGGATCCCTGTGCCGGCGCCGAGCTCGACAACGGGGTCACCGGCAGCACGACGCACAAGCTGATCGATGATCGTCGGGTGATAGGAGGGTCGCGCGGATCGGTAGGCCTCGGAACCGCGCTCATACCCGCGACTGGCGGCGTCCTTGACCATGAGACCTCCTTACGTTGTACGAGGCGCGCCCAACCCGACCTGGAATCGGCGTACGGAGACAGGCACACCTCGACGTCCGAGCCGTACCCATCCGAGGTATTCCTAGCCAGAAGCGCGGTTTCTCGGCGGACCGGCGGCCACCCGACGCAGGATGTCTTCCCGACTGCCAATGGGCACTTCGATCCACCAGCTCGCGCCCGCTCGCTCGTATGGCGCGACCCGTGGGTCGTCGTCGCCTTTGGTCACGCCCGCCCAGGCGACGTCGAAAGTGGCGGACAACGCGCCTTCAGAGGCGAGTAGACGCGACACCTCGACGGCGTCTTCGGGAGTGGCGGCAAGCGGGTTGGCACTCGGCCCGATCCAGCCATCCCACCGCGCCGCCCGGCGCATCGCCGCAGGGCTGTCGCCGCCCACCCAGACGGGAATCCTTGGCTGCTGCATCGGCTTCGCGGTCAAAGTGAACTCCTCGACGACGAAGTGCTTCCCTCGGTGGGTGACCTCCTCGCCCGACCAGATCCGGGTGATGAGATCAAGGGCCTCGTCGAGCTTCTCCCCTCGGATGCGATCACTCGCCGGCTCTCCGAAGGCATCGAAGCTCCCGGGCTCATCGTCACCTCCCTCGAGCCCTCAGTCTGCTTCACCGGTGTCAGCCGCGTGTCTGGCGCATCTCCATCTCCATCTCGGTCACGTCGGGGAGGCCGCGTGGTGGTCGTCGATGTCGATGACCTTCCAACCTCGCTCGATCGATCGCAGCATTGCGGGGTAGACGATCATGTGGCGGAACGGCGTGATCGCCGCCACGTAGGCGGCGCCGAGCAGTCCGTTCGGCTTCGCGTAGACCGCCATCTGACCGCGGTAGCCGCCGGCCCCGTCGCGGACCCACCCGAGGTGCAGCACCCCGTGCACCGTGCGGTTGACGATCTCGGCGGCCCACTCGTCGTCCAGCAGGTACAGCGTGGTGAACGGGGCCACCGCGCGGACCGGGGCCGACGACTCGGCGCGCAGCCCCGCCGGCAGCTCGTCGAGGAGCGTCGGTCGTTCAGAGCCGCCGGCGGCGTCCGCCTTGTCCCAGCCGAGCCACCCGCCGAGCTTCCACCGGATCGCGAAAAGCGCTCGGGCCACCGGGGACGAGCCCTTCGACAGGTCACTCGAGGTGAACATCTGCAACAGACGAGGGAAGTCGTCCGGGCCGCCAGGGGTGGGCAGCGCCCATACGTCCTCGAGGCGGAAGCCGCCCGTGAGCTCGTGGATCCGCCAGGGCCTCGAGGTGTGGGCGGTGTTCGGGAGTCGCATTCGGCCTCCATCTATACGGTAGCGTATGTATAACCGTAGACGCCTCACCGTTGCCGTCAACGCCGCCCACGAGCACGAGAGAGACGCGATGGCTCCCCCGACCCGCACGCCCCGAAGCAAGTGGATCGAAGAGGGCCTTCGGGCCTTGGCTGCCGGGGGGCCCGGCGCCGTCCGGATCGAGAACTTGGCCAAGACGCTCGGCGTCACCAAGGGCGGCTTTTATGGGCACTTCGCCGACAGGCAGGCGTTGCTCGACGAGATGCTCGACACTTGGGGGCGATCGACCACCGACGAGGTGATGGCGAGCGTCGAGCGTGGGGGCGGCGACGCCAAAGCCAAGCTGCGTCGAGCGTTCGCGATCACGTCCTCGACCGACGGGCTCGTAGCGCTCGACCTAGCGATTCGCGACTGGTCTCGCCGCGACGCGGCGGTCGCTGAGCGCCTCCGTCGCGTCGACAACCGCCGGATGGATTACTTGCGTTCGCTCTTTGGCGACTTCTGCACAGACGCCGACGACGTGGAGGCACGCTGCATGCTCTCCTTCTCCTTGCTCATCGCGAACCACTTCATCGCCGCCGACCACGGCGCACGGACCCGCGCTGACGTTGTCAACCTGGCCCTCCGCCACATCGGCGCCGCCGGTACGTTCGTCGCGCCCCGTCGTTCTCGCCACTGAGCTCTTGGGGCTCGTCAGATCGATGAGCGCAGTCAGTCGAGCTCGGTGAGCACCTCACCGATGATCTTGGTGGCCTGGTGGGCCGGTAACGGGTCACCGCCCTCGGCCTCGGCGATCTCGGCGGCGAAGTCCTCCACAGCATGAACTCCACCAACGAGGACGTGGCGAAGGGCCTCACCGCTCGCCTCCGGATCGTCGAGGGCCCCAATCGCCTCGGCCGCGCTGGCGTCGGAGGTGGCCAGGACGTGGATCACGCTCATTGCCTCTTCCCTCCCTGTCGCCGTCGACACCGCGGGCGCCCGGTCGGGATTCTGCTGGAGGTCCCACTCGGCCAGCGCCTCGTCGTACCCGCCCTCACCGGGATGCAACACACGCGTGGTGGCAGCCGGCTCCTCCGCGCTCGTGTCTTCGTCACCCTCGTGGTGCCGCACGGCGGGCACGGGCACGACGAGCGTGCCGTCGTCGTTGCGGATGATCTCCATCGTGGTGCTCCTTTGGTAGCGGCGCCGACGGGCACCGGCGGGAGCAGTCCTACCCCGAAAAACAGCTCGGACGCCCGCGCCGAGATCGTCGCCGCCACCTGGAGGTCGTGAACCGCCTCGAGAGCTGACGCCTGCCCTGCAACGGCTACATCGGACGGTCAGTCCGCCGCCGTCAACCAGAACGCGAACCCGGTCGCCGCCTCGTCGGCGGCGGACCCGTCCGCTGCGAGCACCGCGACGGTCGACAGCCCGGCCGACGCCGCCAGGTGGCGAAAGCTCTCCTGAGTGTGCCAGTGCACGACCCAGGGACGCTCGAGTGACATGGGGCGGGCGCCGATGCGCTCGTAGCGGGTCAGCGTCTCCTGACGTCGATCCGCCTCGAACCGCGTCGCCGACGTTATGCAGAAGCGGATGATCGAGCCGTCGGGCTCAACCGCCTCGCGAACCTGCCCGATCTCTCCCTCGGCGACGACCTCCGGGATGTAGAGCGGCACCAAAGCCGCGCCACCGTCGGCGAGGTGCGCCCGCATGCGCCCGAGCGCACGCGCCCCCACATCGTCGTCGACGAGAAGGTTGAACGTCGGCCCCGCCAGGAAGATCGTGCGGTATCGCCGGCCGAGATCGAGGTCCTCCATCCGTTGTTCGTGCACGACAACGTCGAGCCCCGCTTCCTCCGCCCGACGACGGCACCGCGCCAGCATGTCCGCCGAGGAGTCGACGCCCTCGACGTCGAGGCCCTGGCGTCGCAGGTCCAACAAGGGGTCGCCATCGCCGCAGCCGAGCTCGAGAGCGGGCTGCCCCGATAAGGCGATGAAGCGGGCATACGGCTCCGGGTCCTGCACGACCGACCGGAGCGGTCCGTACAGGTCGGCGATCAGCCCCGTGTAGAACGACGCCGGGTCCGTCACCCGGGAGTCAGGCAGGCTGGCGGCCACGCGGCGACGCCCGATTCGAGGGGACCGTCGAGTGAACCCAGCACCATCGAGAACATAGACGACCCCCCGTCGGCGGCGATGAGCAACCCGGATGCCCTGGCTATGTTGTGGTCGTGGGGCGGGAAGAGACTGACGTGCTGGTCGTCGGGGCGGGACCGGTTGGTCTCTCGATGGCGATCGCGCTTCGCAGGCTTGGTGTTCGTTGCGTCGTCGTCGAGAAGCACACGAGCACGCTCGACTTCCCGCGTGGCCGCGGCGTCACGGTGCGCACGATGGAAATCATGCGCCGTTGGGGGTTGGAAGAGGAGTTGGTGACCGCGGGCCTCCAGCGCTCGAGTTTCGCGGTCTTCAGCGGTGCCAATCTCTTGGCGCCGGAGTTCGACCGCTTCGTGCTTCCGGATCCTGGGCCCTCATCGGTGAGCCCCTCACAGCCACTCATCTGCGATCAAGAGAAGATGGAGGTCGTCTTGTGTCGGGCGGCTATCGGTGCTGGCGCCGAGGTCCGTTTCGGCTGCAATCTCACCGAGTTCGTCAACCACGGTGACAGCGTGACGGGCGTCGTGGTGGAGCACGACTCCGGGCGGGAGTATTCGCTCGGCGCCCGATGGATGGTGGCCGCCGATGGGATTCGAAGCCCGACGCGAGAGCGGCTGGGCATCAGGCGCCAAGGCGCCGGAATCGTCGGCACGTCGTTGAGCATCCTGATCGAAGCGAAACTCGGCGACCGAGTCGCTGATCGTGCAAGTGCGCTCTACCGGCTCGGCGACGTTCCGGGAGGAGCACTGCTGGCCGTCGACAATGACCGGTCATGGCTGTTGATCAAGGGCTACGACCCGGTGCTCGAGCCACCCGACTCGTTCACCGAGACGCGGCTCCGACAGATCGCGGGCGCAGCCATAGGCGATGAGGACGTTGAATTCGCCGTCATCGGGCATCGGTTCTGGGAACCGACGGCGTTGGTGTGCGAGCGGTATCGCGATGGTCGGGTCTTCCTGGCCGGCGACGCCGCCCATGTGGCGGCGCCCCTTGGTGGGCTTGGCATGAACTGCGGTGTTGCCGATGTCGACAACCTTGCCTGGAAGCTCGCTGGCGTCATCTCGGGCTGGGCGGACGAGGATCTCCTGGAGACCTACGGACCCGAGCGACGCCCCGTCGCCCAGCTGACCGCCGAGGCCAGCCTCGGACCGGCGCGCGCGCCCAATCCTGTCGAAGGAGTGGTCCTCGGCGCACACTACGAATCCGCCGCCATCTCCCCGGACGGAACGGCGCTACCCGAAGTGGACGATCCCATCGCCGAGTACCGGCCTGCCGCAAGACCCGGGGACCGCGCCCCCCATCTGTGGCTGGACGGTGACAAGACACGCTCGACCCTCGATCTGTACGGCGACGGCTTCGCCCTTCTGACCACGCCCGAGGGAGCTGCATGGCTCCACGCGGCGGAGGGCGGCGCGGCTGTCCCGATGCGGGTTCACGAGATCAGCCACCCTGACTGGCCAAGGCTGTACGGAATCGAACCGAGTGGCGCCGTGCTTGTTCGCCCCGACTGTCACGTCGCTTGGCGGGCGCTGCGCGAACCATCCCAGCCCACCGAGCTCGATGCCGCACTCCGACGAGCCGTTGGGGCGGCGTGACTATTGCCCCAACGAAGGACACGGGCCGCCAGGCAACCTTCGGCTTCGAGTACGTCTCGTCTTGGCGACCGCATGTCATGCAGATGTTGGTATAGGGGTACGCGCCTGGCCGGGGCGCGTAGGCGGTAGCGGCCTGCAGGTCGCGACTTGAGGACTCTGCCTATGATCCCATTCGTGCCGGACAAGCCGCGCGTCCTGATTGTTGGGGCTGGGATTGCCGGTCTGGCGCTGGCGGCAAGTTTGGAGCGTTTCGATATCGCTCCGGCGGTCATCGAGATCGGGGACGCCTCCGAGTCTCGACCTGCACCAACCGTATAAGGGAGTGTCGATCGACGAGGTCGGATCACACCTCATCTTTCTTGCCGGCCGGCGTCGATTCGCTGTCGCTGTCGCTCTCATCGATCGCCGTTGTTCACGAGGTCGAGGAGGGACAGCTGCGCCGTCGCCTCCGGCCGGGCGACGTCCCGGGATCTCGGTGTGACCGCCGGCCCCATGTCCGCAGCCTCGGGACACGGAACGAGGCGCGGGCCGTCGGTTAGGTGCAGCTCGTAGACGACGGGACCGAAACGGTAACCGGCGTTGCGTTGGGATCGCCGGACCAGCACCACGGCGGCGATAAGCCTGCCGAAGGCGCGAGCGTCGGTGTCTTTGTTTACGTCGAGCTGCTCAGCGAGCGTGCGCACGTTGGTGGCGGCCACGGCTGCGCCGCCGGATGCCCGTCTGGTTCAAGCGAGAGTTCCGTTCTCACGATGCCGGCAGACTCAAGGACGTCCACGTGCTGAGAGATCGCTTGTCGGGTCGAGCCCATCCCGTGCTTTGTGGCGAGCCGAGCGCAGAGCTCGAACAAGTCCGCGCGCCGTCCCGGCCCGGGCCGACTCCATCAGAGGCTCGGTTCTTCGTGCGCCCGACCGGGTTCAGTCGGGCGGCGGTGGTCGTCGGTGGCGGAGGCGGTTGTGGTAGCCGCAGGCGACCCGTCCGTTGTCTTGGCTGGTGATGCCGCCATTGATCCAGGGTTGGATGTGGTCGATCTGGCATTTGTGGCTGGGGATGTCGCAGTAGCGGTGGTAGCAGAATTGGTCGCG
>Ga0136611_10003013_pt1 | contig 11765 bp, 11 predicted proteins | sample AntDrymUQ2232306_2_FD_106645 | JGI IMG/M metagenome (GOLD analysis project Ga0136611, IMG submission 106645) | Polar desert sand microbial communities from Dry Valleys, Antarctica - metaG UQ223 (23.06) | ecosystem: Environmental > Terrestrial > Soil > Desert | place: Antarctica: Dry Valley... | reverse complement strand
TTAGCCACCGTGCATGCCGGTTCGTGGATCAACGCCGACTTCTATATCTGGATTGGCCATCGCGACGACCATCGCGCCTGGTCCCAATTGGCGGAGGCCCGCGACGCCTTCGACCGCCACGCACCGATGGTGCCTGCCGCCGACCGGGACCGCGCGTTCGAAGAGCTGTTGATCGCCGAAGGCAGCGATTGGTTCTGGTGGTACGGCGATGACCACTCATCCGACCACGATCGGGATTTCGACGAGTTGTTTCGGGTCCACTTGCGGAACGCGTATGCCGCGCTTGGTCTGTCGGTCCCTGATGAGCTTCACGCCACCAACATCTCGACCGGACCCGGTCCCGACCAGCTCCGACCGGAGGGCCGAGTCTCGGTCTGCCTCGACGGTCACGACACCAGCTTCCTCGAATGGGTGGGTGCGGCCCGCCCATCGTTGGTTCGCCCGGCCGGCGCCATGCATGAGGTGGCTCCCGTCTCCCGAGTCTCGCAACTCCTGGTCGCTTTCGGCGCCGACGACTCCCTGTGTCTTCGTTTCCGCGGGCGTTCGATCGTCGACTTGCTCGGCTCCGCGTCGGCGACACTCGTCGTGTTTACCTCCGCGCCGGCGGTCATCAGCTTTGCGGTTCCGGACTCAAACATCGCGATTGGTGATTTGGTTGAGGTGGTCATCCCAATCGGCGAGCTAGGCGGCCAGCCTGGCCGCGACTTGCAATTCTGGATTCAGGTTCGTAACCGTTCTGGTGCCGTTCTCGAAGCCTTGCCGCACGGCGGTTCGTGGACCGTCAGGGTTCCGAACTCCGAGTCTGATTCGTCAGCCTGGATTCTCTAGGGCAGTTGCCCGGAGACTGACCCGATAAGACCAACAAACCTTCCACAAGCGACGTTTATTGGCCATAAACATTACGTCTGATAATACATGTTATGTTAACTTAAATACTAAAACCGCCAAATGACGAGTGCGCCAAGTCGCCCGTCTCGTGACTGGGCGCCTCGGCGGCTCCTCCTACTTGGCGTGTTTCAGTTCTTGGAGAATGTTCTCGAGCGCGGCAATCACTTCGTCCTTGCTCGCGTCCTTCTTGTTGAAGCTCAGGCGCATGTTGAACGCCTTGCTGGTCGGCCTGAACGCGAACACGAACGCCTTGGGGCGGCCGGGTTTCACCTTCTGTGTATCCTTGCGCAGCTGCTCACGAGTCGCGCCCTGGGTAGCGATCTTTTCGACCAGAGCCAGCATCTTCTGGGTGTCGCCCTGGCGGACGACCTGCAGCAGCAATGACCGGCTGGTGATGCCCGCCAGTCGGCACACCTTTCGGACCTCGGGCGGAATCCCGTTGATCGACAGCCCTTCGGTGATCGAGGTTCGCGACTTGCCGAGGCGCTTGGCCAGGTCTTCGTGGGTGTAGCCGCAGCGCTGTGCCAGGGCCTGCATCGCCTCCGATTCTTCGAACGGCGTCAGGTCCTTGCGCTGGATGTTCTCGACCAGGGCCAATTCAAGCATTTCGCGGTCGTCCACGTCGCGAATGACGACCGGCAGCTCGGTCAGCCCGGCCTGAACCGAGGCGTGATACCGGCGTTCGCCGGCGATGATCTGGTAGCGCGGCCCCCGTTGTCGAACCACCAGCGGCTCGATAATCCCCTTTTCGGTGACCGACGAAATCAGTTCCGCCAGGTCGCCCATGGCCTGCCGCGGCTGGTCCGGGTTGGGGTCAATCTGGTCGATCGGCACCATGCGGCCGACCGGGGCTCCGGCCGAGGCCGAGAGCGTCTCAACGTAGTGCGCGTCGTGGCGCATGCGCAGGTTGTCTGGCAATCCGCGAGGCTTAGGCACGGTCGATCACCTCTTCACACAAACGGTAGTACTCGGTGGCGCCGGATGATTCTGGCGCAAACGTGAAAATCGATTCGCGGTAGGCCGGGCTTTCCTCAAGCCGCACGCTCTTGCTGATGACCGTGCGGAAGACCTTGTCGCCGAAGACCTTGCGAATCTGTTCCTGGATATCGCGCGCCAGCGAGGTGCGCTTGTCGTGCATCGTAATGACCACGCCGAGAATCTGCAGTTCCGGGTTGGGCCGCTGGCGAACCTTCTCGATGGTTTCCAGCAGGTCGTCGGTGCCCTCCAGCGCGAAATAGGACGACTGGATCGGGATCAGCAAATGGGTTGAGGCGACCAGCGCGTTGATGGTCAACAGCCCCAACGCCGGCGGACAGTCGATCACGACGTTGTCGAACTGACCGTTCAGCGCGGCGAGTTCGTCCTTCAAGCGGAACGGCGCATCGAGCTCGCCGACCAGGCGCGACTCGAGCTTGGCCAGCGCGATCCTCGCCGGCGCAATCGACAGGTTCGGCATCGTCGCCGGCACGATGACATCGGCGAGATGGACAGCGTCGTCGACGAAGACGTCATACATGCTCCGCGTGGCGGTGCGGATGTCGATGAACGACATGCTGCTGTTGCCTTGCGGATCGAGGTCGATGAGCAGCGTCGGCTTGCCGCGCATGGCGAGAGCTGCCGCGAGGTTGATGGCGGTGGTGGTCTTCCCCACCCCGCCTTTCTGGTTGGCGATACTGAGAATCATCGAGAAGGACTGTGCACGTTCACACGCATTCTAGGAGCGTGCACCGTGAGAGTCAAATTGCGGGGAATGTCGGCGCGGCTGGTTGCGGGAAATAAAGGCAGTTAAGATGTGAAGCCGCAGGCACTTAGGGGAATTGTCGGCACGCCGACATTCCCCTCTCGGTCTACATCTTGTACTTGCCCATGTCCTCGGGGTCGAGCTGCTCGAGCCACTGCTGCAGCCGGTCGCTGTCCTGCTTTTCGTTCGACAGGTCGACGGTCTTCGCGTTGTCGATCACCTTCTCATCGACCAGGATCGGTGCCCGCGTGCGCAACGCGAGGGCGATGGCATCGCTCGGCCGCGCGTCGATCGCGACCGGCCCACTGGGCGTGCGGAGATGGATCATCGCGTAGAAGGTGTTCTCCTTCAGGTCGCACACCACGATTTTGTCCACGGTCGCCTGCAGGTCCTGGATGATGTTGCGCAGCAGGTCGTGCGTCATCGGTCGAGGCGTCTGGATATTCTCAATCTGCAACGCGATGGCGTTGGCCTCGAACACCCCTACCCAGATCGGCAGAACTTTCTGCCCGTCCGAGTCGCGCAAGATGATGATGGGCATGTTCGTGATGGGATCAACCATCAGCCCCTTGATGTTCATTTCGATCATTACGGTGCCCCGCTACTTTCAACTTCCGACGTTCAACTTGGCTCGCCGGTCGCTTCGCCCCAGACGCTGTTGGGACCCGCGCGCCGAATCGTCACCCCAACCATCCGCCCCAGCCACTCCGGTGGTCCCGGGAAATTGACCACCGTGTTGCCGCTGGTGCGGCCCGTCAGCTCCCACTCGTGACGGCGACTCGTGGCGTCGACCAGGACTTCCTGTGTCGTGCCAATCGACCGCTGGAAGAGGTTCGATTGGACCGACCGCTGGAGCGACTGGAGTGCCACGATCCGCCGCTTCTTCTCTTCATCCGTCACATCGTCAGGCATCCGCTTCGAGGCCAGCGTGTTCGGACGCTCCGAATACTTGAAGGAGTAGATGCTGTGATAGCCGACCGCCGCGGTCAAGCTCAGCGTCTCCTCGAAGTCGGCTTCCGTCTCGCCTGGGAAGCCAACGATCATATCGGTCGATAGCTGCACGTTCGGGATAGCCGCGCGAATGCGTGCAACGAGGTCGAGGTATTCCTCGCGCGTATGGCGGCGCCGCATCCTCGCCAGCACTCGCGATGAGCCTGACTGCACGGGAAGGTGCAGGTGTTTACAGACCTTCGGCAGGTCTCTCACCGCGGCGATCACGCGGTCGCTGGTGTGCCGTGGATGCGGGCTCGCAAACCGGATTCGATCAACGCCCGGCACCTCGTGGACCGCTTCGAGCAGCGCCGGGAAATCGCACGATGGGTCGTCAGGGGCCTGATAGTGGTTCACGATCTGTCCGAGTAGTTGGACCTCGCGCCGGCCGCTGTCGGCCGCTTCACGCACGTCAGCCAGTATCTCGGCTCTTGACCGCATGCGCTCGTGCCCACGGGTATACGGCACGACACAGAAAGCGCAGAAATCGTTGCAGCCCTCGATAATCGTGACGTACGCCCGGACTGGATCACCGCGCCGGACGATGCCGAGCGGGAATGAAGGGTCTTCATAGGGATTCTCAATGGCGATGCGTCCTTCCGAACGCCACGGCCGGCCACTGGCCAGCCATTGCTCGGTCATCGCCGGTCGCGTGGCCGTCGTCCGCTCGATCAACATCGGCAGCATCTTGACTTGCTGGGTGCCGACCACCAGATCAACCACGCCCTTGGAACGCCTGATGAGCTTTTCGCCTTCCTGTTGCGCCACGCAGCCGGCCACGACAACCAAGGGGTCGCGCCCGATCTCCCGGCTCACCTCTTTGATCTCACCTAGCCGGGTGTAGAGCTTTTCTTCGGCGCGTTCGCGGACGCTGCACGTGTTGACGACCACAATGTCCGCGTCACGTTCCGACTCGGCGGCGTCGTAGCCCGACTGCTCGAGCAGTCCGGCCATGCGCTCCGAGTCGTGCACGTTCATCTGGCAACCGTAGGTCTCGATGAAGTATTTCATTTCAGTTTCGCTTTCGCCCGTCGCGGACTTTCGCCTTTCGCTTTCGCCCCGGCTTCACCTTTCGCCTGCGACGTTGCCAGCAATTCACGCGCGCTTTCCAGGGCCTTCACGCCGGCCGAGGCGCCGCCCATCATGCGCGCCACTTCAGCCACCCGGTCTTCATCGCCGAGCCGGGTCACACTGGTGACGGTCCGACTTCCCTGCACGCGCTTCTCGATCAGAAAGTGAGTGCGGCCACATGAAGCGATCTGTGGGAGGTGGGTGATGCACAGCACCTGGAACCGCTGGCCCAGGGCTGCGAGCTTGTCGCCCACCACGCTGGCCACTCGCCCGCCGATGCCGGCGTCCACCTCGTCAAATATCAGGGTCTTCCCAGGCATGCCGTCCTTCGCGCCCAGGGTCTTCAGCGCCAGCATGACGCGCGACAGCTCGCCGCCCGAAACGATGCGAGCCAGGGGCCTAAGCTCCTCGCCCACGTTCGGTGACAGAAAGAACTCACCCGCATCGATGCCGGCGTCAGTCCACTTGTCGTCCGACTCGTTGCTGGTCAGGCGCACCTCGAACTTGGTCCTCGCCATCGCGAGATCGGCGAGTTCCGTCTCGATGTTCGTGGCGAACCGGGCTGCGGCGGTTCTGCGCGCCGAGGACAAGGCACGAGCCTCGTCCAGAAAATCACGACCGGCCTGGTCGAGCCGCTGCGCGACGTCAGCCACCGTGGACTGTCCGCCGGTGAGCGCCTGATGCTCCGCGGCCAACCGGTCCCGATGCGCGATGGCCTGTTCGAGCGTCCCGCCGTGTTTCCGCTTCAGCCGTTCGATCAGCGCCAGGCGGTCCTCGACCTGTTGAAGGCGGCCCGGTGAGTTGTCGATGCCACCGGCAAAGTCGCGCAGTGTAAACGCGAGGTCCTCGAGCTGGGCCTTGATCCCGTCGCGGGCATCAAGATACGGCGCAAACCGCGGGTCGATGGCGGCTAACTCCCCTACTCGTTTCCAGACGCGGCCGAGGGCCACCAAGGCAGCCGACTCCGTGTCATATAACTCGGCGTATCCCTCGTCGCACAGACGATGGATGGTGTCGGCGCTGCGGAGCAGTTGGCGGTCGGCGGCCAACGTCTCATCCTCGCCGGCCTGCAGGTTCGCCTTCCGCAGTTCGCCAAGCTGGAACTCGACCAGCTCCAGTCGCGCAGCCCGTTCGCGATCGTCCATGCGGAGGCGATCGAGTTGCTCACGGAAGCCCCGCACGGCGGCAAACGCCGCCGAGACGCGCGCTCGCGCGTCGTCGAGTCCTGCCCAGGTATCAAGCAACGCCAAGTGCTGGGACGGATCAAGCAGCTGCTGATGCTCGTGCTGACCGTGGAGCTCGACCAGCCGGTTCGACAAATCCTTGAGCGCGGCCGCAGTGGCCAAGGCGCCGTTGATGAAAGCACGGCTCCGGCCCTGTGAGGTGATTTCGCGCCGAACGATGAGTTCATCGCCTTCGGACGTCTCGAACAGGGCCTCGACGCTCGCTACGTCTTCGCCCGTGCGTATGAGGTCGTGGGTCGCGCGTCCGCCCAGGAGCAGTCCTACCGCTTCGACCAGGATCGACTTGCCCGCGCCGGTTTCGCCGGTCAGGATATTAAACGATTGTTCAAAATCAACCGCAACAGACTCGATGACCGCGAGGTTGCGGATGGCGAGGTAGCGGATCATGCGGGTGGCGCCTCGTGTTGCGGGAATCCCTTAGCGAGCGGAACTGCCATCGTATCATGGGTTTGACAGAGTTTTACAGGGCGTGCTACGGTTGCACAGTACGGCGCTTCCCAGCGCGCATTTTCCCAATGGACCTGATTCGGAGGATTTGTTGCCGACGCCTGGATCGATCGTCCTGGCATTGCAACTCGAGGTGGGTTTGCCGCCCGCTCGAGCGGCTGCCGGGGATCTCGCCGACCTAATATTCGCCGCCAGCCCCATCGTGATGATGGTGATGGTAACCCTGCTCATCTTCTCGGTCATTTCCCTGGGCATCGTCCTCCACAAGTTCTGGGCGTTCCGCGGTCTTGAGAAGCAGTCCGCGACCTTCCTTGAGGTCTTCCGCAAGAGCGCCAAGTTCTCTGAAGTGCAGGCGGTCTGCCCTTCCCTCGCGCTCAGTCCACTGGTTGGAATGTTCCAGGCGGGCTACGCCGAGCTCACCGCCCAGTTACGGCAATCACAAGCGGCGGCCAGTCCCGGAACGCCTGCGGTGCGTCCAACCTTGAAGAGCATCACGGCCGTCGATCGCGCGCTGTTGCGCGCCTCGTCTATTGAAGTGGCCAAGCTCGAGAAGCGGATGACATTCCTTGCGACCACTGCGAGCATCACGCCGTTCATCGGGCTGTTCGGAACCGTGTGGGGAATCATGACGGCGTTCATGAACATCGGCGCTCAGGGCTCCACCGATCTTGCGGTGGTCAGCGGGCCGATCGCTGAAGCACTGATCGCGACCGCGCTGGGCCTGTTTGCCGCCATTCCAGCCGTCTACTTCTACAACCACTTCACGTCGAAGGTGAAGACCTACGCGTCGGAGATGGATGACTTCGCGCTGGAGTTCCTGAACATCTCTGAGAGGAACTTCACCTAGTGCCGAAGGTGTCAACCCCGCCCGACGCTAACACCGGCCGTCGCCGAGGGCGCCGCGTGACAACGTCGCTGTCGGAGATCAACGTGGTGCCGCTGGTCGACGTGATGCTCGTGTTGCTGATCATCTTCATGGTGGCGGCACCGATGATGCAAAAAGGCATCGAGGTGAAGCTCCCCGTCTCACGCCGTGCCGACAAGCTGACGTCTATCCGCCCCTACATCAGTGTGCCGCTCTCCTATCGATCGGATCGCCGGGTGTGGATCGACGAGGAGGCTGTGAACGCCGATGTGCTGGGCGAGCGGATGCGTCAGATGATGGAGACCCGGAACGACAAGGACGTGTTTCTGCGCGGCGATGCCGGCGTGACGCTCCAGGAACTCTACGAGGTGATCGACCTCCTCAAGGCCGGCGGCGTACAGAACGTTGGCATTACCGCGCAGCCGCGGGCGGGGCGATAGCAATGGATGCCGTCTCCGAAGTGCTGACGGCGCGGATGGTCAAGTCCGACGGTCTCAGCTCGATGCTGGGCTGGTCGGCGGTTGCGCACCTGAGTTTGCTGGCGGCGGTGGCGTTCGCACCGGCGGATTGGTGGGGCGCGCAGGACAAGGCCCCGGAAGTGATCATGCAGATCAGCCTGGGCGGCGCAGTCGGCCCCCGCGATGGCGGACTCGCCACGCTCGGGGGACGCGCGATTCAACAGGCGGTGGAAACAAAGCGGCCGGTTGAGCCCGTTCGTCCCCCTGCCGCGCAGACCCCCGCGATGATCGAGCCGACCAAGGCGCCCCCGCGCACGGCCCCCGACAATAAGATTGATGCGAAGGATCCGCGCAGCCGCGTGCCGACCAAGGGCGCCGAAGTTCGCCAGGGTTCGACGGTCGCCGAGACCGGCGGAAAGGGACAGGGCTTCGGTCTGTCAGCGGGCGGCGGCGGCGCGAGCGCCACTCTTGATGTTGCCAATTTTTGCTGCCCGGAGTACCTGGCGACCATGCTCGACTTGATCAACCGCAACTGGAGTTCGCGACAGCAGGCCGCCGGGACGACGGCGATGCGGTTCGTGATCCAGAAGGATGGACGGATCGTTGACGCGACCGTGGAGAAATCCAGTGGCAACGGCAACCTCGACTACCTCTCGCAGCGCGCGCTTGGGCTGACCAAGCTGCCGCCGCTGCCTGCCGGCTACGACCAGCCGGCGCTGACGGTCCACCTGCTTTTTCCGTACGGACAATAACCATGACGCACGCGACTCACCCACTGACCATCCTCGCCGCGCTGCTGATCGCGGCCTCGGCCGCACTGCTGGGCCAACAGCCGGCGCCGCCGGCCGGCCAGCAGCCCACCAGCGTCGAATTGCGACTCACCGGCGATCCGGGTTCACCTCCCCGACTGGCGGTGCCCGATCTGCTGGCGCTGTCACCGGATCGCGAAACACAGGAGGCGGCCAGAACGATCAGTCAAGTGCTGTGGGACGACCTTAACTTTGAGCGCGAGTTTGCGCTCATCCCGAGAGATACCTACAAGTCGATTCCGGCCGCCGGTTCGATCGACGCCGTGCCGTTCGACCGCTGGCGCGAGCTTGGCGCTGACGGCGTAATTATCGGCACTGCGCAGAAGACGCCGACCGGCATTCGCATCGAGATGCGTCTCTACAACGTGCGCGCGCGGCAATCGGCGTATGGCCGTGAGTACACCGGCGCCGCCGCGAACCCTCGCGTTTACGCGCACACGATGGCTGACGAGCTGCACGATTCGCAGCGCGGCCTGCGCGGCGTGGCGCGGACCAAACTGGCGTTCACGTCCGACCGCAACCGCGAGCCGGTGCTGAACACCGTTGAAAAGCGTGACGTCAAGGAGATCTACGTCGCCGACTACGATGGTGCCAACGCCAGACGCATCACGATCAATCGCAACCTGAACATCAATCCGAGCTGGTCGCCTGATGGCCGCTCGATCGCGTACACCTCGTACCGCAGCGGTCTGCCCGACATCCTGATCTCGAATATCTATGCGGGCACGATGGAGTCACCCGGCAAAGGCGCCGGCCAGAACTTCCTGCCGGTGTTTTCGCCTGACGGCACGCGGATCGCCTTCATGTCAACGCGCGACGGCAACAGCGAGATCTACGTGATGAACCGCGATGGTTCAAACGTGACGCGACTCACCAACAATCCCGCCATCGACGTCACGCCGACCTGGTCGCCCACCGGCACGCAGATCGCCTTCACCTCGGAACGCCGCGGCCAGCCGCAGATCTTCACCGTCAACGTCGACGGCACCGGCCTCAGGCAGATTTCGTACGAGTCGTATGCCGACCGTCCGACGTGGTCGCCGGCGCCGCACAACGAGATCGCGTTCGCTGCGCGCACCGGGCCGGGTTTCGACATTAAGATTCTTGGTATCGCGTCGGGAGAGACGCGCCAGATTACGTTCGGCGAGGGCACCAACGAGAGCCCGGCATGGTCGCCCAATGGCCGCCACCTGGCCTTCTCGTCAACACGCGCGGGTCGCACGCAGGTCTTCACCGTCGATCGCGACGGCCGCAACCTGCGGCAGATCACCAGGGACGGTAACAACACGACGCCGAATTGGTCACAGTAGAGAAACAGGGTGCCTGAGGTGCGTAAGGTGCCAGGGTTGCGTAGGGTTGGTGCCTGACGCCGGGTGCCGACGGAGCAAGATTGAGTTGAGGTCAGCTATGACACGAAAAATGAATGCGTTGATGGTTCTCGCAGTGCTGGTGACGGTGGTGGTCGGCGCGTGCTCCAAGAAGACGCCTCCGGTCGCGCGGCCCATGCCGCCACCGGCGGTGTCGAACACTACCCCGCCGCCGCCCTCGCCTCCGCCGCCTCCGAGCCCGGTCAACGAGCCGGTGCCGGTGCCGCCCATGCCGGTGGAAGACACGGTCGGTTCAAAATCGCTCGACGATCTGAACCGCGACTCACCTCTCAAGCCACTCTTCTTCGACGTCGACAGTTCCGACGTGAATGCTGAGGGGCAGCAACTGCTGCAGGCCAACGCGGCGGTGCTGAAAAAGTATCCGGCCTGGCAGGTCACCATTGAAGGCCACTGTGACGAGCGCGGCACGGCTGAATACAACCTGGCGCTCGGTGAACGCCGCGCGCTCGCGGCTCGCACCTACCTGGTGTCGCTCGGCATCCCGGCCGACAAGGTCAAGACCGTCAGCTACGGCAAGGAATTCCCGTTCGATGCCGGCAAGGACGATACGGCCTGGTCGAGGAACCGCCGCGCGCATTTCGTGATTACGGCAAAGTAAGATGGAGAGCATGAGCCGACGACTGTCTACCCGCCTCCGCGCCGCGCGCTTCGGCGCGCGAGTCGCGTGCCTGGCCGTGACAGCGGCCGTGCTGCTGGCCCCCCCGGCCGCGGCGCAGTCGCGCCGCGAAATGCAGATGATGGCCGACATCCGCATGCTGCAGGAACAGACACAGCAGCTGCAGCAGCAACTGCAGGCCGCGCTCGACGGTCTGAGCGCGCAGCTGAAGGCGATCTCGACGCGCGTCGATGAGCAAGCCGGCGCCACCCGCAAGTCGTTTGCCGACCAGAAGCTCGCCGTCGATCAGTTCGGCACCGACCTGCGCGTGGTCCGCGAGCGGATTGACGAAAGCAACGTGCGCATCACCAGCCTGTCGCAGGAAGTCGAGGCCCTGCGCCTCGCCATTCCATCGATGACGGCCGCGCCCACGATGCCGGCCGATCCCAACGCACCGCCGGCCACCGAACTGCCGGCCTCGCAGGCCCCGGCGCCGGTGAGCAACACTCCCGGCATGCCGCCACAGCGGCTGTTCAGCAGCGCGCTTGCCGACTTCACCGCCGGTCAGTGGACGCTCTGCATCCAGGGGTTTGACACCTATCTCAAGAGCTACGCGCGCAACGATGCCGCGGACGATGCGCAGTGGTACATCGGCGAGTGCTATTACTCGGACGGTAAATTTGCCGAGGCGGTCGACGCGTATAATCGCGTGATCACCAGCTATCCGAAGGGTGATCGCGTCCCCGACGCGTATTACAAGTTAGGACTGGCGCTCAACAGCATGAAGCAGACCGACCGCGCGCGCGACGCGTGGGAGACCCTGATGAAGCAGTTCCCCGATCACGAAACGGCGCGCCTGGCGAAACAGAACATGATGCGCGTATTTCCGGCCAGGCCGCCACGCGAGTAACCGCAGGCGACAAGTTCACGCAACTAAGCGACCGAAGAGCGAGAGCACGGTAGAGAGAGGCAACCTGACATGGGTAGTGTGAACAAGGTAATTCTGGTGGGCAATCTCGGCAAGGACGCCGAAGTGCGCGTGACGCCGGGCGGCCAGTCGGTGGCGAGCTTCAGCATTGCCACCACCGAAAACTGGACGTCGAAGGAAGGCGAGAAGAAGGAACAGACCGAGTGGCACCGCATCGTGCTGTGGGGCAAGACGGCCGACTCGCTGCAGCCCTACCTGGTCAAGGGTAAGCAGATCTATCTCGAAGGCCGCCTGCAGACGCGCCAGTGGGAAAAAGAAGGCCAGAAGCACTACACCACCGA
>Ga0136611_10003012_pt1 | contig 11765 bp, 9 predicted proteins | sample AntDrymUQ2232306_2_FD_106645 | JGI IMG/M metagenome (GOLD analysis project Ga0136611, IMG submission 106645) | Polar desert sand microbial communities from Dry Valleys, Antarctica - metaG UQ223 (23.06) | ecosystem: Environmental > Terrestrial > Soil > Desert | place: Antarctica: Dry Valley... | reverse complement strand
GATCGAACATCAGTGGCACGGCCTCAAAACGCGCGTGCGCACCAACCACTTGCATGGAATGAACTTCAAAATCGCGCTTGAAAACGCACTCTTGTAGCACATAGCGCGTTGGGGACTATATTACTGCGGAGAGGATAGAGCCGGGGCTTGTGCTGTTACTTTCTTGGATTAGAGTGTCGTCGAATTCAATTCTTTGGATCGAATGTGGGAAAGGTACAGTTGCGACTTCGCCTACCACGAAAGTGTTTAGCCGGTACACGACCAACAAAGTGTTAGACGTGAAAGCAACGTCATAGATTTTTAATGGGAGGTCTCTTTCACCATCAATTGTAAATTCCGTCATCTTTTTTTGCCATAACAACTTGCGTGACCTGACTTTTTCGTCAATCGAGTAGAGCGAATACTCATATGAAGCTTCAGCCTTAGCCTCTTCGTAGTAGGCGCCTGGACTTTGTTGAGCTAACTTCTTTTTGTCTTCCTCGGTGATCGGCTTGTAAGGAATGGATTTCCGAATAACAATGATCTTGCGTTTGTCCGCTAAAGATTTTTCGTAGAATACCTTTTCCTGAGCCTGAACGCTTCTTTGACTGCTCGCAACCAATATGAAGAGCAGGATAAATAAGTTTGTTTGCAGTCGCATTCGTTTGTCCTCTTGCTTGGTTTGTGAACTGCATTATGTGTATCCCAATTTGTAATAAATTGCGATTTTTCTGTGGATGCGGGGAACCTGTATCCATATGTCCAAATTATGGTTTCTCGACAAGCCCGTTTTTCGGCGTCTTCGCGTGTTCGTTTTTGTTTGTCGGTTACACTTTTGTTTATGACAAACGAAGAATGGGACGACGATCCGTTTTTGGAAGCGAAAGCAACGCCGGAAGAACTTGAAGTCGATGACGAAACTCTTGCCGCGCAGCTTTTGCCAGCGGATAAATTATCTTTTTCGATCTGTGATGCCGCGAGCGCGTCGTGGGTCGTGCGGAAAATTGTCGAGGCGCGGGCGCGGCAGGAACGCATCAAGGAATGGGCGGCGGCGGAAACCAAAGCCGCGCGGCGCGAAGAAGAATTTTTCCAAAACCGCTTCGGGCCGGAGCTTGAAGCGTGGATGAGCGAAAACCTGGGCGGCAAGAAAACGCTGCGCCTGCCCGATGGAACGCTGGGCTACCGGCGCACGCGCATGAAATTGCAAATCGCCGACGATGAAGCGGTTTTGAGTTGGTGCCGGCAAAACTTGCCCGACGCGGTGCGTGTCAAAGAAAGCATTCTCAAAACGCCGTTGAACGAGCATTTGCAAGACACCGGCGAAGTTCCGCCGGGCTGCGAAATCGATCCCGGCGGCGATGAGTTTTGCGTGCGCTGAAAAAAGTACGCCGTTATTCCGGCGTACTTTTGGTTTGACTGACTAACGGGAAATTTAATGAGTCCAAAAACCGCCGGTGTAAAAAAGCGATTGCTGTGTTCGGCGCTGGTCGTTTTGGCGGGCGCGGGGCTTGGGCGCGCGCAGCCTTTGCCCGACCGCATGGAGTTTCAAGGCCAGGTTGTCGATAGCAACGGCAAGGCGATCGGCGGCGCCGCAGTCACGCTGCGCCGGCAAAACGAACCGGGCGCGCTGAGTTTTTGGGGCGACGTGACTTACACCGACGCGCGCGGCAAATTTTCTTTTCCCGATGCCGAAGAAGGCACTTATTCGTTATCGGTCGAGTCGGGCAGTTTTTCGCCGGTTCAAGGCCGCTCGCAAGTTTTGACGGCGGGCATGGCGCCGCTCCAAATCGCGCTGGGGCAAGTCGCGACTTTGCCGATTCGTTTCACCGCGCCCGACGGGACGCCGGTCAAGGATCAGTTCATCGCAATCGGGTTTTCCAACGGTACCACTTTCTCGCCGACCCAGCGCCTGCGCACCGATGCCAACGGCACGGCGACGCTTTCCAATCTTCCGCCCGGCAGCTTTCGTCTTGAGGCCATTGTGCCCGACAAAGGCTATGCCGACATCGCGGGCATTCAGGTGAAATCCGGCACCAATGCGGAGCTGGTGGTGCTACTCAAAGCCGGTGCCACGCTACGCATCACGGCGCGCGAAGCGGGCGAAAACGGCAGGGCACTGGGCGGCGTGAGGTTTCCGTTCACGCGCAAAAATGATCCCGACACGCCGGCCTCAAAATTCGGCGAGTGGATGTACATCTCGACCTCTGCCGACCGCACCAACAAGATTTCGCGCGACGGCGACGGCACTATTGAATTCGCCAACCTGCCGCCGGGCAAATACGACGTGACGGCGACCGAAGAAGTGCCAGGCTGGCAGCCGGCCCAGGGGAAATTCGAAATCAAAGACGCGCCAACCGTCGAAGTCTCCATGCTGTTGCAGCAACCGACAGCGAAACCCGCGCAGTTTGCCGTGACGCTGAAAAACGCGGATGGAACACCGGCCAAAGACAGCGATTTCCTCGTGACGGCCTCGCTGATGGGCACGCAGGCTGAAAAACCGCCAATCGCAGTTGACGGCGCAGCGGTTTTGCCGGCGAAGGAAAGAGTGGTCAGCATATCGTCGCGCCGCGTTCGCACCGATGGCGAAGGCAAATTCGTTTTGTATCCGCTTTCGGTCGGCAAGTGGAAATTGGTGGTGCGTCAGGCGGTCGAAGCAAAGGTGGAAACGGTCAACGGCGTGACGACCGACGCCCTCGACGTTACGGCTGCGGGCGCGACACTTGAGGCGACTCTGGCGCCCACGAAAAACGTGTCAACCATCAATTTCGACAGGCGTGGTGACATTGGCTTTTAATGGGCGCGCACGGTTTGTCGCGGTCGAATGAGAAATTCTTCAAAGTCGTTATGCACAAAAAAGGCCGCTGCAATTGCAGCGGCCTTTCTGTTTGTCCGAATGTTATTGCACGACCACTGTCCACGCTTCGGCAGGCCAGACTTTTCCATTTGCGTCGCGCCCGCCGTTCCAGTTCACCAGAATCTTATCGCCGCTGCGGAGCGTGCCCGCCGCGAGTTTCAGCGTGACGCTGTTTTGCGCCGATCCGAAAAGTACACCTGAAATCGGGCGTACTTCTCCGCCGCTTTCGACGCTGTAATTCGCGGGATCATTCGCCGTCGCCGGGTCGAGCGCGGTGATGAAACCGAGCACAACTGCGTTCTGGCCGGCGCTGGCTGAGATGGTCGAAAGCGCCGAGCCCGAAGGTTGTGTTGTGCGCGCCGCAACTGCAGACGTGACTGAGAAATTGATCGCCGCCGCCGTGTTCAAGTTGCCGTAGAAATCGCGCGCCAGAGCTTGATAGTAATAGTTTCCGGGCGCCAGCGCGGGCAAAGCCAGGCTCCACGATTTGGTGCCGCTCGCTTTGAGGTCGAAGCGACTGGCAGTCCACGACGAACCGTTCCAGAACGTTTTGTCGGAATAGCGATACAAGCGTCCGCTGACCGACGCGACGCCGACGGCATCGCTGGCCGTGCCGCTTGCGCTCGAAAGCGACGAATAGTCGGTCGCTTGGGGTGTCGTGACGACAATCGCCGGAGCGACGTTATCGATGTAGAAACTCACGGACGTCAACGGCGAGTACAATCCCACGTAGTCGCGCGCTCTGGCCTGCAGGCTATAGCGCCCATCCGTCATCGGGGGCAATGCCAGGCTCCAGGAGGTCGTGCCCGTCGCCGTGAGTTCGGTGACGGTGGAAACCCACGCGCTGCCGTTCCAATAGTAACTATCGGAAGCGCGCAACAGGCGCACGCCGACGCTCTTGACGCCGCTGCCTGAATCCGTCGCGGTGCCGCTTGCCGAAGCAAGAGTGCGGTAGGAATAGTTCGCGCGCGGCGTCGTAAAGGCGATGGTCGGCGGCGTCGTGTCGTTGACCGAGTAAAGCTGGCTTTGCGGAATAAGCTGTTCGGGCAAAGTCGAGCCGCTTTTGTTCCACGCCAGGCGAACCGAAGCGCCGCCACCATTCTCGTAATACTCGACGCGAATCGGGTAAAGCTTCCCCGCCGTCAATGCAATCGGCGCGCTTGGGTAGCGCGTAGGGGCTTGGTCTTTCCAGCCGTCGATGACCAGAGCGTTATTCACCCAGACGCGCACGCCGTCGTCGGCGGTGGCGCTGAAAGTGTAGTTCTGCGTGAATTGCGGTTGAACCCAGCCGTTCCAGCGCGCGCTGAAGGTATCGACGCCGATGGAAGGATCGGGCGAGTTCTGGCCCCAGTCGAACTTGACGCGCGGCTCGACGCGCGTAATCTTGGTGTTGGTGAAATCTTTATTGTCGTAATACGTTGCGGCCAGGCCGTCGCCGTTGCCGAGATAAGAACCCGCTGGCGGCGCCACGGTTTTTACGCGAACATAATCGACATCCATGTAATACGCTTTGTTGGCTCTGGGATCGCTTGTCGCGACGACGCCGTTTGCAGTGAAATCGGCTGCGGTTCCCCAATCGCCTGCTGCCCAGATATTGAAGCGCAGTTGCATCGGATCGTCCGGCAAAATATTGGTCGAAGTGCGCACCACGACGCCGTTGACGATCCACTCAACTTTGTCGTTGAGCCAGCGGATTTTGTAAACGTTCCAGCCGCCAGGCTGAAAATTGGCGCTGGCCGGCGGCAGGGTTCTTGTTGCCTGGTTGGGGCCACCGCGCAACGGATTCCAGTCGTCCCAGACGTTCAGCCAGAGTTTGTTCTTGTCGGGATTGGCGTCCGTCGTGTTGAGGAAGTTGGTCAGAAACTCGAAGTCGATTTCTTCTTTGAGATAACTCGTCGGCCAGGTGCCGCGCTGTCCCAGCGTGAAAAACGCGAACACGATGCCACGCGGCAGATTCGCGCCGCGCACGCGCGCCTCGATTTCCAGTCCGGGGCCGGGCTTGAATTCGCGCGAAGTGATCTCCGTGCCGCGCACGAACGTGGGATAGTTCCTGTCGGGATTATAGGTGTCAAGGCGCAGGCGCATATAGCCGGTGCCGTCCGTGCTTTGTGATCCCAGTACCGTTTGAGGCACGTTGCCGAACTGCGTGCGCTGCAGCGAGTGCGTCGAATCGTAAACGTCCCACTGATTGGTATTGAACGACGTATTGAACTCGTCGCTGAACACAGTGGTTTGCGCGCGCGCCGCGCCACCACAAACAGCAGACAACGCAAGAACACACAACGGCGAAAAACGGCGAAACGAAATTTTCATGAGCAATTTAAAACCAAATAATTTGAGCAGCCACAAAAAATACAACAAATATGCCGAAATAACGAAAAGTACGCCGTTATTCGGGCATACTTTTCGTCAATCTCCACCGCCACAGCCTCCGCCGCAACTACTATCTCCGCCGCCATCACCGCTACTGTCCCCGTTATCGCCACCGCCACTGCAACCGCCGCCGCAGCCGATGTGCGTCGCGCAGTAGCTTTGCGAATCGCCGCGCCGCCCTGCGAGGCAATCGAGCGAATAAACCAGGCCGCCCGGAATTTGTAACTGCGAATCGAGCGCGAAAAGAAGCGGCAGGCGAGTCGGCGCCAGAGAATTGATGCTTTCGCGCGCGCACGCCAATCGCCACGCGCGGCGGATTCCGTCCTGCGCGCGTGTCGGCGTTTCCATCGCCGCGGCGGGCGTGTGATGCAAAAACCGACCGAACGCCGCATCGCAAAACTCCTGGTAATCGCGCGTGAACAAAATAAATTCGTGCCACGCATCGTCCACGACTTGCGAGGGCATCGAAACCATGCGTCTCCGCGCGGCGCGGCAAATTTGAAAATACTCGCGCAAACCGTCAAACACAAGGTTGCAACCCTCCGCGTTGAGCTGCGGATGTGCAGCCGCGAATTTGCCGCGCAGTCCGCGTGAAAATTCGTAATTCGCGATAAAATTTTCGCGCGCTGATGCAGGGCGAAAAACCGCTTCGAGTTGTTTCCAAAACGATGTGCTCATAACGAAAAAGTACGCCCGAATTCAGGCGTACTTTTGCTTTCGCGGTTCCAGCGATTACCAACGCGATTTTACCAAACGCGGTCGTGGTCGGGATTCTTTTTCAGGCGTTCTTCCAACAGTGTCGCCAACGGATCGGGTTTGCCTTCGCCCGGGCCGACGAGCATCATGTCTTTGGTGAAGATGAAATTGTCCCTGTTCGTCCAGTCGTGCTGCGTGCCTTGCTCGTCGATCATTTTGTAATCGGTGCCCAATTGAACCGCGCCGGTCGGGCACGCTTCTTCGCAATAGCCGCAAAAAATGCAGCGCAGCATATTGATTTCGTAGCGCGCCGCGTAGCGTTCGCCGGGGCTGGTGCGATTTTCGGGATCGTTTTCCGCCGCCTCGACCCAGATCGCTTCGGCGGGACAAGCCGCCGCGCACAAGCTGCAACCGATGCATTTTTCCAACCCGTTTTCGTAGCGATTGAGAATGTGCCGCCCGCGAATGCGCTTGGGATAAGGCTTTTCCTGCTCGGGATACTGGATCGTATCAGCCTCGCCCGCGAAGGTCGTGCCCAGCGCGTGCTTCAGCGTGCGCCCCATTCCCTTGATGATTCCTGTCGGTATGATTGACATAAATTCCTTCGGAACGGGACGCGGATGAACGCGGATTTTGAGGATTGACGCGGATAAGAAAAAGAGAAATTACGTCAAATAAAGGCGTACTTTCATCTCAAAAAAATCTGCGTAAATCCGCACGATCCGCGTTCATCCGCGTCCCATTAAATTCAAAACCAGTTGCTGCGCCACGCGACCCAGATGCCCATCACGAAAATGTTCGCGAGAGAAACCGGCACCAGCGTTTTCCAGCCGAAGTGCATCAGTTGGTCGTAGCGGAAACGCGGCATGCTGGCGCGCAGCCAGAAGTAGAAAAACAAAAACCCGAACATCTTGGCGACGAAGTAGAACACGCCGAGCAGCGCCATCGGCCAGCCGCCCGCCAGAGTCTGCGACGCCGCGTCATAGCTAATAAATGGCCCGCTCCAACCGCCGAAAAACAAAGTCGTGACCAGCGCCGCGACCATCACCATGTTGACGTATTCGGCCATGAAAAACATGGCGAACTTGAAGCTCGAATATTCGGTGTGAAAGCCCGCGACAAGCTCGCTTTCGGCTTCGGCCAGATCGAACGGCGCGCGATTGGTTTCTGCGATGCCGCAGATGAAAAAAACCAGAAACGCGATCCACATCGTCGGGCCGCCAAAGAAAATGTTCCAGCCCTGTAAATGCTGCTGCTCAACGATCTGGCGCAGGCTGAGCGTTCCCGTCACCATCAGCAAAACGATGATGGACAGGCCCATTCCCAGTTCGTAGGAAATCATCTGCGACGCCGAGCGCAGCGCGCCCAACAGCGAATATTTGTTGTTCGAAGCCCAGCCGCCAAGCGCAATCGCGTAAACCGACAGCGACGAAATCGCGAACGAAAACAGCAGCGCGTGATTCAAATCGGTGATGCGCGTCCAGTGCAGCGGCCCGAACGGAATCACGGCGGCGGCCAAAAGCGCGGGAATAATTGCCAGCAGCGGCGCCAGAAAATAGATGAATTTATCGGCGCCGGCGGGCGTGATGTCTTCTTTCATCATCAGCTTCACGGCGTCGGCAATCGGCTGTAACGTGCCGAACGGCCCGCAGCGATTGGGCCCGACGCGCACCTGAAACATCGCGACAACTTTGCGCTCCAGATAAATCAGCGCCGGAACCATCGTCATCACGCCCGCGAAAATGACGACGACTTTTATCAACATCAAAATTACATCAACAATCGTCACACAAAACTCCTTGATGGGACGCGGATGAACGCGGATTTTGAGGATTGACGCGGATAAGAAAAAGAGAAATTACGTCAAATAAAGGCGTACTTTTCCTTTCAATAACTCCACGTAAATCCGCCTGATCCGCTTTCATCCGCGTCCCATTCAAACCGGATTCGCCACGAACTCGCCGCCGCGACATTTTTTCAGATAATTCAAACCGTGAGCCTGGCCGGTCATTTCCAACTCGCCGCGATAAACCGGATCGTGCCAGCCTTCGATGTCGATTGTGCCTTTGTAACCGTTCATCCGCAAAATCGAAATCACGTCTGACCAATTGGTATCGCCAAAACCCGGCGTGCGATGCCAGACGTAAGCGCGCCCGCCGCGAATTCCCCACTCGCGCACAACGTCCCACGCCACGGTCGCGTCTTTGCCGTGAACGTGATAGACCTTGCCGACCCATTTTCTTAATTGCGGCAGCGGGTCGATCAGCGAATTCATCTGATGGCACGGTTCCCATTCCAGGCCGACGGCGTCGCTTGGCACTTCGTTGAACATCATTTCCCACGCCGATGGCGCGTGCGCGACGTTCCATTGCGGGCGTTCCCACGTTCCGCCCATGTCGCAGTTTTCCCACGCGATGCGCACGCCGTTGTCTTCGGCGACTTTCGCCATTTTGCCCCAGACTTTGCGAACCTGCGCCATGCTTTCCTGAACAGGACGATCTTCCAACGCGCCGGCGAAACCTGCGACAATGTCACAATTAAACATCCGCGCGGCTTTGATGCAGCGCGCGAAATCGCGCTCGCAGTTGGCGTCCGTCAAAGGATTGCCGAACATCGCCAGGCTCGAAACAACGGCTTTGTCTCCGCAAACGCCGAGAATCTGCTTGGCGGTTTCCTTTAAATTCACGTCGCCGATGCTTTCCCAGAACTTGATTTGAAAACTCTCGAAGCCATGCGGCAAAATCTGCTTGATGTAACTCGCCGCGCCCGCGCCTTCGACCATCGTGCCGATGCGAATATCCTGATGATTCATTTAAACCTTTTTTGAACCGCAGAGGACACAGAGGTTCGCAGAGGTTTTGAAAAGTACGCCCGAATTCAGGCGTACTTTTCTCTTCTTTCCTCTGTGCTCTCTGTGTCCTCTGTGGTTAATTCACAACCGTCAGCGGAATGCCCGCCGTCACGCCCGCGTGGTTATCGCCGACGGTTTCCTTTGCGGGCGCGTCTTCCAATTTGCTAATCGTCACCGCGGTGAACGGCGCGCCAGCTTCGATTAGCTTGCTGGTTTGAATTTCGCGCAGGCGGCGCGGCATCCAAACCGTTCCGGCTTTGGTCATCTTGCCGACTTTGAGGCGCACTTTTTCGGCGCCGCGATTGGTTTTGACTTCGACCAGGCAATTGTTTTCCAGATTCAATTTGCGCGCGTCGCTGCGGTTCATGTGAACGAACGGAAGCGGCACGACTTTTTGCAATCGCTCACAGAATTGAAAACTTTCGCCGCCATCGTACATCACGGTGCCGGTCAGCAGGCGAAACGCGCTATCGGGAATCGCGGCGGGCGAAACTTCGTAATTCACCGCTTGAAAATGCGCCTGCTGCGCGCCGTTTACGGGAATCGCTTTCCACTGTTTTGTAATATCGTCGGCGCTGCGATAACCCAAGTCGTTGCCCAAAAGCTGCGCGATTTTGGTGAAAATCACCCAGTCGGGCGCGCACGCCGAAAGCGTGTTGCCGTCGTCGTCGCGGCGCTCGCGTGGACGCAGACAGGCTTTCAGGTTTTGCACTTTGCCGGCGAATGTCGTCGTCGTGCCGTCTTGCTCCAAGAAGCTCGCGGCGGGCAAAACAACGTCGGCGTTTTGCGCCAATTCGCTTTCAAACAGCGCCTGAACGACGACGAAATCGGCGGTTTCCAGCGCGCGCTTGGCGGCGTCGTAATCGGCGGCTTGCGCCAGAGGATTCGTCGCCGCAACATACAAAACCTTCACGTCGCCTTTAAAGGTTGCATCTAATATCTGCGCACCGTTCAAACCGTTTTCGCCCGGCGCAAGTCCCGCGCGTTTTACGCCGACCGAGTTCGCGCCGTGCGAAAGCACAACCAGGTGATCGCTGCGGTTTTTCAGCGCCGCCAGGTTTTGCAGCGCCGCCAGAGTTTGCGGCGAAACATCCTCGCCGACCAGCAAGAACAAGCGTTCGCTGCCGGCAATCGCGGTCGCGGCGGCGCGCAAAGAATTCTCATCGACGCCGCAAATCTCGGCGACGCGGCTGGACGAATAGGGCGCCAGCGAATCGATCCACGCAGTCGCGCCGGCCTGGCCTTCGGTCGCGCGCAAGGTTTCGGTTTGCGCCGGTTCCGCCGTCCAGCTTTGATGAACCAGCTTGGCAAGCCCGTTCAAAAGCGCGACTTCCGAACCTTCGTTAAATTGCAGCGCCTCGCTTGCCAAGCGGTCGAGCGGCGTTTTGTAAGTGTTGCAATGGATCAGATGCGCCTTGCGCTGAAACGCCGCTTTTTTCAAGCGCAAATCGAGCGAGGCCAATTCTTCGTTCGGGTTCGCGCCCAGAACCAGAATCACATCGGCGGCTTCCAATTCTTCGTAGAAAGAAATCGGCGGTTTTCCAGGCGTACTTTGCTTCGCCGAAAAACTCGAATCGACGTTCGGCGTGCCGATGACTTCGCGGAAAAGGCGCGCCATCGCCAGCGCGCCTTCGTTGGTCAGTTTCGCGCCGCCAACCGCCGCGATTTGATTCGGCTGAACGCTCTTGATTTTATCGGCGACGATTTGCAGTGCTTCGTCCCACGTCGCATTTTGCAACTGCCCGTCGCGCTTGACCATCGGCTGCGTCAATCGCGCGGCGTGATCGACATAATCGAGTCCAAATCGGTCGCGGTCGGAAATCCAACATTCGTTGACGGCTTCGTTGTCGCGCGGAATGATGCGCACAAGTGTTTCGTTGCGCTGCGACACGAAAATGTTGGTTCCGCTGCCATCGACCATCGAAACTGTCGGCGTATTTTTCAGTTCCCAGACGCGCGCGCGAAAACGAAAACCGCGACTCGTCAGCGCGCCAACGGGACAAATGTCGATCGTGTTGCCGGAATACTTGGAATCGAAAGGCGGATCGCTCAACGTGTCGATCATCGTTTTCGAGCCGCGCGCCACAAGCTCCAAAACCGGGTCTTGCGCGATTTCATCCTGAAAGCGCGTGCAGCGCGCGCATTGAATGCAACGCTCGCGATCAAGGGTAATCAGTTCGGACAAAGGATAATTTTTGTCCATGTCCTTGCGCAGCGAATACATATCTTGCACGCGCGAAAGCCCGTGCGCATAGGCCATGCTCTGGTCTTGCAGCATGCATTCGCCGCCCTTGTCGCAAACCGGACAATCGAGCGGATGGTTCGCCAGAAAGAATTCCAAAACGCCTTCGCGCATCTTGACAACCGCCGGAGTCTCGGAAAGAACGACCATGCCTTCGGCGGCTTGCGTGGTGCAAAGCGTTTGCGGCTTGGGCATCATCGCGATGGCGGGCGTGCCGTCTTCGTTCAAGGCCGGCGTTTTGTCGGGATTCATTTTCGGCATCCCGACTTCGCCCAGACACATGCGGCACATTCCCACCGCCGAGAGTTTCGGGTGATAGCAAAAACGCGGTACGTCGATGCCAAGCTGCGTCGCCGCTTCGATAACCAGCGCGCCTTTGGGAACCGTGACTTTCTGCCCGTCAATTGTGATCGTGACCAGATCTGCCATTGGAAAAGTCCTTCAAACATTCAAAAAGTACGCCTTTATTCGGGCGTACTTTTTCCGAAAAACTGGGATGAACGAGATGAACAAGATGAAAGAATCGTGGCGAAAGCGACCGCAATTTCGGCGCGCTTTCTCAACAGATTACGCCGAACGATTCTCCATCTTGTTCATCTCGTTCATCCCAGTTTTTCGTTACTCTTTAAAAAAATCGGCGTTGATCTGCGTGTATTGCTTCCATTCGGCGGGCAGCGCGCTTTCTTCAAAAATCGCTTCGACCGGACATTCCGGCTCGCACGCTCCACAATCGATGCACTCGCCGGGATGAATGTAAAGCTGCTTGGACG
>Ga0136611_10003011_pt1 | contig 11775 bp, 8 predicted proteins | sample AntDrymUQ2232306_2_FD_106645 | JGI IMG/M metagenome (GOLD analysis project Ga0136611, IMG submission 106645) | Polar desert sand microbial communities from Dry Valleys, Antarctica - metaG UQ223 (23.06) | ecosystem: Environmental > Terrestrial > Soil > Desert | place: Antarctica: Dry Valley... | reverse complement strand
CCGTCGGTGCGCGTGAACGTCGCCGCAGCGCGCGTCACCAACGCCGCTGGCCTCCTGTCGCTCACGATGCGGCGTGCGAGTTTGGTCGCGATGGAACGCGCCCTGCTCGGATGCTTCGCGAGCAGGTCGAGCACCGCTTCGCCCTCCTCGACACCGCGCCCGGCGGGGAACGACTGTCCGAGAATCGTCTTCGCGCCGGCATCGTGCGCCTCGGGACGAAACTGAAAACCTCCACCGTTCGCACCACGAGAGAGTGTCCAGCCCGTGAGCGCACGCGCGACACTGATGACGTCCTGCTGCGTGTAACCGCCATCCACTCCCAGCGTGTGCAGCTCCATCAGTTCGCGCGCGTAGTTCTCGTTGAGGCCGCGCCGGCGCCCGGCACCCGGTGCACGCGCCGCGAGTTGCGCGATGCGCTGCTGTGCTTCGGCCGGCGTCAGCCGCCGCACTTCCGCGAGCGCCGCCGGCGGCAGCTGCTCGAGGCGCCGCATCTGTGCCGCGGGAATCACGCCGCGATCCATCAACTCGCCGAGCGTCGCGCCGGCGTTGCGCCCTTTCGCGGCACGGCCACTGAGCATCCGGTTGCCCCCGGCGACGCTCCGGCGCTGCTGACCGAGCGTCGGCTGTCCGCTGTCCGCGACACTCTGCCAGTTGTCCAGATAGTAGAGCATCGCGGGGCTCTTCGCCACGGCGCCGAGCAGGTCGCGGAACTTGCCCAGCACGTGCGGTCGAACCGTCGCGGAGTCGTACTCCGTGAGGAAGTAGCGCGTGCGATCCTTGCCCGCGAAGACGTTGAAGTGATTCTCCCAGAAGTCGACCATCACTTCCTGGAGCTGTCGCTCGCTGGTCGCGGCGCGCGCGACACGGCTCGTCGCGATCTCACCAAGGAATGCATACGACTGCTTTCCCTGCGCACGCAGTCGTGCGGTGTCGGCGGCCGTCATTTCCATGTCGCCTCCGTTTGCAGCAGCAGCCTGCCGTTCACGCGCGAGCTTCGCGCGCTGTGCGCCCGGCGGCGGATACGCGGCGAGGAGCTCCTCGCCGGTCATCGCGAGTGTCTTGAACTGTACGAGGAAGCCTTGCGTCGCACCGTCGTCGATGCGCGACGGCTGGAGCTGAAGCGCCATCCACTTGTCGACACCCATGGCGCGCACTTCCTCGACGTCACCAGGACGCGGGCCGAACGCGAGGCGATTCAGCACGTGCTGCACCTGCTGGTCCGCCGTCTGTTCGCGCGCCGAGGTGGGTATCGTGGCTGAGGCCTTCGCAGGTGCGTTCGCTGGCTTCGCGGCGGCCTTGCCCGTGGACTGCGCGCCCACTGTTGTGGCGGAGACGAGGCAGATCGACGTGAGGACGGTGAGCGTCCGGCGGGGCATTGACGGTGCGAACATGAAGGTCTCGTGGCAAAGGGTCCGCGGGTTTGGACGTCGGGGGTGGACCGGCGTTAACACCGTCGGTTGCTTTCGGCATGCTCACCAGCCGCCGCCCGAAAGCCCTGCTTGATTCTGCGCTCGCGACCGGGGCGCTTGCCACCATCGCGACCGGCGGCGCGCTCATCGGGCTCGGGATCCGCGAAGGTGAGTCGAGCCGAGTTTTCCGGCTCGTCGGGCGCACGCTGCTGGAGCGCATCGGTGTGGCCTCGGCGGCGGCTCCCCTGACGTCCGTCGCTGTGGGATACCTGCATCATCTCATCGTCGCGACAGGATGGGGCGTAGTGCTCGGAATGATCGTGCTTGCATTGCGCGGTCCTGTGCGACTTTTCGCGGCACTGCTCGCAACGGTGGCGTACGGATTGATCGCGCTCTGGTTCATGCCGCCAGTAATCCGGATCGGATTTTCTGTGACGAACAATGTGGCCTCCGTGGTTCCCATCGGAGTGGCGCTGCTGGTCGCGCTGCTCGGTGGTGTGTGGCTTGCGGCGAGCGATTCCGGAACGCAATCGAGCGTGACGTAGGCCCGTCCTGACTGGGTATCCAACTGGAGACCCTGAGCGGGGTACCACTGCGGTACACGTGACGGATTCGAGACTGGGTCATTCGGGTTTCGTCACGTTGGCATCGCCGTTGCACGGGTAGGTTGCTGTGCGGGGTCATGAAACGTCATTCAGCTGACGGAGTCGCCGTCAGACGCGTGCCTGACGGTACCCCGCGACCTTTTTCCAAGGAGTGAGCATGGACGTCCTCGTGCGATTAGAGGCCCGTCCGACCGATTCACCGGTGCTCGCGCACGTGAACTCGATTCCCGTGCTTCCCTTCGGCACCCGCTCACGTCGCGAAGTCGTGACGTTGTACGGGCAGGCCGATGCGCAATCCCTCGCGCTGGCCCTCGCGGCCACGTTCGAGAGTGAGCGGCTGGAAGCACCGCAGTCGGGAGTCGTGCGACATCTCGGTGTCTGGCCGGACCGTGGGGCGGTGGGAGACTCGGCATGGCGCGACCTCAAGACGGGTCGGCTCATGACGCAGGACCTCGACATTCCCCTGGTGACGCTGGAAGCACGCGCCGTGGAATTGCTCGGCGAGTGCGGGACGATGCTTCGGCGGGTTGCTGCCGGGCTGACGATGGCCGATTGGCCGGAAGGCACCGATCGGGCGCTTTCCTTCTCGCTTACCAACGGGGATTCCCTCGCGGTCGGCGGCGGGGTAGGCATGCCGCGTGACGAGGTAGGCGTGGAGAACTGGCTCGATTCGCTGCGCCAGGCCGACGCGTATGGCTTCGACGTGGAGGGCGAGTAGTCGAACCCTGACTTCGTCTGACGTAGTGAGCAGGACAACGGGCCCGATTCCACTGGAATCTCGGGCCCGTTGGTATTTCCACCCGCTCTCCCTCTCTGCCTCTCTGCCTCTCTGCCTCTCTCCTTCTTTCCTTCTTTCCTTCTTTCCTTCTTTCCTTCTTTCGGTATCGTCGAGCCCACTTGCACCCCGCCCCCGCATACCGCAGCCTAGACCCGGAGGCCCGACCCGCCTCCCACGACCTCCAGCCCGGAGGCCGCGCGTCCTCAGCACTGGAGCGACGATGCGGGACTACGACAGCGCCGGTATCCGAAACATCGCCGTGGTTGGCCACGGCGCGAGCGGCAAAACGAGCCTGATCGACGCGCTCTGCTTCGCCGCCGGCAGTGGCAAGCGCCATGGCACGATCCGCGATGGGACGGCCCTCACTGACCATCTGCCGGAAGAGATTGAACGCGGGTACTCCATCGCCCTCGGCTGCGCATACGCCGAATGGATGGACAGCAAAATCAACTTCATCGACGCACCGGGCTCGCTCGACTTCCAGGGAGATGCGCTTGCCGCACTCGCCGCTGCCGACGGCGTGCTCTGCGTACTCGGCGCGACCGCCGGTGTCGAAGTCGGGACGCAGCGCATGTTCCGCGCGGCCGTCGCACGCCATGATCCCGTGTTGTTCGTGGTGTCGATGATGGACAAGGAGTTCGCAGACTTCGACCGCATCTACGAGAGCGTGAAGAGCCGCCTCACGTCGAAGGTCGTGCCAGTGGAGATCCCGATCGGCGAGGGTGCGTCGTTCCGCGGTGTGATCAACCTGTTCACGCAACGCGCGTACATGTACGCCGGCGGCACGAAGGGCGAGTACACCGAGGCCGACGTACCCCCGGAGTGTGCCGATCGCTTCGCGAAATACCGGCAGGAGCTCATCGAGGCGATCAGCGCCACCGACGACACGCTGCTCGAGCGCTATCTGGAAGGTGTGGAGATCGATCGCGACACCGCGCTGCACGGCATGAAGGAAGCGATGAAGCGCATGGATCTCTTCCCGCTCTTCTGCACCTCCGCCGACAGCATGATCGGCGTGCGCGCGCTGCTCACGGAGCTCGTGCAGCTCATGCCGAATGCGTACGAGATGGAGGAGATTCACGCGCTCACCGGCGCGGAAGGGCACAATACCATCCAGCTTCACGCGAAGGACGACGGGCCGTTCGCGGCGCACGTGTTCAAGACGCTGTCGGAGCCGCATGTCGGCGACGTGAGCTACTTCCGCATCCTCTCCGGCAAGGTGACGTCAGGGCAGGAGGTGTACAACGCGACTCGTGACGGCAGCGAGAAGCTCGGGCATCTCTCGATCCCGTGCGGGCGAGAGCGCAGCGAGGTCGCTGTGCTCCACGCCGGCGACATCGGCTGCGTGACGAAGCTGCGCAACACGCACACGAACGACACCCTGAGCACGCGGGAGCACCCGATCCGGCTCCCGGCAATTGTCTTCCCGGAACCCGTGGTGCACTTCGCCGTGCGCGCCGTGATCCGTGGCGAGGAGGAAAAGCTGCAGCAAGGTCTTCATCGGCTGCACGACGAGGACCCGACCTTCGAAGTGCATTACAACGCGGAGACGCACGAGACGATCGCGGGCGGCATGGGCGAGCGGCACCTCGACGTGTGCATGGCGATGCTCAAGCGAAAGTTCGGAGTGCAGGCCGAGCTCTCGAAGCCCCGCATCGCGTTCCGCGAGACACTGACCGCGAAGGCCGACGGGCAGGGCCGACACAAGAAACAGTCCGGTGGTCGCGGCCAGTTCGGCGACTGCTGGGTGCGAATGTCGCCGATGCCGCGCGGCGAGGGCTACATGTTCGACGACCGCATCGTGGGCGGCGCGATCCCGTCGAAGTACGTCCCGGCCGTCGACCGCGGTGTGCAGGAGGCGGCCGCGCGCGGTGTCATCGCGGGTTTCCCACTCGTGGATTTTCGGGTCGAGGTGTACGACGGCAGTACGCACTCGGTGGACTCGAACGAGATGTCGTTCAAGATGGCCGGCATCCTCGCCTTCAAGACTGTCGCACCGAAGTGCCGGCCCGTGATTCTCGAGCCGCTCGACCTGCTGGAAATCGAGGTGCCGGACGAGTTCCTGGGCGACGTGCTGGGTGACGCATCCGGGCGGCGCGGACACATTCTCGGCACGGAAGGCGATGGGCAGCAGACGAGGGTGCGCGCCGTCATTCCACAGTCTGAACTGCACCTGTACGCGACGCAGCTGTTCTCGATCACGCACGGTCACGCGACGTTCACGCGCCGCTTCAATGGCTACGAGCAGGTGCCCGGCGAGGCGGCCGGGAAGATCATCGCCGAACACGCGAAGGAGATGGAAGCGGTCGACGCGTAGACTCTCTTCGTCCTTCGTCCGGCGTCACTCGTCCCGGCCGGGGTATCCTGCAGGGCCGCAGGTCGTCCTTCACTCGACCCCCTGGCCCTCCCGCAATACCCCGTCGAGTGACGCCCTCCGCTCCCGATAGCGAGTCCCGGTACCGCGCGATCTTCGATCGCGCGGCCATCGGCATCTCGGTGGTCGATGAGCATGGCGTGATCGTCGAGGCGAACACCGCGTTTCAGGCGTTCCTCGGCTACCGCATCGACGAGCTCGTGGGGCGCCCATCGTCGGAGCTGTCGCCACCGGCCGAAGCCGCGATCACTAGCGAGGCGCTGCGCGAGTTGCAGAATGGCGACGAACCGAGCGTGACGTGCGAGCAGCAGTTCCGGCGGAAGGACGGCACGCTGCGCACGGCGTCGCTCACGCTCTCACGCGTGCAGCTCGGCGACGGACGCCCGGGCTACATCGGCATGACGAGCGATGTGACCGAGCAGCGCGCGGCTGATCGTGCCCGCGCGCAGCAGAGCGCCTTCGTGGCTGCCGTGCTCGAGGATCTCTACGACGGCGTCGTCGCGTGCGACGCGCAGGGGAAGCTCACGCTCTTCAACCGCGCACTGCGCGAGATGCACGGCCTGCCGGCCGCCGACCTGCCGCGGGACGAGTGGTCGAACCACTATGCACTGTTCCATGGCGACGGCGTGACTCCGCTCGCCATGGAGGACATTCCACTACTCCGGGCTTTCCGTGGCGAGATCGTGCAGGATTCACCGATCGTGATCGCACCGCGCGGCGGAGTGGCGCGCACACTGCTCGCGAACGGGCGCCGCTTCACCGACGCGAATGGCGAACCACTCGGTGCCGTCGTCGTGATGCGTGACGTAACGGCGCAGTCGCAGGCAGAACTCGCACTGCGGGAGAGCGAGAACCGATACGGCGACCTGCTCGACACGCTGCCGCTGGTGGTGTACGTCGTGGAGGCGCGCGCGCCATATGCGCCGGTGTACGTCAGTCCTGGTGTCTCGCTGCTGGGCTACACGCACGAGGAGTGGATGGCGCGCCCGGACTCGTGGACGCGCGCGCTGCACCCGCAGGACCGCGAACGTGTGCTCGCCGAGACGACGGCGGCGCTCGAGGCGGGCCGCCCGGTGGAGTACGAGTATCGCATGATCGCGAAAGACGGATCGACGCGATGGGTGCACGATCGCGGCGACTTCGTGAACGACTCCGATGGCAAGCCGGCGACGTGGCGCGGCATCATGATCGACGTCACCGGGCGCCGCGAGGCCGAACGCGACCTCGCGCACGAGCGTGGCTTTCTGGCGGCGGTGCTCGACTCGCTCTCCGAGGGCATCATCGCGTGTGACCGGTTCGGGAAGCTCACGTTGGTCAACCGTGCGACGCGTGAGCTGCACGGGTTGCCCGCCGAAGGCTTCGTGCCGCCGGAGCAGTGGGGACGCAACTACAACACGTACCGGCCGGAGTCGCATCCTGAGGCCGGGTCGCCGATGCCACAAGACGAGCTGCCGCTGCTGCGCGCGCTGCGCTCGCGCGCCAGCGTGCAGGGCGTCGAGTTCCAGGTGGCACCCGCCGGCCGTGCGCCGCGCACGATGGTGGCGAATGCACGCGTCATCCGTGGCGCGAGCGGCGAATTTCTCGGGGCCGTGAGCGCGTCGCGCGACATGACGGAGCAGAAGGAAACCGAGAAAGCGCTCCGGCAGAGCGAGGCGCGCGTGCGTGGTTCCGTCGAGGCGAGCCTCGATGCGATGTTCATCTGCCGCACCGTGCGTGACATCGCCGGCGAGGTATTGGACTTCGAGTGCACCGATGCCAACGCACGTGCCGCAGCACTGGTCGGTGTGCCGGAAGCGGAGATGATCGGCAGGCTCGCGAGCGACATCGTGCCGTCGCTGCGCACGGAGCGGCTGCTCTTGGCGTTCAGCCGAGTCGTGGAGACCGGCGAAGCGTTCGAGCGCGAGTTGCAACCGGTGGACGAACGCATCGAGGCGCAGTGGATCCGCCTGCAGGCCGTGCGCGTGAACGACGGCATCGGCGTGACCGTGCGTGACATCAGCGACCAGAAGAAGGCCGAGGAGACGCTACGGGCGCTCGCGCTGGTGGACGAGCTCACGGGCGTGCACAATCGCCGCGGATTCATGGCGCTGGCCGAGCGTGAGTGGCAGCGTGCGCAACGCGAGCAGCGCGGTGCGGTGCTCGCCTACATCGACCTCGATGACTTCAAGGGCGTGAACGACGTGCACGGACACGCCGAAGGCGATGCCGCACTGCAGTGCGTCGCCGACATTCTCCGCGCTGCGTTCCGCGGCGCGGACGTCATCGGGCGTCTGGGCGGCGACGAGTTCGCCGTGCTGGTGGTACCGACGGGACCGGCGAGCGGCGATATCGTCGAGGTGGAGCGGCGCATCGTGGAGCGTATCCGCTACCACCTGCAGTCGTCGAACACTGTGTCGCGCGCCATCGGGCGCCGCTACGACCTCTCGATGAGCATCGGCACTGCCGTCGTGTCACTCGTGAGCAGCACAGCGGAGGGCTCACCGTCGCTGGCCTCGCTGATAGTGATGGCCGACGAGCGTCTCTATGAGCAGAAGCGCATGCGTACCGAAGCCGCCGTGACCCCGGCGGATCCGGAGACGCTCACACCTTGTGGTACGTGATCTCTGCGGCCTCGCGGCGATCGGGCGCCTCGTAGATCCGGAAATCGCTGAAGAACGCGGGCGCCTCGGTCTGCAGCACACGGATCGTGGCCACAGCCAGGCGGCGGATTTCGAGCTCGGCCCCTTCGCTGCTGCGGAGCTCCAGCATCGTGCGCCACGCGCGCGCGTTGCCCGTCACGACGATCTTGGTCTCCGTGCTGTTCGGCAGCACGCCGCGCGCGGCTTCACGCGCCATCTTGCGGCGGTGCACCTTGTCGTCCACCCACCCGTAGCGGCCCATGAGCTGCTCGACGAGGGCGATGTAGCTGTCGAGGGCCGACGAGATCTGCGCGGTCCATGCGGTTTCGAGTCCCGCGTCGCCGATCATGGCGGGCGGCATCACGAACTGCGCGTCGCTCTCGTCGACGTAGCGCTGCGAGAGCTGCGAGTACGCGAATCCGGCGCGATGGCGCACCAGTTCGTGCGTGAGCGAGCGGCTGATGCCCTCGAGCAGCAGCGAAAAGTTCGCGTGCTCGAGCACGCTGCCATGCCCCTGCTTCTTGATGTTATCGAGGTAGTCCCGCGTCGCGCGGCCGGCCGGATTGCGCTGGCTCATGTAGCACAGGCGCCCCGCGAACTCGGCAAGCCGCTCGCCGTCCGTCGAGTCACCCAACCACTGTACCGGCAGGTGCGCCGGCTCCACGAAGGCGGGGCGGGAGAGGACGGAGATGACGGGCTCGCGCATGATCGCGCTGTCGGCGACGGGCATCCGGTCGGTCGGCGGAGGGGAGGACAATGGCGGCAGGGACCGCCCGGCAGACCGAATATAAACGCGCGCCGATCGGGAGGACCCGACCGGCGCGAAACGTCCGAGGAACGCTCCCTGTCTACTCGATGGGCGTCTCGACCACCCGGGCGACCCCGCGGTTGCCGCGCGTCACCTTCCGAACGAGCCAGACGACCAAAACGATCGGCAGCACGACGAAGAAGAGCAGCTTGAGCGCCCAGATCGCGAAGAACCCGATGGCGATGAGCGTGAGCACGGGCACTCCGAGGATCGCCATGGAGAGCAGCGGGCGCAGAGCGAACAGTTGGGCGAAAGCGGATAGCATAGGAACTCCGGTGCAAGGCTTGCTGGCACTACGAGGCGGGGGCAGGGAATTGTTTCCTGAACTGCCCAGAATTCTGGAGTGCCGACTCTGGACTCGGCACGCTGCCGTTCTACACGAGGCTGAGGCGGAAGCGGTCCCACGCCCGCTCCCTCTCGACGGCGTCGAGCGCCGCCCTCACCCGCGGTTCCAGCGCTGGCGCCTCCGGATCGTGCCTGAGGCTGGCGAGCGGATCATCCCCCGTGCGGGCGATCTTGCACCCTGGGTTGAGAATCGCTGACGGATCGCCTGCATCCTTCACGTTTGCGAAGGCTGCCCTCGCTTCCTTGCTCCAGACCCGTCCCATGAGCGGCGCGCGCAATCGTCCGTCTCCGTGCTCGCCGGCCAAGGTGCCTCCGCATCGCGCCGTCAGCGCGCAGACATCGTCGAGGATGGACCGCACCCGTCCCTTCCATCCCGACTTCGTCACGTCGACGAGCGGGTTCACGTGTGCGTGGGCGTCGCCGGCGTGCCCGAAGATCACGGCGGTAGTTTCCGCCTTGGCGAGGGCATCCCGCACCCCGCGTACGTAGGTCGGAAAGTTGGCGGGAGGCACGCAGCCGTCCTCGATGAACTGCATCGAGCGGAGCCGAGGCGCGAGGCGCGAGAGAATCGGGCTCGCCGCATGCCGGAGCTCCCAGAGCCTGTGCTCTTCCTCGAGGCCGGCAGCGGTGACGACTTCGGTCGCGCCATACTGCCGAAACGCCGCTGCCAAACTGTCGGCCTGACTCGCGGCTCCTCCACCGTCCGCCGCCTCCAATTCGACGAGCAGCACCGCCTCGGCATCCGGTGCGATGCCGGTCGGTGCTCCAGTCGCAGCGACATCAAGGAACGTGCGATCGAGCAGTTCGCAGGCGCTGGCGCCGGCCTCCCGGGCAATCGCCGCGCATTCCGTCGCTGCCTCCAGGGACGGGAACGTCGCGAGCAGCGTCGCCGTCGCGCCGGGAATAGGTGCCAGCGCAAGCTCCACTTCTGTAAAGAGGGCGAGCGTACCCTCACTCCCGACGAGCAAATCCACGAGCCGGCTGCCCGTTGGCTGCCGGGTGTCGAGGGCCGCCTGCAGGGCGTACCCGGACGATTCCTTTCGTACGCCGACATGCCAGAGGCTCGACGCATCGGCGTGCACCGCGAGGGCGTCCAATGTCGCGAGCAGTCGCGACACGGCCGCAATGCCAGTCGGCGCCGGTTCGTCTCGGCGGATCCATGACACGGTGCCGTCGTCGAAGACGCAGCGCAGGCCCATGGTCCATGCGCGTGTGGCGCCGAATCGAAGCGAGCGTGCGCCGGCGGCGTTCGTGCCGACCATGCCACCGACGGTGCAGAACGCACCGCTCGACGGATCGACAGGGAAACGGAAGCCGAGCACGCGCGCGGCGGCATCCACCGCACCTCGAAGGGCTCCGCAGCCAACGCGCATCCGGGCTTCGGCAACATCGACGGGGCCGATCTCCGTAAACCGGCTCAGGTCCACGATGACACCATCGCCCACCGCACCAGCGGCCATTCCACTCCCCGATCCGCGGGGCATCAGACCATGTCCTTCGCGCTTCGCCCACGCGAGGAGGGTGCCGACGTCGCTCGTATCCACGGGAACCGCCACCGCTGCAGGGAGGCACCGTGCGATGCCTGCGCCTTCGGAATAGAGGGCTCGCGCGAGCGCATCCGAGCGGAACACGCCCCGGAAGCCCTGCGGCGCCTCGATACCGGATGTCTCGTCGTCTCTGCTGATCACGCCCCAGTCTCGCCGCTTGCAGCGGTCATCACAAGCAACCCCGAGGGCGGCACGGAGTACGTATCGGTGACGCCGACGCCGGTCAGGACCGGAGTGACGCACGGCACACTCCCCTCGTATGTTGCACGTGATGCCCACTCCCGCTTCCAGCGCCGCGACCGCTTCGGCTCCGCCGCAGACACTTGATGCCACGACCATGGCGGCAGTCGCATCGCGTGATGCGGCGGCGTTCTGCGTGTCCATCCTGCCGGCCGTCTCGCGTACCTTCGCACTGGGCATCCGGGCGCTGCCGGGCGCGCTCGGTCAGGCGGTGCTCGACGCTTACCTGCTCTGCCGCATCGCGGACACGGTAGAGGACTCGCCGAGCATCGGATCTCGTCGGTACTCGATCCTGCGCGAGCGCTGCCGCGCCTTCGCGGAAGCACTGCAGACGGTGAACATCCTCAAGGATGTGGCGGTGGATGCGGAGCGCGAGAACTCCGTGTACGTGCCGGAGGAGTTGCTCAGGGCGCACGGCAGCTCGCAGAGCACGATTCTCTCGCCGGAGCTGCTCGCGAGCAATCGCGCAGCGCTGTCGCAACTGATCGCGCTCGCGTGGCACGACCTCGAGGAAGCGCGCAACTACCTGCTGCTCATTCCTCGCCGTGCCGTGTCGATCCGCCTCTTCTGCATCCTGCCGTTGCTGCTCGCCTACGCGACGCTGCGCGATCTGGTGCAGAGCACGGCAATGCTGCGCCCGGGTGGGTCGGTGAAGATCTCGCGCCGCGAGGTGAAGTCGCTGCTCATGACGGGCTCGATGCTGGTGATGAGCAACTGGGCTGTGCGGAGACTTGTGGCGCGCGTACGCCGAAAGGCGTTCGAGCTCTCGTTCGCGTAACGCCAACAGGAACTGCAACTGCAACTGCAACTGCAACTGCAACTGCAAACAGCGTGAACGCGGAAACTGGCGGGAACTATCGGGTAGACGCGGATTCGGTCGGGTACGGAGCGAGATCGAATCAGCTATAGCTGACTTTTTCGTTCTTTGATTCGGGATCCCTGACGGGCTGGCCCCCGCGCGTTGTTCACTCAGAAACCGGCCATCTGGCCACGTGAGGCGATACCGCCCATTGCGCGGGGAGATCCGCGCTTTTCCGCCAGTTTCCGCCGG
>Ga0136611_10003010_pt1 | contig 11775 bp, 10 predicted proteins | sample AntDrymUQ2232306_2_FD_106645 | JGI IMG/M metagenome (GOLD analysis project Ga0136611, IMG submission 106645) | Polar desert sand microbial communities from Dry Valleys, Antarctica - metaG UQ223 (23.06) | ecosystem: Environmental > Terrestrial > Soil > Desert | place: Antarctica: Dry Valley... | reverse complement strand
GGACAACGCGTTTCACAGGCCGTTTCACGGTGCCGACTGCTGTCTTCGTGGGACCAATCCTCGACAATCGGGACCGTGAAACACATCGTGAAACCGGTTGTCCAATCTCCAAATCCTGAGCTAGGCGGAGCCTGTCGAAGGATCTCGTCCTCGGGCAAGCCAACGTCGTTCGCTACACGACGGTCGCCTCATGAGAGCCCCGATGACCCTACTGCCCGGTAGCGGCAAGGCGCTGGAGGCGGTGGTTGCCCGTGTCCGCGACGTACAGCGCGCCGCCTCGATCGAGCGCGACGCCCGACGGCGAGCGAAACTCGCCGGCCTGGCCGCCCTCCGTCCCCCACTGCGCCAGCGCGGCGCCCTCCGCGCCGAGGAGCTGGACGCGGTGGCCGTAGGCGTCGGCCACGTACACCCGACCGTACGCATCGACCGCCGCGCCGCGCGGGCTGCCCGACGACGCCCAGGCATCGAACACCCGCCCGGTCTCTGCGGAGACGAGGGCGATCCGGACGTCGTCGGTGTCGGCGACGATGAGCCGACCGTAGACGTCAAGGGCGAGCCCCTTCGGCCGGCGAAAGGGATCGAACACCGGCGGGCGAGGCGCCTCAATTGGCGGCTCGCCAGGGAGACGCTCCCCGGATGGCCACCCGCCGGACGCCTGCCCGCCGGACGCCTGCCCGCCGACAGGCTGCTCGCCATCGGTCGCCGTGCCCCAGTCTGCCAGCGGCTCGCCCTCGGGGGACAGCTTCTGCACCCGGTTGTTGCGCGTGTCGGCGACGTACATCGTCCCTTCCGAGTCCACGGCGATGCCGGCTGGGTCGCGGAACTGGCCGACACGGGCGCCGAGCTCCCCGACGACGAGCACCACCTGCCCGTCCGGCGTCAGCTTCTGGACGCGATGGTTGAACGTGTCGGCGACGTAGACGTACCCGGCCCCATCGACGGCGATGCCGGAGGGGTTGTCGAACTGGCCCGGCGCCGCGCCCTGCGTCCCCCACGCCGCGACCTGCCGCCCGTTCGGATCGAGCTTGACGACGCGATGGTTGCCGGCATCCGCGACGTAGATGCTGCCGGCCACATCCACGACCACCCCCATCGGGCTCCGCAGCTGGGCGCCCTCGCCGAGGATCCGCCACGAGGCAACCGACTGGGCGCGGACGTCGACCGGCGGCACGGAGTACGCGGCGAGGGTAAGCACGAGCACGGCTACCGGCAGCAGCCGACCGAAGCGAGTTGCGCGTGGCGGGACCATCGAAGGCACGTCGGGCATGGGCGGGAGTGTACCGCCCGACCATCGGCCGCGTCGCGCCCGAGCACACCGCGCCCGAGTCGATCGTACATGTGGCGGCTCGCTCGGCGGCACGACTCGGCGCCGCGTCGTGCCGCAAGCGGTTTAGGCCGACGCCGGCACCAGGACGATCTTGCCGCCCACCTCGCCGCATTCGAGCAAGCCGAGTGCGTCGTTGGCCCGTTCGAGGGGAAACTGGCGCGCAACCCGGGCGTCGATCTGTCGGTCGGCCAGCAACGCCAGCACCCGCGCGAGATCGGGGCGGAAGAACTTCGGCCAGCGCATGACGAAATAGAACGTCGCGCTCCGACCGTTCGGCAGCAGATTCCACACCAGCATTCGGCCAAGGATCGGCAAGAAGGGCAGCAGGCGGTGCCCGCGCGCGTTCAGGGCCGAGGCGACCCCGTAGCACGCGAGCGTGCCGCCGTGGCCCAGCATCCGCCACGAGTCGATCAGTCCCGGTCCGGCGAGGTGGTCGAACACGGCATCAACGCCGCCCGGCGCCAGCTCGCGGACGCGGGCCGGCACGTCGTCGGCGCGGTAGTCGAGCGGGATCGCGCCGAGCGCCCGCACCTCGGCGTGCTTGGCCGCCGACGCCGTGCCGATCGCGCGCGCCCCGGCCAGCCGCGCGAGCTGCACCAGCAGCGTGCCGACGCCGCCCGACGCCCCGTGTACCAGCACGGTCTGGCCGGGACGGACGCGCGCCACCCGATGCACCATCTGCCAGGCGGTCACCCCATTCGTGACCACCGCGACCGCGTGCGCCGGATCGACGCCTTCGGGCACGGGCGCCAACGTGGCGGCCGGCAGGATGACGCGGTCGGCCCAGCCGCCGGTCTGGGTGAGGGCGGCGACGCGCTGCCCGACCGCGACGTCGCGTACGCCGGGGCCGACCTCCTCGACCGTGCCGACGACGTCGTAACCAGGCACGAACGGGAAGCGAGGCTGGGCAAAATAGCGGCCCCGGAGCATTTGCCGCTCGGCGAACGAGACACCGGCCGCCTCGACGCGCACCAGCGCCTCGCCGGCGCGGAGCAGGGGCAGCGTCCGTTGGCGCATCCGGAGCACGTCCGGGCCGCCCTTCGCGGTCATCACGATCTCGGTCGCATCCATGTCGCGCCTCCATGCCAGTGTATTAGATCGTTACTATAGTAATATACTATAACTCCAGTATGATGCAGATATTCCCACGCGTGACGCGGAGCGGCCAGTGGCGCAGTTACCAGCGACGGAGCGGCAAGAGCCGGAGCGGCCCCTCGATCGACGTGCGCGCTACCGTGCCCAGACCCGCGACGAGGTCAAGCAGATCGCGCTCCGCCAGATCGCGACGGCCGGCCTCGGCGCGCTGTCGCTGAACGGGGTCGCGCGCGAGCTGGGCGTGACCGGCCCGGCCCTCTACCGCTACTTCGCGTCGCGCGACGACCTGCTCGCCGAACTGGTCGCGAACGCCTACGACGACCTCGCCGACGCCGTCGAGGCCGCCGACGCCTCGTCCCGAACCGCCGACGGGCGCGACCGCCTGCGCGCCCTCGCCGCCGCGTACCGAGCCTGGGCGCTCGCCCAGCCCCATCGCTACCTGCTGCTGTTCGGCGCGCCGGTCGGCTCCGGGGCGCTGGCGCCCGAGCGGACGATCCCCGCCGCCCACCGGACGATGTCCGCCTTACTCGCGGCACTGGATGGGCTCGTCGCGACGCCCAGCGGCGACGACGACCGTCCCCGCGCTGGGGACGAGCAGCCCATCGCCGAGCTCGACCGCCAACTGGAAGCGTGGCTGGAGCAACGAGCGGGGCCGCGCGTGGGCGGCCCCGTCGCGCGGCTCGGTGTCGCCCTCTGGACGCGGCTGCACGGCATCCTCAGCCTGGAGCTCGCCGGGCACTTCGCGTCGATGGGCTTCGACCCGGCGCTCCTCTACGCCGCCGAGTGCGAAGCCCTGCTCGACCAGGCCGTTCCGAGGAGCGCGAAGACGAGATCCGTTCGGCAGGCTCCGCCTGCCTCAGGATGACACACCTGTTGACGGCGCTCCCGTCGTCCGACGATCGGCGGGGTTGCTAGTTGCACTGGGTCACTTGGCACCATCATGGCCATTCTTGGACGCTCTGACCAGGAGTCGGCGAATGGCGATGGTCGCGGCATGTGGCCCACTACTAGTACGCTGCCGCGCAGCCGTCTGCGCGTGGCTCGCTGCCGGCGACGTAGCCGCCGCCGGGCAGCCGCCAGATGATCTGGCCCCGCCCGTAGCCGCCGCCCCCCTCGCGGACGATCTCGTGGCCGCGCGCCCGCAGCCCCTCCGCAACCTCCTCCGGCACGCCCGGCTCGATCGCCACCGTGCGGCCACCGTCCCAGCGCCAGCGCGGCGCGTCCAGGCTGGCCTGGGGGTTCATGCCGTAGTCCAGCGTGTTCACCGCCATCTGGAGGTGCCCCTGGGCCTGCATGAAGCCGCCCATCACGCCGAACGGCCCGACCGGCTCGCCGTCGCGGGTGAGGAAGGCCGGGATGATCGTGTGGAACGGGCGCTTGTTCGGCGCGAGTCGGTTCGGGTGGCCGGCCTCGGTGACGAAGCCGTAGCCGCGATTCTGGAGCGCGATGCCCGTCTCCGGCACCACCACCCCCGAGCCGAAGCCCTGATAGTTGGACTGGATGTAGCTGACCATCATGCCGTCGGCGTCGGCCGCGCACAGGTAGACCGTGCCTCCGCGTACCGGCGTGCCCGGCGTCGGATCGACCGCCCGCTCGCCGATCAGGGCGCGGCGCTCGGCGGCGTAGGCCGAGTCGAGCAGGCCGCGCACCGGCACGTCCTCGTGGTCCATGTCCGCGACGTAGCGCTGGGCGTCGGCCAGGCCGAGCTTCAACGCCTCGATCTGAAGGTGATACGACTCGACCGACTCGCGCGGGTGGGCCGCGACGTCGAGGCCGTCGAGGATCTGGAGGCCGACCAGCGAGGCGATGCCCTGGCCGTTCGGCGGGATCTCCCAGACGTCGTACCCTCGGTAGCGGCCGGAGATCGGATCGACCCAGGTGCTGGTGTGCGCGGCGAGGTCGTCGGCCGTCATATGGCCGCCGGTGCGGGCGGCGAACTGCGCGATCTGCCGGGCCAGGTCGCCCTCGTAGACGTCGCGCGCGCCGCTCGCGGCGATCTTCTCCAGCGTGGCGGCGTGCGCGGCGCTGCTCCAGTGCTCGCCGGGCAGCGGCGCGCGGCCACCCGGCGCGAACGTGTCCATCCACGGCCGGAACTCCGGCCCGTCGAGCGCCGAGTACCGATTGAAGCCGCCGGCCCACAGACCGGAGATGACCGGCGAGACCGGGTAGCCGAAGCGGGCGTAGGTGATGGCCGGCCCGAACAGGGTGGCGAACGGCAGCCGGCCGCACTTGGCGTGCAGGTCGGCCCAGGCGCGCGGGACGCCCGGCACGGTCACTGACCACCAGCCGAGCGCCGGGATGGTCTGGTGGCCGGCCAACCGGAGCGCATCGACCGTCGCCGCCGCCGGCGAGCGGCCGGAGCCGTTAAGCCCGTGGAGCTGCTTGCCGTCCCAGACGATCGCGAAGGCGTCGCCGCCGATGCCGTTGGAGGTCGGCTCGACGACGGTGAGGGCGATGGCGGCGGCCAGGGCGGCATCGACGGCGTTGCCGCCGTTCTGGAGCATGCTGAGGCCGGCCTGGGCGGCGAGCGGCTGGCTGGTGGCGACGACCCCGCAGGGCGCCGTGACCGGGCTGCGCTGCGACGGGTAGGGGGAGCGCGCGAGGTCGGTCTGCACGGTGTTGATCGTCATCGTTGCCATCGTCGGTCCTTCACTTCGGCACGCTGCGCGTGCGCGAGGGCATCGCCGCCGGCGGGGGCAGGCGCGTTGCGGCAGTCTAGCCCGTCCGCGCGACGCATGCCCACAGGCAGCTCACCCAACGCACGACGACGATCGCGTGGTAGATGGCATCAACCGAGGGTAGGGGTAGGCCCCCGTGCCTACCTTTTCGAGCCACCGAGGTAGGCACGGGGCCTCCCCCTCGCTGACCGTCCGCCGCGTGGCACGAGCCCTGCCCCAAGCGGTGATAGACCACAGGAGGAGGCATGCAACCATGGAATCGTACGAGCGGGACCGACCGGCCACGGACATCGAGCAGGATCTCGGGGGGCCAGGCGCGTCCGTCGAGGCGGCGGGCACCGCGACGCCCGATCTCGGCAGCGGCGCATTTGGGGTGATGGACCCAGGGGCAACCGAAGGCGCGTCTACGGACGTCGAGCAAGACACGCCCTACTCGGACGGGTCGGCCGCGACGGACCCTACGCTGCGCTGAGACCGGGCGCTGCGACCTGCCGGGCGCCGAGGCCGGCCCGCAGCAGCGTCCAGACGTGCTCGAATGCCGTGGCGATCTTCGGGTCCGCCCATTCGGCCGCGTGAGCGGGGTTGTGAAACCGCGCGGTGGCGTCGAGGATCGCCCGTCCGGCCGCTGCCGGGTCCGAGACCACGAACGTGTCCTCGGCGACGCCGTCCGTGACGATCTTCGCCAGCTGGTCGGCCAGGGCATCGACGTGGGCCGCGATCACGTCGCGCGCATCGGCGGCCAGCTCGCCGTAGGTGGCGAACAGCTCCGGGTCATCGAGAACTTTGGCGTGCTTGAGGGCGATCAGCGTATCGAGCCAGCGCCGGAGCCGCTCCTCGGCCGGGCCCTCTGCCAACGCGATCTCCGCAAGCGGCGTCGAGACCCGCGCGAGCCAGCGCTCCGCCACCGCGTCGCGGAGGGCCGCCTTGCTCGCGAAGTGGCGGTAGACGCTGCCGTGGCTGACCCCGAGCGCCCGCGCCACGTCCACCACGGTGGCCTTGGCCGGACCGAAGCGGCGGAGGACCACCTCCGCCGCTTCCAGGATCTGCTCGCGGGTCAGCGCCGTCTCGGGCATGTCGCCTCTATATACATCGCCACGGTGAAGATGAAGAGTTGTCATCCTGAGCGCAGCGAAGGATCTACGGACTGTCCTGCGCCGATCAGTCCGGAGACGAGATCCTTCGACAGGCTCCGCCTGCCTCAGGATGACACGTTCCTATACGGCGCTCCCGCATATTGCCGCGTGGCGACGTACCAGTCTACTTGGCCGCGACGGCTGCGTCAGCGGCGCTCGCTGTCGAGTCCGGCCATCATGGGCGCAGGGTAGCGGTCGGCTCGGGCAGCGCCGACGGGGACGGCACGCTCGATCTTGGTCAGTTCGTCCGGCGTGAGCACGAGGTCGAGCGCGCCGAGCGACTCGGTAAGCCGGTCGCGGCGGCGCGCCCCGATCAGCGGCACGATATCCGCGCCGCGCGAGAGCACCCAGCCGATCGCGATCTGGGCAACCGAGGCGCCTTTCTCCTCGGCGATGGCCCGCAGCGCCTCGACGAGTGTCAGGTTGTGATCGAGGTTCTCGCCGCTGAAGCGCGGGTTGACGCTCCGAAGGTCGCCCGTCGCGCCCGCATGCTCGCGCGACCAGTGCCCGCCGAGCAGCCCGCGAGACAGCACGCCGTACGCCGTCACGCCAATGCCGAGCTCGCGGCAGGTCGGCAGAATCTCGTCCTCGATGCCCCGCGAGAGCAGCGAGTACTCGATCTGCAGATCCGCGATCGGGTGGACAGCGTTCGCGCGCCGCAACGTCTCCGCGCCGACCTCCGAGAGGCCGATGTGGCGGACGAAGCCGGCCTGCACCAGCTCGGCGATGGCGCCGACGGTCTCCTCGATCGGCACGTTCGGGTCGAGGCGGGCCGGGCGGTAGACGTCGACGTACTCGGTGCCGAGCCGCCGCAGGGAGTACGCAAGGAAGTTCTTGACGGCAGCCGGCCGGGTGTCCTGCCCGGACCAGCCGCCGGCCGGGTCGCGCAGCGCGCCGAACTTGACGCTGATCTGGGCCTGGTCGCGAGCGCGGCCGTGCAGCGCGTCGCGAATCAACAGCTCGTTGTGCCCCATGCCGTAGAAATCGCCCGTGTCGAGCAGGGTGACCCCCGCGTCGAGGGCGGCGCGAATGGTAGCGACGCTCTCGGCGTCGTCGGTCGGGCCGTACATGCCGGACATGCCCATGCAACCGAGGCCGATGCGCGAGACGTGGAGTCCGGTGGAGCCGAGTGGGTGGGAAGCCATGAGCAGTCCTCCAGGTGGTCTTCCCCTTCATCGTACGAATATGGAATGACAGATGTCAAATAATGTCATACAAGGAAGACAATAGGTCGGGGCGGCGATGTTCGTTTCGCGGTATAACGCTGTCCTCCGGAGACGTCGCGCCCGGCGGCGCTCGCGGACCGTGCTCCCGATTCCTGCCGTCGCCGACCGCCACGATCGGCGATGTCCAGGTACTACGCTCCGCGAGGTCATCGATGACGCTCACAGCGCGCATGTTGCGAGTCGATCTCTCCACCGGCCGGACCGATACCGAGGACGTCCCGCCGGACGTCCTCACCAAGTGGGTCGGCGGCACCGGCATCGGCGTCCATTACCTCATGCAGGAAGTGCCGCCCGGCGTCGCGTGGGACGACCCCGAGAACCGCGTCATCATCGCGACCGGCCCGCTCGCCAACACCCGCGTCTCCGGCACCGGCCTCACCTCGGCCGTGTTCAAGGGACCGATGACCGACCTGGCCGGCTCGACGCAGGCAAACGGCTACCTGGGCGCCTTCCTGCGCAGCCAGGGCCTTGACGGCCTCATCATCCAGGGTCAAGCCGCCGCCCTCACCCGCCTCCACATCGACGAGAACGGCGTGAAGCTGCTCGACGCCACGAAGTACGCCGGCCTGGGCGTCTGGCAACTCGAGGACACGATCCGCGCCGAGGAGAACCTGACCGACAAGCAGCTCTCGGTGTTCGGGATCGGGCCGGCCGGCGAGAACCTCGTCAAGTTCGCCGCGTTCATCGGCGATCGCGGCCACGTCGCGTCGCACAACGGCGTCGGCGCTGTGCTCGGGGTCAAGAAGCTCAAGGCGATCTCCGTCAAGCGCGGCAAGGTCCGCCCGTACATCGCGGACAACGCCAAGCTGAACGAGCTAGTCAAGCCGCTGTTCATCGATGCCAAGGAGTTCGGCGGCGGCTCGCTGTACGCCTGGGGCACGGCCGGCGGCGTCTCGGGCGCGGCGCGCGGCGGCTGGCTGCCGATCAAGAACTACACCACCAGCATCTTCGACGAGCACGAGAAGATCAACGGCCAGTACATCCGCGGCAACTTCGAGTGGAAGTCGAACCCCTGCTGGGCCTGCCAGATGGCCTGCTGCAAGACGATGACCGTCACCGAAGGCCCGTACGCCGGCTACCAGGGCGAGGAGCCCGAGTACGAGGGCATGGCGTCAATGGGTGCCCAGATCGGCGTCACCGAGGGCGGCGCGACGGTCATGCTCGCCAACGAGTGCGACTCGCTCGGCTTCGACGTCAACGAGCTCGGTTGGGTGCTCGGCTGGGTCACCGAGTGCGTCGAGAAGGGCGTCATCACCCCCGAGCAGCTCGACGGCCTCCGCCCGAGCTGGGGCGACGCCGAGACTGCGCTGGCCCTGATGAAGAAGATCTCCACGCGCGAGGGCTGCGGCGACTGGCTCGCCGAGGGCGTCATGCGCGCGAGCAAGCAGCTCGGCGGCGAGGCCGCCGACATGGCAATCTACGCCCAGAAGGGCCAGTCGCCGCGCTCGCACGACCATCGCGGGCGGTGGGTCGAGATGTTCGACACCTGCACGTCGAACACCGGCACCATCGAGGTGACGTTCGGCGGCGCTCAGACCGAGCGCCTCGGTCTCGCGCCGCTCAAGGACCGCTTCGACCCGATCGAGATCGTCGATCAGATGGGCAAGCTGAACGGCTGGCACCAGTTCGACGACTGCCTCGGCGTCTGCCGCTTCGACTTCACCAATGCCCACCGGGGCGTCGAGACGGTCGCGGCGGTCACCGGCTGGGATCTCGATCTCCACAAGGCGATGCAGATCGGGCGGCGCATCTCTGCCCAGCTTCGGGTCTGGAGCTTCCTGCACGGGATGGACCCGGCGCTTGAGCGGCCGTCCACGCGCTACGGCTCGATCCCGGTCGACGGTCCGGCCCAGGGCGCCAACATCATGGAGCACTGGGACAGCATGCTCGTCCGCTACCGCGCGGCGCTCGGCTACGACACCGACCTCGGCCTGCCGCTGCCCGAGACGCTCCGGGAGCTCGACCTCGCGGAGCTGATCCCGGTCGTCGAGCAGATCCGCCAGCAGCGCGGCGCGGCCGTCACGGCTGGGTAGCTGACCCTCACCCCCGCTAGGGAGAGGGGTCGGGGGTGAGGGGGATACACATGGACGGGCGGACGATCAAGCTGGAGTACTACTCCTGGCTGGCGACCCAGCTGAAGGGCGCCGACGAGTCCGGCATGACCGTCGAGCTGCCCATCGAGGAGCACGCCACCGTCCGCACGCTCCTCGAGCGGCTCGCCGCCGAGAACCACAAGTTCGAAGAGCTCGTCTACGATCCCGGCGCCGATCGGGTCAAGGAGTACGCGACGCTGATCCTCAACGGCCGCACGATCGAGCTGGCCGGCGGCCTCGACGCGCCGCTCCGCGTTGGCGACCACCTGCTCCTCCTGCCGGGCTTCAGCGGCGGCGCGTAGTCGGAAAGACTGGGGAAATTGCGCGCGGAGCGCGGTCCTTCCGTCTCCCCTCTCCCGCGTCAGGGAGAGGGGCCGGGGGTGAGGGCACCCAGGCCAGGGGTGAGGGCCTCCAGTCACCTGACGCGGCGGCCCCCGCCGGGGTACCCTGTCCCCATATTCCAGGAGGGGAACACATGAAGGTCGCAGCGGCCCTCGCCGAGATCCTCAAGCGCGAGGGCGTCAAGTTCCTGATCGGCTATCCGGTCAACCCGCTCATCGAAGCCGCCGCCGAGGCGGACATCCGCACGATCATGGTCCGCCAGGAGCGCATCGGCATCCACATGGCCGACGCCGTCAGCCGCGTCACCTCCGGCGACCAGATCGGCGTCTTCACGATGCAGCACGGTCCCGGCTCCGAGAACGCGTTCGGCGGCATCGCCCAGTCGTTCGGCGACTCGGTGCCGGTCGTGATCCTGCCGGCCGGCTACCCGCGCCACCTCGCGAGCATCCCCCCGAACTACAGCAACTACCTCAACACCAAGCACATCGTGAAGTGGAGCGAGCAGGTCAACCTCGCGCAAGTCATCCCCGACGCGATGCGCCGAGCGTACACCCAGGTCAAGAATGGCCGCCCGCGCCCCGTCCTCGTCGAGATCCCGGCCGACGTGTATCAGGAAGAGATTGGGGATCTGAACTACACGCCCGCGCCACGCCTCCGCTTCGGCCCCGACCCGACGGCCGTGGCCGAGGTCGCGCGGGTGCTGGTCAAGGCCGAGCGGCCCCTCATCTACGCCGGCCAGGGCGTCCACTACGCCAAGGCCTGGCCGCAGCTCCAGGAGCTCGCCGAGCTGCTCGAAGCGCCGGTGACCACAAGCATCCAGGGCAAGAGCGCGTTCCCCGAGAACCACCCGCTCTCGCTGAACACCGCCGGCCGTTCCTACCGCCAGCAGGTCCGCACCTTCTCCCAGGACGCCGATGTCATCTTCGGGATTGGCTGTAGCTTCGCGACGACGAACTACGGCATGGCGATGCCGAAGGGCAAGACGATCATCCACGCCACGCTCGACGCGGGCGACATCAACAAGGACGTCGAGTCGAAGTACGCCCTCGTCGGCGACGCCGCGCTCACGCTCGACGCCATCCTGGCCGAGGTCAAGGGCGAGCTCAAGGGCAAGCCGCGCGGTCGCGGCGACGCCGTCAAGGCCCAGATCAAGAAGCTCAACACGGCCTGGCTCAAGGAGTGGAACCCCAAGCACACCGACAACTCCACCCCGCTCTCGCCGTACCGCGTGATGACCGACCTCCAGAACACGGTCGACGTCGCCAACACGATCATCACCCACGACGCCGGCAGCCCGCGCGACCAGCTCGTGCCGCTCTGGGAGGCGACCACGCCGCTGTCGTACATCGGCTGGGGCAAGACGACCCAGCTCGGGTACGGCCTCGGCCTCGCGATGGGCGCCAAGCTGGCGAAGCCGGACAAACTGTGCATCAACGTCTGGGGCGACGCCGCGATCGGCTTCACGGGCATGGACTTCGAGACGTGCGCCCGCGAGCGCATCCCGATCATGTCGATCCTGCTCAACAACTTCTCGATGGCGATCGAGCTGAAGATCATGCAGACCGCCACCAAGAAATACCGCAGCACCGACATCAGCGGCAACTACGCCGACATGGCGACGGCGTTCGGCGGCTACGGCGAGCGCGTCACCGACCCGAGCGAGATCGTCCCGGCCATCAAGCGCGGCGTCCAGAAGACGCAGGAGGGCACGCCGGTCCTGCTCGAGTTCATCACCCAGCAGGAGACGGAGATCTCCATGCCCCAGTAAGCGGATATCCCCCGCCAGGGCGATCGCATCGCTCGGTCGGGTGCTCGAGCCATCGGCGGCCCAAGTGGGGGATGCTGAGAAGGGCATCTCCCGGCAAACGTGAAAGGCGCGGG
>Ga0136611_10003009_pt1 | contig 11776 bp, 13 predicted proteins | sample AntDrymUQ2232306_2_FD_106645 | JGI IMG/M metagenome (GOLD analysis project Ga0136611, IMG submission 106645) | Polar desert sand microbial communities from Dry Valleys, Antarctica - metaG UQ223 (23.06) | ecosystem: Environmental > Terrestrial > Soil > Desert | place: Antarctica: Dry Valley... | reverse complement strand
CGTCCCGGTGAACGTGAACCACCCCGAGGCCGAGCCGATGGCGATCGGTCGCGGCTTCCTCGTCAAGATCAACGCGAACATCGGCAACAGCGCCGTCGCCTCCTCGATCGAGGAGGAGGTCGACAAGATGACGTGGGCCACCCGCTGGGGCGCCGACACCGTCATGGACCTGTCGACCGGCCGGAACATCCACACCACCCGCGAGTGGATCCTGCGCAACAGCGCCGTCCCGATCGGGACGGTCCCGATCTACCAGGCGCTGGAGAAGGTCAACGGCAAGTCCGAGGACCTGACCTGGGAGATCTACCGGGACACCCTGATCGAGCAGTTCGAGCAGGGCGTCGACTACATCACCGTGCACGCCGGCGTGCTGCTGCGCTACGTCCCGATGGCCGCGACGCGCAAGACCGGCATCGTCAGTCGCGGCGGCTCGATCATGGCCGCGTGGTGCCTGGCGCACCACGAGGAGAACTTCCTCTACACGCACTTCCGCGAGATGTGCGAGCTGATGGCGCAGTACGACGTGACCTTCTCGCTGGGGGACGGCCTGCGCCCGGGCTGCATCGCGGACGCCAACGACGAGGCGCAGTTCAGCGAGCTGCGCACGCTCGGCGAGCTGACCAAGATCGCCTGGGAGTACGACGTCCAGGTCATGGTGGAGGGTCCCGGCCACGTCCCCATGAACAAGATCAAGGAGAACATGGACCTCCAGCTGGAGGTCTGCCACGAGGCGCCCTTCTACACGCTGGGGCCGCTCACGACCGACATCGCGCCGGGCTACGACCACATCACCAGCGCGATCGGCGCGGCGATGATCGGCTGGTACGGCACGGCGATGCTCTGCTACGTCACGCCCAAGGAGCACCTGGGCCTGCCGGACCGCGACGACGTCAAGGACGGCGTCATCACCTACAAGATCGCCGCGCACGCCGCGGATCTCGCCAAGGGGCACCCGGGCGCGCAGGCGTGGGACGACGCGCTGTCGGACGCCCGCTTCGAGTTCCGCTGGGAGGACCAGTTCAACCTCTCCCTGGACCCGACGACGGCGCGCGACTACCACGACGAGACACTCCCGGCGGGCGCCGCCAAGACTGCGCACTTCTGCTCGATGTGCGGCCCGCACTTCTGCTCGATGCGGATCAGCCAGGACGTCAGGAAGTACGCCGCGGCCAAGGGCGTCGACGATGCCGAGGCGCTGCGGCTCGGGATGGCAGAGAAGTCCGCGGAGTTCGCCGAGCACGGCGCCCGGGTCTACCTGCCCGTGATCGAGGTCGCCGCATCGGCAGCTGCCCTGTCCGAGCGTGCAGACTGACGGCGGCGGGCCGGCCCCGACCTCCGGGCCGCGGGCGACCTGGCCCCGGCCGGTGCCGCTGATCGGAGACCCAACCTCCGCCGCGACGCGAGCCGCCGCACCGGACGGCTGGGCGTTTCCGCCTGAAGCTCGACAGGCTCTGGACGACGTCATGCGCGCGCGCCGCGACGTACGGCGCTTCAGACCCGACCCGGTCCCGCCCGACCTGTTGGAGCGGGTGCTCGCGGCGGGCCACAGCGCCCCCAGCGTCGGGCAATCCCAGCCGTGGCGCTTTCTGGTCGTGTCCGACCCCGAGGCGCGGGAGCGGGCAGGCCTGCTGGCCGACCGCGAGCGCCTGGCGCAGGCGGCGCAGCTCAAACCCGAGGCGGCTCGGCGGATGCTCGACCTGCAGCTCGAGGGCGTGCGTGAGGCGCCCCTCGGCGTCGTCGTCTGCTGCGACCGCCGCACCCCTGCGAAGGGCGTCCTCGGCCGCGCCACCTTCCCCGACGCGGACCTGTGGTCGTGCGCCTGCGCCATCCAGAACATATGGCTCGCGGCCCGCGCCGCTGGGCTGGGGCTGGGATGGGTCACACTGTTCCGCCCGTCCGACCTGGCCGACCTCCTCCAGCTGCCCAACGACGTCGTCACCCTCGGATGGCTGTGCCTCGGCTGGCCGGACGAGCGCCCACCCGCTCCCGGCCTTGAGCGCGCCGGTTGGTCACGCCGCGCACCGCTGTCCTCGGTCGTGGTGCACGACCGCTGGCCCGCGGCCGGGTCGGCCGCCCCGGCAGCTCCGCCCTCGGCCCTGCGTGCGCCGGACCCCGCACGGGTGGTGGCCGCCCGTGACGCGGCCGACCGGCTGCTCGCCGCGCCGGGTGCGCTCGGCGTTCTGGACAGAGCGGTCGACCGGCTCGTCGCGGCCGGGGCTGACGCCCCGCTGGGCGGCGCGCTGGTGCTGGCCGCCGGGCGTCACCCGGTGACGCGGTTCCACGTCAGCGCTTACGACCCGCGCTTGACCAACGACGTGCTGTCTGCTGCCCGCGCGGGCAGCTCGCTCGCCGCGACGGCCGCTCAGGACGCCGGGCTGGAGCTGCTGGTGGTCGACGGCGGCTCGTCGACCGGCGACCTCGTGTCCGCCGACGCCATGACGGCCGCGCGGACCGAGGATCTGCTGCAGCTCGGACGGCGCACCGCCGGCGATGCCCCCGCCGGCGTGCTGGCCTTGGGCGAGGTCGGCATTGGCAACACCACCGTCGCTGCGGCGCTGGCCGCCGCGACCCTGCAGCTCGCGCCGGAGGACGCCGTCGGTCTCGGCTCGGGAGCCGACACGACGATGCTGGACCGCAAGCGCGCGGTCGTGGCCGCTGCCGTCGAGCGCCTCCGCGGCGAGCAGGCACCGCTACGGCTGCTCGCGGCCCTGGGCGGCCCGGAGCTGGCCGTCCTCACCGGCGTCGTGCTCGGCGCCACCGCGCGCGGCAGCGTGGTCGTGCTCGACGGCTTGGTGACCGCGCTCAGCGCCTTGCTGGCGGTGCAGCTGGAGCCCGCCTGTGCCGCCTTCCTGGTCGCAGGCCAACGCAGCCGCGAGACTGCACACGCGGCCGTGCTGGCCGAGCTCGGCCTCGAGCCGCTGCTCGACCTGCGACTGCGCGCCGGCGAGGGCGTAGGGGCAGCGCTGGCAGTGCGCCTGCTGGCCACCGGTCTGCTGATCCGCACCGCTGCCGCGTCGACCAGCGACGGATCGGGCCTTGCAAGGTGAGTCTGCGGGAGTTGTGCCGCCGAACGTCACCAGGGTGCTTGTTGCCTGGCCGGGACGGCCTCGTCAAGCATGCGCGAGGAATACGGTGCAGTACACGTTTGTCTAAATCCTCGATTTCGTTGGCAGCTGGGGCGAGCAGAGCCGCACGCGGTCCGAACGATCCGGGGGGGGATCGGCGTCGCTCGACCGTCGCACCCGAGCACGCCGTCTGGGCTGCATGACGCGGTACAGAGCGGTGGAGCGTGCCTACAGGGCGCCCACAAACGCTCGAAGGCCCTTGCTCCGACTTCGGAGAAAAGGCCTCTGACCTGCACTTCTGCTGTAGCGGGGGCAGGATTTGAACCTGCGACCTCTGGGTCGAGCCGCGACGCTGGCCGCGGAGAAGGCCGGCGGCCGGCTCGACCCGCCTATGGTCGTCGTCCTGGACGAGGCCGCGAACGTCTGCCGCATCGCCGACCTGCCCCAGCTGTACTCCCACCTAGCAGCCGCGGCGTCATCCCGCTCACGATCCTGCAGTCCCACGCCCAGGGCGTCGGGGTGTGGGGCGAGACCGGCATCCGCGCGCTGCTCGGAGCCGCGACCATCAAGCTCGTCGGCTCCGGCATCGACGACGCCAGCTTCGCCAAGGACCTGTCCCGGCCGATCGGCGACCACGACGTCACGACCGTCAGCACCAGCAGCAGCGACGGCCGCCACAACCGCTCCCGCTCGGTCCGGCAGCAGCCCCTCCTGCCGGCCGCCGAGATCCGCGCCCTGCCGAAGGGCAAGCGCTTGTCTGGCTCACCAGCTTCAAGGTCGCCATGATCCAGACCATGCCCCCTGGTACGCCGGACCCCGGGCCGGCGAGATCAGCACCCTCATGCAGGCCGCTGAAGCCCGCACGACCGCCGCGGCCCAACTGTGAACGGCGCAGGTGAGCTCGTCGACCCGCGGGCCAGACTCGACGCCCTAGACGACGAGGTCACGGTCCTGGGCTCGTTGCTCGAGGACCTGCGCAACGGCGACCTGGAGCTGCCCGGTGCCGGCGGACCGCCGTCCCCGCCCGCCGACGCGACCGACAACACCCCGGCCGGCGGCAGGACGGTCGTGATGACCGCGCCCGCGGTGGCGAGCAGCAGCGACGAGTCCGAGGACGGAACAACGACACCCGACCGTCCGGAGCGCCGTGCGCGCCCCTGACCTTGCGGACCGTGACATGGAGGCGGGTCCTGACCGCGGTGGAAGACACGGCGTACTGCCTGGGCTGCCGGTCGCCCCCGGGCAGGTCCACATGCACCGCGACATGTTCAGGGCGTACATCCCGCATGCTGCGGGGTTCGCGGGCGGAGCCGTACTAGGTCACACAACCTTGTCGAGGGAAGGCGCCCCGGTGCGGGAGCCCAGCCGCCTCGGGACTGACGACTGCCGCTTGGCAGCCCGTGCGGTCCTTCTGCTCGCGGGCCGGCGTCGATGGAAGTGCTCCCTAGTCCCCGGCCGAATGCACCGCCGCCGGGCGGTCGGCGCAAAGGGGGCACCGCGGCAGCAGAACTTGCCGGTCATGCGGGCGGATGCGGCTGAGCTCCTCGACAAGCCTCCATGGCTGCTCTCTCGACGTGGTCGTTAGAGCATGAGTGACGGTGGCGGCCGCCTGCCGGCGGAGCTGCGGTCGTTCGCACACGGTTCGGGCCCGCCGATGGCGCTGGACCTATGGCTTCACCTACGTTCGGGGACGGCGGCCAGCGTGACGACCGCGGCGATGATGTTCCAACTGGCGAAGGTCGTCTCGCTGACCGGCACGAGGTCGTAGCGCTCGTCGAAGAAGCTGTCGGGCGTCGCTGCGGCCAGCGGTCCGGAGCCGGAGTAGCCCATGTGCCAGATCACGTAGCCGGAGTAGGCCGAGGCCACGAACAGCGGGTAGTGCAAGCGGGGCCGCGCGGGATGGAGGCGATCCGCACCAGCAGGCGCTGGACCGGCCCGGTGGGGGCAATCACATACCCGAGCACGAGCACGATCGAGATCTGGGCGATGAAGGCGAGCAGTGAGGACAGCCCGTCACCCCACGCGCGCACGACGTTGACGGCTGAGACGCGGCGGGTAGATCACTTCCTGCGACTGCCCGCAGTCCGCCGCGGAGGTCAGCGGAGCCGGGCCGCGAGCCAGGCCGCGGCGCCGACGGCGCGCTCGTCGCCGCCGGACGCGACCAGCACCTGTACTCCCAGCGGCATGCCCGCCGGTCCCACCAGACCGGGCACCGACACCGCAGGGACACCCAGCAGCGTCCACATGCGGGCGAACACCGGGTCACCCGTGCGGTCCAGCCCCGGTGGCGCCTCACCGACGGCGCTCGGCGCGAGCAGGAAGTCGACGTCGGCGAGCAGGTCGTCGAGCCGGCCGCGACAGTCCGCCGCCAGCTGCTGCGCCTGCTCGTACACCGCCTCGGGCAGGGCCCTGCCGCGCGCGAGCATCTCCCGCAGCTGTTCGCTCAGCTGCTGCCGGTGATCGCGCCACTCAGCGTCGAGCGCGAGCGCGGCCTCCCGCTCCATGATCACCGTCTGCGCCTCCACCAAGGCGTCGAACGGCCCGGGCAGCGAGATCTCGCGGACGTCCGCGTCGGTCGTCAGCCGCTGCACCGCCTGCTGGAGGCGTTCCTGGGTCGAGGCGTGGGCCTGCGGCCACTGCGGCGTCCGCACGAAGCCGATCCGCGGCCGCTCCGGCAGCGGCGCGGCGCGCACCTCGGCGCCGCGTGCCCCGATGAGCACCCGACCGACGAGCGCGAGGTCTTGCGGCGTGCGCGCGAACCAGCCGACGGTGTCGAGGCTCGGACCGAGGGGCTTGACGCCCGAGCGGTCCACCGCACCGAACGTCGGCTTCATGCCGAACACGCCGCAGAACGACGCCGGGCGCACGACCGACGCCGCGGTCTGGGTCCCGAGCGCGATCGGGACCATCCAGTCCGCGACCGCGGCAGCCGAGCCGCTCGAGGAGCCGCCGGGCGTGCGTGTCAGATCCAGCGGGTTCGCCGTCCGCCCGGGCGAGAAGGCAGCGAACTCCGTGGTGACCGTCTTGCCCAAGACGACCGCGCCCGCGGCCCGCAGCCGCGCCACGCACACGGCGTCGGTGGTCGGACGGTGCCCGGTGTAGATGTCGGAGCCGTAGCGCGTAGGGAGGTCTGCCGTGTCGATCAGGTCCTTGACCGCGACCGGCACGCCGTGCAGCGGCCCGCTCGGCGCGGTCGCGTCGCGCTGGCGCGCCGCGCGCAGCGCAGCCTCCGGATCGAGGAACTGCCACGCCCCGACGACGCCGTCGCGCTCAGCGATCCGGTCGAGGCAGGCCTGCACGAGCGTGGTCGAGTCGAGCTCACCCGCGGCGATCGCCGCGGCGGCCGAGGTCGCCGACAGCTCGGCCGGGCTCGGCGCACCCGCCGCACCCGTGGTCTGCACACGACGACGGTAGCCCGGCGGCACGGACCTCCCGCACGTCCCGAGCACACGTCCCGCGCAGCGCGACGGGCGCAGCCGACCAGGCTCGATGCGCCATGCTCTACCGGTGGACCTGCCGGTGATGCCCCCGCTCAAGCCGATGCTCGCCAAGGCGGTCGCCGACGTCCCCGAGGGCGACTACCTCTACGAACCCAAGTGGGACGGTTTCCGCTGCATCGTCTTCCGCGACAGCGACGAGGTCAGCTCGGGATCAACCCCGAGACGCTGCGGAACTGGGTGACTTAGGCCGAGATCGACGGCGGCAGCCGGCCCGGCACCACGACGAACCCAGGCCGAGCGGCTGCGCGAGCTAGAGCGGGAGGTGAAGGAACTGCACCGAGCCAACGCGATGACGAACAACGGGCCTAGCGCTAGCGGCGCGAGCCGGTGTGGCGCAGCGCGCGCAGCACCCGGCCGGTGCGCTCGGTGCCGCGGCGGCGGGGCCGGGCAAGCTGCGGGCGGACCCGGCGGCCGCGGCCGACTACGCGGACCCGCGACGTGCGCAGCGCGAGCGTGCGGCCCTGCCGGTCCGGGCTGCGGCGGCCCGACCGCATCGATGCGGCGGCGAGCACCGTCGGGACGCGCAGCCTGCTGACCATCAAACCGGCGAGGACCAGCGCGCCGACGAGGGCGACGTGGGGGGGCGCCCCCAGCGCCAGCAGCATCGCGCTGACGCCGGCGGCCGGGGTCGGCAGGCCGACGAAGCAGCCCTGCTCCTGGACCAGGGGGAAGCGTGCGAGCCGCCATGCGCCACAGAGCACGAAGGCGACGGCGACGGCCGTGGCGAGCGACGGCGACCCCGCGCCCACGCTGCGGGCGAGCACGACCGCCGGCACCACGCAGAAGCAGAGCAGGTCGGTGAGGGAGTCGAGCTGCGCGCCGAAGGTGTGGTCGCCGCCGCGGCGTCGGGCCAGTGCTCCGTCGACGCCGTCGAGCACGCCGGCGAGAACGACCAGCGCGCAGGCGAGACCCACCTGCGCGGCGTCAAGCAGCAGCGCCACGACACCCGCCGTCAGGCTGATGCTCGTGACGATGTTCGCGGGCACGACGTGCTGGCGCACGCGGTCAGCCGTCCAGCCGAGCGAGGGGTGTGACGCCTCCACGGACGCGGCTGCCCCGGGTGACGAGCACCCGGGCCGTGCCGGCGGGCAGCAGGACGTCGGTGCGCGACCCGAAGTGGATGACGCCGAGCCGCTGCCCCGCGGTGACGGCGTCGCCCGGGTGGACCCAGTTGGTGATGGTGCGAGCGAGCGCGCCGGCGACCTGGACGACGACGAAGGGGCCGGACGGTCCCTCGAAGACCAGGCGGTTGCGGCGGTTGTCGGCGGCGCCCTGGAACAGGGCGGGGCGAAGCCGGCGCCGAGCTGCTCAGAGCTGACGAGCCGCCCGGGCAGCGGGGCCCGGTTGACGTGGACATCGGTCAGCGAGAGGAACACCGTGACGCGGGTGCCGCGACCACCCGGGAGCGCCGCGTCCTCGACGTCGTCCTCGACGGCCGTCACGAAGCCGTCGGAGGCGGCGTAGACGAGCGAAGCGTCGGCCGCCACAGGGCGCTCCGGGTCGCGGAAGAAAGCCAGGACGGTCGCGCCGACGGCAACCAGGCCCCAGCCCCACCGCCGACCGGAGGCGACCAGCGGCAACCCTGCGGCGAACGGCGGCACCGCGTACCGCCGCGCGACCGGCCAGGTATGCCGGCTCACCGCGGGTCGCGGCAGACGTACAGGAAGGCCGGCGGCACGTTAAGCAGGGTCACGCGCCGCTCGACCCGGCGGAACAGCTGCCGCAGGCCCGAGGCGATGAGCGGGGAATACTGCAGCACCAGCAGCGCCCCGCCGGACGCGAGCACGCGCGCCACGCTGGCGAGGATCTGTGCCCCGAGGTCGCCGGGCAGCGAGGTGAACGGCAGCGCCGACACGACGACCTGCGGGCGCTCGCCCTCCAGCTCACGCTCGACGTGCTCGGCCGAGCCTTCGACCACCCGCAGCCGCGGGTCCGTGAGCCGGGCACGCAGCAACGCCGCGAGCGACGGGTCGATCTCGAAGGCGACCAACCGGGCGTCCGGCCCGAGCCGCTCGAGGATCCGGCCGGTGTGCGACCCCGTGCCCGGACCGAGCTCGACGACCAGCGAGGCCGACCCGAGGTCGGCCAGGTCGAGCATGTCGGACACGGCCTGGGCCGACGTCGGCAGGACAGCGCCGACCCGGGCAGGATGCGCAAGGAAGGAGCGCAGGAACAGCAGGCGCTCGGACAAGACAGACCCCACGGACGTGGCCTCTCGACGCTGACCAACGACACTACCGGGGCTGAGCTGCTCCGCGTGGTCGAGAACGCCACCGACGACACCTGGCGCAACATCCGACACGAACTCGACCGGATGCACCTGGTCACCCTCGCCACCGCCGACGGGCAAGTCGCCCAGCGCCCGCTCTTCTTCGACTTCACCGCCGCGAGCGACTGCCCCGGCACCTGCCCGCACGTTCGCTGTAGCAACACAACCCTGATCGGTCCTGGCCGCGTTTCGCAGCTCAACGGCCCTTTCCGGGCCCACGCCGCACGCGCCACGGCGCGAGCGTGACGGCGAGCCTTCGCACTAGGTAACGCAACCTTGTCGAGCGAAGACACCCCGGTGCAGCCCGGCCATAGGCCTCGGCTGAGCACGAGCTGAGGCGTACTTGACGACGCATATGACCGGAGGGGGTGAACGCACCCATCGCGGCGTGAGCGGATGTTGGGCCAATCCTGGACCACGCAGCGTTCCCGGGTGTCGAGTCGGCACTAGCCTCGGGGCATGGCGCCCTCTGAGCACCTGAGTGATTCCTCTGTCCAACGACGAGCGGAGGCCACCATCATTGCCGCGCTCGCCGACTCACTGGGCTTCGACCTCCTTGCCAGTCCTGGTCGCATCACGCTTGCCGGTGATGTCTGGGTGGAAGTTGATGCCCGGTCTCCGGACAGCTCCGTGTTCGTGGAGGCTTACGCCCGTCAGGGCTCGCTGAAAGGCGCCCAGCTCAAGAAGATCGGTCAGGACATCCTGAAGCTTGCGCTCTTGCAGCGTGAGGCAACCTTTGCCGATACCAGGGCGATTATCGCTTTCGCCAGCGACGAAGCGCGCGACTCCGTACGTGGATGGTTGCGGCGAGCAGCGGATGCTTTCGGGGTTGAGCTTCTCGTGGTTCCGATCTCAGAGAATCTAAGAAACGAGGTTCTATCCGCGCAGAGCAGGCAGATGATGGTGAACATCGACACGACCCTTGCCGATGTTGCGGAAGATGTGGAGCCCCACCCCGGTTCGACCTGACTCCCGGTCCGCGGCTAGAAGCGGACGCTGGAGGCACTTCTATTCCACGTGCCGACCCGTTAGACGTTCAGTTCTTGTTGTGACCTAGCGAACGAGAGAGCAGGACCTCCTTCCAGTAGGTTTCGCGGTCGATGACGTGCTGGTCCTCCGTGCGCATCGACCAGAACTCCAACAGCGCGAACCGCATGTTCTGCCGGAAGTAGTCCGCGCCCTTGGCCGCTAGGTGGGCCTTCAACCCGACGTTGTCTCCATGCAGGGTCGCCGCGTAGTAGCTCCACCTCTGCCAGATCCCAGTGTCGCCGTACGCCGAACCAACGTAAGGCTCCCCCGACCCCTGATCGTGAATGACGTATACGCCCTTCATGTGTTCAAGGGCGATCCGCCAGTCCGGACGCGCCTGGTTGACGAAGGTCTGAATGTCTGCAAGCGAGTGGTTGATTCGGTCGTGCCCCGGGAATGGGTTGCCGACGAACTGCTCCTCCAGGATCGAGGACACGGCCATGTCGGCCAAGCAGGCTTCCATACTGCGACGGCGGTTTCGCCCTTTCAGTGCCAGCCGTACGTAGAGCCTTCGAACGAATGGCCCCATTAGATCCTCGCGGAAAACGACGCCGTAGGAGTGGGCCCGCGGCTCGGGGCGACGACGAACGACCTCCCAGATTCCGCCGAACAGCCACAGCGTGGGGTCGTGACGGTCCTGCGCCAGTGAGAAGACGTACTTGCGGTTGAAGTCGTCGTTCATATTGCGCCAGGAGTTCCAGCGCTGCCACTCCTCAGGGTCATTGCCGAGAACCTCAATCGGAAAGGCCTCGCCGTTATAGACCGCGCAGTGAAGTTTGCACTCGCCAGGGTTGAAATCGGCACCGAGCAGAGCTGATAGGGGGATGGCGTGCACGGCGGGAGCGTACTTCCGCGGGACGCCAGGCAGCTTGGCCGCCGGGGAGCTTGGCGAGAGCGACCGCGAACGGCTCCTTGCTCAACTGCTTGTGCTCGGGAAGGCCGGCTCTGTGCTGGCACCTCGTCGCAGTGAGCGGACGCAGCCGTCGTGCATGCCGAGGTGCGCATGGCGCATGCCGACCAAGCTCGCGAACGTGGGGATCGCCGTCCGTGACTCGAGGCGGCAATCGCCTTCCTCGCGGGCCTCGAGCTGACCGTGGTGGGCCGCGACACCCGGTCAGCGGAGAGTTGACCGACACTGCCGTCGGCCTGGACGGCAATCACGCCAAGATCGCGATGCTCCAGACGCCGGACGGTAACGGTCGCGTAGAGCTCTTCGAATACATCCATCCAGACGGGATCGAGACGGAGCCCACCCGGCCCAACGAGATCGGCATGCCCCGTGTGGCCTTCTCGGTCGACGACATCGACGACGCCCTCGAGGTCGCCGAACGGCACGGCCATCACCCACTGCGCGGTGTGGCCACGTACAAGGACCTGTACAACGTCACCTATGTCCACGGCCCCAGCGGCATCTTCGTCATGCTCGCGGAGGAGATGAAGAGGGGCCGACTGATGCCGCTGACTGCTCCCGGTCGCGCGACGTGCGGCATCAGGGGGCAGGTGGGGTGAGCGCGCCTTGCCTCGCGAGACGATTGGCACCACCATCGCGAGGTGGACAAGGCGCACGAGCTGGAACGCATGATCGACGAGCTGAGACGCCAGCGAGCGAGCTGCGAGCCGAAGTCGAACCAGAATTCGCGCTACCTGCGGTACTCGAACGCGGTGTCGGCGCTGCGCTGGATCATTGATGACATCCGAGATGAGGACCAGGCGCCCTAGCCTCTTCGCGGTATGAGCGAACGGTGGCCCGTGGCCTTCAGCCCGGCAGAGTCGGTCGTACGGCTTCACGATCCCTGCCCGGCACGTGTTCGGCGACCGGAGGGTTGGGCGTTCTCATCGCGGCATGAGCCGACGTCTCGGGGCTGCCTGCACCAGAAGCCGGGTTGCTCCTGTGACTGCACCGGGGCGGGTGG
>Ga0136611_10003008_pt1 | contig 11778 bp, 9 predicted proteins | sample AntDrymUQ2232306_2_FD_106645 | JGI IMG/M metagenome (GOLD analysis project Ga0136611, IMG submission 106645) | Polar desert sand microbial communities from Dry Valleys, Antarctica - metaG UQ223 (23.06) | ecosystem: Environmental > Terrestrial > Soil > Desert | place: Antarctica: Dry Valley... | reverse complement strand
GGGATGACGTTGTTGTCGTTGCCGAGAATCTGCCCGACCGCCGTGTGCATCCGGCTCCCAAACTGCTGCCAGATCGCCCCAGTGTCAAGCGTGCCGGTGATCGCCGTCGCCGCGCCGCCGTCCGATGCGGTCGCCCCACGGACTGTCACCGATACGTTCTCCGTCTTGCTGGTGTCTAGTTGTTTTTTGTCCAGGAGCGTGCCGCCCGCCGGGATACCGGCCGTGATGCGAAACGCCTTGATCTGCGGCATGACCGCGATGAGGACCGCCGTATGGTCGAGTTGGGCCGTGATGCGCCGGACGGCGACCAGGGTCGTGGACCCGGAGGCGTTGGAGATGGCAAAGAGGTTCTGGGTCAACGCCGCCGCGCCGATCGTCCGCCACGTCGTCACCAGCCCCGTATTGGAGACGTTCCGGGCGCTCGTGGGGATGACGTACTGGTCATGCCCGGCCGTCCCCCGGTCAGCGGTGCGGAGCTTCTTTCCCGAGCTATCGACTGGGAGTTGTATGAATCCATCCGGCACGGTGTCCTCCCTTAGGCTTTCACGCTGCTGAATCGGAGACGGAGGTCTGAGTACCCTGCCGTCGTGATCGCATCCGCCTGCGCGGCGGTCAACGTCTGGGCCGCGTCGATCGGACCCTGCGGGATGTCGAGGTGCGTCCATGCGGCGATCTCGGTCGCGGTGCCCTGGCGCAGCGAGACGGTCAGGTTCACCACGTCCCCGGCGGCGGTGTCCTTTCCGTAGCGATACCTGACGATATGCCCGGTCGAGACGCCGGGGTCGATGATGGTGCCAAGAGCAATCTCCGATACGTCGGCGGTCGTCGTGGCGTTGGCGGACCGGATGTAGTCGGCGTCGGCGGCAACGGCCTCACCGATGGCGGCGAAGAGTGATAGACCGCCCGCCTGATCGGTCCAGGTGCCGTCCGTCACATCGGTCGCGGGGCGGGCGAACTGGACGGGCGGGGGGGCCAAGGCGTCGGTGGCCCACACGCGGTCAATATGCTTGCCGGTCGTTGCCGTGGTGGCGGCGATCTCGCGGAAGCCGACCTTCCCGGCGGCGGTGATCTCGTTATTGGTGATGCTGAAGAGGACCGACCCACCCACGGAGAACTTCTTCGCGGCGTCGCGTATTTCGAGTTTGATTGCGTAGTTCGTCGCGGCGACCACGCCCTGGGTGGTAGACGCCAACGTGTCGGTCGTGCCTCCCGCCACCCGCTTCTGAAGCGTCCACACCCCGAGGTAGTGGCGGATGCTGTAATAGGTCAGGGCGGTCGCATCGAGTCGTCCGAGGAGATGCATGCCCTCCACGTCCGTGACGACGTAGTAGTCGGCCTCGATATCGTATTCGGCTCCGGCAGGACTGCCGCTGGCGTAGATGATTCGCCCCGTCCCGGACCGGTAGGCTCGGTTGTTGGCGATGGAGTAGACGCCCACGTCCAGGGGGTGGCTCGCCCAGGTCGCGCCGATCTCGCCCGTATGGGCGGTGAGCAGCGTCCCGGCCGGGTCGGTGAACGTGTCGTTGACGAATACCGGCACGCTACGCCCCGGCCCAGTCGGTCACGTTGAGATTGTCGCTCTGGAAGTTCGAGTCCACGGCGGACCCGATAGCCTGCACGATGTCGCGCAGGGTGCGGGGATCGTCACGCGATACCGTCACGCCGGTCCGGGTACGGATCGCGTTCGCCCAGGTGGTGCGCTGCTGGTTGGTCCCGAGAGATGTCCAGATCATGGGCAGATCGTCATAGCCGAACGGCAACACGTCGATACTGGGGTCGGTATCCATCGCGGTGAGCGTCGCCTGGGTCGCGGCGACGACGCAGATGACCCATCGTTTATTGGGGTTCGTCTGGTGGTCGGGGGCGATGGCGACCACCCAGTTGCAGGGGTACGCCGTGACGGCGGGGCGGAACGAGTCCTCGTCCAGCCCCGTGCCGATGATGGTGCTGAGGGTGTACCGCTTCATTGTCGTCCTCCCGCAACGTGAGGGTCGCTAGGAGAACGTGACCGTATGGGTCAAGGCGAACGACGATGAAGAGGTCTTGGTCCCGAGGGCGGTGACGACTCGGGATAGCATCACCCCGGCGGTCGCGGCGTTGAATACGCCGACCTCATCCCAGGCGTGGTTCGCCTCGGTCGTGGCGAACGTGGCCTTGAACGTCAGGACGTTCGTGGCCCGGGTAGGGAAGGTGGCGTCCATCGCCTTACGGGTCTTCGACGCCCCGACCAGGTCGGTGTCAGCGGCGGCGAAGGCGGTCACTCCGTTGCCGACGCCGAGATGGGCGTTGGCGGCATTGAATGTGGTCAGTGCCTCTCCGACGGCGAGGCCGACGAGATGGTTCCGGCCACTTGTCGTCAGGGCCATGTCCTACTCCTACTCTGCCGACCGAATGGCGATGTCGGCCTCGATCTCGGCGATCCGTTGGACGGCGGTGACAGGGGTGCCGTCGCCCTCGAACCAGGCGGCGGCGGTGATGACCTCGGTCGGCGGGGCGGTATCCGGGTCGGTGTCTTCCCACTTCTCGACGACCGTCTCGGTGCGATAGGCGCGTAGCGTCAGATTGTCCATTAGGCCCTCACTGCCTGCACATCGACCGTGATGGTTGGTGTCGTCCCGGTCAATGTGACGACCTGGATGAAGAAGGTGTTTTCCGACCCGATGTCGTACTCCCGAATCTCGCGCACGTTGGCCGGGACCAGGGCGTTGGTCGCCGTGCTGTAGCCCCGGGCGTATTCCCCATCGACCGGGTTCTTGACCCAGACGCGAAGTTCGGCGGCGGTGACGGTGCCGCCGTACGTGATGTAGAGCCGAATCCGCTTGGCGTTGCCGTTGCGGTCGCCGGTCGTGGCTGGCGTGGGGCCAGCGGTGGCGGCGGTGGCAGCGTTGATGACGCGGACGGCATTGTTGTTCGCCGTGTCGAGGTTCGCCACCGGGACTCCTTACTCCGTCTGCCGGTTCATGTAGTCCTCGAAGGCCAGGAAGTTGGTCGTGGCGAACCCCCCCTTGCGGTCCCGCAGGAGGGGCGCCCCATAGGTCTCTTCGTAGGCCGAGGGGACGTACTTGCGGATGACCTCCGCGACGTGGGCATCCTTGGCCAGGAAGCGGCCGTCCGCGAACCGGGCGATCACTTCCTCCCCCTCGTAGATCGTCTCCTCGGGGTACTTGATGTTGATGAACAGGGCGGGGACGAACCCGTTCACCGGGACCGGAGCCATCAGGATTTCCACGCCGGGGGCCAGGGGCGGTGCCTGAAGCATCGCCGTCAACGTGTCATCGACTTCCATCGGCGGCTCCATCGTGATCATCGGCATGGTGGGGTCCTCTCAGGGCGCTAGATGCGGACGGTGTCGTTCTCTTTGTTCACGTCGGGCGGGGGGACGACCTCGACGTTATCAACGTTCTCCTTCACGGCCTCGTTCCGCGCTTCGAGCGCCGTGGCGTCCACCCGTTCGGCCAACGCAACGAGGTCTTTCTGGTCGTCCTCAACCTCGCTCACGACGACGGTGTTGCCATTGTCGGTGCGAGAGGCCCACATGGTCTCGCCCTCGGCGGTAGGCTCGGTGAGGGAGAACACGCCGACCGACGCTGGCTGGGGCTGGGTGATGAAGATCGGGTTCTGGACCTGCTCGTTGAGTGCCTGCTGCTCTGTACCGACATCGACCTTCTGGCCCTGCTCGGTCGGCTTCTGCGGCTGTGGCTGACTCGTCTCTGGCTTGTTGGCCATCTGGCCCTCCTTGGGCGTTCCGTTACGGTCCGCTGACTAGACCAGCGGGTAGTCGGCCAGGTTGGTGCTGAAGCCCTGGATCAGGCCCAGCGTCTTGGGTGCTTCGACCTCGAAGCTGAAGTCCCCGAAGATGGCCCGCTCCTTGACCGGGGCATCGACCTCGATCTCATGCTCCTGCCAATCGCACCCCGCGAAGTGGCGGTAGCCGCAGGCGGCCGGGTTGTAGATTAGGATTTTGCCGTCCGGGATGTTCTTGGTGTGGGCGAAGGAGTAGGTGCCGGTTTCGAGTTCAACCGACTTCCAGACCAGGGACACGCTCGTCGTGGACGGGTCGCCCCGGCGCGTCACGTAGTCCTTGATGATCCGGTTCAGGATGCGCTTGGTGTTCATCGACATCAGCAGCTTCGACGGCGCCTTGGTGCCGTAGGCCAGGTCCAGGGTGGCGAGCAGGTCTTCCAAGTGGAAGATGCTCAACTTGGCCGGGGCGCCGGTGACGGTCGAGACGTTGCCGGAGAGTTCCGCGAAGTGGTACAGGCCGGACATGAAGGACGGGATGGGGGCGGCCGGGTTCGGGTCCTCGACGCGGCGTCGGCCAAGGATCAGGGCCTCTTCCAGTTCTTCCTTCAGACGGGCCGCGATGCGGACCATCTGCTTCTCGGAACGGGTGCCGTTGATCTCGTAATCCGGGGTGTTATTCGCCCGGATGTCGATGGAGTTCTTTCCGGCAAGACGCTGCCAGTAATTGAAGTACAGGTCCCCGGTGCTGAACGGCATCAGGGGGTACTTGGCCAACTGCGGCAGACCGGAGGAGCTAATCCGGATCGCGTTCCCGGCGGTGGGGATGAGCGCGGTGTCGCCGCCGATACCACGAACGACGGTGACGGTGTCGCCCGTCACGTCCCGGACCCAAACGCGCTCCTGAGCGGTGCCGACCGTGAGGATCAGGAGGCTGGACGGGCGGACCCGGGCGCCGTGACCGGCGGTAAGGACGATCGTGGTGGCGGCGGCGGTGGTCGTGGTGCCGACTGAGGCGTCACGGGGCACAAGGCCCTGGATGCCCCACTCATGCTTCTCGGCGTTGCCAGAACCGAGGTGCTTCAGGGAGTTGAGGAACGGGGTGTCGTCCCGCTCGACCGCCTCCATGAAGTTCCGCATCGGGCGAATGACGGAGTCCGGGTTCCGGACACCGCCGGTGCTGGTGAGTAGGGCGTTGTTCTGACTGGCGCGAACGACGGTAGCCATGATGGGGCTCCTTCAGGGGTTAGCTGCTGCGGCGCTGGAAGGGGGTGGTGCGATAGATACTGATGGGGTCGTTACCCTGCGGGGAACCGCTAGGTCCGGTGGCACCGCCGCCGGTCAGTTCGGCGCCGGAGGCGACGCGGGCGTTGTACTGGGTTGTCCGGCGAACCTGCTCGATCTCGTCGCGCAGGGTCTTTGCCTGGTCGCGGCTGCGGACCATGTACCGGGCCAGGGAATTGGCGTAGTCGGGGTTGGCCTGGACGTTGGGGTCGGCCAGGAGTTCCTGGGTCTCGTCGGCGGTCAGGCCGTACTGGGTGGCGACCTGTTGGTGGATGAACCCCGGCACGGCCGCCTGGTGAAGCGCCTGCTGCATCTGCTGCATCTGCTGCTGATACTGCGAAGCGACCAGTTGGCTCCGGTAGGCCGACTCGTTGTCGTAGTACTGCTGCAGGTACCGGGTCGCGGTCTCTTCATCCAGCTGGTTGGCATAGGAATGAGCCTGCTGCCGCTGGGACTGAACCTGCTGGTCGAACTCCTGCTGCTGCCGCTGGCCCTGGGCCTGCTGTGCCGCCTGGGTGATGGCCTGCTGATACTGCTGAAGCTGGCGCTGGGCGTCCTCCGCCTGCTGGCGGTAGCGGTCCGTCTCCGACGGTTGTGGGGCCGCTGGTGGGGCCTGGTCCCGTGAGACATCCGGCGCCTCCTCAACTCGCGGCGAGTCTTGCCGGGGCGGGAAGAACCCGACCTGGTCAATGACCTCGGCGTGAGTGGGCTGGGCGGCGGGCGCGACAGGATCGACCTGTTGGTCGTCCGTCACGGTGGTCACGACGTTTGGGTCCATCCCCTACTCCTCGGGCGGCCGCGCCTCCGTAGGCACGCGACTGCTCGAATCGTAGGGGGCATGGCGCCAGTCGGGCTGGCGTCTTAGTCGATCAATGGGTTCGCCGTCTTGGCCGCGACGTAGGCGCCGACCGAACTGTCCTTGCCCTCCGGCTGGGCAGCAGCCCACCGTTCGTAGGCTTCGACGTTGCCCGGCTTGCTGGGCGCGGACGGCCCGCCCGCGTTCCGGATGTTCTGCGTGACAGCCGACCGGGCCATCGGGTTGAGGTTCTGTAACCCACCGGTGATGCCCATGTCCGCGAGGTAGGCGTTGTACTCGACCAACTTCCGTTCGTAGGTCGCCATGCTCTCGGCAATCCGGGCGGCCTCATCCTTCTTCGGCCCACCGCTTCCCCCACCGTCCGACCCGGCCGAGGCCAGGCCAGTGTAGGGGACGCCCTCGGGGTCATTGACTGAGATGGGGTTATCGTCGTAGAGGCTCTTGCGCTCCCCTTCAACCGCCAGGAAAGCGGCGGTGCCGACGGTATCGCGGTCCACCTCCTCGTCGGAGCGGTCACTGTCGTCCAGCCCCTCGAAGTAGCGGGCCGCGTTGGGGTTACCCTGGCTGACCATCGCCCGGTACCCGGCCAGGTCGTCGCCATATTGCTTCCGCACGTCGGTCTTCCAAGCATCGAAGCGCCCGATGGTCGGGTGCGTCTCGACGTAGGTGTCCCGCTTGGCCCGCGTGTCGGCCAACTCGGTCGCCATGCCATGCTCCTGGACCCACTGGTCGGCTAGCAGCATCCGTTCCTCGCGGCTCAGTAGTCGAAGACTCTGCGGCGTGTACTCCTGACCGCCGATCAGCGTCCGGCCGCCCGGCTCGCCGAAGGCGATGGCGCCCCATCGGTCAGCGGCAAACCGGCCCCGGTCGGTGCCGAGGTCGTAGAACTGGTCGCTCTCCACGATCAAGGTCCGGGCCGTGTCGGAACCGGCCGACGCCACGGCGGTGGACATCCGGGCCGACTCGGTCGTTCGTTCCAGGTCGCCCTCCTTGTACCGCTTCCCGGTGATGCGCTTCCACTCCTGCATCCACTTGACCTCTTCGGCGGTGATGGTGCCGTCCGCGAAGGGGTCGGAGGCAATGAACGGCAACTCCGGGTACTGGCTCTGGGCCACCCGCGAATTGCCCGGGGCGTTGTACGGCACGTCCCGCGCGGCGGCACCGGCGGCAATCCGTTCGTCGCGAGCGATGGATCGAACCTGGACCGGCAGCGGCGACACCGAGCGGATGCCCGTCTTCGCCGCCTCGGCAATGGAATACCGTTGGAACGCGGCCACATACTCCGGCGACTCGGGATCGTTCTGGGCGTCGGTCACTCGCGTCCACGTCCCGGACGGCCACGCCTCCCGTGGTCCGTAGGTCTCTTCCGCGTCCTCCATGATGAGGTCGTTGATGGTGCTTTCGGCGGTCGCCGTGGACGAGGTGGCGGGGATGTTGGTGCTGCCCGGCAAACGGCCGGAGACGGTCCCCCGGAGTCCGCGCAGCGCATCCTCGAACGGCCTCGGCGCCAAGGTCGCATCGCCCCATATCCCCTGGGATCGACCGACGTTGTTGATCGCCTCGACCACCCGGCGGGTGGACGCGGTCATCGACGGGTCAATCGGAAACCCCTCGCCCGCATACCCCGCCTGGTCCCCGATGAACCCGAGAATCGGGTGCATGAACAGGCCGGACTTCCGCAGGACGCGGAAGAGGCCGCTCTCGTTCTCAGGGTCGAAGTCCTGCTGCCGGAACGTCGCGGCGGTCTGGAACAGGCCGACCGGGTTGACGAACGCGGCATACCCGAACGCGGACCCCGCAAGAGGAATGAACCACTTCATGTTGTCCGGCATGCCGTCCTCTTCCATCGAGTCCACGGCGTTGAAGTAGGCGTTGAGGAGGCCGGGGTGTCGCATCGCCGTCTCGATGTAGAGCGGCGCGGCGCGACTGGCCCAATAGTGGAAGAACACCACCCGACGCAACTTCGCATCGAGGTTGGTCTCCCGGTAGGAGAACAACGCCTTGTTCGCGGCGTCCACGCCGTCGTCAGACATCGTCCTAACCCGGTCGGTCCAGTCACGGGCCAGCCGGTCGGGATACCACGTCAGGGCGTCGCCGGTGACGCCGTTGCGGGTCAACACGTCCGTCGCGGCCTGGCGCACGTCGGCCGGGCTAAACGGCCTGGTCGCCCCCTTGGGGACGATGTTCTTCCCCCGGATGCCCCGGATCGTGACCGGTTCCACGGCCAGGTCATAGATGGCTTGATCGACCTGCTTCACCACATCGTCAGCGATATTCCACCGGGACGCCCTCGTCTTGGCCGTACCCCGGAACTCCCGTAATACGTCCGGGTACTTCTTCAGGATGTCGCCCATCCAGAGGGCCTGCCGGAACGCCTGCTCCCGGGCATTATTGAGTTCCCGGCCAATCTGCGAGGTGAGCAACGGGGCCACACCCTTGCTCAGGACCGGCGCCCCGCCCAACAACTTCTTCTCGATGGCCGAGGCCACGACCCGGGTCGGTCCCTGGCCGAGCCGGGCGTTGGGGCCGAGGTCGTCCCGGGGGCTGGCCCGGCTCAACTCCGGCTGGTATCCGCTGGTCATCCCGAACCCGTCGGTCAGGTCCCGCACCGGGCCATCGCTTATCCCGTCAAGGCCCGAAGTCCCCTTCTTGACGTTCCGCCACATCTCCCGGAACAGCTTGGGGTCGAGGGCCATGCGAAGAGAACTAGCGTTTCCGGTCTGGACCATCTGCGACACGTCGCCCAAGAAGTCGAGGGCGAATGTCCGGATCGCGTTCTCCGGGGCGTACCGGATGCGCTCCCGCATCAGCCCGCCGACGAGGTCCCAACCCCGGCCAATCTTCGTACTCTCCTGGTCGGTAATGGCCTGGCCGGTATCCTTGGCGAGGTCGTCAATGAACTTGTCTTGGACGACCTGCATGTCGCCATGTTCCTGGAACAGCCGGGCGGCGTGTTCGCCCCACGTCCGCCCCTCCATCTCCGGGTCATAGCCGCCGGTGAAGACCTTGTTGGCACTGGCCTCGGACTGGGCCGACAGCGTCACCCGGCCATCGGCGGGCATCGTCCGGACCTTGTTCCACGCGGTCTGGAACCGCTCGATCTCCTGGTCGGTCCGCTTCCACTCGTTGCCGCCCCGGTCCTTGTTGTACGTCAGCCCGTCCGGGTCAGCGAGCTTGCCAGTGCTGCGGTCGATCTTGGTGGGCACATGGCGGTTGGTGGCCCGTGGCCCGTACTTGGCGATCGCGGCGTCCTCGAAGACCTTGATCCCATCCTCGACCGTGGCGGCGGCCTTGGCCTTCTGCCACAGCGGTTCGTAAGGGCTCTTGGTCGGAATGGTCGCGCCGGTCGGGGGGTTGCCCGCCTCGCCCGGCCAACGCATCGGCTCCGGCCCCTGCGAGAAGCTGATCGTCGTCGGGTTGGTCGAGGCGACCCGCTTGTCCACGTCGAAGATGTCTTCGGTCGGGAACGCCTCGTCGCCGGGGTCGAGGTCGGGTCGCCCACCGGGCCGGGTGGGATTGACGGTCGGGGCGACGTCAGACGGCGCCGACAGCACGTCGTAGGCTTTGCGCCCCGCCCGCTCCGCGACCTCGGCCAACTGGGGGATGCCGGGGAAGATGGTGCTATAGGTCGCGCCAGGCTTGGGCCGCTTGGCCTTCATGCCGAGGTCGGTCTGAAGCGAGTTGATCTTCTTCTCGGCCGCCAAGAGCGCCTTCTCGGCCTCTCGTTGGAACGCCTTCGTCCGACCGGGGTCCGCCATTACGACCTTCAGGGCCTTGCGTTGGGCCTGTTCGTTCCGCAACGCAACCCCGAGGGCTTGCAGGTTCTCGAAGACCACGTCCGCCTCGGGCGCCCCCAGGTCGAGCCCGTCGAACATTCCGCCCTGGGTGGTCTGCGTCCCCATCGACGCCTTACGCCGGGCGGCGGCCACAAGCACATCATCCAAGGACGTGATCGACCAGTCCTTCTTTAGGAACTGATTGACGTACATGCTCTGCGCCGCTGCCGGGGACAGGAGTCCGTCCTCGATGGCCTTGCCGAATCGCGCCCCGATGTTCACGTCAATCTGCCCCGAGTCAACCAGGATTTGCAGGTCCTCGGGCAGTTCGGTGACTTGGAGGTAGCGGCGAGCGTCGGACCCCTTGACCTTGTGAATCGCAGAAGCCTCGGCCAGCGTCTTCCCCTCTTCCTCGATCTCCGTCTTGATCGCCCGGCCATAGGCACTCGGCTTCATAATGTTGCGGCTATTGCCCCGCCGCCCGATGCGCTTGGCAGCGGCCAGGTCGCCCTCGACCTCCATGGCGTAGAAGGGGATGTCCATGCGCCGGGCCGCCTCGTGGCGGTGATGGCCAGACGTGACGACCCACTTGCTGTCCTCGGGTCGCTTCCAGACGAGGACGGGTTCCTTCCACTGGTTCGGGTCGAAGTTGTCAATGATGTCCTGGATCGTCTTCTCGTCGATCCCCGAGGTGTTGGTCCGCTGAGAGCGGGGTTGGAAGTTCTTCGGATCAAGGACAACCTCATCGGCCTTCAGCCGCATCAGGCCCGGAACGTCAGGAGCGCCCGGCGTCGGCTCAGTCGCCGCCTCCTTTGTCCGTGGCGGTGGCGCGGCGGCCTTCGCCACCTCGGCCGGGTCATCAAGGACGGACGTGACCGGCTGATCCGGCTGGACCGGATTGCGGAGCGGTGGGGCCTCAACGGGGTCGGGGTCCGGGGCGCCGAAGAGGTCCTTCTGCCCGTTGATCCGTTGCATCTCACGTTCGGCGGCGGGTGTCGGCTCGACCGGGTTGCGGAGGAACCCTTCGGTGGACGGAAGGGTGGACGGCTCGGGCGCGACGATGCCGCCCTCCTGCCGCTCGAAGACCGGCTTGCGAGCTTCCTTCGTGCCGGGCAAGAGGTTCTGATCGCCGTCCGGGGTGCGGACCGTCTCGGGCACCGGAGCGACGGGAGTGACGGATTCGATCGGCGGCGTGGCCGCTGGCTGAGCAGCCCGCTCCTTCGTCATGCGATTCGATGCCCGTTCCGCCTTCCGCTTAGTGTCGAACGCATCGCTCACCACCTCGTCGTCCTGCGTCCGGGCAACCCGCCACCCTCGCCCCTCGGTGTTCGGGACGAGCTTGAACCCTTCGGCGTCCGCGATCAGGGACGCATAGTCGGGCGCTTCATCCGGGACAGGCGGGGTATCGACCGGGGCCGGTGCGGCTGCCACCGGCGGGGGCATCACGGGGTCCGAGGAGATGTCGGCCAGAACCTCAGGCGTGGGGGGGATGGCGTCGGTCGCTTCCCGCGCCGGGGTTACGCCGCCCCGCTGGGCAACGTAACGGTCCCGGAGTTCTTGGAGCGTATCGGCAAAGGCGACGTTCGGGGGAATGGCCCCAGACGAGGTGCCGTTACGGAAGAACCGAATCGCCGCATCGCTGGACGCATTGCCGAAGATGGCGTGCTCGATGAGGTTCTGCCGATTGGCGGGGTCCAGGGCGACGCCGTACTTCATGTAGTAGGACTCAACCGGAATTCCGGCGTCACGCAGACCGGGCATAGCCGAGTCCACGATCAGTTCCGACTCGCGGTAACTCCGATCGTAGTACCGCTGAGCGAGTTGCTTGTCGATCTCCCGGTTGGGTAGACCCTTCTCTTCAAGAACGCGCCGCATCCGGTTCGTCTCGTGGTAGTCCACGTTTCGTTGGACCCGCAACGCATCGGCCGGTTCAATGTATCGAGCGTCGAAGATGGCCCTCTGATCCGGCGTCACATCAGGGGCGGCGGCTCGATCCACGATGCGCGGAGTCCGTTGCCCCACCTCCTCCGGGGTCCGGGGTCGGTAGTGACTCTCTTCATAAGACGGGGCGTCGGTGCCCCCGGCACGGCGGGCATTGGCCGGGCGCTCAACGGTTCCGGTCTGGCTGGACGGCGGTTCGCCGGGGGCCATGGTGGGAGG
>Ga0136611_10003007_pt1 | contig 11778 bp, 10 predicted proteins | sample AntDrymUQ2232306_2_FD_106645 | JGI IMG/M metagenome (GOLD analysis project Ga0136611, IMG submission 106645) | Polar desert sand microbial communities from Dry Valleys, Antarctica - metaG UQ223 (23.06) | ecosystem: Environmental > Terrestrial > Soil > Desert | place: Antarctica: Dry Valley... | reverse complement strand
TCGCAGGTCAGATCGACCACCGACACGTCGGAAGTCGGCACGCGAAAAGCCATGCCGGTCAGCTTCTTGTTCAGTTCGGGAATCACCACGCCGACCGCCTTGGCCGCGCCGGTGGACGAGGGAATAATGTTTTCCAGAATGCCGCGGCCGCCGCGCCAGTCCTTGTTGCTCGGGCCGTCGACGGTTTTTTGCGTCGCGGTGGCGGCGTGTACCGTCGTCATCAGGCCGCGCTTGATGCCCCATTTGTCATTCAGCACCTTGACCACCGGCGCCAGGCAGTTGGTGGTGCAGCTGGCATTGCTGATGATCGCCTGGCCGGCATAGGTCTTGTCGTTCACGCCATAGACGAACATCGGCGTGTCGTCTTTGCTTGGCGCGGAGAAGATGACTTTTTTCGCGCCTGACGCCAGGTGCTTTTCGCCGGCGGCCTTGTCCAGGAACAGGCCGGTGGCTTCGAGCACGACATCGGCGCCGACTTCGTTCCACTTCAGGCTCGCCGGGTCTCGCTCCTGACTCAAGCGGATACGCTTGCCGTTGACGATCAGGGTGTTGCCGTCCACCGAAATGTCGCCCTTGAAGCGGCCGTGGACCGAGTCGTACTGCAGCATGTAGGCCAGGTAGTCGGGTTCTAGCAAGTCGTTGATGGCGACGATCTCGATGTCGCTGAAGTTCTGCACGGCGGCACGCAACACGTTGCGTCCGATGCGGCCGAAGCCGTTAATGCCTAGTTTGAGGGGCATGAAAGTAAACGTCTCTGGATTTATTAAGAAAAAATGGTTATCGCCCAATCAGGACGGGCGCAAGCAGCTATCAATCGAGGAGCATCGAGCAATCAGTAATCACCCGGTCCGGCGCACAGGCTTCAATCGGCTGCCCCATGTTGTAGCCATAGGGCAGCGCCCAGACCGTCACACCCGCGTTGCGCGCCGTGGCCACGTCGATGCTCGAATCGCCCACGAACAGCGCCCGCTGGCTCTGCACGCCAAACTGCGCCAGGCAGCTGTGGATGCCTGCCGGGTCAGGCTTTTTGGTGGGCAGGGTGTCGCCGCTGACCACACCGTCCAGCAGCGGCATCAGCTGGTGCGCGTTGAGCACCGTGGCGGTGTAGCGGCCTTCCTTGTTGGTCACCACAGCCAGCTTGACGCCGCGCGCGCGCAGGGCGGTCAGGGTCTCGCGCACCTGGGGGTAAAGGTGGCTGCGGGTGCCACAGCGGTTTTGGTAGTGCTTGTCGAACTCGGCGGCAATCAGCGCAAAACTGTCGCTGGCCCGCACGGCCGCCACATCCGTTTTTCCGCTGTACGCCAGGGCCTGAATCAGCAGCTCGCGCGTGCCGTGGCCGATCCAGTCGTTGACTTGCTGTTGCGTCACCTCGGACAAGTCGAAGCGGCTCAGGGTATCGTTGACAGCATCGCAAATTTCCGGTGCGGTTTCGATCAGGGTGCCGTCCAGGTCAAACATGACCAAATCAAAGGGCAGGCTCATGGCAGATGGATGCTCCACTCAATTGGTGGATAAAACGATCTGCTCAGGCAACGACCCCGCGTGGCGCTCGTCCGCACTCACCCGGGTTTCACGTCGGTTCGCTGCGCGGTGTACCAACGTGCGCACGGCATCCACCACGCGCTGTGCCGTGATGCCAAAGTGGGCGTACAAGTCCTTGGCCGGGGCCGATTCGCCAAAGCTCGCGATTCCCACCACTATGCCGGTTCGCCCCACGTACTTGCGCCAGAAGTCCGGGTGCGCGGCCTCGATGGCCACCGTGGGCAGACCCAAGGGCAGGACCCCCTCCCGGTAGGCCTCGGTCTGGCGGTCAAACACGGAGGTAGAGGGCATGGACACCACGCGGGTGGCAATACCCTCAGCGGCCAACGCCGCCTGCGCCTCCATGGCTAGCGAGGTTTCCGAGCCCGTGGCCACGATCACGGCCTGCGCGTCCCTCTTGTCGGACAGCACATAACCACCGCGACGGATGGCACCGGCCATGCCCACATCGGTCAGGCGCGGCAGGTTCTGGCGCGACAGGCACAGGGCGCTGGGACCGTCCTTGCGCTCCACCGCACAAGCCCAGGCCACGGCGGTTTCCAGCGAGTCGGCGGGACGCCAGACGTCCAGGTTGGGGATGAGGCGCAGGCTGGGGATGTGCTCCACGCTCTGGTGGGTGGGGCCGTCTTCGCCCAGGCCGATGCTGTCGTGCGTGAACACATGGATCACGCGGCGCTTCATCAGCGCGGCCATGCGGATGGCGTTGCGGCTGTAGTCGCTGAAGGTCAGGAAGGTGCCGCCGTAAGGAATGTAGCCGCCGTGCAGCGCCATGCCGTTCATGATGGCGGCCATGCCGAACTCGCGCACGCCGTACGACAGATGATTGCCCCAGGTGTCTCGGCCTGCCTTGATGCAGCTCTTGAAGTTGGTGAGGTTCGAGCCCGTGAGGTCCGCCGACCCGCCAAAAAATTCCGGCAATAGCGGCGCCAGTGCGTTGAGCGCATTCTGGCTGGCCTTGCGGGTCGCCACCGCCTCGGGCTGGGCAGCAATAGCGGTCAGCAGCTCAGGCAGTTTTTCAGCAAAGGCGGGCAACAGGTCGCCCGCCATGCGGCGCTCGAACTCGGCGGCGTGGGCCGGGTACAGCGTGCGGTAGGCCTCAAAGCGCAAGCGCCAGCCGCGCTCGGCAGCCTGGCCACGCTCAACCGCGTTCCAGGCCACAGCCACGTCCGCCGGCACCTCAAACGGCGCGGCGGTCCAGCCCAGGGCCTCCCGGGTGTCCGCCAATTCAGCGGCGCCCAGCGCCGCGCCATGTACGTCGTGGGTGCCGGCCTTGCCGGGCGAGCCTTTGCCGATCACCGTTTTGCAGCAGATCAGCGTGGGCTTGCCGTCCGCTTGCCTGGCCTGGCTTTTGGCTGCGTCGATCGCTGCGTCAATGGCGGCGCTGTCGTGGCCATCGATAGGGGAGATGACGTTCCAGCCGTAGGCCAAAAAACGTTTGGGTGTGTCGTCTGTGAACCAGCCTTGCACTTGGCCGTCGATCGAGATGCCGTTATCGTCATAAAACCCGATCAGCTTGGACAGACGCAGCGTGCCGGCCAGTGAGCAGGCCTCGTGGCTAAGGCCTTCCATCAGGCAGCCGTCACCCATGAATACGTAGGTGAAGTGGTCCACTGGGGTGTGCTGCACCCCTTCATGGCTGCGGTTGAATTCGATTGCCAGCAGCTTCTCGGCCAGCGCCATGCCCGCGGCGTTGGCCAAGCCCTGGCCGAGCGGCCCGGTGGTGGTTTCAACGCCGGGGGTAACGTCTACTTCGGGGTGACCGGGGGTTTTACTGTGCAGTTGGCGAAAGCGTTGAAGCTCCTGCATCGGCAAGTCGTAACCCGTCAGATGCAGCAGCGCATACAGCAGCATTGAGCCGTGGCCGTTGGAGAGCACGAAGCGGTCACGGTCCGGCCACAGCGGGTTGGCCGGGTTGTGCTTCAAATGCCGATTCCACAAGACTTCGGCAATATCAGCCATGCCCATCGGTGCGCCGGGGTGGCCCGACTGGGCTTTTTCAACCGCATCGGCGGCAAGCATGCGGATGGCGCTGGCCATTTGCCGGGCCAGAGCGGGCGTGGGCGTGCTCATGTCAGGCGGCCCTCTTCTTGCGTTCCATCATCCGCCAGATGAACGGCGTGAAGATCAGTTGCATGGCCAGCTCCATCTTGCCGCCGGGCACCACCACGGTGTTGGCCCGCGACATGAAGGAATCGGGAATCATATTGAGCAGGTAAGGAAAATCGATCCCCTTGGGTTTGGCAAAACGGATGACCACCATGCTTTCGTCGGGCGCCGGTATCTCGCGGGCAATGAAGGGGTTGGACGTGTCGACGCAGGGCACGCGCTGGAAGTTCACGTGGGTGTGAGTGAATTGCGGGCAGATGTAGTTCACATAATCGGGCATGCGGCGCAGGATGGTGTCGGTAACGGCCTCGGTGCTGTAGCCGCGCTTGGATTTATCGCGCCAGAGCTTCTGGATCCATTCCAGGTTGATGACCGGCACCACGCCGATCAGCAGGTCGGGGTGTTGCGCAATATTGACCTCGGGCGTGACCACCGCGCCATGCAAACCTTCATAAAACAGCAGGTCACTATTGACAGGCACGTCTTCCCACGGCGTGAAGGTGCCGGGTTCCTGCTTGTAGGGAGCGGCTTCCTCGGGGTCGTGCAGGTACCTGCGGCGCTTGCCGGTACCGGTTTGAGCATAGGCCCTGAACAGCTCTGCCAGTTCGGGGAAGAGGTTGTTCTCCGGGCCGAAATGGCTGAAGTTGCGGTCGCCGGCAGCCTCTGCTTCGGCCTGTCGGCGCTTCATCTCCTTGCGGTCGTAACGGTGAAAACTATCGCCCTCAATGATGGCCGTATTCATGCCCTCGCGCCGAAAAATATTTTCGAAGGTGTGAGTCACGGAGGTGGTTCCCGCGCCGGATGCGCCGGTGATGGCAATGATGGGGTGGCGTTCAGACATGGAGCTGTCCTTCAAAGTGATGAAACTTGGTCTTTCCTGGGCTTCAAGCCCACGCGATATATGCAGATACAACTGCTTTTTTGGTAGCATCCATCCTCAATTTCTGAACAGGCTGCGCTCGGCAAACAAGGGGCTCTCACGCTCATTGCTGGCGGGCTCGGCGTGATAACGCTCAATGCGCTCGACCTCATTTTTTGAACCGAAGACAAGACCGATGCGCTGGTGCAGCGCGTTGGGCTGCACACCCAACATGGGTGTGCGTCCGGTGCTGGCGCGTCCCCCCGCTTGCTCCATGATGAAACCGATGGGGTTGGCCTCGTACAGCAAACGCAAACGACCCGGTTTGGACGGGTCTTTGGTGTCGCGCGGGTAGAGAAACACGCCACCACGCATCAGGATGCGATGCGCCTCCGCCACCATGGAAGCAATCCAGCGCATGTTGAAGTCTTTGCAGCGGGAGCCGGTCTTGCCGGCCAGGCATTCGTCCACATATCGCTTGACGGGCGGCTCCCAAAAGCGGCTGTTGGAGGCGTTGATGGCAAATTCCTGGGTATCTGCCGGAATTTTTAAATCCGGATGCGTCAGCATGAACTCACCCAGATTCGGGTCCAGCGTGAATCCGCTCACGCCATTTCCAACCGTCAAAACAAGCATGGTGGTAGGGCCGTACAGGGCGTAGCCGGCGGCCACCTGCTGGCTGCCCGGCTGCAGGAAATCCGCTTCTGTCACATCACCGCCGCTGTCAATCACAGCCTGCGGCGCGCGCAGAATGGAAAAAATGCTGCCCACCGACACATTCACGTCGATATTGCTGGAGCCATCGAGCGGATCAAAGACCAGCAGGTATTTACCGCGTGGGTACTGTGCCGGAATCTGATACGGGTCGTCCATTTCTTCCGATCCCATGCCGGCGAGATGGCCACCCCATTCGTTCATGCGCGTGAAGTACTGGTTGCTGATGACGTCAAGCTTTTTCTGCGTCTCGCCCTGCACATTGACCGAGCCGCCGGCCTCGCCATTGTGGTTACCCAGCACACTGCCGAGCTCGCCAAAGGCGACGGTGCGCGCAATTGCCTTGCAGGCCAGCGCGACATCGAGGATCAGGGCGTTGAAATCGCCGCTGGCACCGGGGAAACGGCGCCGTTCCTCAATAAGGTACTGCGTCAGGGTGAAGCGTTTGGACAGGGGCATGACAGGCTTTCAATGTTATGGATTGGCTTGGCGCGCAGCCTGGCGCAGCGTGTTCATCACGCTACGGTAGCCGCCGTCGGCGTCGGGTGCGCCGAACACGGCGCTTCCGGCCACGCAGGTGTCGGCTCCGGCCGCGACGATGTCGTTGATGTTGTCGGTCTTCACGCCGCCATCGACCTCCAGCCAGATCGGCCGGCCACCAGTGGAGATATGGGCGTCAATACGGCGACGGGCTTCGCGCAGCTTGTCGAGCGTGGTCGGAATGAACTTCTGGCCCCCAAAGCCCGGATTCACGCTCATGAGCAACACGATGTCGAGCCGGTCCATCACATGGTCCATCCAGGCCAGCGGTGTGGCCGGGTTGAACACCATGCCCGCCTTGCAGCCGTGGTCGCGGATCAGTTGCAGCGTGCGGTCCACATGGCGGCTGGCTTCCGGGTGAAAGGTAATGAGATTGGCGCCCGCCTTGGCAAAAAGAGGGATCAGCGCGTCCACAGGCTCGACCATCAGGTGCACGTCGATCGGGATGGTGACGTGCGGGCGGATCGCTTCGCATACCAGCGGGCCGATGGTGAGGTTGGGAACGTAGTGGTTGTCCATCACGTCAAAGTGCACCAGGTCGGCCCCGGCGGCTTCTATGGCGCGTACCTCCTCTCCGAGCCGCGCAAAGTCCGCGGACAAAATGGAGGGCGCTATGCGAAGGGTTTGGGTCATGACAATCTCTTGGACTGAGGAAAATGCACGGCTGCCTCGGCATGCCAGGCGCGCAGATGGGCCACCGTGATGCCTTGCAGATCGGGCAAAACGCGCAGCGCACCGGTGAAGTCGTGGTGGGCCGTGAAGCTGTTGGGCGTGATGAGGGTTGCCAGGCCCGCCCCGGTGGCCGCCTTCAGGCCGTTGGCCGAATCTTCAAAGGCCAGGCATTCGGTGGCCGGCAACTGCATGCGCTGCAGGGTTTGCAGGTACACCTGCGGATGGGGCTTTTTGCGGGGTGCGGTCGAAGCGTCCTCAATCACGACAAAAAACCGCGACCAGTTCGGCCCTATTGCAGAACGCAAGAGCGCGGAAATATTGACCGGTGACGTAGTCGTTGCAATGGCCAGTTGCAGGCCCTCGTCGTGCGCCTGCTCGATCAGCTTCAAAACTCCAGGCCGCAACTGAACCCCGCCGTCGTTGACCATGCGCTCATACACGGCCGTTTTCTGGTCGTGAATGCGATGCACCGTGTCAACGAACGCGGCGTTGTCGATGATTTTGAGATCGGGCTGCACCTGCCGCCAGTAGTGCGTAATGCGCTCCTTGCCGCCCGACACCTCCAGCAGCCGGGTGTAGAGCGCTTTGTCCCACTGCCAGGGCAAGCCTTCCTGCACAAAAGCCGCGTTGAAGGCCGCCATGTGGGCCAGTTCGGTGTCGGCCAGCGTGCCGTCCACATCAAAAATCAGGGCCTGAAGGGGTTCATTCAGCATGGTGTTTGTCTCCAGCGTTTTGAAACACGCGGCTGGCCATAAAGTCTTGCGCCTCAAGCGTTGTCAGGTCTTGCGCTGTCAGCTCACGCTCCCGGTCGGCAAACAGACGGCTGGCCTGGCGCAGGCGGGCGCGGTCCAGCGCATTGCGAACGCTGCGGGCATTTGCAAAATGCGGCTGAGGGATGCGCAGTTGCAGATAGCGCTCAAACGCCTCGGCAGCCTCAGCGCCGAAGCGGTAGTTCTGCGTAGCCAGCATGTTTTGCGAAATTTGCATCAGTTCGGGCGCCGAGTAGTCGGGGAAATCAAGGTGATGCGCGATGCGCGAACTCATGCCGGGGTTGCTCTGGAAGAAAGTGTCCATTCGGTCTTTGTAGCCCGCGAGGATCACCACCAAGTCGTCGCGCTGGTTTTCCATGACTTGCAGCAATATCTCTATAGATTCGGCACCGTAGTCACGCTCGTTTTCCGGCTTGTATAGGTAATAGGCTTCATCTATGAACAGCACGCCGCCCATGGCTTTTTTCAGCACTTCTTTGGTTTTGGGTGCGGTGTGGCCGATGTACTGGCCCACCAGATCATCACGCGTCACCGCCACCAGATGGCCTTTGCGCACATAGCCGAGCCGGTGCAATATGGTCGCCATGCGCAAAGCCACGGTTGTTTTGCCGGTGCCGGGGTTGCCGGTGAAGCTCATGTGCAGGCTGGGCGCCTGCGCTGTCAGGCCAAGGTTGATGCGCAGCTTGTCGATAACAAGCAGTGCGGCAACATCACGTATGCGCGCCTTGACCGGAGCCAGACCCACCAGCTCATCGTCCAGCTCTTGCAGAACTGCCTCGACCTGCGAGTCGGCCATCACTTGAGCCACTGAGCGGGCCGCATTCGCGCCGACGACAGGAGCAGTTTCGCCTGCCAACACGGTGGCGGGCTGTCCAGAAATTGAATGCAGTGATGAGTTCATGGTCAAAATTGCCTGTAATCCCCGTAAAATGGGCACATTATGCTATTGTTTAAGTAGCAAATTTCTGGCTTGACTTTCGCCTCAGCGCTTCCTCATGCAAAGGAAGCGCTGAGGCGAGGAGCCGGATTAAGCCTGTCAGTAACGCTCGCCTTCCGGCTTGTCGGTGGCATAAGAGTGGATGGTGTACCGCATGGTCCGTCCATCCGTCTCCTGACGTACCAGACCGAAGCCTGGCTCTGTCTTGGGACGGTTCACGATGTACGACATGGTGATGCTTTCCACGCCGCGCACCGAACTGAACGCAGTGACGCGGATGTAGTGATTCGGGAAAGTCTTACGGCAGCTGTTGATCTCCATCAAAATCCCTGCGGGATCTTTGAGGTCGAACATCGGGTTGCCAAACATTTCCCAGTAGGTGTTGCGTGGGTGCGGGTCATCGGTGTATTCGATGCCGAGCGCCCAGCCCTTGTCCAACGCATATTTGACTTGTGCGGTGATTTGCACATCTGTCAAGTCAGGCAGATACGAAAACTGCCCCTGCGTGACGCGATTGCCGTGATTGGTCATCATGATTGTTTCTCCTGCAGTATTAGTTAAACGCTGGTCGTAGCGGTTGGCACGTAGTCCGGGCTGTCGGTGGACTCGTAGTTGAAGGTGATGTCCTTCCAGGTGTCCAGTCCGGCCTTGAGCGGAGCGCACCATTTGGCCGCGTCCATCAGGATTTGCGGGCCTTCGTTCCAGATATCGCGGCCTTCGATGCGCGCCATGATCATGACTTCCAGCGCGGTACGGTTGGCAATTGCGCCAGCCTGAATGCCCTGGGGGTGGCCGATGGTGCCACCGCCGAATTGCAACACCACGTCGTCGCCCAGATAGGTCAGCAACTGGTGCATCTGGCCGGCATGGATACCACCGGACGCAACCGGCATTACCTTGTTCATCGAAGCCCAGCCCTGCTCAAAGAACAAACCTTTTTCCAGGTTCACCGGAGTGTGCGTGTCGAGCAGCGTATCGTAGTACCCGCGAATCATCATCGGATCCCCTTCCAACTTGCCGACCACAGTGCCGGCATGGATGTGATCCACACCTGCCATACGCATCCATTTGCAAATCACGCGGAAGCTCATGCCGTGATTTTTTTGGCGCGAATAAGTCGAGTTACCGGCGCGGTGCAGGTGCAAGATCATGTCGTTCTTGCGCGCCCAAATCGCCATCGACTGAATCGCGCTGTAGCCGATCACCAAGTCAATCATGACGATGATCGAACCCAGGGATTTAGCGAATTCCGCACGAGCGATCATCTCTTCCACCGTGCCGGCGGTGACGTTCATGTAGTGGCCTTTGACTTCACCGGTTGCAGCAGAGGCCTTGTTCACGGCATCCATGCAATACAGGAAGCGGTCGCGCCAGTGCATGAAGGGCTGTGAGTTGATGTTCTCGTCGTCCTTCATGAAGTCCAGCCCGCCTTTGAGCGCCTCGTACACCACGCGGCCATAGTTGCGGCCCGACAGCCCGAGCTTGGGCTTGGTCGTGGCACCCAGCAGCGGACGGCCAAACTTGTCCATGCGCTCGCGCTCGACGACCACGCCGGTGGCGGGGCCCTGGAACGTTTTCAGGTAAGCAACCGGGATGCGCATGTCTTCCAGACGCAAGGCCTTCACGGCCTTCATGCCAAACACGTTGCCGATGATTGAAGCGGTCAGGTTGGCGATGGAGCCACCCTCGAACAAATCAATGTCGTAGGCGATGTAGGCAAAGTACTGCTGCTCGGTCTTGGTGCCGGGGCCGGTGTTCGGCACCGGGTCCACGCGGTAGGCTTTGGCGCGGTACATTTCGCACGCAGTCAGGCGGTCGGTCCATACCACGGTCCAGGTGGCGGTGGAGGACTCGCCCGCTACGGCAGCAGCGCACTCGTCTGCATCCACGCCCGCTTGCGGGGTCATACGGAACATCGCGAGGATGTCGGTTTCTTTGATCTGATAGTCAGGCTCCCAATAACCCATTTTTTTGTACGGGATCACGCCAGACTTGTAGCGCTCTTTGCCTTCTATCATCGTTTCAGATGCCATGCTTATCTCCAGTTGTTAAAAAAATTGACCTGCGCCTAGCAACTCGGCTTGGGCAAGCCGTCCGCCTCCTAAGCCACCGAGCGGATACTTTTTTTGACTCCGGCACTTTGCTCAACCTCAGAGGTACGGCCCATCAGGCATCCTGTGTATAGCGGCGGGTGGCAGCTATAAAGAGACTGTAAAAACCAATTGATATAAAGTAAATTCACAATTTATGTGATTTCAATTAAGCTATTGCTTAATGAAAAACGCTACCTTCCGCCAGTTGCGGGTATTCAGCGAGGTTGCCCGCCACCTCAGTTTTGCCAAGGCTGCGGCTGCCCTGCACCTGACACCACCCGCCGTCACCATGCAGGTCAAGGAGCTGGAAGGCCATGTTGGCCTGCCGCTGTTCGACCGAAGTGGCCGACAAGTGGGGCTCACCACCGTGGGTGAATACATGCTGGTTCACGCACGAAAAATATTGGCGACACTCAAGGACGCGGAAGACACTGCTGCGCGGCTACAAAAGCTGGAAATTGGCACACTTACTATCGGCATGGTGAGCACGGCCAAGTATTTTTTACCCCGCCTATTGGCCGAGTTTCGGCGCGAACACGAGGGCATCGAAATCAAGCTGGCCGTGGGCAACCGTGAGCATCTGGTCCGCATGCTGCATGCCAACGAGGTGGACATCGCCATCATGGGCCGTCCACCCAAGGAACTGGCGACGCGCGCAGAGCCATTTGCAGCGCATCCGCATGTGTTTGTGGCTGCTCCGGACCACCCCCTGGCTCAGACGGGGCAGTGCAACCCTGCCCAAACACTGCGCGACTACGGATTCATCATGCGAGAGCCTGGCTCAGGCACCCGAGCCGCGCTGGAAAAGTTTATGGAAAGCGCACGCGTGGAGCCTCATATCACCATGGAAATGGCCAGCAACGAGACCATCAAGCAGGCGGTGATGGCTGGCATGGGCCTGAGTTTTTTGTCGCTACACACCCTGGGGCTGGAATTGGAAAACCAATTGCTCGTGGTGCTGGAGGTGGAGGGCGCGCCAGTGATACGTGCCTGGAACGTAGTAAACACGCTCTCGAAACTCTTGTCTCCTGCCGCCGAGGCTTTTCGCTACTTCGTGCTCGAACGGGGCGAAAGTTTCTTGGCAGAGCAATTCGGGGCGTACCTGTCGCTCGCCATTCGGCGTTAAGCCAGGGCGCTTATTTTTCAAGCCATGCGATGGCTGGTATCGCTTGTCCCATCAGAAGGCCAAAAAAGCTTGTAATCCCTGGCTTTGGCCTGCTCGTTGGCTGAAGCGCTGGCCCATTAAAAAAGCTAGTTCCAGGTTACGAGAACTGGCTTTTCAGCATTTACAGTGTATCGATAAGGGATCGTTCGATTTGGTGGGGTATGTGGCCGCTCACAAATGAGCGCTTGTTGCAAAACGCGGTTATGCGCAGCCTTTTCAGGCTCTCTTTTTGGAGGTTTTCATGAGGCTGCAAATATCTGTCACTGACCGCCGTAATGGAGCCACGGATGTTCGGCGTAATGGAGCCAGTAACAGGTGGGTAAAACGACATCCCGAAGGGGTTAAACAACGGTGGATTTTGACACTTTTTGGGCGGGGGT
>Ga0136611_10003006_pt1 | contig 11782 bp, 5 predicted proteins | sample AntDrymUQ2232306_2_FD_106645 | JGI IMG/M metagenome (GOLD analysis project Ga0136611, IMG submission 106645) | Polar desert sand microbial communities from Dry Valleys, Antarctica - metaG UQ223 (23.06) | ecosystem: Environmental > Terrestrial > Soil > Desert | place: Antarctica: Dry Valley... | reverse complement strand
TCGAGGTCCGGACGATGCGTCCTTCCTTGGGGAAGCGTTTCCGGCTCTGGACGTAGAACTCGTGCTCGTAGCGCAGGCAGCACATGAGCCGGCCGCACGCGCCGGATATCTGTGACGGGTTCAAAGACAGGCGCTGCTCCTTGGCGACGCCGAGATTGACGGGACGCAGCTCCGGCAGCCACGATGCGGAGCAGTATTGCCGGCCGCACCGGCCAATGCCATCGAGGCGCTTCGCCTCGTCACGCACGCCGATCTGCTTCAGCTCGATGCGGGTGCGGAACATGGCTGCGAGATCCCGTACCAGCGTACGGAAGTCGACGCGTTTATCCGACGTGAAGTAGAAGGTGAGCTTCTTCCGGTCCCACTGCCATTCGGCGTCGGACAGTTTCATCACCAGGTTGTTGGCCTGCACCCGCTCCATCGCGTCTCGCCGGACGGTTTCTTCCTGCGCGCGCAGTTCCACTTCGCGCGTTACTTCCTCCGCGGTGGCGAGTCGCAGCGCCTTGCGGGGCGGTGGCTCCGTGCCGCAGCCGTGCGCGCAGCCCGCGGAGCGGATGCTGGCCAGCTCGCCGACGGAGTGCACCCGGCCGAGGTCCTCGCCGCGGTCCGCGTCAACGATCACGCCGGCTCGCAGCGGCGGCAGCTCCGGCCGGTCCCAGAGAAAGAACTCCTTGCGGTTGCCCTTGAACGCGACTTCGATGACGTGCATCGGTGGCGCTTCGGCCTCGTGAGTCTCCGTCATCTACTCGCTGAACTGGCCCATGCGGAGGAACTTCTCGCGCCGGCGGCGGAGCAGCTTGTCGGGCTTGAGATGCCGGAGCTCATCGATGTGACGCAGCAACGCTTGCTGCAGTGTGGCGGCGATCTCCTCATGACCGGAATGCGCACCGCCGGCCGGTTCGGGAATGATCTCATCGATCACCTTGAGCTCGAACAGATCGGGCGCGGTGATGCGCAACGCGGATGCCGCGCGCTCGCGCATCTCGGGGCTCTTGCCATCCTTCCAGAGAATCGCGGCGCAGCCTTCGATCGTGATCACCGAGTACACCGCGTTCTCCAGCATCATCACGCGGTCGGCGACGCCAAGCGCGAGTGCACCGCCGGAGCCCCCTTCGCCGATGACCGTCGCGACAATGGGGACTTCGAGTCGGCTCATCTCGAAGAGGTTGCGCGCGATGGCTTCGGACTGCCCGCGCTCTTCGGCCCCCAGTCCCGCCCACGCGCCGGGCGTATCGATGAACGTGATCACGGGGACGTGGAATTTCTCGGCGAGCTTCATGAGGCGTAGCGCCTTGCGATACCCCTCCGGATGCGGCATGCCGAAATTGCGCTTGAGGTTCTGCTTGGTATCGCGGCCGCGCTCGTGTCCGATGACCATGACGGTCTCACCGTCGAGGCGTGCCCACCCCCCAATGATCGCTGCGTCCTCGCGGTACAACCGGTCGCCGTGCAGCTCGATGAAGTCCGTAAATGCGAGTCGCAGGTAATCCGATGTGAACGGACGCTTGCTGTTCCGGGCAACCTGCACGCGCTGGAGCGGAGTAAGATTTCTGTAGATCTCCACGCGGAGGTGCGACAGCTTCTTCTCGAGCGGCTCGATCTCGCTCTCGACGTCCACCTTCTGGTCGCCCGCCAGTCGCCTGAGCTCCTCGATCTGTTTCTCGAGCTCGGCGATGGGCTTTTCAAAGTCCAGCGATGTGGCAGTCGCCATCCTAGCTCCCGCGGACCAGCCGAACCCGTTCGGGGCCCAGCAGACTTCGCAGATCGGTGAGGGCGGCATTCGTCGCCGCCAGCTTCAGCGTACGGGAGCGCATTCTTGCTTTCGCTCCGCTGTCGTCGCTCCACCGCAACTCGAGCGGCGAAGAGCCGGGATGTGCTTCGATAATCAAACGAACGTCGCGCATGACGTCGCCCGGCACGGAAGCGCCAGGCTTCAGCTCGATCGCCACTGCAACGTTGCCATTCATCCGCACTTCCGTGAACGGCTGCAGCGATTCGACAATGAAGGTCGGGTTGTCCCCAGCCGAGTCGCGCTGGGAGTATCCGCCCTTCAGCAACACCGGCACGTCCGTGCGGACCTTGTCGGACAGGATTGCCCAGCTTTCCGGAAAGACCAGCACCTCGGAAGATCCCGAAAAATCCTCAACTGTCAACCGGGCGAACTCCGCGCCAGAGCGCTTGCTCACCTGTTTCTTCACCGCGGTGATGACGACTCCGAGCGTCATAGCCTGGTCGCTCCACGCTCCCAGCTGCGAGACCGTGTGGGTCGCGAACAGCTCGCATTCCGAGCGGAACGGCTCCAACGGGTGCCCCGAGATGTAGAAGCCGAGAATGTCCTTTTCCTTGGCGAGTCGCTCGGACTCGGACAGCGCGCCAACGTTCGGAAGCACCCCTCGGCTCACAGCGGTACTGCCGTTGTCCTCCATGACGGAACCGCCGAAGAGCGTACCCTGACCGATGGCCTTCTCCTGCTGGGCGAGCGAGGCCTCCTGAATTGCCGTGTCCAGGATGGAAAAGAACTGGGCGCGATGTCCGTGGAGCCCATCCAAGGCGCCGGCGGCGACGAGCGCTTCGACGACCCGCTTGTTGCACAGACGCAGATCAACGCGGCCGCAGAGGTCGAAGATGGAGTCGATCGGCTTCTGCTTCCGCGCGGCAAGCAGGGTATCGATGGCCCCACGGCCGACATTGCGGATGGCGCCCAGGCCGAAGCGAATTCCCTTCTCGCTCACCACGGTAAACTTGTACCCCGACTCATTCACGTCGGGGGGAAGCACCTCGAGACCGAGCTCGCGGGCCTCGTTGATGAACTTGACGACACTGTCAGTTTCGCCAATGGCCGAGCTGAGCAGCGCGGCGATGAAGTCCGCTGGATAGTGCGCTTTCAGCCACGCGGTGTGGTATGAAATGATCGAGTACGCCACCGAGTGCGACTTGTTGAAGCCGTAGCGGCCAAAGGTCGCGATCTGAGCCGAGATCTCCTCGATGGTGCGGCGGTTGTACCCGCGCGCGACCGCCTTGTCGACGAACTTCGCCAGCTCCTGATGGATGAGCTCCGAATCCTTCTTGCCGACGGCCTTGCGCAGGACGTCGGCTTCAGCGAGCGAAATGCCGGCCAGCGTCTGGGCGATGCGCATCACCTGTTCCTGATAGGTGATCACGCCGTACGTCGGCTCGAGGATCTCCTTGAGTTCCGGCAGCGCGTAGCTCACGGCCTCCTCTCCGCGCTTCCGCTTCTGATAGACGCGGTGCATGCCGGCGTCCAGCGGGCCCGGGCGGAGCAGGGCGTTGGAAGCGACGAGATCGTCGAAGCGGTCGCACCGAATGCTCCGGAGCATGTCGGTCGCGAGCGCGGATTCGAACTGGAAGACGCCGACGGTGCGACCTGCGCGCAGCATCTGATACGTCTTCGGGTCATCGAGCGGAAGCGTGTCCAGGTTGGGCGCGTCGCCGGTGCGCGCCCGGATGGACGCGAGCGCATCGGTGATGACCGTGAGCGTGGTGAGGCCGAGGAAATCCATCTTCAGCATTCCGGCCTTCTCGAGCCCGATCATATCGTACTGCGTGACGACGGCGAAGTCATCGTCACCGGTCTGGCCGGCGCGACTGGCGGGCTGGGTGCAGACCGGGACGTAGTCGTCGAGCGGGCCCGGAGCGATCACAATGCCGGCCGCGTGCACGCCGGCGTGCCGCGACAGGCCCTCGAGCGCGATCGCATAGTCCAGCAGCTGACGGTAGCGCTCGTCGGTGCGGTAGAACTTCTGGACGTCGGGAACCTTCTCGATCGCCTCCTTCACGGTAAGCGAGAAGTTTGGCTGATTCGGAATCAGCTTCGCGAGCGCGTCGGTTTCTGCCGGGGTGAAGCCGAGTGTGCGGCCGACATCCTTGATGACGGCGCGCGACTTCATGGTGCCGAAGGTGATGATCTGGCCCACGGAATCGCGTCCATACTTCTGTCGCACGTACTCGATCACTTCGCCTCGGCGTTCGAAGCAGAAGTCGACGTCGATGTCGGGCATCGACACGCGCTCCGGATTCAGGAAGCGCTCGAAGAGGAGGTCGAACCGCAGGGGACACACGTCGGTGATTCGCAGCGAATACGCGACGAGCGACCCGGCAGCGGAGCCGCGACCGGGGCCCACGGGGATGCCGCGATCGCGCGCGGCCTTGATGAAGTCGTACACGATCAGGAAGTAGCCCGCGTACCCCGTCTTCGTGATTACCGACAACTCGTAGTCGAGTCGCTCGCGCACGTTGGCCGGGAGTGGCTCGCCGTACCGCTCGACCGCGCCGATCCGGGCGAGATCGACGAGCATCTCGTTCTCGCTGCGGACGCCGGCCGGAAGCGGGAACGAAGGGACCTGATAGGATTTCGAGAACTCGATCGCGGTGTCATCGGCGATGCGCAGGGTGTTCTCGAGGACATCCGGACGGGTCGGAAACCTTGCGGCGATCTCCGGCGCGGACTTGAAGTACAATCCGCCGTCGTACTTCATGCGATCGCTGTCACTGCGGTCCTTGCCGAGCCCGATGCAGAGGAGCACGTCGTGGGCGTCATGATCTTCGGCGCGGAGGAAGTGTGCATCGTTGGTGGCGACGACCGGCAGTCCGAGCGACTGGGCGAGCGCGAACACCTTCGGGTTCAGCTCCGCCTGGCCCGGACTGTCGTGCGCCTGTACTTCGAGGTAGTAACGATCCTGGAAGACATTGGCATACCACTCGGCGGCTTCGCGCGCGGCGGCGTCCTGACCGGCCAGCAGGTGACTGGCGACTTCACCGGCCATGCAGGCAGATGAAATGACCAGTCCTTCGTTGTACTTTGCGAGGAGCTCGCGGTCAACGCGCGGTTTGACGTAGAATCCCTCGGTGTAGGCGAGGGAGGAGAGCTTGACGAGGTTGCGGTAGCCGACCTGGTTCTGCGCGAGGATGACGAGGTGGAAGTACGGCTTGGCTCCAAGCGTCGGGCGGTTGCGTGCGCGTCGGTCCCCTGGCGCAACGTATGCCTCCATCCCGATAATCGGCTTGATCTTCGCTTTCCGGGCTTTCTCCTGAAAGTCCCAGGCGCCGTGCAGGTTGCCGTGATCGGTGATGGCGAGTGCGGGCTGTTCGAATTCCTGCGCGCGACGGATCAGGTCATCGATCCGGTTGGCACCGTCGAGAAGTGAATACTCGGAATGGCAGTGGAGGTGTACGAATGACATCGCGCTGGAAGATAGCGAGGCGCGAGGGTCGGGTCAAAGCGCCGCAGGTGCGGCGTGGTACCGGAACTTATGATTTGATAATGGGTTACATGTCCGTAACGTCGGACAAACTGCTTCGCGCGAGGTTCCTCATGCTCGGACGTATCTGGTCGGTTGCTCTGGTGGGGTTGGTGGTGGCGGTGGGGGGGTGCAGCGGCAAGGACCCGGTTGGTTCGAAGGCGCCTGTTTACGGCCTCACCATTCGTGGGGGCGACGAACAGCAGGGGCCGGCGGGCAGTATCCTCAGCGAAGAACTGCAGGTGACGGTGGCCGACCCCGCCGACGAGCCGGTACGTGGCGTTGTCGTGCGCTTTCGGGTACTGAGCGGCGCTGGTGCGACTCTGAGTGACACCTTTTCCGTCACGGGGCTGGATGGTGTCGCGCGTGTGCAGGCGCGGCTGGGTCCCGCACAGGGCGAGTACAAGTTCCAGGCGTCGCTGCTCAAGCAGGATACGGTACGCGTGACGTTTACCGAAGTGGCGACCGCCCCGCCGAGGGTGACCAGCGTGACGAAGACCTCGTTCGGCGGCGGTGATACGCTGACGATCACCGGCACCGATTTCAATTCGTCCCTGGGAGGTAACACCGTGTTCGTGGGAGGTTCGCGAGCGCGGATCCTGAGCGGCACGACGACCTCCCTGGTGGTGGTGGTGCCTGCCTGCGTTACTCCGGGAGCGGTCGGTATACAGGTGCAGGTAGGCACCGCGTTGACGAATTCGATCGCGGGCACATATACGGCGACGTCCCCACAACTGTCGCTGAATGAACTGGAAGGGATCACGGTCAGTGGCGCGGAGGTCTCGCGCTGCCTGCGGCTGACCGGCGGCGGGGCGCGGTATCTCGTCGTCCCGCAGTTCGCCGGGGATTCGGGGCTCTTCAAGTTCGGATATTTTCTGGGAGCGAGCGAGAGCGTTGCAGCGGCATTGAAACAGTCGGCCCGGCTCGAGGCGTCGCTCAAGGGGCGAAACGAAATTCACCGCCGGTTCGAGCGGATGCTTCGTGAGCAGGAGCATCGGCTGGCGCCGCAGTTGGCTTTCACGGCTGGCACACCCCGTCCACGCGGAATCGCGATGGAGGCGCTGACCCTCGGCAGCACGCGATCGTTCAAGGTGCTCGGCAACCTCGAGGGTACCACGTTCAAGACAGCCAGTGCTCAACTCAAGTACATCGGCCAGAATGTGCTGTTGTATTTCGATTCGGGCACGCCGGCGAATGGATTTACGGAGGCCGACATACAGGCCTTTGGCAATCTGTTCGACAAGACGTTGTATGAGCTCGCTGTCCGGACGTTCGGGTCGGAGTCGGATATCGACGGTAATGGGCATATCGCCGTGCTGTTCACTCCCTATGTGAATGCGCTCACCCCGGCGGCGCAATGCTCAACCGGCGGCTTTGTCACGGGGTATTTCTTCGGCTTTGATCTGGACAGCCGCGGCACGAATTCGAACAAGGGCGAGGTGTTCTACGCACTGACGCCCGACCCGACTGGAGCGCGCAGTTGCGCGCACTCGGTGGCCCAGGTGAAGTCGATCGTGCCGGCGACCTTCATCCACGAGCTGCAGCACATGATCTCCTTCAACCAGCACGTGCTTGTGCGTGGCGGAAGTGATGAGGACATCTGGCTCAACGAGGGCTTGAGTCACATTGCGGAGGAGGTGGCCTCGCGGCACTACGAAGCCAAGTGTGCGGGCATTACGACCCCGCCGTGCCGCACCAATCCGACGCAGATCTTCCCTGATTCGGCGATCAGCTTCATCAGTGGCGACCTGCTCGACGCCTACGATTATCTCAGGCGTCCCGACACCATATCCATCACGACCTTCCGCGACTTTGGCGAGCTCGAGGAGCGCGGGGCCGCATGGCTCTTCCTGCGATGGCTGGGTGATCAGAAAGACAGCACCATCTACGGCCGGCTCGTGCAGACCAGGCAGACGAGCATTCGCAATGTCGAGGACAAGAGCCGGGAGAGCTTTGCGGCGCTCCTTGGGGACTTCGGCATCGCCGCATACACGGACAGCATCCCTGGAGTGCCGAAGACCGCGATTCCTCCGCGATACCGGTTCAAGTCGCGAAACTTCCGCCAGATCTACGGACGACTGTTCGCGTTGAATCCCGGTCTGCTGCCCGCTCCGTTTCCCATCACACTGAAGCCACTTCCCCTCGATGGCGTATCGGCTTCGATGGTGCAGGGCACGATGGATTATTACGAGCTGCGGACGTTGAGCAGCACGCCAAGCGTGAGTCTGCAATTCTCGACGGATCCCGGACGGACGGTATTTCCGGCCAAGCTGCAGGCCCAGCTGGGAGTGTTCCGCCTTCCGGCGAGTACGCCGTGATGTGCGGCGGCTGATTTCACTGGCACTGTCGCTGATGCTGGCGGCGGTGCGTGGGGTGACGGCACAGACACCGTTACCAGGGGATGCCCGTGAGCTGCTTCGCGCCGATTTTCCCCGCGAGGCGCTAAGCGACGCGACGTTGAGCGACGGGGTGATTCCTCGCGCCATGCTGTTCTCCCTCCGGCGTGATGTCGGTGACGTGGTCCGCGTGGACGCGTTCGTGCGTGCGCGCCCCGGAGTCGAGGGTGCTCTGCGTGCACTCGCGGTGCGCATCGGGACGAGAGCCGGCGACTGGTTGACGACGCAGATTCCGCTGGATCGGCTTCGCGACGTGTCGCGGATACCCGGGGTGCGCTCGGTGGAGCTCGCGCGTCGCGCGCGATTGGTGACCGATTCCTCGATGCTCGCGATTGGCGCGACCACCAGACGTCGTCGCGCGTTTGGCGATCAGTTCGAGGGCGCCACGGGGCGGGGCGTGGTGGTCGGTTTCGTCGACAGCGGGATCGATTTCTCACATCCGGACTTCATCGAGGATGACACCCGCCGTTCGCGTATCGTCTCCATCTGGGATCAGACGGTGAGCGGAACGGGCCCGGCCGGCATGGGGTTCGGCTATGGTCGAGAGTGCCTGCGCGAAGAACTGGGCGCTGGTGGAAGCTGCGGCGAGCGCGACACCAACGGCCACGGGACGCACGTCGCGGGCATCGCGGTGAGTGACGGAACGATTCGGCAAGCCGGTGGGGAGGCGCATGCGTATCCGGGTGTCGCGCCCGGCGCGGAGATCGTGATGGTGAAAGGCGATCTGAGCTTCACATCGATCATCGATGGCATCGCATACGTGTTCGAGCGGGCGCGACTGCTGGGCTTGCCGGCAGTCGTCAATTTGAGCCTGAATACTCAACTCGGTCCCCACGACGGTGATGAAGCCGCATCACTCGCCCTGGATGCGCTGTCGGGACCCGGGCGTATCGTCGTCGCAGCAGCGGGGAATGACGGCAACAACCGGAATTCACCCACCGTCGCCCCCCTGGGGTCGTACCACGCCGAAGGAATCGCTGCGGCGGGCGATTCCATCGTGCTGACGTTCAATGTGTTCCCGTATACCCCCCGCTCGGGCAGTGGAAACGATCGGGCATTCCTGCAGGCGTTCTATCATCCCGATGACCGATTCGCGGTGACTGTCACGCGTCCGAACGGCACGACGGTCTCGACGGGTGCCAATGGCAGCATCACCGCGAACGATGGGGCAGGGGCGGTGATCCTGTACAACGGTACGGTGCCGGGCGACTCGATTCTCGGCTCGGAGCTCGAATCGGGCAGTTTCGCACCGGCGTCGACAGCGCGCGTTGCCGAGATCTATCTGGGTGAGTGGATCAGCGGAGGCGCGCCGCCGGGCGCGGGCCTGTGGAAGCTGACCATGCACCGCCTGCCGGGAGCGGGTACCGGACTGGTGGATGCCTACATCGCCGAGAGCACGCTCCCGTCGAAGCCCTCATTCGATGCCGGTGCGACAAACCGGAAGTTGATCGGGTCGCCCGGTGATGCGCGCACGGTGATTACGGTTGGCGCCTACTCGACCCGCACTGGATGGCGGGCGGTCGACGGCAACCGGTACACGGTTCCCCTCGGGGATAGCGTGGCGACCGGTGACTTGCTGCCTTTCAGCGCACCGGGCCCGACGCGGGATGGTCGGCTGAAACCTGAGCTCAGCGCGCCAGGACGCGTGTTTTCAACGTTGGCCAGCCGTGTGTTTTTTCCGTTGCCACTGATCGCTCCCGACAGTGTGCATCTGATACTTGAAGGGACGAGCATGTCCACGCCGCATGTCACCGGCGCCGTGGCACTGCTCCTGTCGCGCCGACCCACGCTGACGCCCGCACAAGCGCTGGCAGCGCTCGTTGGCAGTGCAGGCCGGGATGCCTTTACGGCGCGATCCTTTGCTGGCGACGCCGGGGTTCCCAACAACTCGTGGGGATGGGGAAAGCTGAATGTGCCTGGCGCGATCGATGCCGTGTCGCCAGCGCCCGGACGCGCACTGGTGTCCGCCGGAGACGTTGCGCGCCATCGGTCCTCAAGCAGGCGCGGTACGTCGCTCCCACTGCAACGGATTCGGCTGTCGGCGACCGACGCCGAATCACTATCGGTGCTTCGCCTCGTAATGCGAGTCAGAGGGAGCGATTCCGAGTTCAGGCTCTCCGCGGTCATCGATGAGAACCACGACGGCGATCTCGGGCCCGAAGAGCGGATTGTCTTTCGCTCGGCGGTCGAGGAGCTGCAGGGTGAGCTCGGCATGGGGATCGAGATTCCTGTGGGTGCGATGGTGATACCGAAAGGCGGAACCATCGACGTCGTCATCGCGGGCGAGCTGTCCGGCAATTCCGGCAACGGCGCCGTGTTCACTGCCACGCTGATTCCCGAGATGAGTGTGACTCGGGGCTTGCGAAGCGGTGCCAGTCGGGCGCTCACCGGCGCGGTCGCTCCTCCGGCGTCCGTCACGACCTCGGTGCTGGCCGGTGGTGAGCGGTTCGCGCTCTCGCAGAATCCGGTACGCACCGCGCTGCTGGTGATGAACATTGCCGAGCGCGCCGACCGCGTGGAGATCTACGACTTCGCGGGACGACGGGTGCGGGTCATGGTGCCGCTGTCGACGGATCGCTCACTGCGGTGGGACATGCGCACGGACGATGGCGGCGACGTCAGCAACGGGACGTATGTAATCGTCGTGCACATGGGTTCGAGGGTTGTCCGGCACAAGCTCTTTGTGGCGCGGTGATGGGTCGCGGCCTGTGGGCGCTCGGAGTATTGGCGATTGCGGGCAAGGCTGCGTGCGCGCAGTCGTCAGGCGTCGTGCTGCAACTGCCCGCGAGCGCCCGAGCTGCCGCTCTCGGCAATGCCTACGCGGCGGCGGAGCACGATGATGCCTCCGTCTTCTACAATCCGGCACAGCTCGCGGGCGACGCGGAGCGCACGCTGTCGGCGGGCGTGTCGGTGCAGCGCTATGTAGAGGCATCGCATGTCGCTGCGCTGTCGCTCGCGAAACGAGTGGGTCCGGGTCGCCTCGGCATCGGCATGCAGCTTCTCGATTTCGGCAGCGAGGCGGAGGTGGTTCCCGACGTGGAATTCGGCGGAGAGCGCGGGCGCGAGACTGGCGCGAGCGTCGGGGCACGCGATTTCGTCGCCTCGCTCGGCTATGGTTTGCAGGTCGCCCCCGTTCGGATTGGTGCGACGGTCAAGCTGGTGAACCAGCAGATCGCAGATTTCAGCGGCTCAACGGGGGCGATTGACGTGGGTGTTGCGGTTGCCACACCGGTTGGCGTACTTGCCGCGGTGATGCAGAACAGCGGCGGATTGCTGCGTGTCGGCTCGACGGTTGGGAGGCTGCCACTTGCGTATCGAGCCGGCATGGCGCTGGGCGCGCTCTCACTGGGGCGCATGAAACTGGTGAGCCTGGTGGAGCTATCGAAGGTTCGTGATACGAAGGTTGGATGGGCAGGCGGGGGCGAGTTGACCGTTCCGGCATCACGCGAGATGTTGCTGGTGGGGCGCGGCGGCATTCGTGCGCGTCGCGCCGCTGGGGGGGGCTCTCGTCTGACGCTCGGAGGGGGCGTCGCGGGTGCGCGGCTCGCCGTTGACTATGCCTACCAGACCGTTGAAGGGTTGGAGCTTGGAACGCATCGGGTGGGGGTGAGGTGGTGGAGGTGAAACACTGTTGCGTATTGCGTACTGTGTACTGCGTAACAGCGGAGGCCCAACAGCGAGATCGCCAACAAGATCGCCAGCGAGATCGCCAGTGAGATCGCCAGTGAGATCGCGGACGCGAGCGATGATTGCGCTCATTCCCATTGCGCTGGTCCTGCTATTCGTGATTTCGCCGATGGGCTGTTATCTGAGCCGGGCGGGGTGGGAAGAGGCAAAGATTCTCAGGGGTCGGAAGCCGATTGCGGAGGTTATTGCCGATCGTCGCACGGATTCGCTGACGCGCGCGAAGCTCGCGCTCGTGGTGGATGCGCGGCGCTTCGCGATCGATTCGCTCGGTCTGGACGCGAAGAAAAGCTTTACCCAGTACACCAGGCTCGAGCACGACACGCTCGTGCTGCTGCTGTCCGCCGCGCAGCGGGACCGTCTGGTGCAGCATACGTGGTGGTTTCCGATTGTGGGTCGCGTTCCCTACAAGGGCTACTTCGACTTCGGCGCGGCACGTGCCGC
>Ga0136611_10003005_pt1 | contig 11783 bp, 9 predicted proteins | sample AntDrymUQ2232306_2_FD_106645 | JGI IMG/M metagenome (GOLD analysis project Ga0136611, IMG submission 106645) | Polar desert sand microbial communities from Dry Valleys, Antarctica - metaG UQ223 (23.06) | ecosystem: Environmental > Terrestrial > Soil > Desert | place: Antarctica: Dry Valley... | reverse complement strand
TCCATGCAGCGATTGCGTGCGGCGTTGCTTGGCTGTTTGCTGGCAGGCGGGGTGCTCTTTGGACCGCGGCCGCCGGAGCCCCGCGGCTGGAGCGTCCGGCGGGTCGTGATCGCCGCTGGTCCGGGAAGCTCGCGCGGCGAGGGTGGACTGAGCGTCGAGGATCTGGCGCGCTGGTTCCGGCCGGTGGAACGCGGCGCGTCGCTCGCGTGGCTACACGTTCAGGCAGGGATCGCGCCCGCTCCGCCAGACCAGCCCGCGCCGCTCGCGCCGGTCTGGGAGGCGATTCGGGCGGACGAGTCCGTGTGCGTGACGGCGCGTTCGCTGATCCGGTGCGTGCGCTGGCGTCGCTCGCTTACTGCCCGCGCAGCGCCTCCAACGCGGACTTGGAGAAGACGGCAACGTCCGTGTATCCCTGGCCGAGGCGGATCCGGCGTGTGACCTTGCGCGTGGCCAGATCCAGCTCGATCAAATCCTCGCCGTCGCGCGCGGAGACGAGCACGCGGCCACCGGGCGCGGCGGCGAAGCCGCTCGGATGCGCGCCGGTCTTGATCGCGGTTGGTGTGGAACCATCCACCGGCACGGCGACGACGATATCGCTGCCCGCCAGGCCCACGAGCCAGGTTGCGCCGTCGGGCGTGGCATAGATCACGTCGGCCGCCCGCGCGCCGCGCGCCGCCTCGCCGAGCGGGATCTCGCGCAGCTCGCGGTTGCTGAGCGTGAGCGCCGCAATCGCCGGGCGACCGATTGTGCCGCTGAGCAGCGTCGCGCCGTCGGTGCTCAGCGTCAGCCCACCGTAGACGCCGCCGGGGACAGGGATTGGCCGCAACGCGCGGCGCCGCTCGCCCGGGTCTATCACGGCGATTGTCTCGTCCGCGTCATTGGCGACGTAGACGCGCGCGCCGTCCGTGGAGACGGCGACCCCCATCGGTCGGTTGCCGGTGGGGACGCGCGCGACCGTCTCGAGCGACTCAAGGTCCACGATTGCCAGCACGCCCTCGCCGGTGACGGCCACATAGAGGCGTTTGCCGTCCGGCGCAAGCGCCGCGAAGTGCGGCTCGCGTCCAACCGGGATACGCTTCACGAGCGCGTGCGCGACCACGTCTACCACGGCCACGCTATCGCCTGCTCGGTCCGTCACGTAGACACGCCCGCGGCTGAGGTCACGCACGACCTGAGCGGGCTCGCCGCCCACCACGACGCGCTCTGTCACCTTGCCGGAGCCGATCTGCATGAAGCGAACCTCGCCGCTCGGCGCGTGCGAGAGCACGACAAGCGTACCCGGGTCAGCCGCATTGCCGGAGCACGCCGATAGCAGCAAGGCAAATAACAGACCCACGAGCAGCGTGGCGATTGCGAGAGGGGAGCGCATATGATCCAATTGTCCGTGACCGCCACGCGAGGCTCAAGCGTCCTCCATCTGCCTCAGGGTGCGGCAGGCGCATCTGTCGGTGCCTCGCTCGAGCGCAGGCGGGACGTGTGATACAAAAAGTGAGGCCGCTGGGGAAACCCATATGCGTGACAGATAGCATTGTGCGTTCGCCCAGAGTATGCTTAGCGCGGTCGGCGCAGTCTCGGTGAGGGTGGGGGAGTGTCGTGGGTGCATACACGATCCGGCGTTTGATCTTCTTTGTTCCGGTCCTGCTTGCGGCAAGCATCGTCACCTTCCTTGCGCTGCGCCTCGTGCCCGGTGACCCGGCGCTCACCTTTCTCGGCCAGCAGGCGCGGCCAGATGAGATTGAGCGCTGGCACAAGGACCATGGGATTGACGATCCGCTCGTGACGCAGTATTTTCGCTGGCTCGGCGGGATGCTCAAGGGCGATCCGGGTCGGACGCTCGCCGGCGGGCAAAGCATCGGCTCGGAGATCAAGAGCCGCTTCCCGGTGACAGGACTGATCCTGCTCTTCAGCTTCGGCTTCACGATGTTCTTTGGTGTCGCCTTCGGTCTGATCGCGGCCGTCTTTCAAGATCGGCCGGCGGACTACGTCGTGCGTGTCGTGAGCGTCTTCGGGCAGTCAATTCCGAACTTCTTCACGCTTACCTTGCTGATCTTGCTACCGGCGATCTGGTGGCGCTACGCGCCGCCGTTCGGCTGGGTGCCGTTCTGGGAGGATCCCTGGCGGGCGGCGAGGCAGGTGATCCCGCCCACGTTCGTGCTCGCGATTGGCAGCGCCTCGACGCTGATGCGGATCACGCGCACCTCGCTCTTGGAAGTGCTGCGCGCGGACTACGTGCGCACGGCGCGGGCGAAGGGCTTGGGCGAGCGGCTGGTACTGCTGCGTCATGCGCTCAAAAACTCGATGATCCCCGTGCTGACGATCGCCGGCACGCTGATCGCGGCGCTGCTCGGTGGCTCGGTGATCCTCGAGAACATCACCAGCCTGCCCGGACTAGGACAGTACACGTTCAGTGCGGTGGTCAACCGTGACTACAATATCGTGATGGCGATGGTGATGTACGCCGCGATCGTCGTGGTGTCGTCACATTTGATCATTGACCTGCTCTACGCAGTACTCGACCCAAGGATTCGCTACCGATGAGCACACCAGCTGCTACTGCTCCCCTGGAAACCGGCGTCCTGCAGGGCCAGACGCGCCGCAGGATCACCCCGGTTGGTCGCTTCCTGCGTTTTGCGCGGCGCAAACCGTTGGGCTTCGTCGGCCTGCTGATGGTCTTCGGATTTATCACGATGGCGGTGGTCGCGCCCTTTATCACGCCGTTTGACGCCACCCGCAGCGTCGGCCGCCCGCTGCTCAGTCCAGGTACAGAAGATACAAAGACCGGCAAGACCTTCATCCTCGGCACGGACGCCACGGGGCAGGATGTGCTCAGCCGTGTGATGCAGGGCAGCCAAATCTCGCTCGCGGTCGCATTCTGTGTCGTGCTGATCAACGTCGTGCTGGGCACGCTGCTTGGTCTAATCGCTGGCTATTTCCAGGGACCGGTGGACTATATCATTCAACGATCGGGCGAGGTCTGGTCGGCCTTCCCGCAGTTGATTGCCCTGCTCCTGATCGTTTCCGTGCTCGGCACGCCGCACACGACCGGAGGCAATCTCTTTACGATCGCCTGGGATCTGCGCAACCTCGTCTTTGCGTTCACGATCGGCGCCGTCTTCGGCGGGTCGCGCATTATCCGCGGCCTGACCCTCTCGCTGAAGCAGAACGACTACGTGCTCGCGGCGCGCACGGTCGGCGCGGGCGATGCGCGCATCATCTTGCAGCACATCCTGCCCAACACCCTGCCGGTCATCATCGTCACCGCGACCGCCGGCGTGGGCGCGGTGATCCTGGGTGAGGCGGCGCTGTCATTCCTTGGGCTGGGCGTGGCGCCGGGGACGCCCTCCTGGGGCCAGGACCTCTCCGGACGCAACCGGCTCTTCTTCCGCGAAGCCTGGTGGGTGGCGATCGCGCCCGGCACAGCGATCTCGCTCACCGTGCTTGGCTTCAACCTCTACGGTGACGCGCTGCGCGACATGCTCGACCCGCGTCTGCGGGGAACAGGGCGGCGCTGACCTTCCGCCAGGCGTTTGCCTCAGCGTGCGCATCGCGCGTTAGGTCTGCGGATACCCGTCCGGCTTGTCATCGAGCGAGAAGAAGCGCGGCTTGCCCTCCGGCAGGCCGATCACCTGCCTGATCCGGCCGGCGTGCAACTCGGTGAGCATCTCCTCGACGCTCGATAGCTCTTTCTCAAACTGGGTGCAGTAGTAACCGACGCCGCTGCGCGAGTGCGCGTCCGAGCCGCCGGTGCCGGGCTTGCCGAGCGCCGTTGCGACTTCGAGCGCAAAGTAGTTCTCACGCATCGTGTTCGCACCGTTCAGAACCTCAATCGCGTGGACGAGCTGGAAGACGGGCAGCTTCATCATGTTCGCGACGGTCATCTCCGGCGGCTGCTTGCCGTGGCGCGTGAAATTGACCGGATCGAAGAAGTGCCGGAAGGGGTGTGCGACGAGCATGAAGGCACCCTGCTCGTCGCAGACGCGGCGCAGTTGCTCGCACTTGCGGATACCGCCGACGTATTCCTTGAGCCCGACGACCACGATGTGACCGAGGTCAGTCGAGACTTCCATCCCAGGGCTGAGGAAGAGATAGGGGTGCGCCTTGCGGAAGGCGCTGGCGGTAAACGAGTCCCAGACGCGGTCGTGCTCGCTCACATTCACCCCGGTGAGGCCGATGGACTGGGCGATCTCCGCCATCTCATCCGGCTTCAGCTGGCTGTCTGAAGCGCCGTTGGTGGTGTGGATGTGCATGTCAACGATCGTGCCGGGCATGCGAACCTCGTAAGCGGTCGGTCGTGATGCTACGAGTATAGCAAAGTGCTCGATAAGGCGGCTCCGCCTCCTGCGCTCAGGCTCCCGGCTACGCGGTGGTCGTCACAACCCAGGCTGAGATCCGCCCACGCGCTTTAATTAATGCGGCGGCACGGGTGGCGGATGCGTGGTCAGGCATGAGCGCAAAGAGCGAAGGGCCAGCGCCGGCGAGCAGCGCCGTCCGTCCCGTAATCTCCGCCAGCAGCGCGCGATACTGCGCCAGGCCGGGGAAGATGCGGTCCGCCACGGCATCGAAAACGTTGCTGAAGTCGCCCTCGTCCGGCGCGGAGCCGGCGCGTAGCTTGCTCGCCAGCTGTTCAGAGCCGCTACCGTCGCTGAAGGTCGCGGGCGTGAGCGCGGCGTACATCCGCGCCGTCTTCCGCTCGATCTGGATCGGCGGGGTCACCAAGACGAGGCTCACGGGCGGCGACGGCGGCAGGGCCGTCAGTTGCTCTCCCCGGCCCGCCGCGAGTGCCGTTCCTCCCTGGAGAAAGAAGGCTACGTCGGAGCCAAGCGAGGCCGCGAGCGCGTGCGTATTCCGCGGCGGCTCCAACGCGGTCGCCCGGCTCAGCAGGCGGAGCGCCGCCGCCGCATCGCTGCTGCCGCCGCCGAGCCCAGCCGCCTGGGGGATACGCTTCGTGAGCTGGAACGCGAACGCGCACTTCGTTCCCTGCGCGCCGAAACCCTCGGCGGCGCGCAGGACCAGGTTGTCAGCCACGCGCAGCCCGTGAGCCTCCGGTCCATCAATCTCCAGGCTGGGGCTGGGCGCACCCCACATACGCAGATCGTCGGCGAGCGAGAGCGTCTGCATCACCGAGCGGATCTCGTGATAGCCGGCGGCGCGTTTCCCCAGCACCTCCAGTGTCCAGTTGATTTTGGCGGGGGCAGTGGTAATCCAGTGGCAGGCGGCGTTCATGCATCCTCGGCGGCTTCAGCTGTCATGCGCCCAACGACAGCCTGCGTCACGCGTGCCTCGCGCTGCGCCTGCGCAACCGCGCGCGCGACCGCCGCCCATTCCTCCAGCGTGAGTGTTTGCGCACGTCGCATTGGTTCGATCCCTGCGGCGCGCAGCAGGTCCGGCGCGGCATCCGGCGGCAGCCACAAGCGTCCCGCGAGCGCATTGTGGAGCTGTTTACGCGGCGTGGCAAATCCGGCGCGCACCACCTCGAAGAACGCACGCACGTCTGGCACGTCAATCGCGGGCGTCTCACGCAGGTCAACCTGAATCACGGCGGATTCAACCTTGGGCGGCGGCGTGAAGGCGCGCGCGGGCACGGTGAAGAGCAGCCGCGCGTGGCTGTAGAACTGCACACTTGCGCCAAGCAGGCTCATCTTTCCCGGCGCGGCGATCACACTCTCCGCCACTTCCTTCTGCACCATCAACGTCAGGCTCAGGGGCTGGTCCTCGGTCTCGAGAAACGTGCGCAGGATCGGTGCGGTGATGTAGTAGGGGATGTTCGCAATCACGCGGTAGGGCCGCGCCACGCCGCCCTCGGCGAGCAACTCGGCGGGTGTGTGGTCCAGCACGGCGGCGTTGATCACCGCGAGGTTGTCCACGTCCGGGAAACGCTTTCGCACATGCGAGGCGAGCGTCTCGTCAATCTCCACCGCCACGACGCGGCGCGCGACCGCGAGCAAGCGCGCGGTCAGCTCGCCGGTGCCCGGGCCGATCTCGAGCACTGTGTCCCCCGGCCGGACACCGCTCTCACGCACGATCCGTTCCAGAATCTCCGGGTCGTTGAGGAAGTGCTGGCCGAGCGATTTGCGCGGCTTGGCGGGCAGCGCCAGCCGCGGACGGCCCGGACGCCGCGCGGTGCTGGTCGCCGGGCGAGAAGGGCGCGACGGGGTGTTGCGGCGCGGCATGGCGGCCTCATGAAAAATAGCGATGCCCCGGCGTGCGGGGCATCGAGAGGAGAAGAAAGACGGTCGTGCTCCCGCTTCCGATCTTGGCCGTGAGCTTGCTTCCACCCACCGGCTCGGGCCAGGCGGACCTACGGCACCCGAAACTGACTTCTTAGGGCTGCTCCCGTCAGGGCCTGACCCGGTTCGAAGCGCCTCGCCGCGCAGGACCCAGCCGTCAACGCCGGGTGATGGTTGCAGTCCCCACGGTATGGGACCTCGAGCGGGTTTCAGCCCCGCTAAAGCGCATTGCGGTGTACAGGGCAGCGCTAGCTCCCCGCCTAGCACGACCATCTTTAGTGTACCCGTGCGTCCGTGTGGCGTCCAGTTCGACGGGACGCGGCCCCCACCCCCGGCCCCTCTCCATCACCGCGGTGATGGAGAGGGGCCGGGGGTGGGGGCCGTACCCTCTAGCCGCCGTTCCCCGCTACACTAATCCTAGCCACCCCCCGCGAGTTGACGCCGTGCGTGTACTACTGGTCGGTTTTCCGCTGCCCAACCCCAGCTTCGATAATCACGATTTCCTCCAGGCACCATCCTTCTTTGACTACGATGCGGTCGTGATCGAGCCGGCTCAGATCTCGAAAGTGATCGAGGAGGTGCTCGCGCGCAGCGAAGATCACACCACCTACTCGGGCGAGCCGGTGCTGAACGAGCCGCCGGGGCCGTTCATCACCGGCCTCGCCGAGCATTTGCAGCGCCGGCGCGATGAGACGGAGCGGCTACTGGCGGCGGGGCGCACGCTGATCGTCTTCACGCGCCCGAATGTCCCCCACTCGCATGTGCTCGGTCTGCCCGGCTATGACCGCTACTCATGGCTGCCCGCGCCGCCGAATGTGATCTACCGCCCACCGTATCTCGTGCCCGCGGACGGCCGCGGCGTCACGGTCGAGGATGCCACGCATCCCTTCAACACTCTGATTGACCGCTTTCAGAATTGGTTCACCTACCGCGCCGCCTTCTCCGAGCGGCTGCCGGACTTTCCCAGCTACGGCCGCGTGCTGATGCGTAGCCGGGGAGGCGCGCCGATCGGGATCGAGCTGAAGGTTGGGCCAGGACGCATCCTCTTCCTGCCCGCGCTGGAAGACGTGCCCTCCGGTGATATGCGCTTTGAGCTGGCGACCGCGTTGCTTGATGCGCTCAAGCGCACCGCCGGCGGTGAGGGCGAGGACGACCCGCCATCCTGGGCGAGTGAGTTCACGATGGCCGGGCTGGATGAAAGCGAGCGCGAGCTGACGGAGGCGCGGCGCACGCTCCAGTCCGCGCGCGACCGCATGACCGAGGTGGAGACGCGCACGCACCAGCTGGGGCGCTTCCGCCGCCTGCTCTACGCCACCCACCGCCAGGCGCTGGAGCCAGTCGTGCGCGATGCCTTCCGCGAACTGGGCTTCCATGTGGATGCGGATGACAACCGCCCGATGACCGCGTACGCGGACGGTCGCACTGCCTTCGTCGAGGCGGACGCCGCCGAGGAGTTCGTGCCGGAATGGCCTTACCTGCGCCTTCAGCGCCGCCTGGAAAAGGACCTGCTGGAGACGCAGATGCCAAAGAAGGGGATCATCGTCGTCAACGGCTTCGCGCGCCGCAGCCCGGAGAAGCGCGCGCCTCAGGCGAGCCCCGCGCTCCGGATCGCGAGCGAGAATTACCGCTATGCGCTGATCACCGGCCCGCACCTCTTTGACCTGGTGAAATCCGCGCGCATGGACACGAGCATGGACAACCTGCGCGCGATCCGCGACACGATCATGACCGCCGAGGGGCCGCTGCTTCCGCCCGCTGATGCCGCCTCGCCCGCGGAGGAGTCTCCGAATGCCGCGGCTTCCCCCTGATACGCTCCTCGCTTCGCTCGATCCAGAAACGCGCGCGACGCTCGAGCGGCACGGCTTCAATGAGGCACGGTTCGAAGAACTGCGCGCGTGCGTTGCCTCAGGCGCGCTTTCCCCCTCGGGCAACATTGTCCGCGGTGTGATTGAGCCGCCTGGGGATGACGACCTCACGCGCCTGCCGGTGCCCGGCGAGCCGCTCTGGGCGCGCGCCCACGAGCGCGGCATGACGGCGATCCGGCGTGGCGAGGTCGCGAGCGCCGTGCTCAACGGCGGGATGGCGACGCGCTTCGGTGGCGTGGTCAAGGGTGTGGTCGAGTCCGTGGACGGGCGTAGCTTCCTCGAATGGAAGCTCATCTCTGCCGTTGAGGCCGCGCGCGCCGCCGCCGGCGCGGTCCCCTGCCTGGTGATGAACAGTTTTGCCACGGACGCGGTGACACGCGCGTTTCTCGCCGGCCTCGGCGAGCGCGGCGTCGGTCTCCTCGAACCGCTGCTTTTTACGCAATTCGTCTCGCTCCGCCTCACGGGCGATGGCAACCTCTTCCGCGATCACGCGGGCCGGGCGTCCCTCTACGCCCCCGGACATGGAGACTTTCCCGAGGCGATGCGGCGCTCCGGCGCGCTGGAGGCGCTCCGGCGGCGCGGCGTACACCTGGTGATGCTCTCCAACGTGGACAACCTCGGCGCGCGCGTGGACCCGGTCGTGATCGGCATGCACATACTCGGCGGGCGTCCGCTCACCTCGGAGGTTGCGGCGAAGGCGCCCGGCGATGCAGGCGGCTCGCCCGCGCGCGTGGATGGACGGCTGCGCGTCGTGGAGGGGTTCTGCTTTCCACCGGACTTCGAGCAGGAGCGTATCCGCGTCTTCAACGTCAACAGCTTCGTCTTTGACCTGGATTTGCTCGCCGCGCCGCACGACCTCACCTGGTTCTCCGTCGAGAAGCGCGTGGACGGCCAACCGGCGGTCCAGCTTGAACGTCTGGTCAACGAGTTGACCGCATTCGTCCCCACCACCTATCTCGAAGTGCCGCGCACAGGCCCGCGCGGCCGCTTCTTCCCCGTGAAGGAGCCGGAAGACTTGGAGCGTCTGCGCCCCGCCCTGCGCGAGTTGCTCAGCACGCCGGTCGCGTGAGCTGCCCGTGGGCGTGTTACGCTGCGCCGATCACATGTATCCGCTCCGGCGGCACATAGACGCGCACCTCGCCCTCGCGCAGGCCGCTGCCCGCCGGGTCCGCCGTTTCGATCAGCCAGGGACGGCCGTCCACCTCGGCGCTGTAGCGCACGGTGCGACCGAGGAAGGTGCGCGAACGAATGCGCGCCGGCCGGCTATTGGGCCGCGCATCATCCGACGCGATCAGCTGCACCGTCTCCGGCCGGATGCTGAGCAGCACCGCATCACCCGGCCGTGCGCCCGTCACTGAGCCCGCGCGCCAGGCCGTCTCACCGACACGCACGACCGCGCCCGCCGCCTCGTCCTCCACCAGCGTGCCGTCCAGCAGCGTAACCAACCCGACAAAATCCGCGACAAAGCGCGTGCGCGGCCGGTAGTACACTTCCCAGGGTGTCCCCGTTTGTACGATCCGCCCGGCCTCCATCACCGCGATCACGTCGGACATCGCCAGCGCCTCATCTTGGTCGTGCGTGACGTAGACGGCGGTGACGCCGGTCGTGCGCTGAAGCGCTACCAGCTCCTCGCGCACGCTGCCGCGCAGCTTCGCGTCGAGGTTGGAGAGCGGCTCATCGAGCAGCAATACCGCTGGGTCCAGCACGAGCGCGCGCGCGAGCGCCACGCGCTGCTGCTGCCCGCCCGAAAGCTGAAACGGCGTGCGCTGCTCCAGCCCCGCGAGACCAAGCTGGCGCAGCGTCTCCTCCACCTTCGCGCGCACCACCGCGCGCTTCTCGCCGCGCACCTTGAGGCCATAGGCGACGTTCTCGCGCACGCTCATATGCGGGAAGAGCGCGTAGTCCTGAAAGACCATCGCCGTGTCGCGCTTATCCGGCCCGACATCGTTGACGACGCGCCCGCGGATCGCAATCGTGCCCGCATCCGGCGTATAGAAGCCCGCCAGCAGCCGCAACGTGGTCGTCTTGCCGCAGCCACTCGGCCCCAACAACGTCACAAACGTGCCGCGCGCGATTTCCAGCGAGACATCATCCACCGCCGTCACCCCGCCGAAGCGCTTCGTCACATTGGCGAAGCGGATCAGCGGCGGCTCGGCGACTGCTGCTCCATGGACGGCGCTGGCGATTTCGACCATAGGACCTCCTACCCGTTCACGATCTCGCTGATCCCTGCCTGTCCCCGGCGGAGCGCCCAGAGCACGAGCAGCACCACCAGCGCCAGGATGATCAGTGCCGCCGTGTACGCCGTGCCGCGGCCCCAGTCGAAGTTGCCCACCAGGACCATGATCGTGATCGGCGCCATGATCGTCGCGGGATCGAAGAGGAAGATCACGACGCTCAGGGTCGTGATCGCGCGCACGAAGCCGGTGACGAACGCGGTCACGAAGGGGCGCACGAGCAGGGGGAGCATAATGTCCTTGAAGGTGCGCATCGTGCCCGCGCCCAGGCTGCCCGCGGCGTCCTCTAGTGTTGGGTCAATCTGGCTCAGCGCCGCCGCCACGGCACGGTAGCCGGTGGGCAGGTTCCAGGCGAAAAGCGCCATCGTCAGCAGCACGGCGGGCCGGTCAATGATCAACGGGATCTCGATGCCGAACAGGTCCAACTCCCGCCGGCCGGGGATCAGCGGGCGGCGGAAAGCGAGGATATAGCCGATCCCGAAGAAGATCCCCGGTACCGCCGCCGGCAACATACAGAGCATCTCCAGCACGCGCCGGCCGGGAAACCGCCGCCGCAGCGTGAGATAGGCGAGCATCGTCGCGACGACCGCGCTCAGGATCGAGGCGATCAGCGAGAACTTGACGCTGTTCTGGAGCGGCAAGGGATGCTCGCGCACGAAGCGCCAGTGGTCCCAGGTGAAGTCGTAGTTCACGCCCCAGACCTTCGTCACCGCACCCGCGAGCAGCACGCTGTAGATCAAGAGGATAAAGGCGGCCAGCGCCGCGCAGAGCAGAAACGCCGCCCAACTCGCGCTGCGCCGCGCTTGCGGGCGCTCCAACCAGCCGCCACGTCCGCTTACCGTCACAAAGGAGCGGTTGGCATTGAAGCGCAGGCTGAGGAGGAAGAAGCCGCCCGCCATCACAAGCAGGTACGAGGCCAGCACCGCCGCAGAGGTGAAGTCCGCGAACGCGGAGATCTGCCCCCAGGCGAGCGCGGGCAGCGTCTGGTAGCGCCCCGCAATGATCAGCGGGTTGGCGAAGTCCGAGAGCACATAGACCGCCACCAGCAGCGCCGCAGAGACGATCCCCGGCAGCGCGAGCGGCAACGTCACCGTGCGGAAGACATGCCAGCGGCCCGCTCCCAGGTCGGCCGCCGCTACCTCCAGCGTCGGATTCACGTTCCGCAGCACGTTCGCGATGATTTGGTAGGCGTAGGGGAAGAAGGCGATCGTCTGCACCGCCCAGAGGCCGTACATGCCGTAGACGTTGATCTCGAAGCCAAAGACGCCGTAGGAGACTACGCCCCGCCGTCCAAAGAGGAGCGGATACGCCGCCGCGACCACAAACGGCGGCGAGAGCAGTGGTAGGAGCGCGATGTTGTGAAAGAAGCCACGCAGCGGGATGCGCGTATACTCCATCGCCCAGGCATAGCCAAACCCGAGCGCCGTCGCCGTACTCGTGGAGAGCACCACCAT
>Ga0136611_10003004_pt1 | contig 11787 bp, 10 predicted proteins | sample AntDrymUQ2232306_2_FD_106645 | JGI IMG/M metagenome (GOLD analysis project Ga0136611, IMG submission 106645) | Polar desert sand microbial communities from Dry Valleys, Antarctica - metaG UQ223 (23.06) | ecosystem: Environmental > Terrestrial > Soil > Desert | place: Antarctica: Dry Valley... | reverse complement strand
TTCCTGTCGCTTCCGGTCATCCTCGTCGCCCTGCTGACGCTCGTCGTGCTGGGCTCGTCCAACCTCGTCGTGATCCTGGTCGTGGGCATCCTGTTCACGCCGATCGTCGCCCGGACCGTGCGCTCCGCCGTGATCGCCGAGGCCCAGCTCGACTACGTCACCTCGGCGAGGCTGCGCGGGGAATCGGGCCTGTTCATCATGGCCCGCGAGATCTTCCCGAACGTGCGTGGACCGATCGTCGTGGAGCTGACCGTCAGGTTCGGCTACGCTATCTTCACGGTGGCCACGCTGTCCTTCCTCGGCGTCGGGATCCAGCCGCCGTCGCCCGACTGGGGCCTGAGCATCAGCGAGGAATTCAACAACATGATCTCGGGCAAATGGTGGCCGACGCTGTTCCCGGCCCTCGCCATCGCCAGTTGCGTCGTGGCCGTGAACCTGATCGCCGACGCGCTCCAGTCGGTGGCCTCCGAATGACGATCGCGGAACGGGTCGCGCCTGCGCCGGCCTCGGTCGCGGCACTCAAGGTGGAGGACCTCCACGTCTCGTACCTCGTCCGGAACATCCCCCGACCGGTCCTGCGGGGCGTGTCCTTCGAGGTCCGCGCTGGCGAGTCCTATGGCCTGGTCGGCGAGTCGGGCTGCGGCAAGTCCACGACCGCCTATGCCGCGGTCCGCCACCTGCCCCGCAACGGGATCATCACCGGCGGGCGGATCCTCGTGGATGGCGACGACATCACGAAGAAATCGGGCGATGAGCTGCGCGAGTTCCGGATGCACCAGGCCTCGATGGTGTTCCAGGATCCCGGAGCCGCGCTCAACCCGACCACCAAGGTCGGGGCGCAGCTGATGGAAGCCTTCGCCATCCTCGGCCAGGGGCGCGACCAGGCGAGAGAGAGCGCCCTGGCGTCCCTGCGGCGGGTCCAGATCGCGGATCCCGCGCGAGTATTCGAACGCTATCCGCACCAGCTCTCGGGCGGCATGCAGCAGCGCGTGGTCATCGCCATCGCGCTCGCGTCCGACCCGCAGCTCCTCGTCCTCGACGAACCGACCACCGGACTCGACGCGACCGTCGAGGCGAGCGTGCTCGATCTCGTCCGAAAGCTCGTCGCCGAAACGGATTCGGCGGTCCTGCTCATCGCCCACAACCTCGGCGTGATCCGGACGATGTGCGACCGGGTCGGCGTGATGTACGCCGGCAAGATGGTCGAGGAGGGCGACGTCGCCCAGGTCTTCGAGCACCCGCAGCATCCCTACACGGTCGCCCTGCTGCACTCCCTCCCGCGGCGAGGCGTGCGCAAGTCGCAACGGCCGCTGGCGACGATCCCGGGCACCCTGCCCCAGATCGGCACCCCGCTCCCGACCTGCGTCTTCGTCGACCGCTGTCCGCTGGCGACCGACCTGTGTCGCGAGGTGGAACCCCCGGTCGTCGAGCTGACCAACGGCCAATGGACCCGCTGCCATCACTGGGAGCAGGTCAGCGAACTCAAGGAGCCCGCGCACGGCGCGGGCCAGGCGGAGGTCGCCCACGACGACGTCACACTCCAGCTCTCGAACGTCTCGATGACCTTCCGCGCGGCCGGCCACGACGTCCCGGCGCTCGTCGGCATCGACCTCCAGCTGTTCGACGGGGAGACCCTCGGTCTCGTCGGTGAGTCCGGCTCCGGCAAGTCCACCCTGGCCAAGACGATCCTCGGGATCGAAGGTCCGGACATCGGCAGTGCGATCACGTTGGAGGGTCACCAGCTCGGTTCCATCGCCGCCCAGCGCCCGAGCGACGACAAGCGCTCCATCCAGATGGTCTTCCAGAATCCGGACTCGGCGCTCAACCGGGGCTGGAGCGTCCGAAATATCCTCGGTCGGTCGGTGGGCAAGCTGACCGGCCTGTCCGGCAAGGCCGCCGACGAACGGGTGGACAAGCTCGCCCACGCCCTCCGCCTGACGCAGCGTCACCTGGACCTCAAGCCGCGCCAGCTGTCCGGCGGCCTGAAGCAGCGCGTGGCCATCGCCCGGGCGTTCGCAGGCGACCCGACGATCGTCGTCGCCGACGAGCCAACCAGCGCCCTGGACGTGTCCGTCCAGGCGGCCATCCTGAACGTGCTGGCCGAACTCCAGGCGCAGAGCAAGACGAGCTACCTGCTCATCTCGCATGACCTCGGCGTCGTCCGCTACCTCGCCGACCGGATCGCGGTCATGTACCTCGGGCGGATCATGGAGGTCGGCGACTCCGAGACGGTCTTCGGTGGGCCGAACCACCCGTACACCGAGGCGCTCCTGTCCGCCGTGCCCAATATCGATGGCGAGGAGCGCACCCGGATCCGTCTCGATGGCGACGTGCCCAGTCCGGCCAACCCGCCGAGCGGCTGCGTCTTCCATACTCGCTGCCCGCGCGTCATCGCGGGCCTGTGCGAGGTGACCGAACCACCGCTCATCGAAGTCGAACCCGGGCACATGATGAAGTGCCACATCCCGCTCGAGGAACTGCGCCGGCTCCAGTCCGAGGGCCGACCGCTGGTCGTCGAGACCGTCTCGGTCGGGCCGGTCGAGGATCTCTAGGACCGACCCTCGGATGGTGTCGGCTCCGCCACTCGTCGTGGTCGCCGGCGCGACGGCGACGGGCAAGACGGAACTCGGGATCCGGCTCGCGGAACAGCTCCTGGCCGGTGGCCGTCCGGCCGCGGTCATCTCGGCCGACTCACGCCAGGTCTACCGCGGCCTCGATATCGGCACGGCCAAGGTGAGCGCCGCGGACCGCCTCAAGGTGCCCCACCACGGCCTGGACCTGGTGGACCCGCCGGAGCGCTTCGCCGTGGCCGACTTCACGCGTCACGCCGGCGCGGTCCTGGCCGATCTGGCGCAGCGGGATGGCGTCGCGCTGCTCGTGGGTGGAACGGGCCTGTACCTCCGGGCGGTCGCGCGCGGGATCGACCTCGGGTCGCTGCCGGACGACCCCACCGTGCGCGCGCGGATCGAAGCCGACCTTGCGCGCGATGGCCTGGCCGCGCTCGTCGACCGACTGACCAGCCTCGCGCCGATCCTCGCAGCCGAGACCGATCTCGCCAACCCGCGCCGGGTGGTCCGGGCCCTCGAAGTCGCAGAGTTGCGTGGCGACGGCCCCCGGCCGGTGCCCGTGGGCTATCCCGGGCCGACCGCCTGGATCGGGCTGACGGTCGAGCCCACCGAGCTCGCTCGCCGGATCGGGCTGCGCGCCCGGGCGCAGTTCGATGCCGGCTTGATCGAGGAAGCCGTGGCCCTGCGCGAGCGCTTCGATCCGGGGCTGCCGGCGTTCTCCGCCATCGGCTATCGCGAGGCCTGGGCCGTCGCGGACGGCAGGCTCAGCCGCGAGGCGGCGATCGCAGCCGATGCGGCTCGCAACGTGGCCTTCGCCAGGCGCCAGGGGACGTGGTTCCGTTCCGAGCCAGAGATCGCCTGGCTGGACGCGACCCGGGACGATCCGTTGCCCGACGCCCTCGAGCGGGCTCGGCGGCTCGTCAGCTGACCCGCATCGGTCGGCGACCTCGGTCTCGTCGAAGTCCGACGGGCCGCGCTATCCTGCTGGCCCATGACCGACCGACTGATCGACCTCGAGACGCCCGCCGAGAAGGTCTTCCTGATCGCCGTCGATACCGGGGCCGAGGACGGCTGGTCCGCGGAGGATTCGCTGGCCGAGCTCGCCAGCCTCGCGCTGACCGCAGGCGCCGAGGTCGTCGGCGCGGAATGGCAGAACCGCCGCCACATCGACCCGAACTGGTATGTCGGCAAGGGCAAGGCGGAAGAGTTGCGCGCGGCCAAGCGCGAGACGGGCTACGACGTGCTCATCGCCGATGACGAGCTGTCGCCGGCCCAGCAGCGCGCCCTGGAGGAGCTGCTCAACGTCAAGGTCATCGATCGAAGCCGGCTGATCCTGGACATCTTCGCGCTGCACGCGCAGACCCATGAGGGCCGTCTCCAGGTGGAGCTCGCGCAGCTCGAATACCAGCTGCCCCGCCTGACCCGCCTGTGGACCCACCTGAGCCGGACCGGCGGCGGGATCGGAACGCGCGGCCCGGGTGAGTCCCAGCTGGAAACGGACCGCCGGATCATCCGGACCCGGATCTCGAAGATGAAGGAACGCGTGGAGCAGGTCCGCCAGCAGCGCGAGACGGCGGCGCGCGGCCGGGATCGCCGCTTGTGGCCGACGGTCGGCATCGTGGGTTACACGAACGCGGGCAAGTCCACCCTGCTCAACTCGCTCGTCGGCAGCGAGGTGGCCAAGGCGGAGGACAAGCTGTTCGCGACGCTCGATCCGACCAGCCGGCAGGTGAAACTCGGGGACGGCCAGACCGCCATCGTGACCGACACCGTGGGGTTCATCCACAAGCTGCCGCACCAGCTCGTGGACGCGTTCCGGGCCACGCTCGAAGAGGTCAACCGGGCGGACATCCTGGTCGAGGTCGTGGATGCATCGGATCCGCACGTGGAGGAGCATCGGGCCACGGTCCAGACCGTCCTCGAGGAGCTGGGCGCCGCGGACAAGCCGCGCCTGGTCGCCTTCAACAAGTCCGACCTCGTCAAGGCCGATGCCCGGGACGGTGCTGCGCCCGCCCCGGCGATCGCCGGATCCGTCTTCGTGTCGGCGCTGACCGGCTACGGGCTGGACACCCTGCGGGTCGAGATCGCGGCGGCGCTGGCCTCGCTCTGGGTGGAGGTCGACCTCCACGTGCCGTACATGGCCGGGGAGTTGCTCGCGCGGGTGCGCGAACGCGGTACGGTCGAGATCGAATACGGCGAGCGCGACGTGCGGATCCAGGGCCGGGTCGCCCCATCGCTGGCGGGCGAGCTGGAGTCGGTCGCCGCTCGCTGGATGGACGCCGTGGACGAGGTCGAGGCGGCTCCGGCCGTCTGACCCCGATGGCCTGGCTTCGTCGGGCGGGACGTGGCCAGCTCCCGGACGGCGGCGTGGTCGCCTGGTCCGTGGCCGAGGGACGGCACGGGCGGCGCTGGCGCTGGACGGTCGTCGACCCGACGGGTCCTACGGCGGGCCCGCCGCGATTGCGTCACGCCGGACTGATCGAACTCGACCCTGCCGGTGGCTTCTCGCGGCTCGAAGTCGAATCCGCGGACGGCATGCTCACCTTCCATCCAGATCCGGAGGGCGCGGGGGCGCACGGCAACGTCGTCCGGGCGGACGGTGTCACGCCGGTCGCGTGCGGGTGGACGGATGGAGATGCCGTCCGGCTGATCGCCGATTCGTTCGGCACGGCGGTCGCGGGCTGGCGGGGCAGGGGAGTGGTCGTGACGCCTGAGCTCGTGGTGGGGCGGTCGGGGTCCGGCCGCGACCCCGACGAAGGCGAGGCGCTCGTGCTGGACGATCGGGGCGTCCCTGTGCTCGATGACGCCATCGACTGGGCCCTCGAAGTCTGAGTCGCGGCCCGGTACCGCCGGGCGTTGTGGGTACGTTGTGGACAACCGGCGAAAGTCCGCGGCCGGGGGGTGATTCTCGTGGATAACTGGGGTTGTGCGGCTGCCAGCCAGCCAGGTATCGTAGGTCTTGCCTGAAGGGGCCTCGAACAACTAGCGATCTGGTCGGTGTTTACATTGATCGGAGCGTCTAAGTGATCGGTGGTTCCTTCGGGCGTTTCCTTGTGTGCGGCGCCAGGGAGTGAGCCATGGAACACACCCCTGAGCTTGCCCCGGCGACGATCCGCGCCGCGCATCCCGCGATCCATCCGGCCTTCACGGGCACGCCGCAGTTCGTGCACGAGGGCCTGTCCGCCCAGCTCGGCGTCCCCGTCATCGTCAAGGTCGAGACGGTCAACCCGATCCGCTCGTTCAAGGGCCGGGGCACGTGGGTGGCGGTCCACGCCCTGGCGGGGGAGGGGTCGATCGGTCCGGATCGGGCGGTCGTGTGCGTATCGGCCGGCAACTTCGGTCAGGGCGTCGCGTTCGCCGCCCGGGCGCTCGGCGTGCCGGCGGTCGTGTTCTGCTCGACCCGGGCGAACCGGGCCAAGATCGCCCGGATGCGCGCCCTCGGGGCGGACGTGTTCGAGGTGGGGGAGGACTTCGACGACGCTCGTGGCGCATCAGAGGCGCACGCGGCGCGGCCCGGGGCGACCCTGCTCGTGGACGGCGAGGATCCACGGATCTCGACGGGCGCCGCGACGCTCGCCCTGGAACTGACCGATGCCGTCGCGGCGGGCCAGCTCCCCGCTCCGGCGATCGTGTGCGTGCCGGTCGGCAACGGGGCGCTGCTCAACGGCGTGGGGTCGTGGCTGCGGGACGCTGCCCCCGAGTGCCGGATCGTCGGCGTGCAGGCCGAGCTCGCCGATGCGATGACCCAGTCCTGGCGCGCCGGGCGCCCGATCGACACGAAGTCCGCGGCGACCTACGCCGATGGCATCGCCTCGCGCGTGGCCATCCCGCGGGCGGTCGAGCTGATGCGTGGCCGCGTGGACGAGATGCTGACCGTGTCGGAGGAGGATCTGCGGACGGCCCAGCTGACGCTCACCGAGGAACTGGGGATCCTCGTGGAGGGCGCCGCAGCGGCCTCCTGGGCAGGGTTGCTGGCCGGGCCGCGGCCGTCCGGACCGGCGGTCGTCATCGTCACGGGGAGCAACGTCTGACCGTGCCGGCGAGGTAGGGTTCGGGCGTGGCTGCCGCCCGTCGATATCTGCCCGGCGACCCCGCCGATCTTGCGCGCTCCCTGGTGCCGCTGACCCTGCTCGCAGTCGCGGCCGCGTTCCCGGACGTGCGCCTGGCGGTGCTCGTCATCCTTGGTACGGGGACGGCCATCGCGATCAACCGCGGTGCGCCCGTGCGTTGGGCGTGGGCCGGCAGCGTGGCCGTCGCGCTCAGCCTGTCATGGTCCACGTGGCCCGCGCCGCTGTCCGCCGCCGACGGCACCGATTGCACGAACCCGGCCTCGCCGATCGCGACGTGGCGAGCGCTCGAGGCACTGATCGTGCTGGCGGCGCTGACCGCGCTGGCCGTCGCGCTCAAGGCGAGCCGGGGCTCTCTGTCACTGCGCTGGCCCGCCCGTCGATGGGTGCGCTGGGCGGTCGTCGGGTTCGTGGTCTCGGGGCCGGTGGCGCTCCTGCTCGGACCCGCGTTCGCGCGCCCGTTCTTCGGTGACGTGGGCTACGAGCTCGCCGCCGGCGCGCTCGTGCCGGCGCTCCTGTTCGCGGTCGCGAACGGGGTGATGGAGGAGGTCATCTATCGGGGCGCCCTGCTCGGCTGGTCGGCCAGGGTGATGGGCCTGGCGCCGGCGGTCGTCGGACAGGCGGTCGTCTTCGGTCTCGCGCATTCAGGTTCGGACGTCATCGGGCTGCAGATCCCGTTGATGCTGGCGCTCGGTGTCGGCGGCCTGCTGGCCGGGGTCATCGCCGTGCGGACGAGGTCGCTGCTCATCCCGATCGCCGTCCATGTCGGGCTCGATCTGCCGATCTACTTCGCGCTGGCGTGCTGATGTGTTTGACCTCCGGCGGGTGTGTTGTAGTATGCGACAACGATGCTGACCGTTCCTGAGGCCGCGCGGCGCGCCGGCCGGAATCCCGAAACCATCCGCCGCTGGATCCGAGAGGGGAAGCTACGGGCCCGGAAGGTGGGCACCCAGCACGTCCTGGAAGAGGAGGATCTCGCCGATCTCCTAGGGGAGTTCGAGGACACGGTTCCATTGCCGCCAGAGTGGCGAAAAACCTCATGGGGCGGTCCGATGCCCGATGTGGTCGCCGCCGTACGTCGATCTCGTCTCGGTCACTGACTTCGTGCGCTTCGTCATCGACGCGAACGTCTACGTGCAGATGAGCCTCACGGGCGATGAGCTCGCGCCGCTGGCCGGTCACGACCTGATCGCGCCGCCGATCTTCGGCTCGGAGGTAACGGCAACTCTTTGCGAGTTGACCTACCGGGGCGAGGTCCCCGTCGAGGTCGCGCGTCGGATCGTGGATGATCTGGCGCGCCCTGTCGTGTCCATCCAGCAGCCCGCCGACATCTACCTGCGATCCTGGGACCTTGCCCGCTCACTTGGTTGGGCGAAGTCCTATGACGCCGAATACTTGGCGCTCGCCCAAATCCTTGAGGTCCCACTGGTGACCATCGACGCGCGACTGCGTCGAGGCGCCGGTCACATCGTCGCGATGCCGACTCTGGCCGAGATCTCCGAAAGCGTGACCTGACCGCCTCAACGTCGAACTTGGTCGACCCACGCCGGTTGCACTGAACATCGCCTACTTCAACTTCCGATAAGGTGAGTTATGTCTGCCGTGCGATTGACCTGAGAGTTACGCCTGTGAATCGCCCAGGACCACGACGTTGAACGGGGGTCGCCGAGACGGCGTACAAGAAGGGCCTCGAAGAACGCGGGCTCGAACGTCAACGCGCGCGGACCGCGATCGCAGCGTGCATTGTCAGGGACATTGAGAATCGGCCTCGACGTGCTGCGCTGTGGATCGTGGCAACGAACTCGGCGGTATCGCCATGATTGAGTTGGCCTGCATCGACAAGGTCCTCGGCGAGGCTCTCCATCGAGAAGCACCCATCCGGAGATGGTGACTCGTCTGGGTCCCAGGCGGTCCAAGCGTGCGTGGCTGTCGTCGCTGCTGTGATGTCGAGACCAGCAGCGATGAGGTGTTGGGTGAGTCGTCTGCCCACGTTCGATGGCCGGTTGCGCTCGACACGCAGCGCGTCGCGAACCTTGTTGCTGACATCGGGATCGTCGACGGAGAGGTTGAGCGAGGACCAATCGGTGTCGATCAACGAGATGCGGCCGCCGGGCCTCAGCATGCGAGACATCTCCGCAACAGCGACTGTTGGATCGGCCACCCACTGCAGCGTGCGCTCGGATCGAACGGCGTCGAAGGACTGCGCGGCCTCGTTCAACGACATGGCGTCGCCAACGGCGAAGCGCACCACAGACGGTGCGTCGCGGGCACGCTCTCGGGCGACCGTCAGCATCTGCGCGCTCACATCGATGCCCACAACCTGACCGGACGGGCCCAGAACATCGGCCAAGGCCAACGCTGCATCGCCGAGGCCGCAACCCACGTCCAAGAGGCGCTCGCCCTCTACGAGTGCTAGATGTTCGCGTTCCCACGTTCGAAGCGCTCGCGTTGCGTCCCAACGTCCGGTGCTGTCCATGGCCCCCACGAGAACTGGAGCGTTCGAATCGTCATCGACACGCTTGTACCCCAACCGATGAGCATCGGGGATATCCACCTACGAAGACTAAACCGGGATCCACCGGAGGTCCGGCTTTTCAGAGCGCAAGGACGCCAATCCGATCGGCGCTAGCGAAGACACCGAGGCATGGAGATAGCCAACGAGCAGGCGGTGCTTGGCGCGGGTGTGCTCGGTGTACTTCCAGAGAGTCGAATTCGGATGGCTTGCCAGCACCTCTAGCGTGCGCGCGGGCATTAGCCGCCGGGGTCGCACCAAGTTCATAAGTCGTACTTGCCTTCGGACTCCGCTGCTCGCGCAATCGCGACTTGCGAGCGCTCAGTCCTACTCAGGAAGAAATCCCGCGTCAGGGCGTCCATGAAGTACACGTAACAGCCGCGGAGGCCGCGGGTGAGCAGGACGCGGTAGGTGCTCTTGACGTAGCGGGTGAACTCGGCTTCGGTGACGCCGCGGCGGACGACGCGGTCGTGGGACTGGTCGCGCTGGCCGACCCATCCCCCGTCCATCGGGCGGTAGACGAGGTCAGGGCCGACGATCACGCCGACGTAGTCGAACTCGAAGCCCTGCGCGGTGTAGACGCAGCCGACTTGATCGATCCCCTCCTTGGCGCTCGCCCAGAAGTCGGACTTTGGGATGCCCGGGCCGAGCCGGCCGACACCGTCCCTGGCATTCCAGGGCATCGCCCACTCCCCCACCCTGACGTCGGGCACGAGCTGGCCGTCATCGTCGGGATCCGACCATGGCCAACAGAAGCCGGCGACGAGTCGGGCGGTCGCGCCGGTCGCCGCCTGGCCGCGGATCTTGCGCTCGAGCTCGCCGATCGAGCCGACGATCTGGAACTCGAACTCGTCTTCCATCGACCACAGGACCTGCGGCGTGCGGTTCAGCTCGAGCGTGTTGTCGACCCACTGGATGAACGAATCGGAGCCGTTCGAGCGGAATTGCGCCTCGAGCTTGAAGTCGCGCACCTCGACGCCGCGCTTCGCGGCCTGCTCGCGGATCAGGTCCGTGCTGCCGACCTCGCCCGGGCGCACGACCTGCAGGTCATCGATGAAGAAGACGGTCACGCGGCTGGCATCGAGGATGTCGTCGATCTGGGCCTTGCCCGTGCGCGCCTTCGCGGGCGTGAAGCGGCTGGTGCTGATCGTGCGGATGCGGTGCGCCTCGTCGAGGATCGCGACGTCGAGCTTGTCGGTGACGGTGGCCGTGTCGCGAAAGTACTTGAACAGTGCCCCGGCGCGACCGCCGACGATCTTGCGGAGGTTCTCCGTGAAGGCCTTTGAGCCGGTCAGATGTAGCGTGCTGAGCCCTCGCGCTGCCAGTTCAGCGACCAGGTTGAGGGCGATGACCGACTTGCCGGTGCCCGGGCCGCCTTCGATCATGAAGATGACATCCTGCTGGTTCTGGCCGGCGTGGCCGACGGCGTCGAGGATGGCGTTGTAGGCGACGAGCTGCTCGTCGAGAAGCACGAAGGTCGGCTCGTTGCGGATAACGCGGGCGACGTGGTCGAGCAGGCGCTTGTGCGGCTTGAACGCGGTCGCGGCAACGCGTTCGAGGATCTCGCCCTCGTCGGGGCCGGCCACGCGCCGGTCGAGGAAGGTCGCGAGGGCATCCAGCTGATCGCCGGCGAAGGATGGGTTCGTGGCAAGGAGCGTGGCGAAATCGGCGTGGTAGAGCGGCGACTCTGGGTCGTGCTGCGCGAAGTGCAGGTACGCGCATGCGTCCAGCGCGATCGCCCGGTCGTCCGAGAAGGCCGGGTGCGTGTCGAGCAGGTAGCGCTGGTACTGCGCGACCTGGCGCGACGGGTGGAGCGTGTCGCGCGGCTTGCCGCCGTAGTCGACGGTGACGCAGTCGGTGACGTTGGAGCGGCCGACCTCGGTCCACTGCTTGAGCTCGACGATCACGGCGGCGTCACGCTTCGTGGTCGGGTTGGAACCGGTGATCAGGACGTCGAGTCGCTTGGAGCTCAGTGGCATCTTGAGCTCGACGAGAATCCCTTGGTCGGTCAGGTCGGCGACTTGAAGCGCCTGGGCCATGGCGCTGAGGGAGTTGCGCCAGGACGTCACCTCGGACGGCGAAGGCCGGTAGCGGAACTCCTCGAACCATCGATCAGACAGCATGTTGGCGAGCCGAGCCTGAGTGGCATCGGCGATGAACTGCTGGGTCGTGCCCTGGTAGAGGTGCATCAGCGCCCTGGTTTGGCTGCATGGATGAACGAGTCGTCGAGACCGAGATCTTGGCGCCTCACTCGATTGCCTGGACAGTCTGAACGACCTAACACAGCCCCGTGAAGTTGGTGTGGATCTCGATCCGCTCGATGTCGCTGACGATCAGGACCGGCGGGCTCGCGAGGTCCTCGCGGTAGTCGAGGAGCTGCTTGTAGGCGGCCTTGAGTTCGGCCCGCTTGCCCTTGTACTCCCAGGCGAAGAAGCCGCGCTTCCAGACGTCGGCGAAGCCATCCCCTCCCCCGCCCTTGGTGACCCGCTTCTCGAAGGCGTAGTGCTCGCCGGTCGGATCGGCTTCGTGGGGCGTGGGCTCGCTGAGCAGCCGGCAAAGGTCGATGAAGTGCGACTGCGACGAGGCCTTCTCGGTCGTCGTCACGCCGCGCCACTTCTCGACGAACGCGTTCGGTGTCAGG
>Ga0136611_10003003_pt1 | contig 11791 bp, 11 predicted proteins | sample AntDrymUQ2232306_2_FD_106645 | JGI IMG/M metagenome (GOLD analysis project Ga0136611, IMG submission 106645) | Polar desert sand microbial communities from Dry Valleys, Antarctica - metaG UQ223 (23.06) | ecosystem: Environmental > Terrestrial > Soil > Desert | place: Antarctica: Dry Valley... | reverse complement strand
GGGCCGCGCGAAATCAAAGCGCAACTGTATCGCAAGATCACGCGCAACGGAAAAACCGTGACGCAGAAAATCGGCAATTCGCATTACAAATGGAATCAGGCCGATTGGGAAGCCGAGTAAAAAGTACGCCCGAATGTGGGCGTACTTTTTCGTCCTGTGGGTGAAATTAAAACCATGAATTCCGTTTCAAAACCTTTTGCCGGCTGGGGCAATTATCCCCTTGAAGGATGCCGCGCGTTCCGGCCCGAAAAAGCGAGCGCGCAAAAAGAAATCGTGGCGTCCGAAAATTCGCTCCTGGCGCGCGGATTGGGGCGCGCTTACGGCGATGCGGCGCTGAATTCCGGCGGCGTCGTGTTGCAGGAAAAGCTGGGACGTTTCCTGGAATTCGACCCAAATTCGGGCGTACTTTTTTGCGAAGGCGGCGCGACTTTCGCCGATATTTTGCAGACTTTCGTGCCGCGCGGATTCTTTTTGCCGGTGACGCCGGGCACTAAATTCGTCACCGTCGGCGGCGCGATTGCGTGCGATGTTCACGGCAAAAATCATCACCGCGACGGCAACATTTCCAACTTTGTCGAGAGTTTCGATTTGCTGGTTGCGTCCGGCGAAATCGTCCATTGCTCGCGCGAGGAAAACGCCGATGTTTTTCGTGCAACGATTGGCGGCATGGGTTTGACTGGAATCATCGTGCGCGCGAAATTGCGCTTGCTGCCTGTTGTATCGGCGTTCATTTCGGTCGATTACCAGCGCGCGCCCAATCTGGATGCGGCGCTGGAAAAATTTTCCGACGACGACGATTATCAATATTCCGTCGCGTGGATCGATTGTTTGGCGAGCGGAAATTCGCTGGGACGCTCGGTTTTGATTCGCGGCAATCACGCGGTTGCCGACGAACTCGATGACGCCGAGCGTTATGCGCCCTTGCGTCCGCCGAGCAAAAAGAAAAAATCGGTGCCGTTTCCGTTTCCCGATTTCGCGCTTAATCCGCTTTCGGTCAAAGCGTTCAACGCGGCCTATTATGCCGCGCATCCCGACGGCCACGCGATTGTCGATTATGATTCGTTTTTTTATCCGCTCGACGGCATCAACAATTGGAACCGCATTTACGGCAAGCGCGGATTCATTCAATATCAAGTTGTGTTTCCGCTGGAGACAAGCCGCGCCGGGCTTATACAACTGCTGGAAAAAGTCGCGGCGTCGGGCAGGGCTTCGTTTTTGGCCGTGCTGAAAACCTTCGGCCCGGCCAACGATTCGCCGCTTTCGTTTCCTTTTGCGGGCCATACGTTGGCGCTCGATATTCCATTTTCGGAAGACTTGCCTGCTTTTGCGCGCGAGTTGGACGAGATCGTTTTAAAACACAATGGCCGCGTGTATCTGGCGAAAGACGCGACTCTGGCGCCCGACCATTTTCGGGCGATGTATCCGCGTTTGGCGCAATTTGAAGAAATCAAAGCGCGCGTCGATCCGGACAATAAATTTCAATCGTCGCTTTCAAAACGTTTACGGATCGGCGAAACGAAAAGCGAGGGCGCGCAATGAAAACCAAAACTGTCTTGATAATCGGCGCGACTTCGGGCATCGCGCGCGAGCTGGCCAAAGAATTTGCGCGCCGAAAGTACGCCTTGATTCTGGCCGCGCGCGATGGCGAAGAATTGGAAACCATCGCCGCCGATTTGGGCGTGCGCTACGGCGCTAAAATTTCGCTGCAAAGTTTCGACGCGCTGAATTATCGCACGCACGCGGCGTTCTGGAAGCGTTGCCTTGCGGATTGCGACAACGATTTGCACGGCGTCGTCGTTTGCTTTGGCGCGCTGGCGCCGCAAGAAGAAGCCGAGCGCGACTGGGCCGTTTCGCGCGCGATGATCGATGCGAATTATACGTCGTGCGTTTCAATTCTCAATCTGGCGGCGAATTATTACGAAGAGCGCAAGCGCGGTTTCATCGCGGCGCTGTCGTCGGTCGCCGGAGATCGCGGGCGAACCGGCAATTATATTTACGGCTCGACGAAAAGCGGATTGAACGTTTATCTGCAAGGCGTGCGGCAGCGTCTGGCGAAATCGAACGTTTCGGTCACGACCGTGAAACCCGGCCCCGTCGATACCGGCATGACCTGGGGCATGGACAAACTGCCGCTGCTGGCACCGCCCGAAAAAATCGCGGCGGACACTTTTCGCGCGATCCGCCGCCGCGCCGATGTTGTTTACACGCCCGCGCCGTGGCTCATTGTCATGGCGATACTTCGCATCATTCCCGAAAGAATTTGGAAGAAGATCAGTTTGTAAATGCTCGAATCGAAAAAGTACGCTGGACTTACGCACAGGGCGCACAGCAGTGCGCCCCTACGACCTTTGCGCCTTGTAGGGGCGCACAGCAGTGCGCCCTTTATGCGATTTTGCGTAAGACGAAAGTACGCCTGAATTCAGGCGTACTTTTTTGTGTAAAATGAATGCCCAATGAACAGTTTGAAAAACGCCTGGGAAAGCTGGAAAAAAATCGCGCTCGTCATCGGCAATTTTCAGGCGCGCCTCATTCTTTCGATTCTCTATTTTCTTATGGTCGCTCCGGTCGGACTCATCGTGCGCGCCTTTGCCGATCCTCTGGGTCAAAAAACCAAAGCTGATTCGCATTGGATCGCGCGCGAAGAAACTGTTGCCACCCTGGAAGACGCGCGGGGACAATTTTAATGTTTGTTTTGGGCGTTTCGTGCTTTTTTCACGACGCGGCGGCGGCGCTTTTGCGCGACGGAATTTTGGTCGCGGCGGCGGAAGAAGAACGCTTTTCGCGCCGCAAGCACGACTCGGATTTCCCCGAAAAAGCGATTGATTTTTGTCTGCGGCAAGCCGGAATTTCCGTCGAAGAAATCGACGCTGTGGTATTTTTTGAAAAGCCGATCATCAAGCTCGAACGCTTGTTCAGCGGCATTCTGGCGACAGCGCCGCGCTCGGTTGAAGTTTTTCGTGAAGCCCTCATCGCGTGGTTTGAAAACAAACTGTGGGTCAAAAGCCTGCTCAAAGAAAAGCTGCACATCTCCGCCGACAAAATCTTTTTCATCGAGCATCATTTGTCGCACGCCGCGAGTTCGTTTCTTTGTTCGCCGTTCGACGAATCCGCGATTCTTACGGTCGATGGAGTCGGCGAATGGGCGACGACGACGATGGGAAAAGGCTGGACAACGCGCGATGAAAACGGCGAATCTACCAATCTGAACCTGTCGCACGAGCTGCGCTATCCGCATTCGCTGGGGCTTTTGTACTCGGCGTTCACCGCCTTTCTGGGTTTTGAGGTCAACGAAGGCGAATATAAAGTCATGGGCATGGCGCCTTACGGGCAGCCGCGCTACGTTGACAAAGTGCTGCAACTGATAAATCTGAAAAGCGACGGCAGCTTCGCCGTCGATTTGTCTTATTTCGAATATCACCGCTCGGCGCGCGAAACCATCGGGCGCCGCTTTGAGGAATTGTTCGGCGCGCGCCGCGACCCCAAAGCGCGCTTCGTCACGGCGCAAACAAGCTTGTTCGATGACCCGAATCCGCCGACCGACGAAGAAATCGCGAAAAACCAATATTACGCCGACATCGCCGCCAGCATTCAGCGCGTGACCGAAGATATTCTAATCGCGATGTCGAACAATTTGCATCGCGAAACCGGCTCGAAGAACTTGTGCATGGCCGGCGGCGTGGCTTTGAATTCATGCGCGAATTATCGCATTTTGCGAGAAACGCCGTTCGAGCATTTGTATATTCAGCCGGCGGCGGGCGATGCCGGCGGCGCCATCGGCGCGGCGCTTTACCTTTACAACGTGCTGTTGCAGCAGCCACGTCGCATGACTATGGATCACGCGTATTATGGCGAAGCGCATGATGAAAATGTGATCCAGACTTTCCTCAACGAGAATAACATCGCGTTCGAGAAAATCGAAGACGACGAGAAATTGCTGGCGCGCGTTGTCGATTCTTTGCTCGAAGGCAAAGTCATTGGCTGGTATCAAGGCCGCTTTGAATGGGGGCCGCGCGCGCTGGGCAATCGCAGCATTCTGGCCGACCCGCGCCGCGCCGACATGAAAGACATCGTGAATATTAAAATCAAATTTCGCGAGCCGTTTCGCCCTTTCGCGCCGTCGGTTTTGTCCGAGCGTGTCGAGGAATTTTTCGATTTGCCCGATGCCGAAACGCATTTGCCGGCGCGCTTCATGTTGCTGGTGACGCCGGTCAAAGAACACAAGCGCGACGTTCTACCCGCGATCACGCACGCCGATGGAACCGGGCGATTGCAAAGCGTTTGCAAAAGTACCAATCCGCGCTATCACCGCTTGATCGAAACCTTCGGCGAGGCGACGGGCGTTCCGGTTGTGCTCAATACGAGTTTCAATTTACGCGGCGAGCCGGTCGTCAACACGCCGGCGAATGCGTGGCATTCGTTCAGCAACAGCGGCATGGACGTGTTGGTGCTGGAAAATTACCTCGTTAGGAAAACTTCATGAAAATTGTCGATCGTGCTAAAAACCGCGCCGGAACCATCGGCGAATTGTTCGCATTTCTGCGCAAGCGCAAGCTGTGGTGGATGATTCCGATGTTCGTCGTGCTGATGATTTTCGCCATCGTGGTTGTGCTGGCGCAAGGCTCGCCTCTGGCGCCGTTCATTTACACGCTGTTTTAAAAATACGCTGGACTTACGCAAAGAAATGGTTTTGTAGGGACATGGCCTGCCATGTCCGCTTCGCCAGAGGACATGGCAGGCCATGTCCCTACAATCGCTGCGGTTCTTGCGTAATTGCAGCGTACGCCCGAATTCCGGCGTACTTTTTTTCATGGTTTCGCCAGAAAATCTTCCATCGCCGCTGCCGCGACGACATTGCCGCGTGTGTTGAGATGCGCGTCTTTTGGAAAATACAGCGACTGTGGCGGCGCGGTTTTGGCCAGCGGCGGCAGCAAATCCAAAACGCGATGAGGCTGCTGAGATTTCCATTTTTCCAGAATCGGGAATTTCCACAGCGTGCTTTTCTTGCTTCGCGCAAAATAACTTTTGTCGGGAATCAAAATCAGCTTGAACGTCGCGCCGGCTTTGGCGCATTCACGATTGATTTCATCGAACAGTTTTGCGGTCAGGATTTGCGCTGTTTTACGGCGTTCGACGCTGGCCGGAATTTCGGCGGCTTTGCGGCTAAACAGCGCCAATCGAACCATGCGCGCGAGATGCGAATGCGCGATGAGCCGGCTTGTGCGTGGCGCGCTTTGCGTTGCGGGCGCGCTTTGCTCGCGGCTGATGTCGAGAATTTTGTCGTTGAACGGATCGCGCGTAATTGTGCCCGCGCGCGGCGCGGTTTGTTGTTTTTGGCGCGTCGTCGCCACTAATTCTCCGTTGCGGACGACAAACAAATCGCGCTCCAAGTTGTCGTGAACGTCGTTTTCGTAAAAGCACACAGCGACGATATCCGGCTGATATTTCAGGCCTTCTTCTCGCAGAAACAACAATTGATCCGCCGTTCCCCAGCTTGGCACTCCGGCGTTGATGACTTCGTACCGGCGCGCGCCGGCGTTGAGTTTTTGCTGGACGACATTGGCGAATCGCTCGCGCTCTTCGACGCCGTAGCCGAAAGTGAACGAATCGCCGAGAAGCAAAATGCGCGTGACGCCGCGCGGCTTGCGATAAGGTCGCTGGGCATCGCGCAGGCCTTTAGAGTTGATGCGAACGGCGACATTGAATTCGCTCGAAGTCTGGCGGCAGACGACGTCGGGCGAAAGCCCTCGCCGAGCCGTGCGCGATTGCATGTCGGGCGTTGCGCCGCTTGGCGTCGCGCCCGGAGTTTGTCCGGTTTGCAAAAACAAATCGGTGGCGACCAGAGGCTGCGGCGCGAAAATGCGCACGCCGATTTCCAGAATGCCGAGCATCACAGCGACGCTGACAATCGCGACGAAAACGCCTTTGAGCCATTCTTTTTGCGCGGCTTTCATGCTGGGAATTTTATCACGAAAAAAAGTACGCCCGAATTCGGGCGTACTTTTCGTTTCGATATAACGGGTTTATACGCCGGGCACCGGCTCTTCAGCGCGGCGAACGATGCGCGCCGTGACGAACACGATCAAGTCTCCGTCCGCGGCGACCTTGCTGGTGCCTCGGAATAACTTGCCGAGAACCGGGATCTTGCTCAAAATCGGGACGCCGCTTTCGGTGTTGGTCAAGACTTTGGTGCGCAAGCCGCCCAACACAATCGTGTCGCCGTCCTTGACGTTGACCAGAGTATCGACGTTTTGCGTCGTGATGGTCGGCGCCTGTCCGTCCGCGCTCGGGTCCTGCGCCGAAAGCTGCGGCTTAAGGCGGAAAGTGACCGTATCGTCGCCGTTGATCGTCGGCGTCACGCTCAGGCCGGTAAAGGTCGTGACATAGTTTTGCTGCGTGTTGGTAATGACCTGGCCGGTAAAGGGCGTGGTCGTCGTCGTTGTGCGGAACGGCGTGGAAACCAGCGTGCCGATGGTTGCCAGCGTGTTATTGATGGCCGTGACGCGCGGCGCTGTGACGCGGCGGGCCTGGTTTTTCGCTTCGAGAGCGCCCAGCAGAGCGCGGAAGTTATTGCGTGCATAGCCGATGATAAGGCCCGATCCGGTCGCGCGCCCGGTCGAAGCCACGCTAAACGGCCCGTTCGCCGACGTAAAGTCAATGCCGAACGTTTTGGTTGAGCCTGTGCTCAGGCTGACAAACTGGGCTTCGATCTCGACCTGACGCAAAGGCCGGTCGAGAAACGCGATAACGCGCTCCAGTTCGGCGATGCCCGTCGGCGTGCCGCGCACCAGCAAGGAGCTTTGCGCGTCAATCGAAACCAGGCTTTCAATGCCCTCAGGCAATTTGAAAAGGTTTGATCCGCCACCCGCGTTGTTGTTGGGAAAACCGTTCGGAAAGTTTTGGTTATTGTTTGGGAAGCCGTTATTCGGAAAGTTTTGGTTGTTGTTTGGGAAGCCGTTATTCGGAAAGTTTTGGTTGTTGTTCGGGAAGCCGTTATTCGGGAAGTTTTGATTGTTGTTTGGGAAATTGTTGTTGGGAAAGTTTGGATTGGCCTGACCACTGACACGTGTCTGGACGCCGCCGAACTGTCCGTAGGCGCCGCCGTAGCCGCTAGCCGCTGCGCTGGCCGCGCCCGACCAGCGATTGGAATTGCCGGAAGACGTCGCATAGCCATTCTCAATCGCCGTGGCATTTGGATCAATCGCCCGACGCGCTATGTAAGGGCCATTGAGTAGTTCGGCAAGCTCGCGTCCCTGCGTAAATTCCGCCGGCTCGGGATTATGCCTCGGGTCGATCCAGTAAGCGAGGATGTGCGGCGCCACGTTGCGCGCCCTGATATACGCGTAATCGGACTCGACCGCATCGTTAGCCCGAATGTCGAATAATTCCGGAACGTTTGTTGTAGGGGCCGAGCGAATCGACGCTACAGGCGGATCAAAATTATTCTCAGGCTGATTAGGAACGTTGAACGTCTGCCCGCCTTTCGGCACTTCAGGTTTGCCGTCGTCTTCCTGAATCTTCTCCGGGTTGGGCAAGCCTTCCGCCTTCGCGGAAATGGCGTAGGTATTTTCGTCGATTTTGCTCCACGCATAGCCTGCATGTTTAGCGACCATTTTGATCGCTTCTTCCGGCGTTTTGTTGGTCAGTGCAATATTCTTGATTTTTTTAGTTACATCGTCGGTGATAAGAATGCCGATGTTGCCTTGCTGCGCGATCATCGAAATCAGGTCGGCGACGCCGACGTCGCGGAAATCAATGGTGATCGTGGGCCTGGCGCGCGGCATCACGGCGACGGTTCCCGGCATCGGCATCGGCACCGACATTCCCGCTTCGTTTATCAGCATGCGCGTTTTCGTGGTCGCCACGGTGTCGCCTTTTTCCGCGCCATTGGGAGAAATCGCCTTCCCCGGCGTCGCCAGCGAAATCGAAGGCACTTCCTGCGCGCTGACGATTCCGGCGAAAGTACCGCCGAGCATCACCGCGACGCCGGCTACAATCGCGCGCTGTCTTGTGGCACGGGCTGACGAGCTGTTCAACGGGGAATCCGACCGGGTAATCATCTGCATGGGTATCCTTATGCGGCGGGTGATGCGCTCTTACACGTTGCGAGTTGCGAATGTTTGCGAACCATGCGCGCGACTAGAATCCACCCAGCATGCCGCCGATCGCGCCGCCGACCTGGCCACCGGTGAATCCGCCCTGATTGAACCCGCCGGTGTTGTTGCCGAACTGGCCGTTCTGGCCGTTATTGAATTGTCCGTTGTTGAACTGACCATTGTTGTTGCCGAACTGGCCGTTGTTGAATTGGCCGTTGTTATTGTTGAATTGGCCATTATTAGACTGGCCATTGTTGAATTGATTGCCGCCGAACTGGCCGCCGGTGAAGCCGCCTTGATTGCCGCTAAAGCCGCTGCCGCCGTCGGACGGCGACAAAAAGGCTTCGGTCGTGATCGATTGGCCGCCGAATATCTTCGCGATGCCGCCGGAATAAATGTGGTTGACGCGAAGAATGTAATATTCGACAACCTCGCCGGTATCTTCCTCGTCGCCGGTGGCCGCAACGTCCGCAGCTTCGCCGGCGGCGGGAGTTGTCGGGCGCGTCTGGGGATTGGTGCGGAGCGTAATCGGTGGCTTGGTGGTTTTCGGCACGCCAAAGGCCGGGCCCGCGCCGCCCCTGGGACGCGGCTCGACATGGTAGGTGCCGCCTGCGTCGCGGCGTAGCAGAAAGTTGCGCGGGCTGGCAATCTTGCGGATCGCGTCGTCCCAGGCGATATTGGGAAAGCTGACCGCGCCGATGTTATATGTTTTGGTTTCTTCAGCGATGATGTAAGACATATTGCCGTTCGCCTTGAAAATCAATTCCACGGCTTCGTAGAGCGGAGCGTCTTTAAGCTCGATGTCAAAGCGACCGCCGCCCAGAGGAGTCGCGTTTTGCGCCCTGGCGACGCTCGTCATGCCGCCGGCCAGCACAACTGCGGCGGCCAGCAAAATCGGTGAAACACGGTGGTTTTTCATGTCTGCTTCTCCTGCCGGCGTACCGGCTGTCGTTCTTGTTTTACTAATGTAACGCAGTGTGTCTATTTTACTCGTTCGCTTTATTTCGCCGCAAGTGCGACCCTGAAAAGTACGCCGTTATTCCAGGTGTCCCGCGCAGCCCCAGCGGATACTTTTCGTTTCCAACTCAAGGCTGCGGCAGCATGTTTCCGCCACGGCGCGGGGCAGGCGGCGGCGGTATAGTGCGTCCACCACGCAGATCGAAATAGCGCTCCTCGCCGTTTTCCAGAACATACATGCGCGTGACCTGGATGCCGTTTTCTTCGATGCGCCCGATGCGCAAAATCTTAATGCCTTCAATTTCATCGCCCGGACGAACAACGCGCGTGATTGTTTCCGTCCCCGTACTGATTTCCAGCAAAGCGTGAATCGAATCGCCGATGACAATGCCCGAAAGCCGCTTATCCGTGGATTGAACCGCAGCAGCGACTCCGCCCGGGCCTTCACTCGAAGCTCCCGGCACGTTAACGTCGTCGGGCGTATCGGGCGAACTGGCCTGTGGAAACTTGATCCCCGGCAACCCTACCAGAACGGCCGGCGGAGTTCCGCCCGAGCCGCTGGAACCGGACAACCCGACACCTGCATCCGACATACCTGCATCAAGCCCCGGAAGCACAAGCGGCGGCGGCGGCGGCAGCGGTGGCGGAGTGGGCGGCGGCGGCGGCAGCGTCGGCGTGTAATAAGGCAAAAACGGATCGGCGCGCGGCCTGGGCACAACCAACAGGCCAACAGGCGAAATCACCGGGCCGGCGGCTGGAGCCGCGGCGGGCGGTGCGGCTCCAGCCGCCGGTGCCGCCGCTGCGGGCGCGCCTGCTGCCGGGCCAGCCGCCGGACTCGCCGGAGGCGCACCTGCAGCCGGGCCGCCAGCCGCATTGCCGGCTGTGTTTCCCGCGGGCGCGGGCGGATCGCCGGAGCCACCCTTGGGCAGAATAACGACCGCCACCAGAATTCCCAGAACGCCGGCCAGCCCGGCGAGCATGTAAAGTTTCTTTTTGTTGTCAGTGCCGATAGAGACCATGATGGTTCACCTGCTAATTTGAAAACGAGATGGACTTTAGGCGTACTTTGCGAATCACCGCGTCGCCACTGCCACCACTGTCGGAGCAGGTGGTGGCGGCAGCGGGTTGTCGGCGCCCAGCGGCACGCCCGGGCCTCTGGCCAAAAGATACGGCGTCAACGTAAACGTCGCTGTGATGTTAGGCGAAGTACCGTCCAGTTTGATTTGCCCCACGACATAAAGTATCGGTTCCAGATTGATTCGCGAGAGAAAATCTTGAATTTGTTCGAACGAACCCTGGACCGAAACACTGAGGGTGCCACCACCAGAAGCACTCAGCGGGCGGATGAATCCGCTTGTCGGGATCGCGATGTCTTCGGGCGCTTTGGGCGGCGTATCGACCCGGATGTCGGGAAACGTAAAAGTCAGCTTTTGCGGATTGGAGCCGGGCGTGGGAGGAACCGCGCTTTCCGCGTGCCGCAACGACGCGATGAGCGCTTCTCCATATTCCCTGTAGTTCTCGTAGATCAAGCCGCGCCACAAAGTCAGGCGCGCATATTTCTCGGCAGGCGTCGTTTCCGACTCGGCGGCGCCGATTTTTGGATAAGGAAAGTTGCGGTAGCGGTTTTGAAAAAAGGCGAGCTGGCCTTTCGAATACTTCGTGCGATCCTGGGCTTGCTTTTGGGCTTTCAGCTCGTCTCCCACGGTCGCGGCCACGGCCGCGCGAGCATTTTTCTTGATGACCAGAGCCGCCAGGGCTTCGCGCTGGGGACGCACCAGCACGAAAAACCAGCCCAGCACCATGCCGATAAGCAGCAGCACGGTGAGGCCGATCAAAATGAACAAGTTGCGCCGAATCTTGCGTTCCACGTCGAATATCCTTTAGAAAACCCTGAAAAGTACGCCTGAATTCCGCCTTATTTCGGCTCGGTGGGCACGGTAAGCGGCGTTTTAAGCGGAGCGGAAAAACTGAACGGCATCGCCAGAGGCACCACTTGGGGCGAAAAACCAATTGGCGGAATGATGGTTTCGATTTTTGACGAATAGCCGGGCGGGCCGCTGCCGGGAACCACGTTGTTGCTTCTCGGATCGGCGGGAAACAGCGTGCCGTAGGGAAAAGGATAAGTCGCGCTGCCCAGACGCATATTGAGCAGAAAACTCTGATAAGTCTCGATGGAAGACACAGTTGCCTGCATTTTCAGGCTTTGCCCATCCGACAAGTCGATTGAAGTCACAACCGCGCCGTAATTGTCCGGATTGGTGTAACTGCCCCGGCCCGGCCCCAGAACATAGCGACTGACAAGATCGAGCATTGCGGCGCGCTTAACGCCGGTTTGCCCTGCCTCCACGAAGAACTTGACGGCGGTATCAATCGGCACCGCTTCGCCGCGCGCCACTTCCGCTGCGGCTTTGGCGGCGATGGCCGCCTGTTCGTTGGCCGCCATGTTTTCGTATTCGATATTCACTTTTTCGAGATTCTGCTTGTCCTTGTACCAAAGCACGAACAAAACCGTCGCCACGCTGCTCAGCAGAGCCGCCGAAATCCACAGCGAGCGCCGGAACCAGCGGCGCAACCCGACATAACCTGGCAGCAGGTCGATCTTAATGGACATGGTTTTAATCTAAGAAGCTGTTTTGGAAGTCTATTTTCGCTGTCATGCCGAGCGAAGCCGAGGCGTCTTTTGCGAGGCAACGACAAGATTTCTCCACTACGCTGCGCTCATTCTTCGCTGCGCTTCGGTC
>Ga0136611_10003002_pt1 | contig 11791 bp, 12 predicted proteins | sample AntDrymUQ2232306_2_FD_106645 | JGI IMG/M metagenome (GOLD analysis project Ga0136611, IMG submission 106645) | Polar desert sand microbial communities from Dry Valleys, Antarctica - metaG UQ223 (23.06) | ecosystem: Environmental > Terrestrial > Soil > Desert | place: Antarctica: Dry Valley... | reverse complement strand
GGGAGGACGGCCCGTCCAACGCCCCCGGGTAGACCGCACAGAGGGATGACCACCGATCCGGCTCGCGAGAGCAACCGGTGAACAGAACCCCGCCTACAGCCCGGGTGCCCCGTCACACACCCCCTGACCTGCGGTTATGCGGCTACGGCGTGACCTCTGGGAACACCAGGGGCACAAAACCTTCGGAGCCGCCCCCTGAGGCGGCCGCCACCGCGCCGCCAAGAACCCGGTCGACAGCCGCCCTGGTGGCGTCCTCGTTGTCGGGCCAGAGGTGGCCATAGACGTCGAGCGTCTCCACTGCCGACTTGTGGCCGAGACGGGCCTGAACCACCTTCACGGACTCCCCGGCCTCGATGAGCAGGGATGCGAAGTAGTGCCGGCACTCGTGCCATCCGGTCGTAGAGCCGAGGCCGACCCCGTCTGCGGTGGTCCGCCAGGTGGTGGCCGCCAGCGAGCGGCGGATCGGCGTGCCGTGGGCCGTGGAGAACACCAGGCGCTCCGGACCCTCACCGTGAGCCCTCACGTGCGCGGTGAGGGCCTCAAGCACCGTCGTCGGGGCCGGGATGCTCCGCACGCTGGCCGGCGTCTTCGGCGGCCCGAACACGGCCCGGCCGGCGGTGACGCCGAGGAGCTGCCGATCAACCCGCACGGTGCGGCGCAGCCAATCGACCCGGTCGACGCTCAGGCCGAACAGCTCGCCCTGACGAAGGCCGAGGCCGGCGGCGGCGATGACGGCGGCCCGGTAGTGCGCCGGCATGGCGGCGGCCACCGCCAGCACCTGATCGGTGGCCATCGGCTCGACCCGGCCACCCTCGGCCCGGGGTAGCGCGACGTTCCGGCACGGCGTGGCCGCCAGGACCCTGTCATCCACGGCGGCCCGGAACACGCCGGCCACCCGATAGGTGGCCTCGACCGTGGACGGCGCCAGCACCTTCGACAGGCCGGCCACGAGCGCCCGCACCTCGCTCGTCCTCACAGCGGCAAGCGGCCGGTGGCCGAGGACGGGAAGGACGTGCTTCTCCAGCCTGATCTTGGTCGTGGCCGCCGTCGAGGGCCGGTGCGGCTGCTGGGCCAGCCACGCCGTGGCGTAGTCGCCGAAGGTCACCTTGCCAGCCCGGCGGTCTACCCAGTCGCCCCGCTGCACGGCATCAAGCTCGCCGTTCAGCCACCGCTGGGCGTCCCCCTTTTTCGTGAACGTCTTCCGCACCTGGCGGCCCTCGGGACCCCAGTAGCGAGCCCGGTATCTGCCGTCCCGGTTCTCGATGCTGCCCTGCGCCATCAGCCCGCTCCCTTTGCGTCGAGTGCTTCGGCCAGCTCGCCGAGAAGCTGTCGTGTGACGTGGCCACGCAACGCCTGCAGGGAGCGAGCCGGCCCCTCGGAGGCGGTGACGCGGGCGTCCCGCTCGGCCAACTGACGTGGGGAAGCAGTGCTCGCCTTGGCGGCCCCATATGCCTCGGGTTCAGAGGGCGGCCCTGTACAGGCGCAGGAGTTACCTACGAGCTCGTTCCCGACGGCGGGCAGCCAAAGGTGGCGGGCGACTCGGTATAGCCGAACACCGCTCCCTGTTTGTGCTTGCCGTCGACCTGGCAGATAGTCGAGTCCACGTCGATCAACAGGCGGCCCGAACCCGGCCCGGCGCCAAACGCCCACGCTGACAGTAGGGGGCTCGGCGCAGCATCTCACCGACCACACCTCGACCTGACGGACATGACCGAAGCTGAACGAGCGGAGGAACGTGCCGATCGCGGACGGCGCCATCACCCGGAACGGCAGCACCCGCTGCGTGGCTCCGGAGCGGAGCATGTCGGCGTGGTCGATGTGGGAACCGCCAGCCACGATGGCGTGCACCACGGTCAGCACCTTCCGACCCGGTCCGGATCCCCCCACCCGGCCCGACAGGCGCACCGCGCTGTCCACCAGCCGTTCCAGATCGAGCCGCACGACCAACGTGCCGACCAGCAGCAGCCCTGCGTTCGCCACCAGGTTCGGTTCGTCGAACCTCACCCCGATCCGGTCCACAGCCGTGCGATACTCGACTCACTGAAAGTGCCTCCTGCGGTGGGCGACGACTGGCGACTTCGACACCGTCATCGTCCCTGCTCAGGAGGCATTTCACGCGGAGGTAGATGCCGGCGGTGAGGCTGAGTGCAGCCACCGGTAGCAGGCCGGCGGCGAGCACGGCGCCGGCGGCATAGGTGGCGTCGTGGTTCGCACGTGGATTGAGGCTCAGATCTCTCGGGACCGTCCGGCGCCGGCGGCCCGACGGGCTCGAAGACGACCGATGATCTCAAGCGCGGTGGTGACGAGCAGGGCGAGCAGCCCGACGGTGAGAAGAAGCTTGCTGGCGGTGTTGGCGGCGGAGGTGTCCTCGCTGCTTTTGCCGGCGCCGAGGACGAGGCCGGCGGCGAACAGGATTGCGGAGGTGATGATGAACGGGATGTATGAGCGTCGATGCATGGTGTGGCCTTTCGCTTGGGGGCTGGAGCCTCACCATCCGCCCGAACCCGCCTGCTGTCATCGGGGCCAGCCCGGTGCTTGCGGCTCGGGGCTAGCCCCGATCCCCGATCGCTCATGGCGTGCCACGATGAGCGCGATGGGAGCGGATCGACGGCGCCAGGCGGGGAATGTGCTCGCCGTCGCTGCCGTCCTCCTTGCCCTCGCCGGCCTCGCGTACACGATCCTGACTTATGGCCGGGTACAAGCGTACGGCCGCGCCGACTTGGCCACGGATCCGTCCGAGGGGGTTGTGTATGGCGCCGCCCTGGTCAGCGCCGCCATCGTCGGGCTCATCGTCGCCGTCCGCCAGCATCGGCACCCGGTCGGGTGGCTGTTCCTGGGGTTGGCCCTGTGGCTGTCGATCGGTGGCGCGGGTGGCGCCTACGCCTTGGACCACGCAGTGGCGCATGGCGAGCGAGGTGCCGGTGCGGTCCTCGCGCTCGTGGCCGGCCAGGCCAGCTTCATCGCCTGGTTCGGGCTACTGGCAGCCATCCTTCACCTCACGCCCACGGGTCGCCCGCTGAGCCCCCGCTGGGCGCGGGCCATGACGGTGACCGCCGTTGCGGCCGTCACCGGTCTCGTCGCCAAAGCCCTCCAGGACACGCCCTTCGATCGGCCCTACGAAGGGCTCCGCAACCCGTGGGCGGTGCCCTCGATTCAGTCGATCGTGGACCCTGTCGCCGCCTTAGCCATCATCGTGGCGATGCTCGGGCTGGTGATCAGCGGGGCGTCGCTCGTCGCCCGGTTTCGGCGGGCCGCCGGCGCCGAACGCCGGCAGCTGCGATGGCTGGCGATCCTCGTCGTCCCACTTCCCCCGCTGGTGGTCGTCTCGTTTGTCGCATCAGTTGCGAACCTCGAGGTGGTGCGCACGGTGACCACCGGGGGCTACGTCGCCCTCATCCCCATCACCGCCGGCCTCTCGGTGCAGCGGTACCGGCTCTACGACGTCGACCGCATCCTCAGTCGCGCCGCCGCCTACATGCTCTCAAGCGTCGGTCTCGCCGTCATCTTCGGTAGCGTCACCGCCGCGGTAGGTCGAACGCTGGGGCTGTTCGTCGACACCTCCGTCGTGCCTGCGGTCGCCGCCACGGTGGTGGTCCTGGGCGCCGCCGCACCGCTGCATCGTCGGCTGCAAGACCTGGTCGACCGCCGCTTCGATCGACGCCGGTACGATGCCCGTCGTTCGGTCAGGGAGCATTTGGGCGCGGCCAGCCCAGCGAGGAGTCTGGAAGCCACCATGGCGTCGGCCCTCCACGACCCGAGTCTGGCCATCGCGTACTGGTTGCCGGCCGTTCACCGATGGGTCACCGCGGAAGGCCGGCCCGCCACCGCCGAGCCCGGTGACATCGAGGTTTCCCGCAACGGCGCACCAGTGGCCCGCCTCCGGATCGACCGCAGCCGAGTCGACGCCAGACTGACGATCGAGCTCGCCTCCGAGGTCGTGGCCGAGTTCGACAACGTGCGCCTGCGGGCTGAGGTTGCGACGCAACTCGAGGAGGTGCGACTGTCCCGGGCCCGAATCGTCGCCGCCCAGGCTGAGGAGCGGCACCGCATCGAGCGGAACCTCCATGACGGCGCCCAGCAGCGCCTGCTTGGCTTGGCCATGCATCTGCGAGCCGCCCAGCTGAGCGTGCCTGAGAGCGGCCGTCCCGACCCTTGTGTGCTCGACCGGGCCGTCGAGGAGATCGGCGCGGCGGTCCGCGAGCTACGCGACCTCGCCAACGGACTGCACCCCGCAGTCCTCGCCGATGGCGGTCTTCCGGCAGCCCTCGACGACCTGGCCGGACGAGCACCGCTTCCCGTCGACCTCGACGTGCCCTCGGTCCGGCTCCCGCCGGCCGTCGAGGAGACGATGTGGTACGTGGCCTGCGAGGCACTGGCGAACACGATCAAGCATGCCAACGCCGGTGGCATCCGCATCGTGCTGGTTGCAGGCGACGGCGTTGCCCGGCTCCTCTGCACCGACGACGGGATCGGAGGAGCCGATCGCCTGGGACACGGGCTGCGCGGGATCGCCGACCGCATCGAGGCGGTCGGCGGAACCCTGCGGCTGGATAGCCCTCTGGGAACGGGCACCACGATCGAAGCGGTGATCCCATGCGAATCGTGATCGCCGACGACTCGGTGCTGCTGCGGGAGGGGCTCGGCCGCCTCCTCGTCGAAGCCGGGCATGAGCCGGTCGCTGCCGTCGGCGACGGCAACGAGCTCATCCACGCCGTCAAGACCCACGCTCCCGACCTTGCCCTGGTCGACATCCGCATGCCGCCGACGTTCACCCACGAGGGGGCGGTCGCCGCCACCGAGGTAAGACGACGGTGGCCGTCGATCGGCATCCTCCTGCTGTCTCAGGTCATCGAGGGTCGGTACGCCCTCGAGCTCGCCCGCTCGCATCCGCAGGGTTTCGGCTACCTCCTCAAGGACCACATCCTCGACGTCTCGGTGCTTGCCGACGCCATAGCGACGGTCGCCGCCGGTGGCACCGTGCTCGACCCCGACGTCGTCGCCCAGTTCCTCGGCCGGCGAACGACCCGCGACCGGGTCGAAGCCCTCACCGCCCGGGAGCACGACATCCTGGCCGCCATGGCCGAGGGCCGCTCGAACCGGGCCATCGCCAACCGCTTCTCGCTCACCGAGAAGACCGTCGAAACCCACATCGGCAGCATCCTCACCAAGCTCAACCTCGTTCCCGAGCCGGACGACCACCGTCGAGTCCTGGCGGTCAGGGCCTGGCTCGACCAATCGGCGAACCGGCCATGATCCAGCGAGAGGGCTGGGTAGTTCTCGTTCTCAGGCAGAAGCGATGGTTCGGACAGCATCGGCGTTGACGAAGCGCCCGCGCAACACGGGATCGAGAGGGTTACCAGGACGCGGTCGACGGCGCCTCGACACCAGCGACGATGACGTCGTCGGGCTCGACCGGCGTGGCGCCGGCCCTGCTGCCCTTTGTGCGCGCCGCCCTCGACAAGGACCCCGCCAACCGACCCACCGCAGCCGAGCTGGTGGCCGGCCTCACCGAGGTCCTGGGCGGGGCCCCGGCGGCCAGCCTGGTGGCCCCTCCGCCCGAGGGAGGCGCTCCCCGGGTGCTGGTACCGCTCGGGGTGGCCGACGCCGGCCGGGTGCTGGCGGCCAGCTGGCCTCGCGACCAGGGCGCCATCGATGAGGCCGAGCGCACCCTGGCCGAGGCCCACCAGCTGCGAAACGCCCTGCCGCCCCGGGCCGAGGAGCGGCGGCGCCGCGAGCGGACCCGGGCCAACCGGGCGGTGTTCGCCGCTCTGCTCAGCGCCTTTGTCGCCCTGCTGGTGGTGGCAGCTGTGGTCATCCGCGCTGGGCAGGACGAGGTGGCCGAGCCCATCGACAACGGGCTCGGGCCCGATGCGCCGACCTCGGCGGTCACCTACCCGACGGCAGGCGAGCCGGTGCCCGACCCCCCGCCCGGGCCGGCGGACGACCCGGTGCCTGCGGCCGGCGACCCGGCCGAGGTCGGTGCCGCGCTCGCCGAGGGGCCGGTCGCGGGACCGACCGGCACCCAGCCTCCGGGCGCAGCGCCGAGCACCACGGCGGCGAGCGCAACGCCTCCCACCGCCGGCACCACCCCGTCGAGCCCGGTGGCCACCGGTGCCCCGGTCACCTGCACCGCCGAGGTCTTGGCCCCCGCCCCCGGCGGCCCGAGCAACCGGCTTCCCACCGCCAACGCCGGCAACAGCCCCACCTATGAGCTGCGGGTGCGCCTGCCGACCAACGCGTTCCCCGCATCGGCGCTCAGCCTCGTCCGCACGGCACCGGCGTCCGGCCAGCCGCCCGAGGCGTGGAGGCGGGACATCGCCCCCGCGTCGGGCAGCTCGGTGACGGTCGGTCCCTACGCCATGCGCGCCGGGACCGGGGCCACCACTGGGGCGAACCCGGTCGTCCACCACGAGGCCGCTGGCACCACCTTCGAGCTGCAACTGCGCATCGGCGGCCGCACCCTCGCCTGTGGTCGCCTGCTCGGGCCCGCCTGAAGCCGGCCTATCAGTGGGCTTGCAGGCCGCCAATGGTGGTGACCGACAGGCTGCGGGTGGCCAGGCCCTCCAGCAGGTCGGGCAAGGCGCGCAGGGTGGCGCTGCGGTCGTCGCCCCCATCGTGGGCCAGGAGGACGTCGCCGGGCCGGACGGCGGCGGCCATGCGGGAGCCGGCCGTGCCCGACGGATCGTGGTGCAGGTGGCGCTCGAGGCACCCGCGCCAGCGGGCCACCTCCCATCCCCCCGTCGCCAGCTCAGCTCGCGAGGCCTCGCCCTCGAAGCCGAACGGCGCCCGGACCAGCCGGGGTCGGGCCGACGGGCCCAGGCCCAGCGCGGTGATGGCCGCAGCCCCCTCCTCCAGCTGCAACCGCACCCCGGGCCGGTCGAGGTGATCGAGCCGCTCGTGGCTGAGGGTGTGGTTGGCCACCTCATGGCCTTCGGCCACCGCCCGCCGCACCAGTCTCGGGTGCTCCTGCAGGCGGCGGCCGACGACGAAGAACGTGGCCCGCGCGCCGTGGGCGGCCAGAAGGTCGAGCACCGCCGGGGTGAACCGGGGATCGGGTCCGTCGTCGAAGGTGAGGGCGACCGCCCACTGCCCGGTCGCTACTCGGCGGTAGCCCAGGCGCCTCCCGGGGCCAGCCCACGCCGAGGAGCCGCCGGGGAGCACGCCCGCCAGCCCGAGCACCCCGCCGAGGGCGGCGCCGAGGACCATTCTCCGGGACTGCACCGTGCGGCAGTGTGGCAGGTCTGCCGCAGCCACCGCCAGGGCGACGGGCTCGCCCTCAGGCCGGGGCGGGAACGCGCAGTCGCAGGGCCACCTCGTTCGCCAGCAGGCGGCCCCGGGGGGTGAGCACCAGCTGTTCGCCGACCCGCTCGACCAGGCCCGCCAGGGCGTCGTCGGTCGTGTCGAGGGCGACGGCCGGCACGCCGGCGCGGGTGCGCAGCGCCAGCTCCAAGGCCTCAAGCCCGCGGGCCGCCCGGTCGAGCACCTCCTCCCCCGCCGTCGGGTCGGCGCCCGCCTCGACCAGGGCGCAGTAGCGCTCGGGGGTGCGGGCGTTCCACCAGCGACGGCCTGCTTGGTGGCTGTGGGCGGCACAGCCGAGGCCGCGGTAGTCGCCCTGCACCCAGGTCAGCTCGTTGTGCCGGCACCGGTGGCCCGGCCGGGCCCAGCTCGACACCTCGTACCACTCGAGTCCGGCCTGGCCGAGCACGGCGTCGGCCACCAGGTAGCGGTCGGCCTGGGCGTCCTCATCGGGATGGCGGGCCGGCTCGGCGGCGAGCGGCGTGCCGGGCTCGACGGTGAGGCAGTAGGCCGAGACGTGCGGCGGGACGAGGGCCAGGGCGCCATCGAGGGTGCGCCTCCACGAGGCGTCGTCCTCGCCCGCGCCGCCGGTGATCAGGTCGAGGTTCCAGGTGCCGAAGCCGCCCTCGTCCACCAGGGAGACGGCCCGCACCACGGCTTCGGGGTCGTGGCGGCGGCCGAGGCCGGTCAGGACCATGGGGTCGAGTGACTGCACCCCCAGGCTGACCCGGGTGACGCCAGCGCTGCGCCACGTCGCCAGGAGCGGCCCGGTGGCGTCGTCGGGGTTGCACTCCACCGTCACCTCGGCGCCTGGCGCCAGGGACACGGCTTCCACCAACTCGGCCAGCAGGTCGGCCGGCAGCTGCGAGGGGGTGCCTCCGCCCACGAACAGGCTGGTGGCCGGGGCCAGGCGGGCCCGGGACGCCTCGGCCACCACGGCCCGGACGTATCGCTCGGCCAGGTGGTGCCGGTCGGTCCAGGTGGCAAAGGCGCAGTAGTCGCAGCGCGAGGCGCAGAACGGGACGTGCACGTACACCCCGAAGGGGGCGGGAGCCGGGCCGGCCCCGGTCACCCGCGCTCGACGATCCTGGTGGTGAGCAGGTGACCGCACCAGCTGCAGTACACCAGGTCGACCGTGACCTCGATGTCGACCGGCACGCGCAGGTGGCGGACTGCGTTGGTGATCGCCTTGTGGCAGGCCGGGCAGCGGGGCTCGGCCGACTCCCGGCCCAGGACGTCGCCCTCGAGCTGGGCCAGGGGCGGGGCGACTCCCACCAGCGGCGGGGCGGCGTCCTCGAGCGAAGGGTCGGCCATCGCCATGACCAGGAGGCGTTCGCTCACCTCGTCGGCGGAGATGCCCAGCTCGTGCAGGCAGGCAGCCGCCACCCCGCCAGCCGCCAGCGCACCGAGCAGGAGGTGCTCTGGGCCCACACCGCTGCGCCCCATCCGGTCGGCGTGCTCCACGGCCGCCTCGAGCGCCGCCTTGAACTCGGGCGCGAGCGGCACCACCTCACCGGCACCCGGCCCTGGGAGCACCTCGCGCCGGAGACGCTCGTGGGTGACCCCGAGGCCGTGCAGGAAGTCGCCGACCAGGGCGTCGACCCGGCACAGGGCAAGCAGCAGGTGCTCGGTCCCGGCCACGGCGCTGCCAAGCTCGCGCACCTCCTCCTGGGCGGTGACGATCACCCGGCGGGCGTCTCTGGTGAAGCGCTCGTACACGAGCCTGCGAGGCTACCGGTGCGCCGGCTACAGCTTGAGGCCGAGGTCTTCCAGGCGGCGCTGGAGGGACGCCGGGGTGGCCTCGAGCATCAGAGCCAGCACCTTGACGTCCTCGGCCCGGATGGTGAGCACCCGACCGTTGAAGTCCTGGCGCTGCACCTGGATCATGCCGAGGTAGCGGCGCAGCAGGTCCTTCTCCGGAGCGTCGATGCGCTCCAGCGCCACGAGGTCGATCATCATCTTGGCCGGCAACCGGCCGGCGGACGCCTCCTCGGCCCGGAGGTCGATGTCGATGTCGATGTCGTTCTCGCCGGTGTAGAGCCCGAGGTCGCTGCCGAGGTCTCGGGGCAGGAGCTGGTCGACGGGAACGTTGTAGTACCGGGCCAGCCGTTGCAGGCGGGGCACCGAGATGGCCCGCTCACCCCGCTCGTAGGCGCCGAGGACCGAGGCCTTGAACTCCAACTCGGAACCGGCCTCGACGGCCTGCAGCGACAGGCGCTTCTGCTTGCGCAGGCTGCGCAGGCGCTCACCCACCCGCACGGCGTAGGCGGCCGCCAGCTGCTCCTCGGCTTCGATGGCCATGCGTCCCCCGGATCGCTCGATCGCAGGCGGATCCCGTTCTCGGCCCGCCTGAGCCTAGGTGGTGGGACCTGGGCCAGGGCGGTGATGCAGGCCGTGGCGCTCACCGACTGTCGTGGCCCGCAGCCCGCACAGCAGCACGGCGGCGGCGATGGCTGCGGTCTCGGCACGCAGAGTGGTGGGCCCGAGATCAACCGTCGGCAGGCCGCACCCCAGCTCGGCTGGGTCGAAGCCCCCCTCTGGCCCGACGAGCAGGGTGGGTCGGGCCAGGGCCAGCGGTGCGGTGCCACCCTGGTCGCACAGCGCGCCCGAGGCTCCGGCGGCGTGGGCGGCGGCGGACACGGTGGTGAGCATCGCCACCTCGGGCAGCCGGGGCCGGCGAGCCTGCATCGCCGCCTCACGCGCCACCTGGCGCAGCCGGCCCACCCCCCGCCGCGCCCGGGCCTCATCCCAGCGCACCACCGACCGGGCGGCGGCCAGCGGCACGATCCGGTCGACCCCGAGCTCGGTCAGCTTCTGCACGACCAGCTCGGGGCGGTCGCCCTTGACCAGCGAGAACCCGATGGTGACGGGAGGGTGCGGGAAGGGCTCGGTGACCACCGGCCCGGTGGCTTCGAGGCGCACCTCGCCCGATGCGACCACCACGCACGGGCGCCACCGGCCGTCGCCATCGCTGACGCCGACGGTCTCGCCCTGGCGAAGACGCAGCACCCGCCCCAGGTGGTGGGCGTCTGCGGGGCTGAGCCCGAGCCCGTCGAGGTCGTCAACGAAGACCCAGGCCGCAGGCCTCACGTGCTCACTTGAAGGCGGACCGTATCCGGCCGAGGAGCCCCGGGTCGGGCGCCGCCACCGTCTCGCCCCGCTCCGCAGCCAGCTGGCGCATGAGGTCCTCCTGGCGGGCGGTGAGCCCGGTGGGGGTGTCGACGACGACCCGCACGATCAGGTCGCCCCGCAGCGCCTCGCCCCGCCGGTCGATCCGGCGCAGCTCGGGCACCCCCCGACCTCGCAGGCGCATCTCCCGACCCGTCTGGGAACCGGCGGGGACGTGCAGGTCCTCGGTGCCGTCGAGGGTCTCGAAGGAAAGGTCGACGCCCAGGGCGGCGGCGGTGAACGGCACATGAAGGGTGCTGACCAGGTCTGCGTCCTCACGGGTGAAGCGGGGGTGCTTGCCGACCCGCAGGTGCACATACAGGTCGCCCGGTGGTCCGCCCCGCGGGCCCGCGGCCCCCCGCTGGTCGAGGCGCAGCGTGGCCCCGTGGTCGACGCCGGCGGGCACGTCGACAGAGAAGGTGCGGGGCCGGGTGACCCGGCCCTCGCCCCGGCAGGTCGCGCACGGCGACACGATCTCCTGGCCCAGGCCGCCGCAGCGGGGGCAGGGCGACGCCGTGACCATCTGGCCGAGGATCGACTGGCGCACCCGCCGCAGCTCGCCGGCGCCGCCACACATCGAGCACGTCGAGGCTTTGGTGCCGGCGGCCGCGCCCGACCCGGTGCAGGTCTCACAGCTCACCGCCGTGCGCAGCGACACGTCGCGGTTGGCGCCGAACACCGCCTCGGCGAACTCGAGGTCGAGGACCGCCTCGATGTCTGGCCCACGGGGCGGGCCGCTCGCCTGCCGGCCGCCCCCGTTGGCCGCGCCGCCCCCGAAGAAGGCACCGAGGAGATCGCCCAGGCCGCCGCCGGCCCCGAAGCCGGAGAAGGGGTCCTGGCCGCCGCCCCCACCCATGCCCGCGTCGCCGTAGGTGTCGTAGCGCCGGCGCTTGTCCGGGTCGGACAGCGTCTCGTAGGCCAGCGTGAGCTGCTTGAACTGCTCTTCAGCCTGGGCGTCGCCCGGGTTCAGATCGGGGTGGTGCTCGCGGGCCAACTTGCGGTACGCCTTCTTTATCTCGTCGTCACCGGCACCGCGGGACACGCCCAGCACCTCGTAGAGGTCGGCCATCAGCCCTCCTCGATGCGCCGGCCGAGCCGCTGGCCGACCACGGCCACCGCAGCCAGGGCCTGCGGGTAGTTCATGCGGGTGGGGCCGAGGATGCCGATGGTGCCGGTCTGGCCGTCGGGGCCCGGCACCGGAGCAACCACCACCGAGCACTCGGCCAGCGGGGTGAGGCCGTGCTCGTCGGCGCCGATGGCCACGGTGAGGCCCCGGTCGAGCAGGTCGCGCAGGAGCGTGACGACCACGAACTGCTCCTCGAGGATC
>Ga0136611_10003001_pt1 | contig 11792 bp, 11 predicted proteins | sample AntDrymUQ2232306_2_FD_106645 | JGI IMG/M metagenome (GOLD analysis project Ga0136611, IMG submission 106645) | Polar desert sand microbial communities from Dry Valleys, Antarctica - metaG UQ223 (23.06) | ecosystem: Environmental > Terrestrial > Soil > Desert | place: Antarctica: Dry Valley... | reverse complement strand
GCCCAGGATCATCTTCTCCTGCTGGATGAGATCGCGGCTCGTCCACAGCTCCAGCGGCGCGCGGCTGTGACCAACGACGACGAGCCTGCCCCCCGCCGCGAGCACATCAAGCGCCTGGCGCTGTGCCGCCGGGTTGCCGGACGCCTCAATGATGAGCGGCGGTCCGTCGGGCAGCGCGGCGCGGATGGCGTCCACGGCATCGTCGCCACCGGGAATGGGGACCGCGCCGAGCCGGTGGGCGAACTCCAGGCGGTAGGGCGCGATGTCCACGGCGAGGACGTGTGGCACGCCCACCGCCCGCAGGGCGAGCACGCAGCCGAGCCCGACCGGTCCCGCGCCCATCACGAGCGCCGACTGGGGCGGCACAGCCAGGGCGCCCGCGCGCCGTAACGCGTGCATCGCGGTGCCGGTCGCGTCGAGCAGCAGCGCGGCGGCATCGAGGGGGAGGTCGGGATGAACGGGGAGGAAGCAGCGCTCGGGGACGGTGACGTACTCCGCGAAGCCACCGGCGCGGTCGAAGCCGATCATCCCCTGCTTGTTCAGGCACGCGCCCCGGCTCTGCGCGTGGCACATCGCGCACTGCCTGCAGTATGCCACGAGAAAGACCGCGCCACGACTGCCCGCGGCTACGCTGGTGTCCGACCCCGCAGCGACGACCGTGCCCGCTGTCTCATGTCCGGGGGTGACGCTGTTGCCGCGCTCCCAGGGGCCACGGTCGGAGCCGCAGATCGCGCACGCGTGGACCTGGACCAGCAGCTCACCCGGCCTCGGCTGCGGAATCGGAGCATCCTCGACCGTGATACGTCCCTCGCCGTGAAACACCGCTCGCTGCATCTGTTCCCTCCCTGCGCGCCACTATACTACACGGCGGGTGGGGCGGCGATGATAACCACAGCAGGGGGTTCACACGGACGTTCAATTGAACGTCCCTACAATCGACGCTGCACTACGTCCTGCGCGGAGCATTGATCACTTTGCCGCTCGACCTACACGGCGCGTGACTTGACGTCCGGCGGCATCCCTCATACAATCAGCGCGGTTTGGTGGTGGGATGTAGTGAGGGGGGAAGAGCGTGAAGATAGCGATTCGCGAGGGCATGACGCCGGGCGATACCCTGCCCGAGAAGCTCGCGTTCCTGGGGCGCATGGGCGTAGATGGCATTGAGATCGAGCGGTCGGCGGAGCTGCCCGCAGAGGAGTTGCACGCGATCGTCGCGGCCTCGGGGGTTGCGGTGGCGAACGTGCCCGGCGCCACGGACCTGCTTGACCCGGACCCCGCAGTGCGCGGCGCGGCGCTGGAGCGCACGAAGCAGCGGCTGCACCTGGCGGCGCTGCTCGGTGCTGTTGGCGCGCTCGTCGTGCCGCAGTTCGGTGGTGGATCGAAGCTGCCGGACCTCTCGCCGTTGCAGACCGCAGTGGAGCTGGAGTCGGCGTTGTTCGTCTTGCAACTGCGGGAGCTTCAGGCGACGGCGGCGGACGCGGGCGTGCCGGTCTTTCTGGAGCCGTTGAACCGGTACGAGCAGCACCTGGTAAATCGGCTGGAGCAGGGCACTGCGTTCTCGCGGCAGGTGGGGCCGGAGATCCGGATCATGGCGGACTTCTTCCACATGAACATCGAGGAGGCGGACATCGCGGCAAGCATCCGCGCGGCGGGCGAGGACATCGTGTACGTCCATGTCGCGGACAGCAACCGGCTGCAGCCGGGGCGGGGTCACCTGGACTTCCGACCGGGGTTCGCCGCGCTCAAGGAGATCGGGTACGACGGCTACCTGGGGATCGAGTGCCGGATAGACGGCCCGCTAGAGCAGGCGCTGCCGGAGACTATGACGTACCTGCGTCGAGAGTGGGACGCGGCGTAGAATCGGCGGTGGCGCAGGGGTAGCTGGTCAGGGATGCGATGTTGGACCAGTTCCCCACGTGGATTGACGAAACGTGTACAATGCGAGTCACAAGCGAGAGGAGGGCCGGGGAGAGGAGGCGGCGAATGGCGACGACCAGTGTTGTGGGGCAGGTGCGGAACGGCATGGAGGTTGTGACCTCCGACGGCGAGAGCCTCGGCAAGGTCAAGGAGACCTACATTGGGACCGAGCCGACCAGCCCGCTCCAGCAGTGCGACGACGAGACGACCGTCGAGGTACACCGCGGCGGTCTGTTCAGCAAGAGCACGACGATGTATGTTCCCTGCCGCGCGTTAGCGCGTGTTGACGGGAACACCGTCACGCTCAACGTAGACCAGGAGACGGCCAACGCGAAGGGATGGCAGCACAAGCCGTCCTGGATCGGCACGTAGGCATCAAAGCGCTCAGCGATTCTTAGCAGAGTATTCCTGCCCTCCTCAGCTTGTATATCCGATTGATTACGTGGTCCCGACGTCCCCGTCCCGCCGAACAGCGCTCGCTACTTTCCCCTTATCCTCTAGATTCCCATAATTGACGCACACACGAGCAGCGGGCCGGTACCAGTACTTTGCTGGTTCGGGTTTGGCGGCGTGTTGGGGAGTAGATCGTGCCGAAGTTTCCGCCGTACTTGCTGGGATCCCATTCGTCCATAGCGCCTGCCAGGAGTCGTTCTCCCTGAGGCAACAAACTACCGGGTAGGCCCATCAATCGAAACGCACGATAGATCGTCGCGCGGTATTCTACAGGGGACGCGCGTGGGAGGCACCGAGCATGGCGGAGCGACGGATACGCGAGATATATGACAAACAGGCGCGCACCTGCGGTGGCGGCGCATGTCGCGCGCTCGATGGCTTCCTGATGGGCCGGCTGCGCAAGCGGGCGCTCCGGGCCGCGCGGGGTGAGGTGCTGGAAATCGGCATCGGCCTTGGGGCGAGCCTGCCGCACTACCCGCCCGACTGCCGCATCACCGGCCTGGACCTCAGCCCCGGCTCAATCGAGCGCGCCCGTGCGCGGGCACGGAACCTCGGCCTCGAGGCAGAACTGCACGTCGGCGATGCGCAGGCGCTGCCGTTCGCGGACGCCCGCTTCGACACGTGCGTCTCGCAGCTTTGCCTCTGCACCGTGCCCGATCCGCTTGCGGCGCTGCGGGAACTGCGGCGTGTCTGCCGGCCAGACGGATTGGTCCTCCTCCTGGAGCACACCACGAGCACGAATGCGCTGCTTTCCCCCTTGTGTCGCCTCTGCGGGCCGCTGCTGACCGCGACGGTCGCTTGCCACCCGAACCGGCCCGTGGAATGCCTCGTCGCTGCCTCGGGCTTAACCGTGCAAGGAGTGGACCGGCGTTTCGCGGGCGTATTCCGCCTCATCCGGGCGACGCCGTACGCCGGTGAGCAGGCGGATTGATCCTCCGCGCATGGGATTCCGCGCCGCTGCCCCGTACGGGCGTTCAACTGAACGCCCATGCAACCCCACTCCCATACCTTCGGGGTCAATGCTTCCGACCACTGCGGCAGGGCGTATCCATGACCGCGTGTATAGCAGGTTTGATGCGCGCCGGAGAGACAACGAGGGGAGGAACCCACCGTGGTCTCCTCCCCCCAAGCGTTGTTGAATTGTACCGGAACCTTACGTGATGGGATCCTCGGGCTTGCGCTTCTGCTCGTACTGCGACTCCAGGCTTGCCTGGCCGGACACGCCGCTGTGCAACGCGTCCGAACTGAGCTCCGGCTCGATCATCGACACGCTACTGAGGAGCACGTCGAGCACACCCGCCGCACGCGCACGCTCGACTGCCTGGTTCGTGACGATCTGCGCCGTCTCCAGGATCACGTTGTCCTGCCGATCCAGGATCACCCGTGTAACCGGGCGGCCAACCGCGTCGTTGATCCTCCGCTGCTCGTTCTTCTCACGCTGATCTGCGGAAACCTCATCGATCTTCGCCTTGATGGAGTTGAACGTGCCGGAGATGCCCTCCTTCGCCGAGGCGAACGACTCCTGGGTGGAGGCCGCGCCCACCGCCGTGAGCAACTGATTCTCCTTGCCATACGCTCGTGCGCGCTCCACCGTGCCGTAGTCCACGACCGTGCCTTGCAGCGCTACGGCCGTGCCGTCGTCCGCGTACACATCGCGCCCAACCGTCTTGCCGATGGAGTTGTCGAGCTGCGCTTCCCGCTGGCCCGTCATAGAAGAAGAGGCTTTATCCGAGAGCTCGCCCGCCTTTGCCTTGACCGAATCGAGCAGGCCGCTGGCCGCACCACCACCGGCGGCGAGGAACAGAGCGTTAAGCTTGCCCGCCGAGTCCGCACGGGCGACATCGCCCTCGTCCACCACCTTGCCCGTCGGCACCAGCACCTCGCCCGTATCGCCCGTGACGTCCGAGCGCGCCGACTTGCCGATCACAAAGGAGCGCTGCTGATCGGCTGTGGTTGTCGCGACCTTGTCCCTGGCGGTCGAGCCGAGGTCTTGGGCGGCGTCCTTGGCAGTTGAGAGCTTATCCGAGGCGGTCGCACCAAGGTCTTGTGCGGTGCCCTGAAGACCGCCAACCTGAGCCTGCATCGCGTCGCCAACTTCATTGGGCACGAACGCGGCATGCTGTCCGACCGTCAATGTGTCCGGCGCGGGCATAAACCTCTTACCCTTGAGCGAAGAGGCCAGTAGCCCACCGGAGACCTCATAGCCAATGACCTCGCCGGTCGAATCATTGATGAACATGTCACCGATCTCGCCAAGGTCGCGCCCGTCCTCGGTATACACCTGGGTCTTCTTGAGAACGTTTTCCTCCTCCATGATCCGCTTCAGATAGCGGTCGGAGTCGGCCTTGATCTCCACGGACCGGTCTGGAGCGATGATCGCGTCCTTGCCAACCGACTTCAAGTTCTGCCACATAATTGCGCGAGCGCTGGACAAAAAGCCGCCCTCGCTTGTGAGCAGCGCCACCACGCGGTTCTGCTCCGGATCAAACAGGATGTCCTTCACGTCGCCGATCTTCTCACCGTCGGCGAAACTGACTATGGGCATGCCCACCAGGTCCTTGCCCTTGCGCTGCTGGCCCGTGCCCGTAGGACCGGATGGCGTCCCGCCCGTGATATCAGTTCCCTCAGCGCTCGCCATGTTCGCGGTCGACACCGCTCCCGTATCGTCACCGTACACCGGGGAACCGGTATCCGCCGTGGCAATCGAGCCCGTGTCACCCATCTCCAGGGAGTCCCGGCTGGCCTGAGTGATGACCTGCCCCCCGCCCTGGGCCATCGACGCGTGCGCCCCCTCGACCTCCTCGGGATTGACGGGCTGGAAGTCGGCTTCGTTGTACCGCAAATCGTCACGCATGCCGTCGAGGGCGGAGGTCGTCGTGCTGAGCGTCACGGATGTGCTATCGGTGCTCTGCACCATGTCCGCCGGGATCATCAGATAATCCCCGCCACCAGAGGGCGTAACCACAACGTGCGTCAGGTCTTTCGTGTCCGGGTCCACGATGACCTGGTATACCTGGCCGAAGTCACCGTCCTGGGTGTTGACGGTTGCCCCCCGCTCTATGCGGCTAATGTTTGTCATTGTGCCCGTACCTCCAAATGCCTTGCTCAAACAGAATGTACTTATTATGGGAAATAGCCGATTCCAACGAACGAATCGGACAGCAATTTGGATAACGACCGCCTCAGCGAGCGGTGCATCCGTGTTTTACCTACGACGACGCGCCATTAAGAACCTGCCTGGACCTTCTCCTGCCGAAGTGAGAATGAGCAATAGTGGTGCCAGCAAGACGGCGAGCATGCCGAGCGTGTACCAGACCCAGGAGTAATCCGGACCGAGCGTCGGCTCTGTGCCAGGGCCGGGGCTCGCCGCGATGCGCGATGGCACGTTGTTTGGCCCATATGCGATCTCCACCGTGTCTCCCACCTGGATCTCGGATAGCCCCGTGGAGATGCCGCTGCGGCTGATTTCGAGGTTTGGGACGTTCGCGCCGTTGACCGGGCGGGTCTCGCCGTTGAAGCCCTGCACGGTGAGCACTCCATCGGCAGTCTCCGTAACGGTGCCAGAGAAGGCGCCTGGTGTCACCGTGCGAACGGGGACGACGGTGCCCGTGGACGCGGGTTCGGGGGCGGGTACGGCCTGGGTCGGCGTGACCGCCGCAGGGGCCGTCTGCGTCACGACCGGCGTCGCCGGAGCGGCGAACGTCAACACGCTGAGAATCTTATTCTGCTCGTCACGCTGGACGATCACCCGGTCCGTCGCCTCCACCTGGTCGAGGGAAGAGGGAAGCCCGTTGCGAACGATCGGCAGAGTCGGCGGCAGCACGATCGGCTGCAGCCCCGACGGGCCGTTGATCGTCAGTGTGTTATCCGCGACCGCCACGCCCGCGACCGTGCCCTCAAGCGCGTTCGCGGTCTTCGTCGCCGCTGGCGGCGGGGTGGGGCTCACGGCGGCGCTTGGCTGCGCGTTCGGCGTTCCCTGCGCATCCTGCCCTTGCGTTCGCGCCAGCCCCGGCGCGGCGGTAAGGACAGACCACCCCACTATGCCCAGCATCAGGGCGGCAAAAACGCCGACGATCACGACTCCCGGACTCACCTTATTTCTACGCACAGCCTCGTTATGCCTCCCACACAAACGAGCCGGTACACCGCCCGCAGTGGGCCGACTCGAGAAATATCGGCTGCTCCGAATCGCAAACCATGCGCTATTCTACCGGCTCCAGCTCGGAGACGATACAGGGCCTCGCACCAGAGCACGAACCCGCCCCCCAGCGCCGCGAGAAACCACCAGTGCGCGGGGTCCGTCGCGCCCCATTTCCACGAGCGCGAGGGCCCGGCCATTCGCTGACCAAGCGGGCTCGCGATAGCCCGGCTCGCCCTGCCGCCCGAACACCGTCCGGTTGCCCGAGTTGATGTCGAGGACGGTCACCTCGTCGGCGCCCTGTGGTGTAGGCGCGTGATACGCGATACGCGAGCCCACTGGCGCCCACACGACCGGGCCAAAGCCGCTCTCCGCGAGCAGGTCCTGCACCTGCACCTGCCCACCGCGCACCTCCCGCGTGCCGAGGATTCCCACGCCGCCGAGCGCGCTGAACGCGACCGTCTTCCCGTCCGGGCTGAGCGCACCGTGGCGCAGGCGCCGGGTCGTCGACAGAAACGGCGTGCCATACTGCCGAAGGTCGCTCGGCACATCACTGGTGGCAACGAGCACTCGACCCGGGCCTCCCGGTGGGTAGAACCGCAGCGCGTTGCCCTGCGTCACGCCTCCCCGGACCCTGCCAGGGGTCGAGAGCAGGACGCCGCCATTGGGCGACCACGCCGGATCGAAGCCAGGACCGATCTGGTTCCTTCGGCCGCTCGCGACTTCGACCGTGGACACCGTGCTCCGGTCCGCGTCTGGCTCCAGCCGCCTGTCGGCGTCGCGGTCCACGGTGCGTGTGTAGGCGAGGCGCTTCGCGTCCGGGCTCCACGCGAGCTGCGTGACCCCGGCGCCGACGAGCACCCTCGGCCGGCCGTCGATAGGATGAAGGATGAGCGCGCCCCCGCCGCTTCCGGCGCGTAGCCGCACGTAAGCGACCGCACGCCCGGCCGGGGACCACGCGGGGGAGGCGTTGTGGCCGCTGGCGATCCGCCGGGGCTTTTCGCCCGAAGCCGCAACGAGCCAGACCTCGCCGCCGCGCAGATACGCGATCTCCGTCGGCGCCGTCGCGGTTGGAACCGAAGTGGCCGCCGTTGTCAGGCGGGCGCGAGGCGTCGCTGTTTGCCGCACGGTGGACGTAGGTGGCCGCGAGTTGATGGTGGGCGTGTCCTCACGGGTGCTCGCGGTCGGTGTCGGTGGCTGGGCGGTCGGCGCGGAACCGCCGCCCAGCGCGCACGCGCTCGCCAGTAGCAGGGGCAGGAGTAGCAGCCACACACGCGCCTGGTGCATCTCGGCCTCCTAACAGGTCGGAGCGTTTGGGCCACACGACGATGCCCCGACTATACGGTTACCCGGCGTGGGCACGCAATCAGGACGTTGGACGTGTTTATGATTTGTTCATGCGAAAGGGGTTGTGGTAATAGAACATTTGTGCTAATATCAGCACATTGGAACCCGAGAGGAGACAACCCATCATGCACCTCGAAGATGCCATTGACGATCAGCCCGAGCACTCCGCCGTGCTGTATGAGCCGGGCGCAATCACGCTCCAGCGCAGTGTACTTGTAGAGGAGCACGACCTCCAGCAGGCCTTCGAGCGGGTACCGTGGGAGCGACTCGTCTTTCTGCGTTGCGACCGCCACAAGGGTGGGAAGCGCAATCTGTCGTACCGCTGGCGCGCGCATCCGGAGGGGTGGCGTGGGGAGAGAACCGCATCGGCGGGGGTAGCACCGGACGAGCGACCGTAGCGCTTCCCCATTCATTCCCCCAGTTGCGGAGGGAGTGAGGGGCTGATCCCTGGTTCTAACGCAACAAGTCCCGTGGCGGCACAAAGCGCGGGCGGCTTTCACGAGCCGCCCGCGCTGCATTTAAGCTCTGAGCGGTATCCGACGTTTCGGTATCGAAGGCTGGAGAATCCCAGCGAACATGAAAGGCGGCGCGCTTGTCGGCACTATCCACGACCCTCGACGAACTGGCGCTGCGCGCGCGGTCGGGCGACTCTGCCGCGCGCAACCTGCTGTGGGAGCACTGCGGCGACGTGGTGCGCGAGGCGGTTGCCTGGCAGCGCGGCCTCCCACGGCTCTGGGAGCGCGCCGACCTGGAGCAGGAGGTGTTCATCGTGTTCGCGGAGTTTCTGGACGCCTGGCCGGGTTCCGAGTTCCGCGAGGCGATGGAGCGCGAGTTCGCGGGCGCCCTGTTGCGACATGTGCGTCGCGCGCGCCGCAAGCAGTATCGCGAGGTCAGCATCCCCAGTGCGGTCCATCTCGGCGGCGATCCATATCCGGCCCGGCTCTACGCGCTCACCGAGCTGCTGGAAGGGCTGTCGCAGCTCCCCGAACCGGCGCGGTTCGCGCTCCAGTTACACCTGTTCCTTGGGCTCTCCTTCGCGGAAGTGGGGCGTCGCATGGGCATGAGTCGGCGCGCGGTCGCCCGGCTCGTGCCGCTCGCCCAGAGCGCGGTTGCGGTTTTGGAGACGCGGGAGGAGCGGCTTGGGCGGTTGCTGGAGGCGCTGTACACTCTGACGGACGCGACGGGCCGGATCTGCGCGAACAAGGATGAGGTCCGCGCGCACCTGAACCTGAGCGTGCGTGAGTACACGGCGTTCGTCGCGGAACTGGAGGGGTGCGGCGTGCTCACCGGCCGGAGCCGAGGGCACGCCGGGCGGCTCCCCTTTGCCGGCCCGAGGCACGCGCTTCTTCTGTTGCGAGCCGCCCGCCGAACCGGCGCAGCGTAGCACGATCTTCTCCCCGTGTCTGTCGGGGCCACTGCCAACGGGGAGGCAGGCAATCGCGCCTGACCCGGACACGGAGGGCGCGACCAACTTCACGTTCACCGCGTACGGCTACGACCGCAACTTCAACGTCACCAGCCGCGACGAACCAGTTGCGCAGTGTCCGGTGAACGGCGCCGTGCAGCAGGAGTACTACTACGACACGGATAATGACCCGGACGGCAACCTCGACTGCGTGACGACGGCGGCGGGCACGGCGGCAGACTGCCCCGCGCCCGACGGCGGCACGGTGTCGGCAAACCTGCTGCAGAGCTACTCGTATGACTACCTGAACCGGCTGGTGGGCTACGAGTCATTCGGGACGGGTGGTGGAGACAGCTCGCGAAGCGAGCTCCGGTAATGGCCTCGCGAAGACGAGGAGAGCGCGAGCTACACGTACGACGCGCTGGACCGGCCGACACAGGAGGTCGAGGCCCACACCGAGTTCACCACACCGCGGACGACGCTGTTTGACGACGTGGGACTGACGAGCCAGGTGTCGAGCGAGGAGCACACGAACGGGACGAGCTCGGTGCGCACGAAGGACTACTCGTACGACGCGTGGGGTCAGCGGACGGGGATGACGCAGACGCCGGCTGGGGGGACGCCCGCGCAGTACACGTACGCGCAGGACCCGCACGGCTCGGTGTCGATGCTGCTCGACAAGGCGGGCACAAGCACCGCCCAGTACGGGATTCAGCGCGTTCCCGCTGCCCTTACGGGAACCGTCTGCGACGGTTACCAGCCATACGGCGACCTCGACTCGGACCTCTCCGCCGGAGACGAGAGTCCGAACCTGCCCACGAACCCGTATCGGTACACCGGCAAGCGCTACGACTCCGGCTCAAAGACGCTGGATATGGGTGCCAGGCGGTTCAGCCCGGACACTGGCCGGTTCCTGCAGATGGACACGTTCAGCGGGGCGTTGGCGGACATGGCGCTGGGCACCGACCCGCTGACGCAGAACCGGTACGCCTTGGCTGGAGGCAACCCCATCAGCTTCGTTGAGGTCGACGGCCACAACCCGTGCTCCACCACCTACAGCGCGTATCAGGACCAGACGACGGGCACCTGCTTGACGGCCAGCACCACCGCCTCCACCGGCGTGCCCGCGCCTAATGACGGCACCGGGTTCGACTACACAACCGCTGACGCATATGATCCCACAAGCGATCATGCGAAGTTGGATGTTTTGGGCGCCGTAGACCCGACTGGGGTGGTCGATCGCACGAATGCGGGAATATCATTCGCCGGCGTGCTGCTTCCATACTTTGGTGATGCCGCGAAGGCCGGCAGAGTGGCTCGGGCTGCCAGGTTCGGATGCAGCTTCAGCGGCGACACGGTGGTGTCCACGCTGGATGGGGAGGTGCAGATCGAGGATCTCGCTGTGGGCGACACGGTGCTCGCCTGGGATGAGGAGACCGGGGAGACGGGCAGCTATGAGGTGACAGCTGTGTTCTCGCACGAGGACGCGGCGATCGAGTATCTACAGCTGTAGGCGTGGGCATTGAACCGCACGGCAAGGGCGCGGTGGCGGGTTGCGCGAGACCGGGCGACCCGGTGGGTCGCCGCTACGAGCGGCGTGGCGGATCCATTCTTCTTCCCATCGCCGTAGAAGGAGATTAGTGTATTTACAGCGCACATACGTCAGAAGAAGCGGACACCTACGTGTACGGTTGTTTCATCGCGACTTTCACGGCACTAACATCGAGACCATCACGAGGGTTGTGGACGGGGGAAGTACGATGACAAGTTGGCGATGACGCCCTCAGGCTAGTCACCAGCGAACGCCGCCACGGCGCAGTCTCTCGTGACTGCGCGGCTCTCACTGGACATCCGGACCTACCAGCCCATGGTTTCTGGTGCGCCCTTGAACGGCCCGACGATCTCCTCGGTGACCCAGCCGCCGTAAAAGTCGCCCTCCTGTGCGGCCACACGCTCGTCGTCGACAAAGCAGGCGTCCATCCTGCCGGGGTAGAAGGCGACGTGTCCGCGCACCTCCTCGAAGCCCGGCGTTGGTTCCGGGTAGTACCACGCGGCGCGCTCCGCCTGCTGCCCGCCGGCCTCTACCGTGAGGTACGCCGCCTCGCCCTTCCATTCGCACCACGAGCTCCCGGCTGTGGGGAGCACAAACTCCGCCCGGATGTCCGCCGGCGGAATGTAGTACACGGGCGGATGACTCGTCTCCAGCACCCGCAACGCCTGGGTGGTGTCCGCGATCGTCTCGCCCCCGAAAAGCACCCGCACCCGCCGGGACGTGCTCTCCACGCGCGGCGGCCTGGGGTAATCCCATACCGACTCCTGCCCCGGCCCTGGCTCAATGCGCTGCATTTGGTTGTGCCTCCTGTAGGTGTCAGGTGTTGGGCATCAGGTTTTAAGGAGTAGCATCCGGCTATCACTCGGCGCCGAATGTTGCGGGCTGACGGCTAATACTTGACGCCTCATAGCGAACACATGATGACCGGTCCTGTCCTGAAACTAGCACCATAGTACCATTCGGGTTCGTTGCGACCGTTG
>Ga0136611_10003000_pt1 | contig 11793 bp, 12 predicted proteins | sample AntDrymUQ2232306_2_FD_106645 | JGI IMG/M metagenome (GOLD analysis project Ga0136611, IMG submission 106645) | Polar desert sand microbial communities from Dry Valleys, Antarctica - metaG UQ223 (23.06) | ecosystem: Environmental > Terrestrial > Soil > Desert | place: Antarctica: Dry Valley... | reverse complement strand
ATTTCGTCTCGAACGGCGAGCGCCCACCGTTCCCCGCGCTCGCGGACTACCTGTTACTCGGCGCCGAGATCGCGCTGGTCGCTGGATTCGTTCGCATGCTGTACGTGCGCCGCGCGGAGATGAGGCTCGAGGCATTCGCCGATCTCATTCTGGTCGCCGTCGCCGCGGGAGTGATGTTGGTTCCCCTGGTCACGGCGCCCATCGGTGCCACGCTCGGCAATCTGGCCACGGAGGGAAGCGTTGTCGGAATCCTGTCGATACTCGCCGCGGCGGCGAGCCTCGTGCTGCTGGCGCTCCTGATCACCTGGCGGGGAGAGGACCTCTCGCGGCGGGCGATGCTGGGACTCGTTGTCGGGACCGTAGCAACTGCAGTGTTCACCGCGTGGGCGGCGCAGCTCGCGCTCAGCGGCGCGCCTCCGATGCAGGTCCCGATGGACGTGCTCGCGGGCGCGGCGATTCTCGGCTTTGTGTCCGCGCTCGACATCAGGCGATCGCTTCCCACGCTTGAGCTCAAGATCGCGGAGAGGACGGCGGCGCTGAGCGGGACGGTGGAAGAGCTGAAGGGCGTGATCACGGAGGAGCGCGCCATGCGTGCACAAATAATCGAGCGCGAGCGACTGGCGTCCATCGGATCCATCGTCGGCGGCGTGGCGCATGAGATCAACAATCCGCTGAGCAGCATCAGCGCGTTCGCCCAGCTCGTCCTGAGCGACGACGACCTGAACGATTCCCAGCGGGAATCTTTGGAAGCCATTTATTCCGAGGCGATGCGGGCAGCGAACGTGATAAGAGATCTGCGCGCATTCTCACGCCGCAGCGCCTCCGAGAGCCGTGCTGTCGACCTCAACGAGATCATCGGCCGGACTGTGCGGCTCCGCAGTTATCAGATGGACAGCAGTAACGTCAGAGTCCAGACCAAGCTCGACGCGAATCTGCCCATGGTTACGGGCGATCCGCAGCAGCTGCAGCAGGTGGTGGTGAATCTCATGTCGAACGGGATCAGCTCGATGCAGGAAGGGGGAGAGCTGATCATCGCGACCTGTGCAGAGGGACGACGCGTGATCGTGGAGTTCATCGACAGCGGGCCGGGAATTCCCGTGGAGCTTCGTGACAAGATCTTCGATCCTTTTCTCGCCGCGCCCGGCTTCGGAGAGGGCGTGGGCATGGGACTCAGCGTGAGCTACGGGATTGTCGCCGCTCACGGCGGGTCGCTGAGGCTGGCCGACGGTTCCGAAGGGAAGACGAAGTTCGTCGTCGAGCTTCCCGCGGCGCGCTGGCAGTCGGAGAGTGCCGGAGGCGACGAGTCGCCGCTTCTCCGCGAAGCGTCTCCGCCTGTGCCGGACACGGCGACCCCGTCGTCTTAGGATCATGGTCTACTTTCCGAAGCTTACAGAGCCGTATCAGCGGCGCATCTCGGACGAGGAGTGGGATGCCCACGGACCGAGCGCTTTCCGGAAGCTTGCCTTCTCGACGCTGGAGATGGCGATCATCACCGGACTGCTCATTCGGGTGTTTCGCGCTTTTCTCCTGACCAATGCGGGCAATGACAGGCCCGCGCTTCTCGCAGCGGGTTTCCTGACCGGCGCCGTGTTTCTATTCGTGATGGTCACCCTCCATCTCGGGAACTTTCCGTTGCGACACTGGGTCTGGCGCGCCCCGCTGTTCGCATTCCTCGTTGCCGCCACGGAGCTCGCCGTCAGCGCCGGCCTGATTGCGCTTGGACGCGAGCCACTCGGCACAGGGCGCGCGGCTTTCGCGGACTGGCCCGGGATGGCCGCGGACGTCGTCATGCTGCGCCTCGCTGCGACGTCGGCTTACGCGCTGGCGCTCGCTGTCATAGTGCAGTGGACGCGGACTCATTCGCTGAGGCGGGCGCAGCGCTTATAATTCGACATGAGCGACAAGGGTAAGCGCCTCATCGTCGTGGGCGACCGCGTGCTGGTGAAGATCGAGGAGGGAGAGGATCGCACCAAGGTCGGTCTCTATCTTCCTCCGACGGCGATCGACAGCCAGGCGGTTCAGGGCGGGACCATCATCGCCACAGGGCCGGGGCTCCCCATGCCCGATCTCGCCGACAATAACGAGGAGCCGTGGCGGGTAGCCATGCGCGAGACCCGGTTCGTTCCCATGCAGGCCCGGACCGGCGACTACGCGCTGTTCTTCAGGAAAGCGGCAGTGGAGATCACGTTCGACGGCGAGCGGTATCTCGTCGTGCCGCAGACTGCCATTCTTGCACTCGTGCGCGACCCGCACGTGGAGGATTAGACGATGTACGATGAAAGACTGGTCGCGCCGATGCGCGAAGATCTCACCCGGCTAGGCGTCGAGGAGATGAGAACGGCGGAGGCAGTGGACGCAAAGCTGCGAGATTCGGCGGGCACGACGCTGGTTGTCGTGAACTCGGTTTGCGGCTGCGCGGCTCGCAACGCGAGGCCGGCCGTAGCGCAGGCGCTGAAGCACGACGTCAAGCCGGACTCCGCCACCACCGTCTTCGCCGGCCAGGACCTCGCGGCGGTGAAGCAGGCGCGGAGCTACTTCACCGGCTATCCGGCTTCATCGCCGCAGATTGCGCTCCTCAAGGACGGCAAGCTCGTTTTTATTCTCGAGCGCCACCAGATCGAAGGACGCACGGCCGAAGAGATCGCTCAGGACCTCACGGGCGCGTTCGATCGATATTGCAGCTCCGCGCGCGCGGCGTGAGCCGCTGAGTCCTCTTCGGCCGCTACGCTCGCAAACTGCGCGAGCTAAGACGCGGCCTGCGAGGACCCAGCGCCGCACGCCGCCCAGCCGGATCTCGCGGCACACCAAGAAGCGCGCCCGGATCCTTGGGCCTCACGGGTCGCGCGGGCTAGGCGTGGCCGATCCAGTGCCCCAGCTCTCTCAGAGTCGGGCGCTTGCCGTACATTAGCAGGCCCACGCGGTAGATCCTCGCCGCGAGCCAGACGACGAGCAGCGTCGACAACAGAAGAACGACCAGCGAACCGACAAGCTCGGTGGTCGGCACGTTGATGATGCTGAGCCGGAGCGGCATGATGATCGGCGACGAGAAGGGGAGCCATGACATCACAGTCGCGAGTCCGCCCGTCGGATTGAACGTGACCGGTTGAATGAAAATCGCTGCGGCGACGAGCATCAGCATAACCGGCTGCGCGGCCTGCTGCGCTTCCTGGTCGCTGTTCACCATGGATCCCACAGCCGCGAACAGGGCCGCGTAAAACACGAATCCGAGCACGAAGAACAGCAGCAGAAGGAGCCCGTCGACTGGAGATACGCCGGGGATTTGGAACGGGGGCGCCGGAATGCCGAACAGCTTGAAGATGGGCACTCTGTAGGTGAGAAAGGTCACTACCGTGGCCACCCAGACGAGCTGCTGCGTCAGGCCGACGGCGCCCACGCCCAGCACTTTGCCCGCGAGCAGAGTCTCCGGGCGCACGCTCGACACCACGACCTCGGCGACGCGCGTAGTCTTCTCTTCGATCACGCCGCGCAGAATGTTCTGCCCGTACAGAATGATCGACATGTACAGCAGGAAGGCGATTCCCAGCCCGAAGAACGCGCTGACCGCGCCGGATCCGCCGCGGCCTTCGTCGGTGATGCGCTCCGTTCGAAACGCGAGGCGTCCGGTGGTCAGCTCGCGCGACCTGTCGGGAGAGACTCCTTCGGCCTCCAACCGGTAGCCCAGAACCGTACTTCGCACTGCTTCGCGCACGGCCTCCATCGCCGTCAGCGAGCTGGCGTGCCGGCCTGCGTATCGCGCGCTCTCGCCGGCGGTCGTCTGCTGGTCGATGACGAGGTAACCCGATCTGTCTTTCCGCATTACTTCCGCGGTCGCAAGACTCTCCGCCGCGGTCAGCTCGGACGGCGGCACGACGCGCACTTCGGGTGCGCGCTCCGGCCCGCCGCCAAACCCGCGCATCGCCTCGGAGACCCGGGCGCCGATCCCCGTGCTCGTCGCGTCGATGATGACTGTAGAGCTGATGTCGGCGGCGCTCTTTGTCTTGAGCGTCAGCCACGCCGGCACGATCATGAGGGCCGCGAACAGGAGCGGGCCGAAGACCGTGGCGATTATGAACCACTTGGTGCGAACGCGCTCGATGTACTCGCGCTTGATGACCGCCCAGAGCTTACCCATGGCCTGACATCCCCGGCTCTACGCCTTTGGCTCCCACTTTCTCGAGGAAGATCTGATGGAGCGACGGTTGAACCAGCTCGAACCGCTTCACGCGGGCGCCGCTTCCGACGATCGCCCGCAGCAGGTCCTGCGAATCAGCGCCCGGCTGCAGCTCGACCTCGAAAAAACGATTCGAGTCGTCGACGCGCTCCACCAGTGACCTGTCGGCGAAGATCCGGCTGATCTCGCTGCTGGGCGGGCCGTCGATCGCGACCGCGATGGTCCTGCCGGCGTTCTCCGCCTTGACGTCGGTGAGGGTGCCGTCGAGCACTTTGTCTCCGTTCGCGATGATGCACACCGCGTCGCACATGCGCTCGGCGTTGTCCATCAGATGCGTGCTGAAGATCACCGTCTTCCCGCGACGCCTCAGCTCCACGATTGTATCCTTCAGAGCCTGCGAGTTCACGGGGTCGAGACCGCTGAACGGCTCGTCCAGAATCACCAGCTCCGGGTCGTGCAGCAGCGCCGCGATGAACTGGACTTTCTGCTGCATGCCGCGGGAGAGCTCGTCGACCTTCGCCGCGCCCCAGTCCTTGTCGGCTGTTTTGAGCGACAGTCGCTCCAGCCACTCGTCGATGAGCGGATCAGCCTTTTTGCGGGACATCCCCTTGAGCTCCGCGAGGAAGCGGAGGATGGACCGCACTTTCATTTTGCGGTAGAGTCCGCGCTCCTCCGGGAGGTATCCGACCCGGTCAAGGATCGAGTCCGACGTGGAATCCTGGCCGAGAATGGTGATGGTGCCCGAGTCGGGAGCGATCACGTTCAGGATCATGCGGATGGTAGTCGTCTTGCCGGCACCGTTGGGGCCCAGCAGACCGTACACCGTCCCTCGCGGCACGACGAGCGAAAGGTCGCGGACCGCCGTGTGGGCGGCGAATCGCTTGACGACGTTGCGTATTTGGATCGCTGGTTCTGTCATATCGTCTGTTGGTATGCGGCGTAGAATATACGCGTGCAACAGAGGCCAGGCTCTACTTGAGCCCTTCCTCGAGCGCGTTCCACGCGAGCAGCGCGCATTTGACCCGCGCCGGAAACTTCGACACGCCCGACAGCGCGCGCAGCTGGCCGAGTGATTTGTCCTGGGCCGCATCGGCGTCGCCCATGATCATCTCACGGTAGCGCGCGCCGAGTGCTTCAGCTTCGTCCGAAGTCTTTCCCTTGACCGCCTGGGTGATCATCGAAGCCGCGGCCTGGGAGATCGAGCATCCCCGGCCGGTGAAGCTGATCCCATTCACGCGGTCGCCTTCCAGCGAAAGGTGCAGGTACACTTCATCGCCGCAGAGCGGGTTCTTCATCGCGACCGTCGTATGCTCCCCTTCGAGCTCGCCCTTGTTGCGGGGTCGCCGGTAGTGATCCAGGATGAGCTCCTGGTACATCGCCTGGATGTTCGCAGCGTTCTCAGACATGCGCCGGCCCGAACAGCGCTTTCGCCGTCATGATTCCGGCAACGAGCGCATCGATGTCCGATTCGTCGTTGTAGACGTAGAACGAAGCGCGCGCTGTCGCAGGGACGTTCAGCCTGCGCATCAGGGGCTGCGCGCAATGGTGTCCCGCTCGAATGCAGACACCGGCTCCGTCGAGAATCGTCGCGAGATCGTGCGGGTGGACGTCGCCGAGCGTGAAGCTCACGACGCCGCTGCGCTGCGCCGCACCGGGGCCGTATATGTGCAGGTCGTCAATGGCGGAGAGTCGGGTCATCGCGCTCTCGATCAGCGCGCGCTCGTGGCGGCGCACTTCATCCATCCCGATTGCGGCGAGGTAATCAACGGCGGCGGCCAGTCCCACTGCATTCGCCGCGTTGGGCGTACCCGCCTCGAACTTGTGCGGCAGGACGTTCCACGTGGTGTCCTCGTCGTTCACGAACTCGATCATGTCGCCGCCGGTCTGGTACGGCGGCATGCCTTCGAGCAGCGCGCGCCGTCCGATCAATCCGCCGATCCCCATGGGGCCCAGCATCTTGTGGCCGCTGAATGCGTAGAAATCGACGCCCAAGTCGTCAAAGTCTACCGCGAGGTGCGGCGCACTCTGCGCGCCGTCGCAAACGGATATCGCGCCGGCGCCCCGGGCGATCGCCGCGATCTCACGGACAGGGTTGATCGTGCCCAGCGCGTTCGACACATGGCTGAACGCGATGATTCTCGTGCGTTTGGTGACCAGCTCCGCCAGCCGTTCGATCTTCACCGTTCCATCGGGCTCCAGCTCGCAGATGCGCAGTCGGGCTCGATTGGCGATGGCCAGCTGCTGCCAGGGGACGAAGTTGGCGTGGTGCTCCATCCCGGTGACGACGATCTCGTCGCCTTCCGCGACGTTGGCGCCGCCCCACGATGAGGCCACGAGGTTGATCGCTTCGGTCGTTCCCCTCGTGAAGATCAGCGTCGCCGGGTCGGAGACGCCGAAAAAGCGCGCGATCCGGTCGCGCGCGCCGTGGTAAGCGTCGGTGGCTTTGACGGACAGGTCGTACGCTCCGCGGTGCGGGTTGGCGTTGCTCGTCTCGTAAAAATTCACGATCGCGTCGAGCACCGCGCGCGGCTTCTGGCTCGTCGCCGCGGAATCCAGGTAATGCAGACCCGGGTTCATCGCCAGCAGGGGGAAATCAGATCGCCGATTCATTCTCGCCTTCGCGGGCCCACGAGCACGGCGCCGTCCTGGACGATCACTTCAAAGACGGGCAGCGGATCGGTGGCCGGGCCCTGGAGGACCTCGCCGGTGCGAATATCGAACCGCGCACCGTGCCAAGCGCACTCGATGGTCCCGTCGCCAGGCGCGTCGCCGAGGGTCATATCGAACTCCTGGTGCGTGCACAGATTGCTCACGGCGGCCACCTCTCCCTGGGTCCGGACGAGGCACACTTTTTCGCCGTTCGAGCGGGTGACTGATACGGGGATGTTCTCGAGCAGATCGTCCAGCCGGGCCAACTGCTCGAATCCATGGGCCGCAGTGATCACGACCACCGGGGCGAGTCCGTCCCGGGACCCCATCCGCGCCAAGTCCGCAGATCTATCGTAAATGTTTGAGTCATAACGTTTTGAGCCGCCTCGACGGAGTCGTCCGTCAGCTTGATTATCCCGACAAATTTACTTAGGATTCAAGGTTGGGCAAAGTGTCCCATTTGGACTAAGTCCAAGCCGCGTGAGCTGTTGAAGCGCAGCGGCGGCGGTTGGCGCGCAAAGCCAACAGCCAATAGCCAACAGCCAAGAGCGTTCTTTCGATGTCCACCGCCATAGAATCGCTGGTCAACCGGGAATATCAGTACGGCTTCGTTACCGAAGTCGAGGCTGACACAATCCCGCGCGGGCTCAACGAGGACATAGTTCGCGCGATCGCGGCCAAGAAGGACGAGCCGGAATGGATGGTCGAGTGGCGCCTCAAGGCGTACCGCCGCTGGCTCACGATGACCGAGCCGCATTGGCCGAACGTGACCTATGGTCCGATCGACTACCAGGACATGATCTATTACTCGGCGCCGAAGAGCGTGAAGCCGCTCGCGTCGCTGGACGAAGTGGATCCCGAGCTGCTGCGGACGTACGAGAAGCTCGGCATATCGCTCACCGAGCAGAAGTTTCTGGCCGGCGTAGCCGTGGACGCCATCTTCGACAGCGTCTCCGTCGGGACCACGTTCAAGGAAGAGCTGGGCAAGCAGGGAATCATCTTCTGCTCGTTCGGCGAAGCGATCCAGAGCCACCCCGATCTCGTGCGGAAGTACCTCGGCACGGTCGTTCCGCACAGCGATAATTTTTTCGCCGCGCTCAACGCCGCGGTGTTCAGCGACGGATCGTTCTGCTACGTCCCGAAGGGCGTGAAGTGCCCGATGGAACTGTCCACGTACTTCAGGATCAACGCGGCCGACACCGGCCAGTTCGAGCGGACGCTGATCGTCGCCGAAGAGGGCTCGTCGGTCAGCTACCTGGAAGGTTGCACGGCACCCAAGCGATCCGGCAACCAGCTGCACGCGGCGGTGGTCGAGCTGGTCGCGCTCGACAACGCGTCCATCAAGTATTCGACGGTGCAGAACTGGTACGCGGGCGACGCGGAAGGCGTCGGCGGGATCTACAACTTCGTGACGAAGCGCGGTAAGTGCGTCGGCGTGAGTTCCAAGATCTCCTGGACGCAGGTGGAGACGGGCTCGGCGATCACGTGGAAGTACCCGAGCGTGATCCTGCAGGGCGACAACTCGACGGGCGAGTTCTACTCGGTCGCGGTCGTCAACAACCGGCAGCAGGCCGACACCGGCACGAAGATGATCCACATCGGGAAGAACACGAAGAGCACGATCATCTCGAAGGGGATATCGGCGGGGCGCGGGAACAACAGCTATCGCGGCCAGGTGAAGGTGATGCCCAGGGCGACCGGCGCGCGCAATTACACGCAGTGCGACTCGATGCTGATCGGCAACGAATGCGGCGCGCACACCTTTCCGTACATCGAAGTGCAGAACGACTCGGCGATGGTAGAGCACGAAGCGTCCACGTCGAAGATCGGCGAAGACCAGATTTTCTACTGCAAGCAGCGCGGGCTCAACGCCGAGCACGCGATCTCGATCATCGTGAGCGGATTCTGCAAGGAAGTGTTTCAGAATCTCCCGATGGAATTCGCCGTAGAGGCGCAGCAGCTCCTCGGCATCTCGCTCGAAGGGTCGGTCGGATAGGGCGGTGGCTGGCGCCGTTTTTCCGCGGCTTTTCGCAGGCGAAACAACCAACAACGGAACGAAGTCGTGCTTGAGATAAAAGGACTGCGCGCGAACATCGGCGAGAACGAGATACTGAAGGGAATCGACCTCACCGTGAACAAGGGTGAGATTCACGCGGTAATGGGCCCCAACGGATCCGGCAAGAGCACGCTCGCCCAGGTGATCGCCGGACATCCGGCGTACGAGGTCACGGCTGGCTCCGTGACTTACGACGGGCAGGATCTGCTCGACATGGAGCCCGAAGAGCGCGCGCAGGCCGGGATTTTTCTCGCATTCCAGTATCCCGTGGAGATTCCGGGCGTGACGAACGCGTACTTCCTCCGCTCCGCCTACAACGCGGTTCGCAAGGCGCGTGGCGAGGAAGAGGTGGATCCGCTCGAGTTTCTCGACGTGATGGAAGAGAAGATGAAGCTCGTCGACATGGATCCCTCGATGCTCAACCGCTCTGTCAACGCCGGCTTTTCAGGCGGAGAGAAGAAGCGGAACGAGATCGTGCAGCTCGCCGTGCTCAATCCGCGGCTCGCAATCCTCGACGAGACGGACAGCGGGCTCGACATCGATGCGCTCAGGATCGTCGCCGACGGCGTCAACAAGCTGCGCACTCCGGAAAAATCCGCGATCGTGGTCACGCACTATCAGCGCCTGCTCAACTACATCGTGCCCGATTTCGTGCACGTGCTGGCCGGCGGACGGATCGTGAAATCCGGCGGCAAGGAACTGGCTCTCGAGCTGGAAGAGCATGGCTACGACTGGATTCAGAACGAACAGTCCGCGGCGGGAGCGGGAAGTCGGGCGTGACGCAGCCGGGGACTGCCGTAGACCATTACGTCGGGATGTTCGAGAGCCTGGATCACGCCGAAGCGGGCGGGGCAAGCGAGCTCAGACGTCGCGCGATGGATCGTTTTGCCGGACTCGGCTTCCCCACGATGAAGAACGAGGACTGGCATTACACCAGCGTTGCGCCGATCGCCACGCGCTCGTTCAATCGGACCGCATCTCCCACTTCGCTGAGCGCTGGCGAGCTCGATCAATACCTGTTCGACTCGCCGGATTGGACACGGCTCGTGTTCGTGGACGGCTGGCTCGCGCCGGAGCTGTCGAGCGTTCACGATCATGCCGGCGTCCGGATCAATGGCCTGTCCTCGATGCTCCGCGAAGGAGGCAACGTCCCGCAGCTCGGGACCATTGCGGATCATGAGACCGTCGCGTTTACCGCGCTTAATACCGCTCTCATGCAGGATGGCGCGGTGATAACGGTTGCGGGGAATGTCGAGGTCGCCCAACCGATACATCTCGTGTTTCTCTCCGCGCACCCGGTCCCGCAGGCGGCGTCCTTTCCCAGGAACCTCGTGGTGCTGGAGAAAGGGGCGCGCGCTACGGTCATCGAGAGCTACGTGGGACTCCGGGACGAGAGCTATCTCACCGTGTCTGTAACGGAGATCGCGTTGGGCGAGGGGGCGCGGCTCGAGCACATCAAGGTGCAGAACGAGAGCGCAGGCGCGTTTCACGTCGCGACGATCCAGGCGCGGCAGGAGCGCGACAGCGAGCTGCACTCATTCTCGTACGCCTCGGGCGCAGAGCTTTCGCGCACCAACGTGAACACCCTGCTGGACGGCGCCGGATCCTCGTGCACGATGAACGGCATGTACATGGTGTCCGGTTCGCAGCACGTGGACCACCAGACCAGCATCGAGCACGCCCAGCCCAACACCACGAGTCGCGAGATATACAAGGGAATCCTGGACGGGCACTCGCACGGCGTATTCAACGGGAAGGTTTACGTCCGGCCAGAGGCGCAGAAAACCGATGGCAAGCAGAGCAACAACAACCTTCTGCTGTCGGACCACGCCCGGGTGGACACCAAGCCCCAGCTCGAGATTTTCGCAGACGATGTGAAGTGCACGCACGGCGCCACGGTCGGACGGCTGGACGAGGTCGCCCTGTTCTACATGAAGAGCCGCGGACTCGACGCCGAGCAGGCGCGCACGCTACTGATATACGCTTTCGCGGCGGACGTTCTCGAGGAGATCACGGTGAAGCCCGTGAAGGACGCGCTCGAAGCGGCGGTCTTCGCGAGGGTTCGGGGCGGCGAGCTGGAGATGGCTAGCGACTAGCCCGCTTCATCCTCGCGTGAAGACGAAGAGAGCCAGCGCGAGAATCATCACACCGGTGAGGAGCCAGGTCCGGCTCAACCGAAAGGCCCGGCCGCCTGTTTTCTCCTCGCTGCGCAGCAACGGCGTGCGGATCGTGGTGCGTTTCGTGTCCGGGTCCGACTGCGGGTGGACGCTCGAATTCACGACGGTAAATCCCGTCGGCACCGACGCCGACGAGAACGTGAGCTTCGCCGTTCCGATCAGGATTTGATCCCCCGACTCGAGCTTTCGGGAATTCACGATCGCCACGCCGTTGACGCGGGTTCCCGTGGGACCGAGGCTTTCGAGAATCGCGTCCTCGCCCTCGAGCACCACCCGCGCGTGAGTGCGGGACACGGTCGGCTCGCGCAGCACGAGGTCGCTGTCCGCGTCCCGGCCGACCGTAAATACCGGACTCCGAAGCGGATATGCGCGTCTTTCGAAGTGATACACTAGATATTGCTCAGATTTCATCGCTCGGACCTCCTAGTGAATGACGACTCGTGCCTACATCCGTTTCGCGTGCATCCCTCCCCACTCAAGCCCACGTATTGCGATGGAATGGCGTCAGCTTACATTCGCGGGACAGGCAGCAAGGAAAATCATTGCTGAGTAACGCCAAAATCGTTGACCAGATTGAAGTTGCGCCGCAGAGCCGCCGGCGGAGGATGAGGGCGGAGCTCTCCTGACGCGCGATCTCTCTCACGGGTTGGACACGTTCGAGTCGGGGCGGGAACGCCTTGTGCAGCGGCTTCGCACTCTGGGTGACGACAGCTGGCGGCGTTCCGCTAAACATCCGGACT
>Ga0136611_10002999_pt1 | contig 11794 bp, 9 predicted proteins | sample AntDrymUQ2232306_2_FD_106645 | JGI IMG/M metagenome (GOLD analysis project Ga0136611, IMG submission 106645) | Polar desert sand microbial communities from Dry Valleys, Antarctica - metaG UQ223 (23.06) | ecosystem: Environmental > Terrestrial > Soil > Desert | place: Antarctica: Dry Valley... | reverse complement strand
CGGTCAATTTGATCGGCTTCCAACAGCCACGAACTGATATCAACGCTTTCTTTGGAATCAAGACTGCTATTCTGTTCTGCCATTCGGCCAGCAGCTTCCTTGACAGATTGCACTTCAGGCTGCTTGGAGTTGGCGATGCCGACCTCGAGAAGAACCTCGAACTCCAACTGGCCGCACCGCAAGCGATCACCATTTTTTAGGATCTTCGCTTTCTCGAACGAGACTTGCTTTTCATTGATAAAGGTCCCATTGCGGCTTTTCAGGTCGATAAGGAGTAATCTCCCGTCTTTTTGAACGATTGCACAGTGTTTTCTGCTAATGGACTCGCTCTTCGGACGAAGCTGGCACGACTCTCCACGACCAATAAGGAATTTCTCGTCCTTAATTTGGATCAATTTTCCTTCGTGCGTTCCGGAAAGCACTCTTAGAGAAACTTGCATCAACCGCCCCTTTTCATTCAAGTCGAAATCAATTCCAACCCATCAAACATACGCAATTAACACGGGGCCGAGAGGAAAGCAAAAACCCGACCCGCCCACATTTGTTTCGAAACAACTACCGCAACAACCAAAAGTCTTTTAATTCCATTGGAAAACACAACACTTCGCCCTCTTTTTAAATCAAGTCGCTAAGTCTACCGTTTTTCCAATTGACTTCAACGCGTTTTGACATCCCCGCTTTTAGAGTCGATATCGCCAACTCACACCAACCATTCATTTCGTCTTCGCTCAATGTATCGCAAGCGGCATGGTTAGATGCGTCAGCTATCCAATCGTCCCGCAAATTCTTCAAGGAAGTAGATTTTTTTTTTGTGTCAAGCAGACCGTTCAAGCCGGGCGTGCATTGAGAGCGACGGAGGAGAAAGCTGCCGTGTTGTAGCAACCCCCTCGCAGATCTGCGCTGAGCACTGCCTAGTATTTTATCATCACCAATGATAATGTCGACCGGGGATCGTCTCAAAAAACACAGAAAGGGGTCCGTATTTCTCCCTTCTGAAGTCGAGCACGTACAAGACTCCGATAGTTCTGCATTCCAACCTAGCGACCGCAACTTCTCTACAAAGGCTGAGTGGATAGCTCGATAGAGGGGTTCACTATGTCCTTTGGCTGGGTTGTCGTCGCGAGTTGGAATCAGGACGCTGTAAGTCAACTCTTGATCGTGAACGATCGCTCCACCTCCGGTTTTTCTCCTTACCCATGGAAGCTCACGTAGCAACGGGTGCTCGATCCGATCGTCGATCCGTTGGAAATGGCCGAGAGATAGGGTAGGTCGCTCCCATCGATAAACGCGTATAACAATTGGCCAATCCGACTCTACATTTTGCAGCAATGCCTCATCGATCGCCATATTCCGTTCTCCGCAAAGCGGCGGATCTACGATGACGAGGCCGTCCGAGACCGAAATTTGTTGTCGCTGTTGGTTTAACTGGCTCACTAGTGGCTGCATTGCTTTTTGTAAGTTTCCCAATCCAGCAATCGATCCAGTTCGGTGGGGTCGCTCATTTTCACTTTGATGATCCAACCCTCGTTGTACGGATCGACGGTGAGCGTTTCCAGTTTGTCGACCAACGCGGAATGGATGTCGACGACAGTCCCGCTAACCGGGCTGTACATCGGGCTCACTGCTTTAACACTTTCCACTTCACCAAACTCGCCTCCAGCAGTCACTGTTTGGCCCACTTTAGGTAGTGCCATGAAGACAAGGTCTGTGAGTTCCTCGACGGCAAACGCAGAGATTCCAATGGTTGCGATTCCCGTCGAAACGTCGGCAACATAGGCCCACTCGTGCGAATTGCAGTACTTCAACTTTTCCGGAGTGATACTCATAACGACTGAGGTCTCTTGTAAAAAGGTAACTGGACGATAACAGACGATACTTTAGTTCCTCGAATGTCGACGTCCAAGGCCGTGCCGACAATTGCAACTGACGGGTTGACGTAGGCCATCGCTATGGGCTTGTCGAGCGTAGGCGAAAAACTACCGCTTGTAACCTGGCCGACCAAGCGTGAATCGGTGTCAAAAATTTCGGCCCCCTGTCGCGCCGCTCGACGTCCATCCAAAATCAACCCCACTCGTTTTTGAATCATCGAATCCTTGGACTTTTGAATCAATGCTTCAGAACCAACAAAAATCCGGTCTTTCAAGTTGCATGCAAATCCCAGCCCGGCCTGGTACGGATCAACTGTCTCGTCCAACTCATGTCCGTAAAGCGGCATGGCAGCTTCCAGTCTCAATGTGTCGCGGGCACCCAGTCCAACCGGTTGAACGCCAAATTCGCGACCCGCCATCATGATGCTTTCCCATACTCGAGCCGCATCCTCCGCTTTGACGACCAGTTCCCAGCCATCTTCGCCCGTGTACCCAGTACGGGAAACCATGCACGGCTTACTCATCTGGTCTGTAACTTTCGCTCGATAGTACCCAAGCGTTAATGCGGACGCAGGCAAAAGCGGCTTACACAATTCGATCGCCTTCGGTCCTTGGATTGCGATCATCGCGGTCGCATCCGTCACGTCATGGAACTCGACGTCAGGAAAGTCGGCCAAATGCGGCTGAAGCCAATGAACGATCTTGGCTCGGTTGCTCGAGTTGACCACCAATAGAAAATAGTTCTTGCCACTTGGGCTTTCTAAGCAGCTGACAAGCACGTCGTCGAGGATCCCGCCCTCTACATTGCAAATCAATGAGTAACGAACTTGTCCCGTCTGCATGTCCACAACCCGTCGAGTCAAAAGATGGTCCAACAACTGATCCGCTCTTGGGCCGTCAAAGCGAAGTCGTCCCATATGGGAAATGTCGAACACTCCAACCGCAGTGCGCGTCGCGTTGTGCTCAGACACAATTCCAGCGTACTGAATCGGCATTTGATAATTGGCGAACTCGGCCATACGAGCGCCATGCGCTTGGTGCCAAGCGAGCAATGGAGTAGCAGCGAGTTGGGAACTCATGAAGAAATTTGCCTTGTCAACGAACAGTTGCTCGGCTTCCAAGACAGATCCATTGACCGTCGTGGGCCCAGCAAGCCCAAAGTATAATGTCGGGTGCAGGAACTTCAACACTCGCTTTGAATGCGAATACGTGTCTTGCTTCCATTTAAAAAACGACAAAGATGCGCTTGAGTCACACTGTGCGGGCAACTCCAAACTACGTGCCCTCCAATCTTACCTGTCTTAACACGACCCTTGCAAATCTATGCTGGCTTTGAACTATTGCGGACGATGCGGTATAACGTTGGTCGAGGCAGTCGGCAGATTTGGTCATTCGCCCCACAGAATACCAGATTCGGCTCAAGGGAAACAACGTTTGAAGCCGTTTAAAGCTTTGCTGTACTTTTTTTAAACTCGATCGATGCACTTTACCTTTGAGTTTTGTAACTTTTAAAGAGATAATCCATGACCCAAATCGAATATTCGCTCGTACAAGAAGTTAGCATTGCGGGAATTGCGAATGAAATTGACGCGGACTCTCTTTACGACAAATGCATGGCGCTCGCACGTAATATGTGGTGGAGTTGGCAGCCAGAGGTGAACAGCCTCTTTCGCGATATCGATCCGATCCGTTGGCGTCAACTGGACCATAATCCCATCGCATTGTTACGAGAATTTACGCCCGAACGACTGGCCATCCGCGCTGGCGAAATGGTCCTCCATAGTCGAGTTAACTACGCGTTCCGACGATTGCAGGAATACCTGGAATGCAAAAATACTTGGGCTCAAAATAACGCAGGTGTCCTAGGAGCCAAACCGGTTGCCTACTTCTCTGCCGAATTCGGTTTGCACGAATCCCTTCCTATTTATTCTGGCGGTTTGGGAGTTTTGTCAGGCGATCACGTAAAAAGTGCTAGCGGCCTGGGTGTGCCCCTCGTTGGCATCGGTCTGTATTACTCGCACGGTTACTTCAAGCAGCACCTTAGCGCGGATGGTTATCAACGCGAAGAATACTTCGAGACCAAAGTCGAAGATCTGCCTCTTGAACCCGCCGTTTTGGCGGATGGCACTCCGCTCATGATCGCAATCGATACTCGTAATGGTCGTCTTCTCGCGAAAGTTTGGAAAGTGCAAGTAGGCCGTGTAAGGCTCTTTCTCCTGGACTGCAACGTAGAGGGCAATCGCCCTGAAGATCGTGAATTGACAAGCCGATTGTACGGCGGTGACGAACGCACCCGCATCCGACAGGAATTGGTCATCGGCGTCGGTGGCGTCAAGGCCCTTCGAGCGCTCGGAATCAATCCAGGAGTTTATCATTTGAACGAAGGACACAGCGCATTTGTTCCGCTCGAAGTCATGCGTGAGCGAATGGCGGATGACGGCCTGTCGTTCGAAGACGCTATGCGAGAAACCTCAGAAGCAACCATCTTTACGACACACACTCCTGTGCCAGCGGGGCATGACCGTTTTGACAGCGCGTTGATCGAAGAACACTTAGGCCCACTGCGAGATTCTCTCGGCATCAATGCGGATCAACTGATGGGATTGGGACGGGTCAATCCACAAGATTCTAGCGAAACGTTTTGCATGACGGTGATCGGCCTCAAAATGTCGCGAGCTGCCAATGCCGTCAGTCAATTGCACGGCCATATCTCGCGACGCATGTGGAAGAATCTTTGGCCAACCCGCCAGGAACGAAACATCCCAATCGGCCATATCACCAACGGCGTGCACATTGAGAGCTGGCTTGCCGCACAAATGCAACAACTCTACGATCGCCATTTTCCAGCGAACTGGAAAAGTCAAATGGGTGAGCCAGACGTCTGGCAAAATATTCACTCGGTTGATCCAGGCGAACTTTGGGAAACTCACAACGCGCTCAAGAACCTGCTCCTGGCATTCGTCCGGCGACGCATCTCGCGTCAATGCCGGCGCAGGGGCGAAAGCGATGAAATCGTCGAAGCGGCACGAAATATCCTTAGCCCAAACATCCTCACTATCGGGTTCGGACGCCGATTCGCCACCTACAAACGTGCAAATCTTATGTTCAACGACCTGGATCGAATTTGCAAGATCTTGGATAGCACAGATCGCCCAATCCAAGTTATTTACGCAGGCAAAGCACACCCAAAGGATGAGCCAGGCAAGCGATTCATTCAAGAGATTTCCAATCTTCGTCATGATTCTCGCTTCGCAGGCCGCGTCGCCTTTTTGGAAGATTACGACATCAATGTTTGCCGTCACATGATTCAAGGTGTGGACGTTTGGCTAAACAACCCGCGCCGTCCGCTGGAAGCGTCCGGTACGAGCGGCCAAAAAACTGTGCTCAACGGTGGACTCAATTGCAGTATCCTCGATGGTTGGTGGGCAGAAGCATACGACGGGAGCAACGGCTTTGCGATCGGCATAGGTAAAAGCCATGCCGAAGATCGACTTACAGACAAACGCGATGCCGAGTATTTTTACGAAACCCTTGAACAGCGTGTCATTCCGACCTTCTACGACCGCGATCGCGATGGGCTGCCTCGCGCTTGGATCAAAGTGATGATGAACAGCATCAGCACTTTGGCTTGGCGATTCAGTAGCCACAGAATGGTGATGGACTATGCTCGACTAGCTTACGTCCCCTCAGCTGGCGGACTCAGCAGCGACATGCAGGGGTTCGACTGATCCTATCTCTCCTGTTGTACCAGCTTTGACGATCAACCGACCTCGGGTCTATTCCCTGTCGTGAAAAATCAATCTTGTCGATCTTCGTAATCTCGGTTGCCATGGATGGCTATCCGCAAAGGAACGAGATTCGATAAGGGATGATCGATGCAACGCAATTATCTATTTGCTAGCCTGAGCCTAGCCTGTCTATCGGCTTGCATGCTCTCCGGCTGTCGCACCTCGAGATGGGGAACAACTCCTGGGCCAAGTCGCCGTCCGGTTGCTAGCGATGTCAACAGCATCTCATCCCACCCTAAGAGCGATGGCCGGTCTGGCGTTTCTGTAATCCAACCGCCAACAAGTTTACCCATTCAGGCCCCGTTGATTCCGTTGATTCCGCCGGAAGCTGCGACCCAGCGGGCTATTATCGCGGAAGCGCCCGCAATACGTTTGGCCTCTCATCAGCAATCGCAAACTTCAGACGACACTGCCGTTATTGGGGACGATGCAAAAAAGATGGACGGCCCTTTGGTTTTGCCGAAGGAGCTGCCAGGGGCCGAAGCATCGCCTCTTAGCCTGCCGAGAACAGGTTCAGACGGTAAGCCTTTGGACTCGGCAACCCAAAAGCAGAACATTCTCAAGTTGTATGCGCCGCTTGCGGCGGTTTCGATAGATTCGGATGCCCTGGCTGAGAACTCTGCCGAGTTGCTCACCTTAGAAACCCTCCAGTCAATCGCCCGGGAAAATCATCCCGGTCTGCGGGCTGCTGCGGCGAGTATCGAATCAGCCCGAGGACTCATGATCCAAGCTGGGCTTCCGCCCAATCCTAACCTGGGATATGAGGCCGACACAGTTCGAACTCTAAACACGCCAGGCTATCACGGTGCCTATCTGCAACAAACCTTTATCACTGCTCGAAAGCTTGGGCTAGCTGCGGAAGCGGCTGCGGTGGACTACGCGAATGCAGGAATCGCGTATCGCAAAGCCTGTGTGACAGTCCAATCGGCAGTTCGGCGTTCGTATTTTCAAGTGCTAGCAGCACGCAAACGATTGATTCTCTCGAAAGCGCTCAGCGAACTTACGGAACGAGCGTATCAAGCTCAAATCAACTTGGTCGTAGCTGGCGAGTCCGCACCCTATGAGCCGCTGCAACTGCGTGTTCTCACGATCCAAGCGAGGGCAACTCTGGTTCGTTCGCAACAAGAAGCGATCGCAGCATGGCGAGTTCTCGCTGCTACCGTCGCAGTCCCCACGCTGCCCGCCAGCGCACTCGATGGACAAATCGATTCTCCTGTGCCGGAAATCATATACGAAGATGCATTGGCACAAATGGCTGCTGTTCACACTGACCTGCGAACAGCCGAAAATCTGATTGGAAAGAACCGGACACTCGTTACGCTTGCCGATCGAGTTCCTATTCCTGACCTCGATGTCGGATTCGTCCTGCAACGCGACTACACTTTTACTCCGGGAACAAATACGTACAACCTGACCGTGGGCGGCGCGGTTCCCGTTTGGAATAAAAATCAAGGCAATCGCATTTCCGCTCGAGCTGAACTACTCCGATCTATTCAAGTTGCAGCGGACACGGAAAATCAACTCATTACCAAACTGGCTCCAGCCTTTGGAACTTACCAAGCGAACCGCCAACTCGCACTTTCGTTCCAAACCGACGCACTCAGCGATCAAGTTCGAGCATATCGTGGTGTTTACCAACGCTACTTAACGGAACCTAGCGGGGTAAGCTTCAATGATGTGATTGTAGCGCAGCAAACAGTCGCAAGCGTTCTCAACCAGTACATCGACATTCTGCAGTCGCAATGGCAAAGCACTGTCGATTTGGCCGAATTGCTTCAAGTGGATGATCTTTTTCAAATAGGAACATCAGCAGAAGTTGCCAAAATACCAAGCTTATAGTTTTCTAAGGAGTTGTCCCAAAATAACTTCCAGTTTTGGGCTAGAAGCAAGATCCTAACCCGAATGCGTAAGCGAGGGATTTTGGAAAATTTGCGTACTCCCGCTAACGCGTTCGGGTTGTGAAATCGGGAAGTTAATCCAGGGCAATTCCCAACAATCGCAGTCCGGCATGCACAGCTGCATTAAACTTGGTCATACAGTGTAGCCACATTGTTCAATTGTTGACACCCAACCACGTTGGCAAGTACACTAACAGATTCCCTTTTTGACATTTTGTCGCATCAAGGGGCTCAATCCCAAAATTCAATCGCCGGCTCGATTCCGATCGCGTCGGCGTTTATTTATTGGTTCGTTCAAAACGATTGGAAGTGACTTGAACTCAACAAAGGACGCGATTTCAAAGGCGGATACACTCATTGAAGCGATGGGTTGGATCCGAAAATTTCGAGGCAAAACAACCGTCATTAAGCTCGGCGGATCCTTGATGGCGAATCCTGATGCGATGCGACACACTCTGCTCGACATCATCTTCATGGAGACGGTCGGGATGCGACCCGTAGTGGTTCACGGCGGTGGCCCATCCATCAACAAAGCCATGGAGGCTGCCGCGATTGAACCAGTTTGGATCAAGGGACGTCGTGTCACGGATGCTCGTACGCTTGAGATCGTGGAAAACACGCTTGGTTATGAATTGAACGAGCAGCTAACCAGCGAGATGGAACGTTTAGGCGGTCGAGCCATGAATCTGAACTTTCGCACAACCAACGTCCTCTTTGGCGAAAAGTTGCTGCTTGAGGAACCAGGTTTCGATCCGCTTGACCTCGGGTTTGTAGGTCAGGTAACCCGTGTGGACAGGCAGACGATCGAAGCCTTAACGTATACCGAACAGATACCGATCATCCCATCCATGTGCGTAGATACCCTCGGCCAAAAGTACAATGTCAATGGCGACACAGCGGCCATGGCCGTGGCGGAAGCCTTAGGCGCAGAGAAATTGATTTTTATTAGCGATGTGAACGGAGTGAGACGCGATAAAGCAGACCCAAACAGCGTGATCCATTCCTTGACAGCCAAGGAAGCTCGCCAGCTTATCGATGATGGGGTGATCGCCGGGGGGATGATTCCCAAGGTCGAGGCGTGCTTGTCTACGTTGGACCGTGGCGTCAAGAAAGTCCACATCATTGACGGCCAAGTTAGGCATTCATTGCTTCTCGAGATTTACACCACAGCGGGGATTGGGACCGAGATCGTTCAAAACCGCGGGTCCTCTGTCATTTAAAACAGCTCTACAAAACATGAAGCATCTTCGTTCACTGTTCGACCTATCAATCGACGAATTTCAAGACATTTTGGACCTGGCTGATTCCCTAAAACGGAAGCACGGGCAAGGTCATCGACCAGACTTGCTCAAGAATCGCAGCCTTGCTCTTTTGTTCGAAAAAGCAAGTCTACGTACCCGTGTCAGTTTCGAAGCAGGCATGATTCAATTGGGTGGTTCTGCGATCTACTTGACCAATGATGTGGGTTGGCGTGAACGAGAAACCATCGCCGACTTTGTCCGAGTACTTGGCGGATATTGCGACTTTGTCGTTTGCCGAGCCATCTCGCAGTCAACAGTCGACGAACTTGCATCGCACAACGTCCTACCTGTTATCAACGGCTTGACCGATCAATCGCATCCCTGTCAAGCGATGGCGGATATGATGACGATGCGAGAATTTTCGGACGGGTCGATCCAAGGCAAACAGTTGACGTTCATAGGGGATGGAAACAACGTCGCCCGCTCTCTCCTGAAGAGCGCCGCCATCAGTGGAATGAAGTTCCGATTGGTGGGACCTGCCAAATACCATTTCGACCCGAAGCTGGTCGAACGTATTCGAAAGCACTATGGCCATTTGGACTTCGAACAAGGGGCCGATATTCGTTCCCTCGTCCGGGATGCCGATTTCATCTATACCGACGTCTGGACCAGTATGGGGCAAGAAGCGGAGGCAGCGGCGCGATCCGCTGATTTTGTGCCTTACCAAATCAACTCGTCGCTTATGAAACTTGCCCCCGCACAGGCCAAAGTTCTCCATTGTTTGCCTGCTCGTCGTGGCTTGGAGATTACCGACGAGGTGATCGACTCGGCGAGTAGTATCGTGTTTCCCCAAGCTGAAAACCGAATGCATTTGCAAAAAGGCTTGTTGGTTTGGCTAGGAATTCAGAATGGATTCGTCCAACGCAACCAACTAGATTAACCTGAAATTCGTCTCCGCCCTTTCCTGTTCCTCACTGCGCGTGTCTATGGAAAACCTCTCGGAACTCACACACAGCTTTGATCTTGAAACCATTTCACCACTGGAAATGCTGGAGGCACTACGTCGGAGCAACGGAGTTACCATTTCTTCGGTGAACATCGCCAATGCGCGCGGCCAAGATTTCATCGGTTGTGGCTTTAGAAACGTTTCTGAGGTTGTTGTTCAGGGTTCGGTCGGAGATTTTGGATTCAGTTCGTTCGGTGATGGCGAATGCAAAATTAGCGGTAACGCGGGAGATTTTTTTGGCCACTCTGCCGCGTCAGGTATTCTTGTGGTTCGTGGCAACGTGAGGCGCTCGCTTGGTGCTTTGGGCATCGGTGGCCTGATTGCCGTTTATGGAGACGCTGGCGATCGAGCTGCAGTGGGGTTGCAAGGAGCCGACATCGTGGTTCGCGGTTCTGTCGGTGCATTTGCTGGACTGGGTATGCAAAGTGGAACCCTGATTATTGGCGGCTCTGCGGGGGGTGATTTAGGAAAAGGATCGCGGGGTGGGACAATTTATATTCGAGGCGAGGCAGAATCGATTAGTTCTGATATCGAAGAACAGCGGTTGCGCGAGCCGGATCGACTAAAAATCGGTATGCTCCTTCTCAAGTCGAACATCAAGTCTACTGGAAAAGAGTTTCGCGTGTTTCGTTCCACTCACACGGAAACCTAAAATGAATTCGAAATCGAACCGGGATTCGCAATCGAATGAATTGCAAATGCAACATCCGCTTCTAGGGTCCGAGCCCCTGCTGTCTCGAATTGACCCGTTACGCCGAGGGTTAGACGGCGGATCAGGTATCGCTTGCCAGTTGTTCACAAAGAGCACGTCCAATGGGTTTACTTTGGATCCACCGTTCTTCACTAGGTTAACCGCAGATGCAGGACTGTCCGTTCAGGCCAAGCGACAATTGCTCAATGAAATAGCCCCCTTTGGAGTCGCTTGGGTCGGCGACTCGATAGGCACCCTAGATCGCACACAAGACGATTCCGCCGTAGAGCCATTCCAACGGTTACCAAGAATTGCGTCATTGCAACTTGACGAGCACTTCGACGTCGTTTCTCTGGATCAGGCGGCAGCGATTGAACTTCAGCTTTGCGGCGTCCCTTTCCAAGCAATTGCAAATTCCAGGAGAGCCAGATGGACGCCTGGTTTGCCCGTCGAAATCGCGGACTTTGAACAGCTTGAAAAAAGAGTAGGCGTTCTTCGAGTTTTGTCCGGCGGTAAACGCCCAATTGGCGCACTTGTTTCACCAGCAGCGGTTTACGAGGACGTGCGATTCTTAATCGACAGCGGTTTTGATTTCCTAACACTGCTCGTCGATGTTCAATTTGGAATGTTATCCAAAAAAAGCCTACGTCTGGCCTCGCTGGAGACAACGATTGAACAATCGGTTAAGGCAGTCGAAGATTCTGGCGCCAAAACAAAAATACTTGTTTCTGCCAACGTGGTAAACGGTCTCCAAATGTTTCGATGTTTGCAAATGGGAGCGTCGGCAATATCGATTGACGCGTTCTTGGTCCATTCAAAACCCATGGAAACTGCCGCCGTCAAGGAAACATTTGGATCGGTCTTGAGCACATACACGGCGACCGTCAGCTCACCTATGGCGTGGGCCAAGTCGGCACTGACCCAGCTGAAAGAAGATCTGAATGACTGCGCCGTCTACGCCGGCACCTTGATGCGACCGTGAAGTCGCTACCGTCCCATTGATCTATTCTCTCCGAAATGGTTACACATGATGAACTCTCGCCTTCTTTGCGTTTTGCTCTGTGTTTCCTGTATTGAGGCTCCGACGAAGTCCTTTGCGGTCGAAAAGAAATCGCCCAACATCCTTTTCTTCTTTGCCGACGATTGGGGGCGATACGCAAGTATCTACTCCGAAGTCAATGGAAAAGGAGGCATCAACGATGTCGTTCGCACTCCCAATTTCGACAAGGTCGCACGACAGGGAGTCTTGTTTCGCAACGCACATGTGAACGCTCCCTCCTGCACACCATGCAGAAGCTCGTT
>Ga0136611_10002998_pt1 | contig 11795 bp, 10 predicted proteins | sample AntDrymUQ2232306_2_FD_106645 | JGI IMG/M metagenome (GOLD analysis project Ga0136611, IMG submission 106645) | Polar desert sand microbial communities from Dry Valleys, Antarctica - metaG UQ223 (23.06) | ecosystem: Environmental > Terrestrial > Soil > Desert | place: Antarctica: Dry Valley... | reverse complement strand
TGAACAGCCGACGAGATTGTGTCACCAAGCGTCATGACGGTCGCTAATCCAGAAACCACACCGCGCCGAGGCATGCTGGCTGGAGTATTACTGCCATTTTCGGCGGCCGCTGTTGCGCCGCCGTCGGACTCCCGAACGGTCGTCACTGCCGAGGTAAGCGCATCCCTCGCCCTGAGGACTCCGGCGAGTCCAGAGACGACGCCCCGTCGTAACAGTCCGCGGACCCTCGGTGAGAGGAGCGCCGCAGTCGCGGCGACGGCGACGACGACCTCAGACTCCATGTATTCTTCTAGGGCCATTGTGTCCCTCCATCCGCACGTGATCTCAGCCACTCGGTTCAACGACTCTTTGCGGGCAGTATCATACTTCGATATCCTGGAACACTCGTCGAGTCGTTGAGAGGGCTGTGGAAACGTCCCGAGCCGCTCTCGACACCATCGACACCAGTCATTTCTCGATGGTCACACTACTCCGCGACTCAGTCTGGATCAACCTGACACGCGCCGCCCGCGTTCATCATGGTTCCATCAGCGTCTGTTCCCGCGTGCTCATGGGGATTAGGCGTCGGATAGCCTAACAGTGAGGCTATCCGAGCTTCGAATGTCTCCGAGATATGATGCTCCAGCCGCTCGGCCTCCTCGTGCGCTTCGGCATGGGTGCAACCCAGCCACTCGGTCAGATAGCGTTCGAGCAGGCGATGATGGCGTATGACCTCGCGGGCGACCCGTTCACCCGCTGTGGTCAGTTGCACTCCGCGGTACGGCACCCGGCGCACCAGGCCCTGCGCATCCAGGCGCTTGACCATCTGTGTCACCGACGGGGCGGTGATGCCGAGACGAGTCGCGAGAGCTTGCGTTGTCACGACGCCAGCCGCATGACCAACGAGGTACACCTCCTTGAGATAGTCCTCCATCGACGGACTGAGGCGAGAGCGGAGCGGCGCGCTTCTCGCTGCCATTGCTGTGTCTCCCTGTTCCCGTTAGCCCGCAACAACCAGCGCTGTTGCATACATGACTGCGATGCCGGCCGTGACTCCACCGAGCGTCGTCCAGTTGAGCCATGGCGAACCCTCGCGCTCGCTGCTCTGGGCGATGATCCGTGTGACCTCGACCACGACCTGCACGATGGCGCCGATGCCGATCGCCAGGAAGATGGTTGCCCACAACGGCGAGTACACGAACCCGCCGATCCAGACCCCGAGGATCGCCGGACCACCCGCCAGTAACGCCAGCCAGACGAAATTGATGAATCGCGGCTGCTCGCGCAGGATCGGGGCGGCGATCCCAACCCCTTCGGTCACATTGTGGAGCGTGAAGCCGACGATGAGAAAGACGCCAAGGCCGATTTCACCAAGCGCGAAAGCCGCTCCAATCGCCAATCCCTCGCCGAGGTTGTGGAGGCCGATCCCGAGGGCGATCCGATAGGCGACCGCGAGCCCTCGCCGCGGCGTGTCCCCCTTGCGGCTCGCGATCGTCATGAGCAGCAGGAAGGTCAGCAACGCGATGACCGGGACCAGGAGCGATCCCTCGAACACCGCAGGGACGCCCAGGGCGATCTCCTGCGCCTCTCCGAACATATCGACTGCCAGGAAGACGAGCAGGCCGATCGTCAGCGCCAGGATGAATTGCATGGCGCCACCGCCGAGACGGCGCAAGAACGGATACCAGAGGAGACCGAGGGCGACCGGGATCACGCCGACGTAGAAGCCGATCAGGGCGAAGCGGGCAAACGTCCCGCTATCAGTCTCGGGCGATTCCAGGGCGACCGGCACATCGGCGTCGAAGACGACCCCAGTCGCGGAGACGATGCCGATGGCGTGTGCCTCGCCCTCGACCCAGGGATACGGGAGGGTGATGGTCGCCGAATCCATCCGGCCGAGCGTCCCATCCCCATCGATCCCATACGACCAGTAAGCGTCATCGACCATCACCTGGGCGATGGTGATCGGGTCAGGACCGTCATTCACGACATCCAGCACGATCCGTCCCGGTTCTGGGAGCGTGACCCGCTGGACGTTGAGTTCCTCGATCGGCGGTACCGTGCGCTCGCCAAGCCCGGCGTCAGTTGCAACGATCAGCGCCAGCACACCAGCGAGCAGGATCAATGGCAACAGGCCCAGGATCACCCAACGAGCCGTCCAGCGTGTCGGTTCGGCGTCGGCTGACGCGACTGGTGTCGTGATCTGATTGGTAGCAGTTACTTCCGACATGGATCGCCTGCTCTTTCTACTCGACGACGTCGAAGGCGCTCATCCAACCCAGTTCCGGGAACTCGGACTGATGCGCATGGAACATGTAGAGTCCGGGTTCGAACCCCTTGAACGAGATCTCGAGAATGCCGCGTTGACCCTGGATCTGCATGATCGTGTCGACGGTCTTGAGGGTCGGATCCAGCGTTGTGCCATGGTCGTAGTAGTCGAAGAAGTTGGCGTGGAGATGGAACGAGTTGATCGGGTCGAACTCGGTCACATTGACCAGGTAGACGCGCACCGGACGGTCGCGCTCGACGCGGATCGGATGCTTCATGTAATGGAACGCCACACTGTTGATGGCATAGACCTCGTTCTCGCCGTCGAAGGTCGTGTCGAAGGCGTTCATCACCATGACGAACTCCTGCCAGCGCTGTGACTCCTCGTGGTCAGGGTGGCGCTCGCGTGCCTGCTCCCCCTGTTTGTTGGGATCAGGGTTGATGATGAACGTCCCGTACAGACCCTTGTGGATGTGGCGCTTGAGTGGGAACGAGTGGCAGTGGTAGAGGTGACAGCCGAAAGGGAAGGCGTCGAACTCGTAGGTGAACTCTTCGCCGACCTCGATGTTTCCCCGACCGATGCCGGACGTCCCGTCCATGAACGCTGAGTGGATACCGTGGAAGTGAATGGTGTGCGGGTGTGTCCCGGCGTTGATGAATTTGATGCGTAGGCGGTCGCCCTCGTTGGCGCGGATCGTCGGCCCCGGGACCTGACCGTTGTAGGTCCAGGCCGGAAAGAAGACACCCGGCGCGATCTCAATCTCGCGATCGTAGGCGACAATCTCATATTCGCGCAGCACCTGGCCGTTCGCTAGAGTACTGACCGTACCGTAGTCGAAGGTCGTCAGGAAGGCCATCGGGTCGATCCCAATGGCGTTCGGGCCAACCTCGCCGACCGCCATCGACACGGAGTGCCCGTCATGCTGGCCGCCTGCCTCATGGCTGGTTGCTGGAGGCTGCGTATCGTCACCGTTGCCATGACCGGCGTGGTTCTGTTGCTCGAGGATCGACGCCTGTCCGAGTTCAGGGAGCAGGATGGCGAGGCCAACACCGGAACTTGCAAGAGCTGCACTCGCCGTCCCCGCTCGCAGGAAATCACGTCGCGAAAGTCTCCAACTGATCACTGAACCTCCTTCAGGTAGGTCTCGTCGACACACACCGGCGGATAGAGACTAATTTATATCTTAGCCTTGGCTAATCTGTCAATGAGGATCCACTACTAAGCCGTGATGCGCGCGACCTTTCGCAATCTCACCTGGACCTTGGAGACCCTGATCACAGAAGGGGACGAGATCGCCGAACGCTGGCAGATGCAGGGCACGCACAAGTTGACGGGGACGCGGGTGGCCGGCACTGGCGCCAGCTTCTTTCGCCTCGCGGACGGCAAGATCGTGGAGCACTGGGCGTATAGCGACCCGGACCTCCAGCGCCAGATGGACAGCCTGCCGCAGGAGTAACCTGATCCCCGCCATGATCGCGTGGAGCCGGATCCGACCCTTCGAGCCGCGTCCTTCCCATCATCCGGTTTTGGCGGCGCGTCAAGCCGACGCCGCTTCGACGACTTCCCGTGCCTGTTCGAACGTCCAGACCAGCCGGTTCTGGCCGCGCGTCAGGTGCGTCCGCAGAATGCCGCGCGCATGAATATCGTCGCCGATGGCCGGCGCACTGAGCGCTGGTGCCAGGTCGGGCAGGGCTGGGACGTTGATGGCGGGATCGTGCCAGAACTCGGTCATGCGACTGTAGTTGACCCGCACTAGCAGCCGTCCGAGTCGCCGCTGGGCAACGTTGAAGCGCTTGGCCGCCGGGTCGTCAGCGCTCTCCACATTCGGCGCGTTCTGGTACAGGTTGTCGAGTGATTCATTCAGTTGACCCAACGCTTCGAACGACGGGCCAAAGTCAAAGGTGCTTCCGGTCGCTTCCTGGTACGACTCCAGCGTGCGCCGGAAATCGGCGGTTGCGACCCTCCAGTCGAATGGATGCAGCGGCGCGTTGAGCACGCGCAGCGTTGAGGCGGCATACATCTTGATGTCGCGCAGGAGGATGTCGCGGTCGACGATCTCCAGCGTGTCGTCTTCGGTGTGCCACTGGATGTTGCCGCCGCAGCCGCCGACCGGATAGAAGCCCTGCTCAGCACGTTTCTCCTCGCTCATCGTCGAGGACAGCATGTAGAACGACGACACTCCAATGCTGTTGAAGGCGTAGTCACCAGCGCGCGGCGGGCGCGTCGGTTCCGGCGTGATGCCGGTCACCTCGCGGATGACCTTGTCGACGAATGGTTCGGCCTCGCTCATGCAGGTCAGGTGATTATAGGTTTCGGCCCAGCGTGCACCAGGCGAGTCGCAGTTGATCTGGGCCACGCAGTTGCGCGCTATGTCAATCGCGAAGGCATCCGCGTACCAGGTCGAGCCCGCATATCGACCGTGCGAGTGACCGCTCCACCACGCGACTCGCAAGCTGCGCTTCAGCTGGCCGGCGTGCTGCTGGAAAACGCGCGCGATCTCAAGGATCGCCGCGCAGCCGGTCGCGTTATCGGCGACACCGTAGTGCCAGCCATCCAGATGGCCGCTGAGCAGCACAAACTCTTCCGGGGCCTGGCTGCCTTTGATCTCCGCAACGAGGATTGGAATCGGACGCCAGTCCGTCTGGAGCGTCGTTGACATCGCAATGCGTCCGTTGCGCTTGGCGACATCGATCAGTTCCAGACCGTCAGGGTTGTTGACACTGATGACCGGGATCGTTGGCTGCCGCTGGTAGGAATCGAGATCGGGCGTGCCCCAGACAGAGGTCGTGAGGCTCTCGTGGATGTACTCACCAGGATGAACGAAGACACCGGCAATCGCGCCGGCATTCATCGCGTCCAGCACCTTCGCGGGCGATGGCATCCCTTCCGAGATCACGATCTTTCCGGCCACGACGCTCGTGTCGAAGGCGACGTTGCCTCCAAACAGATCGCCGCCTCGTTCTCCACTGCTCGGAACATATGCAAGCTCGCCCGCGACCTCGGCGCCATCGGTTGAGACCGACATCACCGCAGCCTTCGCTCGATACGACGTGCCGCCTGATTCATCGACACGGACAGTTGCCGCCAGCGGCATCGAGATAAAGCATTCGGGCTCGTGCAGCCAGTGGACAATCCCGGCCGCGTCCAACTCCTGCATGATGTGGTCAAAGCCCTCGCGCTCCTCCGGTGAGCCGGAGGTCCGCACCAGCGAACCAAGTTTCTCGACCCTGCGCCACGGCACGTCGATCGAGACATCGCTGAGAATCTGCTGCTCGACGTCCGGGTCTGTCCAGTCCGCGATCTCCGATCGTCGTTCCGGGACCATGGTTCCGCTCCTCCCTCATACCCGGTGCCGCACTCAGCGCCGCACACCAGTCGAACCAAACAGTGATTCCCTCCATCCGTCACGTCCCACGCATCGTGCCTATGACGACACCAGCCTCGCCCTTTCGTCCGCGACCTCGAATCGCGTCCCGAACGGTTCAGAGAGCGCCGCGAGCTTGTCGAGCACGACGTTCGCCGTCGCGCCGGTCGCCAGTTCTGGCAGACCGCGTTCATCGACCATCAGCGGGACGATCTCCACGCTGAGTGCGTTGCTCGCGCCGATTTCGACTCTGGCGATCAGCGATTCCGGCTCCATGAATCCGCGCGGGCGCTCGAAGATGAAGTTCCCGGCGCTGTAGAAGATCGGCGCACCGTTGTAGACCTCGATGCCGTGCAGCGAGTGCGAGTGATGGCCGAAGACAACTCCCGCCCCGGCGTCGATCAGCGCGTGCCCCAGTGGCTGCTGATAGGTGGCGAGCAGTCCTTGATACGGCGAGAGCCACCAGGATGGCACGCCCCAGTGAATCGCGACGATCACCAGGTCGGCCTGTCCAGCCAGGTCGCGAATGTGATTGCAGACCAGATCCTGATCCTCCGCACGCGCCCAGGAGTGGACGATTGGCATCGTCCCAGGCTGCTCGTTGAGCAGGTTTGTATCGACCTCAAGCGAGAACTGCACGCGAATCGGCCCGATCCCGGGCATCGTCTCGTACGCCTCAGACCCGCTGGGCAGCGTTGAGGCGACGCTGATCAGCGCCACGCGCTTGCCACCCGTCTCAAGCCAGACCGGCCGGAGCGCCTCTTCGAGGTTCGCCCCGGCTCCGCAGCGCAGGATGCCGGCCGCATCACAGGCGGCGAGCGTGTCCTTCAGCGCGTCGGGGCCATAGTCCATCATGTGATTGTTGGCCAGCGACACAGCATGCACGCCCATCGCCCGCACATCGTCGATGACCTCCGGCGCGGAGCGCAGGCTCGAGTGCTTCAGCGTCTTCGACCCGCGTGTCGAGAGCGGCGTCTCCAGGTTGGCTATCACGACATCACACTCCTGGATCGCCGCGACGGCCGCGTCGAATCCCTCGTTATGCGGCTTGCGCAGCTTCGCCAGACGCTCGCGGAGCATCAGGTCGCCAACTAGGCTGATCGTCCCACCCTTCGCCAGGCTCATTTCAGTACCCTCCCCGTTGCTGATGAACTGTGTGTACGCACATTCGAGTGCGCGCGATGGCGGCCTCAGCGGCTCTGCGGGTCGAGTGCGTCGCGGAGCGCATCACCGAGGAAGTTGAAACAGAGGACCGAGAGCAAGATCATCAGGCCGGGATAGAAGGGGAGCGTCGGGTTCTCCCACATGTATGCCTGCGCATTGCTCAGCATGTTGCCCCAGCTCGGACTCGGCGGCATGATGCCGAGCCCGAGATAACTCAGCGCCGACTCGATCAGAATGGCATTGGCGACCCCGAGCGACGCGGCGACGATGATCGACGGAATTGCGTGCGGCAGGATGTGCCGCCAGAGTAGGCGCATCTTGGACGCCCCCATCGCTTCAGCAGCGGTCACGAAGTCGTACACCTTGTACTTGAGCACCTCACCGCGCACAACACGGGCAACGACCATCCAGCTCGTCAGGCCGATGACGAGCACGATGTTGATGAAGTCTGTTCCGAACACGGCCACGACGATCAGCACCAGGAAGAAGGTCGGGATGGCCAGCATGCCATCGGTTAGTCGCATCAGCACCGATTCGGTCCATTTGCCGAAGAAGCCCGCGAGGCCACCGACAATCGTGCCGATCAGGATCGAGATCGTCATGGCAATGAAGCCGACGCCAAGCGACGCCCTCGCGCCGAACACCAGGCGCGAGAAGACATCGCGGCCGCTTTCGTCGGTCCCAAGCAGATGCGCTGACGATGGCGGGTCGTGGCGGGCACGGATGTCGACATAATTGGGGTCATGCGTCGCGACAACCGGCGCGAATACGGCGGCAAGTGAGATCACGATCAGAAACAGCCCGGCAACCGGCGCGAGGCGACTGCGCAGAAACTTGCGGATGAAGAGTTGCCTGGGCCGCGTGCGGCGAGGAGCTTCACCCGTCAGCGTGCGCGAGAGTGCTGTTTCGCTTGCCATCGATCGAACCTCAGTTCAACGTGATTCGCGGATCGAGATAGCCGTACAGCACGTCAGTCACGAAGTTACTGGCGATCACCATCGCCGCCACTGTCAGGGTTATGCCCATCACCAGTGGATAATCGCGCGTCGTGGCTCCTTCGACCGCAAGGCGGCCCATGCCGGGCCAGGCGAAGACGGCTTCGGTGATCGCGGCCCCGCTGGCGGCGCGTGGGATCAGCACACCGATGACCGTAATCACCGGGATCAGGCCGTTCTTGAGCGCGTGGCGGACCAGGACGATCCGTTCGCTGAGTCCCTTGGCTTTGGCCGTCCGGATGTAGTCCTCCGACAGCACACCGATCATCCCCGAGCGTGTATAGCGCGTCAGTTCCGCCATGCTGGCCGTGCTCAGCACGATTGACGGCAGGATCAGGTGCCTGAGCCGGTCGGAGAAGGCGAAACCGGTGCCGGGCGTCAGCATATCGCCGGCCGGCAGCCAGCGCAGCGTGACGGCGAACAGGACGATCAGCATGATTCCAAACCAGAAGACGGGGATGGAAATGCCGATAAAGGTCAATGTCGTGGCGAGGTAGTCCCAGATGGAGTAGCGCTTGTAGGCCGACAACACCCCGACCGGAATCGCGATGATGACCGCGATCAACAAGGAGACGCCGGCGAGCAGCAGGGTATTCGGCAAGCGGTCACGGATGAGCGCAGTCACTGGCTGGATATTGCTGTAGCTGACGCCGAGATCACCGCGAAGCACGTTACCGAGCCAGCGGACATACTGGATGGGCAGCGGATCATCCAGCCCCAACTCTTCTGAAATGCGTTCGGCGTCCTGCCGGCTCAAGTCAGGGTCGAGCAACAGCGCCGGACCGCCTGGCGCGCTGTGAATTAGTCCGAAGGTGACGATGCTCACGATAACCAGCAGAACCAGTGATTGGAGAAAGCGCCGGATAATGTAGTTCGCCATGTCTGACTCCAGGATCCGCCGGTCGGCATCGCTCGCGACGATATGGTCGGCCGGGCCGGTGCGTCCAGTGAGAGCGTCGCCACGCTCTCACTGGGGCGATTGCAGCGTTGACGCGAGCCGTTCGTGATGTGCAGCACTTACTCTTCGATCGAAACCTCTTCCATGTGCGTCAGCGCATCGCGGTAGCCGAGGAATGGGAAGTTCTTCGTGCGCATGCTGATCGCCTGGATCTCCTGTGGATAGTACAGGTAGATGATCGGTGCGTCGTCCGCGATGACGGCCTGAAGTTCCTTATAGATCTCAGCGCGCTTGTCCGGATCCGGTTCCTTGCGGCCGTCCTCGATCAGCTTGTCGACATCTGGATTACTGTAGGCCCAGCGGTTGTTGGTCGACGTGCTGTGGTAGTGATCGAAGATGTCAGGGTCGGGCGGTGTGATCCACCACTCCATCAGCGCCTGATACTCCTTATCCGGCCGGTAGCGCTCGAGGTGGATGTTCCGCTCGTAGAACTCGATCGTGACGTCCATGCCGAGTTCCTGCAACTGCTGCTGGCCGAATGTCACCGTCTGCTCGCGTGTCGGGTTCCCCTTGTCCGTTTCGAGCACGAACGCCAACTTCTCGCCGTCCTTCTCGAGGATGCCGTCGGATCCCGCGACCCATCCAGCCTCCGCGAGCAACTCAGCCGCCTTCTCCGGATCATAGTCGTAGGTGGGCACATCGGGGTTGTAGTACTCAGCCAGAAGTGGGCTGATCGGGCCAGTTGCGATCGTGGCTGTGTCCTGCAGGATCTCTTCAATGATCGCCTGCTTGTCGATCGCGTACGACATTGCCTGCCGCACGAGCTTGTCCTGGAACAGCGGGACGTTGTGGTTCAGCGCGAAGAAGAAGTAGTTGACCTGGGGCGCGTTCACAACTGCGACGTTGCCCGAGTTTTCCAGAACCTCAACCTGCGCGGGTTCGATCACGGCGAAGTCGAGATCGCCTGACTGGAGTTGGGCGACCTGCGTGTTGACATCCGGGATGATCTTGTAGGTGATGCCGTCCAGCTTGGCGGAGCCGCGGAAGTAATCGTCGTTGCGCTCGGTCAACAGGAAGCTGCCGGACGAGTACTCCTTGAACTTCATCGGTCCGGTGCCGATCGGGTTGGCGATGAAGTCGGTCGGTTCGTTGAGATCCTGACCTTCCAGTAAGTGTTGTGGAACGATCGCGATGTTGTAGCCGAGCATGACCGGCAGTGGCGCGTAGGGGAACTTCAGCTTGAACGTGACGGTGTAATCGTCGACCTTCTCGATTGACTCAACGGCCGACAACGTGCTGCGGAAGCGAGCGTTGACATCCGGGTTGAGGATGGTGTTGATCGTGAAGACGACATCGTCGGCGTCAAATGGCTCGCCGTCATGCCAGGTGACATCCTGGCGGAGCTTGAACGTGTACTCCGACAGTTCATCGTTCGCCTCGAACGATTCCGCGAGATCGGGTGCGACGACGATGGCGTCGCCGTCGAGATCGTAGCGCAGCAGCGTGTTGAAGATGGTCTTGTTGACCAGGATATCGGTCAGGGCGCCGGGAATCGTGATGGGATAGGCGGTCGGATTGCTGATGATCGCCATGCTCCAGGTTCCGCCGGACTGTCCCTCGCTCTGCCCGGCTGGTGCGGTGGCTGCGGCTGGCGGCTCGGTCGCATTGCTGGCTGGAGGTTGCGTTGCGCTGCTCGATGGCGGCTGGGTTGCGGCGCCTCCTGGCGGCTGGGTTGCCGCCGCCTGGGTAGGCTCGTCGCCATCGTCGTCGTCACCGCCACAGGCAGCGAGAATGGCCGCTCCGGCGACTCCCAGGCCGCTGACGCTGGCGAGCTTGAGCAGGCGTCGGCGGCTCATCCGGACGCCGATGGTCGCAAGTTTATCCAATACGAGATCGGTGCTGTCCACGTTACTCTCCTCCTGTTGGTCCTCGTCGGGGTCGTTACGCGCTTCCCGAAGATGGAATCAACTGGCCGCGACGCCCCGCGCGTGGCCGAACATTTCCAAGGCCTGCAGGAAGTCGCGCTTGAGTTGCTCGGCGGCAGCGTCGACCAGACGCTCACCTACTCCCTCGTCAAACGCGCCGGTGTCGCTGCCGAACGTTCCACTCTCGCTGTAGGCTTCGATGTTCGTCACAACCGACACCGACGAGCGCTCGTTGGCAATCACCTTGTCGATCGGCGCGAGGACGACGTTGTCTGGTTTCACGGTCGTTGGATCGTAGAGGAGCGCCAGCGCGATCTCCATCACGCTGCCGTGGCCGGAGAACTCGCGCGGATCCATCGCGCCCGGCTCAACGCCGATGATCTCGCTGAACGAGTCACGCATCGCCTCGGACACCCGGCCGTTGGCGATCAGGACGTCGCCACCGAGCAGATCCTTGGCCTCGCGGGTGCCGACCCCGAGGGCGGCCGTGTTGCCACCGTGACTATTGAGGACGACGATGTGCTTGAAGCCGTGGTTGGCGAGGCCGACGATCAGATCCCTGACAACCAGGGCAAGCGTCGTCGGCGTCAGGGCCATCGACCCGGGGAAGCTCTTGTGGTTCATCGACATGCCGTACTTCTGAACCGGGGCGTAGAAGCAGCCGAGCTTCTCGGCAAACTGCCGACCCACCAGTTCGGCGACCATCGAGTCCATCCCCATCGGGCAGTGGTAGCCATGCTGCTCGATCGCCCCAACCGGCAGGATGATCGTTGTCGTCCCCGCGGCGATAGCAGCCGACACGTCATCGTGGGTCATGCGCTCAAGATCGTAGTACATGGTGTGGCTTCTCCTGCAGGCGATCAACGGTTCGCGATATCCAGATGATTCCATATTACATGATGCGTTTCGTGTTGCAAGACGCTAGAGGGTGTTATGCACTTTCACCGAGCAGCAGCTTGACCATGCGAGCGAGCATCAGGGTGGAGAACGCGACCAGATGCAACCCGGCCACCGTCTCCGGCAATCGCTCATCATCCTTGGCCAGCCGCCGAAACCGGCTCAACCACGCGAAGGAGCGCTCTACCACCCAGCGGCGTGGCAACAGCACAAACCCTTGCCTGGCTTCCGGCAGCTTGACCACCTCCAAGCGGATGCCCCAGCCACCGGCGGCCAGCTCGGCGTCCTTGCCCGTGTACCCCGG
>Ga0136611_10002997_pt1 | contig 11796 bp, 11 predicted proteins | sample AntDrymUQ2232306_2_FD_106645 | JGI IMG/M metagenome (GOLD analysis project Ga0136611, IMG submission 106645) | Polar desert sand microbial communities from Dry Valleys, Antarctica - metaG UQ223 (23.06) | ecosystem: Environmental > Terrestrial > Soil > Desert | place: Antarctica: Dry Valley... | reverse complement strand
CTGCTGCGACGGGACTCGACGACACCATCCGCCAGCTTCCGCTGAAGCGGAAGATGGAGTGCACTGCCGTTCCTTCAGGCAGCGCCTCCCATGTGTCCACCTGACCCTTGGCCACGCGCGCCGACCCGCCGGCCAGCGTCCGGTGCAGAGCGACCACTCCGGGAGCCGACACCACGTCGACGTCGAGGACCCGGCCCGCGCCTGCCCGTCGGAATCCGAAGGACAGCTCGGGCTGGCCATCACCAGAGACGTCTTCGCCCTTCACCCCGATGTCCACGTAGCGGCTGCCGTCGTCGTCGGCTACGGCCAGCACGGGCGCCCAGAGACCGCCCGTCTGCTCGCGCAGCACGAGCACCCGCCGGCCCGCGCCTCGCGACTCGATGAGCCAGATCATGACCATGCCCTGCGACTGCAGCGCGCCGCACTCGACGATGGTCCATCCCGGATCGCCGGCGGAGTTGCAGCCTCTCAGCTTGTCGATGGCCCGCGGCGTCGGGTTGGCCGGGGGCGTCAGCACCGCGCCGTCGGCGCCGGCGACGACGCCTTGGGGCACGACCGATGCTCGCCGAGGCGGCGGTTGGACCGTGATCACCGCGGGCGGCGGCGCGGTGGTGGGAACCGGTGAGGCGGGCGGCACCGGCACCATGGCATAGGTGGTGGAGGGTGCGGTGACCCGAGGGGCGAGGGCATCGGGAACCGACGTCCGTTCGCGCGTCACACCGAGGACGCTGACGTCGTCGTTGTTCGGACCGCCGCTGTCTCCGGCCACCAGGCCGAGCCCGGCCACCGCCGCAGCCATTAGGAAGCCGACGATTCCGACCGTCCACTGCTGCACGCGGCTCATCGAAACGACGGTACCTGGCCCGCGCCTGGGAATCGCGGAGCACTGGTACGGTGCCGCCATGGCCGTCGAGCCGGACGAGCCGGCCAAGGCCGACGAGGTCCCCACCGAAACGGCGATCAGCTCCCGGCCGCAGCCGAGTCGGCGGACGCTGGCGTTGATCGTCACTCCGATCGTCCTGATCCTCGTCGTCGGCACCGTCGGCAACGCCATCCATCCGACGCTGGTGACCAATCACCCGTTGCTGCTGGTCGCCATGGAACCCCGCAACCGGTTCCTGCTGCTCGTCGCCAACAAGGTGGACTTCGTCCCGTTCCTCGTGGTGGCCACGCTGCGCCGCCTCTTCTCCGACCCGCTCTTCTACCTGCTCGGCTACCTCTACGGCACCGGGGGCGTGCGGTGGGTCGGCGAGAAGATGGCCGACGGAGGCGCGCTCATGCGCGCCATCGAGCGCGGCTTCACCCGGGCCGCGCCCGTCATGGTGTTCTTGCTGCCCGGTGCGGTGGTCTGTGCGCTGGCCGGCGCCACCGGCATGAACCCGGTGCTGTTCGTGGCCCTCGACCTGGCCGGCACCTTCGCCGTCGTCACCGTCGTCTACCAGTTCGCCGACGCGGTCGAGGGCCCCCTCAGCGCGGTGAACGGCTTCTATGCGGACAACAGCGGGTGGCTCACGATCGGCTCCATCGTCCTCACCATGCTCTACGTCCTGAACGCACAGCGAAAGGGCAAGGGGGGCATCGACTCCGTGGCCCAGATCGAAGCCCAGCTGGCCGATGCGGCCGACGAAGCCGAAGCCGAGAACGGCAGGTCGAGCGACGGGGGTCGGTCGTCGGACGGGCCCGGCGCCCCTTAGACCTGAGCAGCGTCAGATCCCGAGGAGCGCGTCGAGCCCGATCGTGAGGCCCGGGTGCTCGGCGATGCGCTTGCACGCCAGCACCACACCAGGCATGAACGAGCTGCGGTCGTAGGAGTCATGACGGATGCTGAGGCTCTGTCCCGTCGTGCCCAGCAGCACCTCTTGATGAGCCACCAGGCCGCGGAGCCGAACGGAGTGCACCCGGATCCCTCCAGGGCCCAGCGCGCCCCGTGCAGAGGGAAGCACGTGCTTCTCGGTCGGGTCGGGGGCCCACTCGTCGGACGCCGCCAGCATGCGCTCGGCCGTCCGTAGCGCGGTGCCGGAAGGCGCGTCCACCTTGGCGTCGTGGTGCAACTCGATGATCTCGGTCGTCTCGAACCAGGGGGCAGCCAGCTCGGCCATGCGCATCATCAGCACTGCGCCGATGGCGAAGTTGGCCGCCACCAGGCAGTTGCTGGTGGTGAAGGCGGCCCGCAGGCCGGCCAGGTCCGCATCAGTGAACCCACTCGTGCCGACGACGGCGTGGACGCCGTGGCCGGCGCACCACCGCAGGTTTTCCCTCGCCCCGTCGATCACGGTGAAGTCGACGGCCACCTCGGCCCCGGCGTCGGCCAGGGAGTCGGGTCCTGAGGAGACCTGGAGGCCGGCCGAGTCGCGCCCGGTCAGCTGGCGGAGATCGAGCCCGGCGTGATGCGGGTCGACCGCCGCCACCAGCTCGAGGGCGGGATCGTCCATCACCGCCTGGCACACGGTCGAGCCCATACGACCACCGGCCCCGAACACCCCCACCCTGGTCATGGGCGGGAGCGTATCGGGGCCGGGTTCATGCGGTCATGCGGTTCTCAGCGACGCCCGCCACGAGGGCGCCCGCCACCGGCGCCGCCACCGCCGCTGCGGCGGGGACGGTCGTCGGAGCGGCGGGGAGCGGCGGACTCAGCCGGTCCGAGGTCGCCGAACTCCGAAGCCACCTCTTCTTCGAAGAAAGCCTCGAACGATGCAGTGGCACCGCCGGGAGCACTCGCCGACGGCGCCGCCTCGGCCAGCGGAGTCGTGCGGGCACCGCGAGGCTCACGCTGCACGCGAGGCTCGCGGGGCTCACGAGGCGGCCGCTGCTCCCGGGGAGACCCGGAACCTTCCCCGCCGCCGGAGCCATTGGCCGCCGCCGGGGGCTCGCTGGCCAGGGAGAGGCTGACCTTCCCCTGGGGGTCGATGTCGTCGACCCGCACCTCGATCTCGTCACCGAGATCGACCACGTCCTCCACCCGGTCGATGCGCTTGCCCTGACCGAGCTTGGAGATGTGGATGAGGCCGTCGCGACCCGGGAGGATGTTGACGAAGGCGCCGAACTTGGTGATGTTGACGACCCGGCCCGGGTACACGGCGCCGACCTCGGCCTTGGGCGGGTCGAGGATCAGCTCGATGCGGCGACGGGCCTCGGTGACGGCCTCGCCGTCCTTCGACCCGATGGTGACGGTGCCGATCTGACCGTCGTCGTCCACCGTGATGTCCGCCCCGGTCTCCTGCTGCATGGTGTTGATGACCTTGCCCTTGGGCCCGATCACCTCACCGATCTTGTCCATGGGGATCTGGAAGCTGACGATCTTCGGCGCCGTCTCCCGCACCTCGGCGCGGGGCTCGGCGATGGCGGCGTTCATGACCTCGAGGATCTGCAGGCGGGCCGCCTTGGCCTGCTGCAGGGCCTTGGCCAGCACGTCGGCGGGAAGGCCGTCGATCTTGGTGTCGAGCTGCAAGGCGGTGACGAACTCGGCCGTGCCGGCCACCTTGAAGTCCATGTCACCGAACGCATCCTCGGCGCCGAGGATGTCCGTGAGGGTGGTGTACTTGCCCTCGGCGAACACCAGCCCCATGGCGATTCCGGCTACCGGAGCCTTGATGGGCACACCGGCGTCCATCAGCGAGAGGCTCGACGAACAAACGGAGCCCATCGACGTGGAGCCGTTGGAGGACAGGACCTCGGAGACGAGGCGCAGGGTGTAGGGGAACTCGTCCTGGGGCGGGACGACGGGCAGCAGGGCCCGCTCGGCCAGCAGGCCATGGCCGATCTCACGGCGCTTGGGGCTGCCCACGCGCCCGGTCTCGCCGTTGGAGTAGGGCGGCATGTTGTAGTGGTGCATGTAGCGCTTGCGGTCCTCGATGCCGAGGGTGTCGAGCAGCTGGTCCATGCGGGGCATGCCGAGGGTGGTGACGTTGAGCACCTGGGTCTCGCCCCGTTGGAACAGGCCCGAACCGTGGGCCGTCGGGATGATGCCGACCTCGGCCGAGACGGGGCGGAGGTCGGACGGGCCACGCCCGTCGATGCGCTTGCCCTCCTCGACGATGCGTCGGCGGATGATCTTCTTCTGCAAGGACCGGGATGCGGCCTTTATCTCCTTGGCCTGCCCTTCGAAGGTCGACGACAGCGTCGCTCCGATGCGGGCCGTGGCCGCGTCGATGGCCGCGTTGCGCTCGGTCTTGTCGACGATCTGGGTGGCCTCGTCGTAGAGCGGGGTGCCCATCTCGACGACCTTGTCCCACACCTCGTCGCTGTAGTCGAGCTGCGCCTCGAAGGCGAGGGGGGCGCGCTTGCCGGCCTTCTCGACCAGCTGCAGCTGCAGGTCGATGGATTCGGAGATCCAGGTCTTGGCCTGCTCGAGGCCGTCGGCGATGACCTCTTCGGTGACCTTGGGGGTACCGCTCTGGTAGAGCTCCCATGCTGCCTCGGTGCCACCGGCCTCGACCATCATGATGGCGACGTCGCCGTCGACCCGACGCCCGGCGACGACGATCTCGAAGGTCGAGTCGTCACCGTCCTGGTAGGTGGGGTGCGGTACCCATGCTCCGTCGGCGCTCCATGCCAGGCGCACGGCGCCGATGGGGCCGTCGAAGGGGATGCCCGACAGCATCAGGGCGGCCGACGCACCGTTGATGGCAATGACGTCGTGGGGGTTCTCCATGTCGGCGCCGATGATGGTGCCGACGACCTGGGTCTCGTTGCGGAAGCCGTCGGGGAACGACGGGCGCAGCGGCCGGTCGATGAGGCGGCAGGTGAGGACGGCCTGATCACTCGGTCGGCCCTCCCGGCGGAAGAACGAGCCGGGGATCTTGCCGGCCGCGTAGGCCCTCTCCTCGATGTCGACGGTGAGGGGGAAGAAGTCGATGCCGTCGCGCGTGCGACTCTCTGCGTTGGCGGTGACCAGGACGACGGTGTCGCCGATCTTGGCCACGACGGCTCCCTGGCTCTGCTGAGCCAGGCGCCCCGTCTCGAAGGACAGGGTCTTTTCGGTCCCGGAAATCGGGCTGGACACGGAGATGGCTTCCGCCATGTGTGCTCCTTGTGTGTTGAGGAGCGGCGGGCGGGGCCAGTTCCCAGTGGTGCGCTTCCCGACACCAGCCGGGGAACCCGCCACTGGCAGCTGACTCCTCGTCGCCGCCCGTAGCTTCAAATGCGATCGAGCGGCCCCTTGGGCCGCTCGAAGGTTGCCTTACCGGCGAAGGCCGAGGCGGGAGGTGATCTCCCGATAGCGCTCGACGTCGTTCTTCCTGAGGTAGTTCTGCAGGCGCCGACGCTGGCCGACGAGCTTGAGCAGCCCCTGGCGAGTGTGGTGATCACCCTTGTGGCTCCGCAGGTGCTCGTTGAGGTGGTTGATCCGCTGTGTGAGCAGCGCGATCTGCACCTCGGGAGAACCGGTGTCGGACGCATGGAGCCGGTACTCGGTGATCGTTGCAGACTTGTCCGGCATGCAGCTGCTTCCTCAGTGTGTTCGTGAACGCGTGGTCTTCGCGGCAAAGCGCGTGCCCGGATCCGCCGGGAACGTCGCCACAGCGTAGCAGCGGGTGACCCCGGGAGTAGCCTTCGGGGATGGATCCGGATGACGGCGCCCTCCGGATCAGCCCGAGCGTGGCCATACCGCTGGCCGAGATAGAGCTGCGCTTCACGCCCAGTGGTGGGCCGGGCGGTCAGCACGCCAACCGGTCGAACACTCGGGTGGAGGTGCGCTTCGACATCGCCAGCTCGCCCTCCCTCTCGGCGCACCACCGCGACCGCCTGGTCGAGCGGCTCGGACCCACGGTGCGGGTGGTGGCCGACGACGAGCGCTCGCAGCTGCGCAACCGCGAGCTGGCCCTCGAGCGGCTCAGGGGCCGGTTGGCGGCCCCCCTGCATCGCCCTGTGACCCGGCGGGCGACTCGGCCAACCAAGGGCGCGACCGAACGGCGGCTGCAGGCCAAGCGTCAGCGATCCGAGCGCAAGTCGCAGCGCCGGCCACCGACGAGCGACGGGGACTGACGACCAGCCTCCTCAGGATTGGAGGGCTCTTCGCGTCGCTTCGACGTCCCGGCTCATCTGGGCGACCAGGCTGTCCACCGAGTCGAACTTGACCTCGCCGCGAAGGCGGCTCACGAAGCGCACGGCGGCCACCTCGTCGTAGAGGTCGCCCTCGAAGTCGAGCAGGTAGGCCTCGAGCAGTGACGCGTCGGCTTCGGCGTAGAAGGTGGGTCGCCGTCCGAGCGACAGGGCCGCCGCGTGCACCTCTCCGCCGGCGCGCTCGTACCACCCGGCATAGATGCCGTCGGCCGGAAGGAGGATTTCGGCGGGCACGGCCACGTTCGCCGTCGGGAAGCCGAGCTCACGACCGCGGGCGTCACCGTGCTGAACGACGCCGCGGACCTCGTGGGGTCGCCCGAGCAGCTCGGCCGCCCGCTCGACCTCGCCCTCGGCCAGCAGCGCCCGCACCCTGGTTGACGAGACCACCTCGTGGGCCGCCTCATCCCCCACGAGGGTGAGGCCGAGCACGTCGAACCCGAGCTCGGCGCCCATGTTCTGCAGTAGCGGCACGTTGCCCTTGCGGCCCCGTCCGAAGTGGAAGTCATGGCCGACGACGACGGCCCGGGCCCGCAGGCACCCGACCAGTACCTCGCGCACGAAGTCCTCAGGTGACTCGGTGGCACGCTCGGCATCGAAACGGACGACGACGGCGTAGTCCACCCCCGCATCAGCCAACAGCTCGAGTCGCTGGGGGAGGTCGGTGAGCAACCGGGGAGCTGAGTCGGGCCGCACCACCATGGCCGGGTGCGGATCGAAGGTGACCACCGCGCTGGCCGCGCCCAGCTGGCGGGCCATGTCGCGGACCCGGGCGATGAGCGACCGGTGGCCGAGGTGCACCCCGTCGTACACGCCGATGGTGACCACGCACCCGCCCTCGGGCCGGGGACACGCGGTCAGGTCGTCGATCACCTCCATGGAGCTGCAGGCTACCGCCACCCTCTGTCCCACCCGCCTCCTACGCCGTTCCCGACGTGGCTAGTGCGCACTGGTCCCGCTGGAGCGGGTGATTGGTGCACAGAAGCGGCTGGAACGGCCGCCGATCAGGTGCCCGCCGGCGCCAGAACGACCGCTGGGCGGGCGCCTTCGTAGACGGCCACCAGCCGACCCGTGGCGTCGAGCACCCGGTACGGCCCGTCGAGGTCGGGGACGACCGGCAGGGCCCGACCGAAGCCGACGGCGGTGACCCCGTCGTCGTCAACGATCGTGGACGGGTAGTCGCGCAGCGCTTCTGCCGGGTCGACCACGTCGGAGGCGGTGAGCGCCTCCAGCGGCACCGCATCCGCGACCAGGAACGACCCGATGGCGGTGCGCCGGAGGTTGCGCAGGTGGGCGCCGCCTCCGACCGCATGCCCGAGGTCGGCGGCGAGAGTGCGGATGTAGGTGCCCGACGAGCAATCCACGGAGATCGGGTGCACGGGCGACCCGACCTCGATGGCCGACGCCGCACCGACGTCAAGGCGATGCACGGTGACCGGCCGCGGCGCCCGCTCCACCTCGACGCCTTGGCGGGCGAGCTCGTGCAGGCGGCGGCCCCCGACCTTGACGGCCGACACCATTGGCGGCACCTGGAGGATCGGGCCGGTCAGCGCCACCGCTGCGCCCCGCAGTTGTTCGAGGGTCACCGATGACATGTCCCAGACCTGGACCACGTCGCCCGAAGCGTCGAGGGTCGAGGTGGCCACCCCGAGCACGACCTCCCCCTCGTAGGACTTCGGGAGCTCGGTGAGAAATCGCAGCAGTCGGGTGACCCGTCCCAACCCGACCAGCAGGACGCCGGTGGCGTCGGGGTCGAGGGTGCCGGAGTGGCCCACCCGCTTCTGACCGAAGATCTTGCGGCAGCGGGCCACGACATCGTGGGAGGTCCAGCCGGCCGGCTTGTCGACGACGGCGAGGCCGTCGATCACTCGTCGCTGGAAGCTTCGGCGGCCGCCTGGTCCCGCGCGTCTCGGGCCTGGCGGATGACCGTCTTCAGATCGCCGATCACGTCGGTGACGGGATACGGCGCCACGAAGCCGGCGGCGTACTGGTGACCTCCGCCGCCGAATCGGGCGGCGATGGAACCCACGTCCAGGTCGGACACGGAGCGCAGCGAGACCCGGATGCCCTCAGGGGTCTCCTTGCAGACACAGGCGATCTCCGCCTCGGCCGTGCGGCGGATCAGGTCGATCAGCCCTTCCGCCTCCTCCACCTCAACCCCGAAGCCGTCGAGGTCGAAGTTGGTGATCCACGTGGCCACGAAGTTCAGCTCACGGTCGAGCTCGGCGCGGGCCAGGCAGGCGCCCACCATCTGCACGTAGTCGAAGCGGTGGCGCTCGAACAGCTGCCGGGTGATGTCAGCCAGGGGAAGGTCGAACCGCGACAGCTCCTCGGCCAGCGCGAACACCTCCGGTGTGGTGTTGGCGTACTGGAAGCGGCCGGTGTCGGTGACCAGGCCGGCGTACAGGCACAGGGCGACGTCCCGATCGAGGGGCCACCCGAGGCTCCTGGCCAGATCCCGCACAACCACTGCCGTCGCAGCTGCACTGGTGTCCACCACGTTGCACGAGCCGTAGAGGTCGTTGCTGGCGTGGTGGTCGAGGACCACGAGGTCACCGAACTCGCGAGCCCACCGGGCCGGCCCAGCCAGGTCACCCAGACGCTCGATGCTGCCGCAGTCGAAGGTCACCATCCGGGCCGGCTGCGGAGGGAAGTCAGCCGGTTTGGTCGTCAGGTCGAGGCCTGGAAGGAACGTGTAGTGGGGGGCCACCACGAACGGCTCGGACCACGACGCCACCGAATCGACCGAGTTGGCCCGGCACAGGTGGTGCAAGGCGAGCATGGAGCCGAGCGCATCTCCATCGGGCAGGACGTGGCAAGCCAGGGCCAGGGACGACGCCGACCCGATCAGCTCCACCGCTCGTTCGAAGTCCGCTGTGGCCATCTGCTACTCCTCGTCCTTCATCTCCCGGAGCACCTCTTCGATGCGCCACCCGCTGGCGATGCCGGGATCCTCCACGAACTTGAGCAACGGCGTCCGCTTCAGACGGGTCTGTCGGTTGATCTCCGACTGCAGGCGCACGCGGTGCTCCTCCAGTGCTACATCGGCACCTGCACTGGGTGCGCTGTAGTAGATGGTGGCGCGCCGCAGATCGGTGTCTGCGTCGACGCCGGTGATGGTGACCAGCTCCAGGCTCTCGTCGTGGTCCGCCACCCGCTCGAGCGCCTCGGCCACGATCTCCCGCAGCACCTCGTTGACTCGGGCCGTGCGTGGGTACCGCGGAGTGCTGCGCGGCTGGCGACCCCTGCGGCTAGGCATCGGTGCCGTAGGTGTGCATCTCGGTGTTGAGCACCTCTACCTCCGGGAACGACCAGACGAAGCGCTCTACCCGCGTGAGCACGGCGAATGCATGCCCGTCACCATCCGGGCCCACGCAGGCGAACCCGAGCCGGGCTCGCTGCCACTTGTCCTGGAATGCCACCTCGCCGCTGGCCACGCTGAAGCGGTTGCGGGCCCCGTCCAGGATCGGCCGGACCAGGGCCCGCTTGTCCTTCAGCGAGTGTGCCTGCGGGAGGTGCAGATCGATCTCCAGGGCCACTACGTCCGTGGGATCTCCCGCTCTTCGAACGTCTCGATGACGTCGCCCATGCGCAGCTCCTGGAAGTCGCTGAGCATGATGCCGCACTCGTACCCGGCGGCCACGTCTCGGACGTCGTCCTTGAACCGGCGGAGCGAGGGCAGCGTGCCCTTCCAGATGATGGTGCCCTCACGGATGTAGCGCACCTTCGAGTTGCGGGTGATGGTGCCGTTGAGCACGTAGCAACCGGCAACCTTGCCGCGAGGCGTCGAGTAGATCTCGCGCACTTCGGCGTCGCCGGTGACGACCTCTTCGTACTCGGGCTTGAGCATGCCGAGCATGGCTGCCTGCAGGTCCTCCAACAGCTTGTAGATGATCTCGTAGGTGCGGATCTCCACGTCTTGCTGCTCGGCCATGGCCCGGGCCTTGCGGTCGGGGCGGACGTTGAAGCCGATGATGGTGGCCCCGGAGGCGGCAGCCAGGCCGATGTCGTTCTCGGTGATGCCGCCGACGGCCCGGTGCACGAACGCCACCTTCACCTCGTCGCGCTCGAGCTTCTGGACCGACGAGGTGATGGCCTCGAGCGAGCCGTTCACGTCGGCCTTGAGGATCAGGTTCAGCGTGGCTGTCTCGCCCCGCTGGATCTGCTCGAAGATGTCCTCCAGCTTGGCCCCGCCACCGGTGGCCGAGGCCGTACCAGCCTGGTTGGCGAAGCGACGGCGCTGGGCGCGGGCCTCGGCAACGGTGCGAGCCGTCTTGTCGTCGACCGTGGCGCGAACCTCGTCACCGGCCTGCGGCACCTCGGACAGACCGAGGATCTGCACCGGCATGGAGGGCAACGCCTCCTTGAGGTGGTCGCCCTTGTCGTCGATGAGGGCACGGACCTTCCCCCAGGCGGCGCCGGCGACGATGATGTCGCCGACTCGCAGGGTTCCGCTCTCGACCAGCACGGTCGCCACCGGACCCCGGCCCACGTCGAGCCGGGACTCGAGGACGACGCCCCGTGCCCGACCCTCGGGGTCAGCGCTGAGCTCCTCGAGGTCGGCCACCACGAGCAGCTGCTCCAGGAGGTCGTCGATGCCGAGGTTCTGCAAGGCCGACATCTCGACCGTGATGGTGTCCCCGCCCCAGTCCTCCGGCACGAGACCGTGCTCGGAGAGCTGCTGCTTGGTGCGGTTGACGTCCGCGTTGTCACGGTCGACCTTGTTGATGGCCACGACGATGGGGACCTCGGCCGCCTTGGCGTGGTTGATCGCCTCGATGGTCTGCGGCATGACGCCATCGTCGGCCGCCACCATCAGGATGACGATGTCGGTGGCATCTGCGCCCCTGGCCCGCATGGCAGTGAACGCCTCGTGGCCGGGGGTGTCGATGAAGGTGATCAGACGGCCTTCCTTCTCCGTCTGGTACGCCCCGATGTGCTGGGTGATGCCGCCCGCCTCGCCCGAGATCACATTGGCTGAGCGAATGCGGTCGAGCAGCAGCGTCTTGCCGTGGTCGACGTGGCCCATGACCGTGATGATCGGCGGGCGGGGACGCTGGCCCTCCTCATCCTCCTCCTCGTCGTCGGCGAAGAACTTGGCAATGAGCTCCGCCTCCTTCTCCTCGCCACGGTCGACCAGGCGCACGGTGGCGCCGAGCTCGAGCACGAAGAGCTCGATCTGGTCGTCGGTGAGGGACATGGTGGCGGTGACCATCTCGCCCTGCTGGAGGAGATAGCGCACGACATCGGCGGCGGACCGGTTGAACTTCGGCGCGAGGTCCTGTGCCGTCGAGCCGCGCTCGACGATGACCTCGCCGTCGGGCACGGGTGCGCTGGACGGTGTGTAACGGGTGAGCTCCTGAGCCTCGAGCTCTTCGAAGTTGCGACGACGACGACGCCCGCTGCGTCGGCGTTGGCCACCGAAGCGCTGACCGCCGCCGGGGGGGCCACCTCGGCCGGGGGGGCCACCAGGACCACCGCCGGGACCGCCGCCTGGGCGGGCACCGAAGCCACCGCCAGGGGCTCCGCCGGGACCGCCGCCGGGACGGGGCGCGAAGCCTCCGCCACCGGGACCGCCGGGACGGGCACCGCCTCCAGGGCGCGGCGAGAAGCCGCCGGGACCGCCGGGACCACTGGGACGGCCACCGGGACCGCCCGGCCGACCGGCCGGCACGGATCGCCCGCCCATCCCCGGAGGGGGCGGGATGGGCTTGCCGCTGGCCGAGCGAGGGGCTGCGG
>Ga0136611_10002996_pt1 | contig 11799 bp, 11 predicted proteins | sample AntDrymUQ2232306_2_FD_106645 | JGI IMG/M metagenome (GOLD analysis project Ga0136611, IMG submission 106645) | Polar desert sand microbial communities from Dry Valleys, Antarctica - metaG UQ223 (23.06) | ecosystem: Environmental > Terrestrial > Soil > Desert | place: Antarctica: Dry Valley... | reverse complement strand
CGGCTCCGAGGACATCGCCTGCCAGGCGGTGACCTCGGCTCGGAGCACGTCGATCTCCTGCTCGAGCTCGGCGAGGTGGACGATCGCCTCGGCGGCGCGGAGCTCGGCGTCCTCGAGGCGGCCGGAGAGCGAGACGTTCTGCTGGTCGGCCAGGTCGGCTCGGCGAGCCTCGGCGTTGCGCTTGCGGGTGGCGTCGGCGGCGCGACGCTGCGCGCCGACCAGCGCCTCCTCGAGCTCGCCCAGCGCGGACTCGCGCTCCTCGATCCGGCCGGTGAGGACCCCGACGTGCTCGGCGTTCTCGCCGGCGCGCTCGGCGGCCATCGTCTGGTAGGCCTGGGCCTGCTCGGCGCGGTCGCGGGCAGCGTCCAGGCGGGACTGCATCAGCTCGGAGTGGGTGATCCGCGTCGCGGTGGCGCCCAGCACCACCGCGAGCACCGCGGCCACTGTCGTCAGGAGGGGGGACTGCAGGACCAGCGAAGCGAGGACGATCGCGGCGGCGGCCATGACGAGTGCGACAGCCACCGTCAGGCGGGTGCTCCGCTGACGGCGTCGAGCCTTCGGGGAAGTCATGAGGTCAGGCTAGGGCGAATCGTCCCCGGATCTGACCCGACACGCACGCTCGAGCCACAGAGCCATCACGAGCACCAACAGTCCCCCCAGCCCCGCGAGCACCGCCCGGCCTGCCCGTTGCCCGGCCAGCTCGGACGCCACCCCGAGCCAGGAGAGCGCGTAGCCGAGGTAGCCACCGGCGACCAGCGACCCGGCCAGGGCGGACGCCCGGGCCAGCACCAGCCGGTTGACCAGGCGGTACGGCTCGGGCCGAAGCTGGCGACCGTCGAGCGCGCGGCCGGTGTGCCGGGCGGTCACCGCGAGGATGGCCGCGCCGAGGAACAGCACCAGCGCCTGGCTCCACGTGACCAACGGTGCCGGGCGCTCGGAGAGCGAGGCGACCCGGCGCACCAGCCAGCCACCGACCAGGCCGACGGCGAACGTCACCGCGACCGCGGCCTGCGTGGTCTGGCTCAGCCGGCCTCCGGGGCGCTCGTCGCGCTCCGGCCCGCCTGGCGGCTCCTCGTGGTGAGGGTCGCCCGACGGGTCGCGGCTCACTGGAGCTCGAGCTCCAGGTCGTCGCGCCGCCTGAGCGCACTGCGGTCGGTCTTCTCCAGCAGGTCGGCGATGGCGTCGCCACCGGGGAGGACCGCGTCGGGCTCGACGTCGTACCAGGGCTGGAGCACGAAGGAGCGCTCCGCCGCCCGCGGGTGGGGCAACTTGAGGTCGTCGGTGTCGCTGCGCCGGTCGCCGACGACGACGAGGTCGACGTCGAGCGTGCGCGGCGCGTTGCGGATCTCGCTGCGCTCCCGGTCGAACGCGTCCTCGATCGCCAGCGCCCGGTCCATGAGGCGTGGCGCCGAGAGCGTCGTGTCGATCAGGACCACGGCGTTGAGGTAGTCCTCGGATCCCTCCGGGGCGTCCACCGGCGCGCTCTCGTAGATCGGGGACACCGCGGTCACGAAGACGTCGGGGGTGTCTTTGAGCGCGTCGATCGCGCCCTGGAGGGAGTAGAGCCGCTCGCCCAGGTTGGAGCCCAGCGCCAGGACCGCCCGACGGATCGGACGCATCTCACCGGTGATGGTGTCGGCGTCGATGATGTGCGGGTTGGGGGTTTCGGTCATATCAGGCCTCGCCCTTCTTGTTCGGCTTGCGCCGGGTGATCGTCAGCGCCACGTCCGAGTAGGTGGCGTCGATGGGTGCGTGCGGCTTGTGCACCGTGACCCGGGCCCATTCAACACGATCGTCCGAAACACAGATCGCCGCGATCCGCGCGGCCAGCGCCTCGATCAGATCGACCGGGTCCCGCTCCACAGCAGCCTTCACCTTGTCCACGAGACTCCCGTAGTCCACGGTGTCCTGCAAGTCGTCCGAGGCCGCCGCAGGGGCGGTGTCGAGGCCCAGCGTGAGGTCGATCACGAACACCTGGCCGTCGCGCCGCTCGAAGTCGAAGACGCCGTGGTGGCCGAAGCACTCGATCCCGGCGATGGTGAGCTCATCTGGAGCAGTCGAGGGACGAGGCGGGTCGAAGGGCTCGTCGATCATGTCTGCTCCTGGTCGTGGTCGTCGGTGGCCAAACGGCGCAGCACCGCCATGGCGTCGCGGCTCGCGCGTACGTCGTGGACGCGGAGGCCCCAGACCGGCGGGGACTGCAGCCCCAGCCAAGTCGTGAGCGCGGTGGTCGCGGGCTCGCGCTGACCCACCGGCCGCAGGTCGCCGTGGTCGCCCAGCAGCCGCCCGAGGAACGACTTGCGGCTCGCACCGACCAGGAGCGGCAGCCCGAGCGTGTGGAGCTCATCCAGACCGCGCAACAGCGCCCAGTCGTGGTCGGGCGCCTTGGCGAAGCCGAGGCCGGGGTCGAGCACGACGCGCGCCAGGTCGATCCCGGCCGCGGCGATCGCCTCGACCCGCCGGGACAGCTCGTCCCGCACGGCCGCGACGACGCCGCCGGGTCCGTCGTACGTCGCGAAGTCGCGCATGTGCTCGGCATGTGCCCGCCAGTGCATCGCGACGTACGACGAGTCGCAGCCGGCGACCACCCCCAGCATCCGGGGATCGGCCAGCCCTCCCGACACGTCGTTGATCAGCGATGCGCCGGCAGCCACGGCCTGCTCCGCGACCTCGGCGCGCATGGTGTCGACCGAGACCACCGCCCCCTCGGCCGTCAGTGCCTCGATGACCGGCAGCACCCGGTCGAGCTCGTCGCCGACGACCGGCCGCGTCGCCCCGGGGCGCGTGGACTCGCCGCCAACGTCGATGATGTCGGCGCCGTCGGCGACCAGCTGGAGGCCGTGCACGATCGCGGCCTCGGGGTCGGCCCACAGACCGCCGTCGGAGAAGGAGTCCGGCGTGACGTTGACGATCCCCATCAGCAGGGGGCCCATCACCAACTCACCCGGCATCGCGGTCACCGGTTGCTGAAGATCAGCGATATCGCCTCGGCCCGGGTGGCGGGCTGGTGCATGATGCCCCGCACGGCCGAGGTGATGGTGCGGGCCCCGGCCTTCTTCACCCCGCGCATCGTCATGCAGAGGTGCTCGGCCTCGATCACCACGATGACACCGCGCGCCTCGAGGATCTCCATCAACGCGTCGGCGACCTGAGTGGTCAGCCGCTCCTGCACCTGCGGCCGCTTGGCATAGACGTCGACCAGCCGGGCCAGCTTGGACAGCCCGGTGATCTTGCCGCTCACGGCAGGGATGTAGCCGACGTGAGCGACCCCGGTGAACGGCACCAGATGGTGCTCGCACATCGACCAGAGCTCGATGTCGCGGACCAGCACCATCTCGTCGTGGCCGAGATCGAAGGTGGTGGTGAGCACGTCTCGCGGGGTCTGTCGGAGCCCGGCGGTGAGCTCGGCATAGGCCCGGGCCACCCGCGCTGGAGTGTCGCGGAGACCCTCGCGCTCGGGGTCCTCGCCGATCGCGGCGAGCAGCTCGCGGACGGCCGCCTCGGCACGGGGGTGGTCGAACTCCGGGATGTCGGCGGGCGCCCGCGGCGGGTAGGAGACGGGGTCGGTCACGACGGTGACGGCGGCGTGGGCCGCCCGTCCAGTCCCCCGTCGAGGCCGGGAGCCCCGTGGACGTCGCCGCCGGCGCCCGGCGGCGTGATGACCATGCCGCCCTCGGCGGGGTCGGGCTTGCCGTTGGCGGCCGCCCGGTCCCGGATCTCCTGCGGGATCTCGACCGGCGGGATGGCCGAGGGGTTGCGCTCCGAGGAGCCGGTCCAGGCCGGCCGCGTCATCCGACGGCGCAACGGCTCGAACACCCGGGCGACCTGCTCCTTGTCGAGCGTCTCCTTGTCCAGCAGCTCGAGGACGAGTGAGTCCAGGACGTCGCGGTTCTCCTCGAGGATGTCGAAGGCCTCCTGGTGGGCGATCGCCACGAACTTCTTCACCTCGTCGTCGACCATCGCGGCGACGTCCTCGGAGTAGTTGCGCTGGTGCCCCATGTCTCGACCCATGAACGGCTCGGAGGCGCCATCGCCGAACTTGACGGCGCCGAGCCGCTCGGTCATGCCGTACTGGGTGACCATCGCGCGCGCCAGGTTGGTGGCCTTCTCGATGTCGTTGCCCGCACCGGTCGTCGGGTCGTGGAAGACCATCTCCTCCGCGGCGCGGCCCCCCATCATGTAGGCGAGCTTGTCGAGGAGCTCGGACCGGGTCTGGGAGTACTTGTCGGTGTCCGGCAGGACCATCGTGTAGCCCAGGGCCCGGCCGCGCGGCAGGATCGTCACCTTGTGCACGGGGTCGCTGCCGGGCAGCGCCGCGGCCACCAGGGCGTGGCCGCCCTCGTGGTAGGCGGTGACGAGCTTCTCCTTCTCGTTCATCAGCCGTGTCCGCCGCTGCGGGCCGGCGATCACGCGGTCGATCGCCTCGTCGAGGGCATCGCTGTCGATCTGCTTGCCGTTGTTGCGGGCGGTCAGGAGCGCGGCCTCGTTGAGCACGTTGGCCAGGTCGGCGCCGGTGAAGCCCGGCGTACGACGGGCGAAGGTGAGCAGGTCGACGCCCGGGGCCATCGGCTTCCCGCGCGAGTGGACCTGCAGGATCATGTGGCGCCCGTTGAGGTCCGGGGCGTCGACGGCGATCTGGCGGTCGAAGCGGCCGGGCCGCAGCAGCGCTGGGTCGAGCACGTCGGGCCGGTTGGTGGCCGCGATCAGGATGACCCCGCCGCGGACGTCGAAGCCGTCCATCTCGACGAGCAGCTGGTTGAGGGTCTGCTCGCGCTCGTCGTGGCCGCCGCCCATACCGGCGCCGCGGTGCCGACCGACGGCGTCGATCTCGTCGATGAAGACGATCGCCGGCGCGTTCTCCTTGGCCTGCTCGAAGAGGTCACGCACCCGGCTGGCGCCCACACCGACGAACATCTCGACGAAGTCGGACCCGGAGATCGAGTAGAAGGGGACGCCGGCCTCGCCGGCGACCGCCCGGGCCAGCAACGTCTTGCCGGTGCCCGGAGGGCCGTAGAGGAGCACGCCCTTGGGGATCTTGGCGCCGACGGCCTGGAACTTCGCGGGCTCCTGGAGGAACTCCTTGATCTCGCCGAGCTCCTCGATGGCCTCCTCGCAGCCGGCCACGTCGGTGAACGTGGTCTTGGGCATGTCCTTGGTGATCAGCTTGGCCTTGGACTTGGCGAACTGCATCACGCCGCGGCCGCCACCTCCTTGGACCTGGTTCATCAAGAACACGAACAGCAAGATGATCAGCGCGAAGGGCAGCAGGGTCGCGAGGATCGAGCCGAGCAGGCTGGGCTGGGGGTTCTCCGAGGTGGACTCCGAGATGGTGCCCTCGGCCACCTGCGCATCGACGAGCGCGAGGATCGTCTCCTGCTGACCCTGGATGTAGAAGGACATCACCTCGAGGCCGCCTTGGCGGGCACCCTCGTCGAGGGTGGCCTGGATCTCCTGGTCGCCGTCGACGAAGGTGATCTCGTCGACCTCGCCGGCCTCGATGTACTCCGTCAGCCGGGACGTCGTGATCTCGTCGGCCCCGCCGCTGGGCGCGAGGAACTGCAGCGCCAGCAGCACGCCGACGACGGCCAGGACGATCCACAACCAGGGACCCTTGAATATGCGCTTCACAGACTTCTTTCGACCAGACATCCGGATCAACTGACGTTACACGTGACGGGCAATCGAGCCCGCGGTGTCATTCTCGCAGGCGACCCCACAAGGTTCGGCCCCGGAGCGGCTCAGGAGTAGACGTGCGGGGCGAGGGTGCCGATGTCTCGTAGGTTGCGGTAGCGCTCGCGGTAGTCGAGGCCGTAGCCCACGACGAACTCGTTGGGGATGTCCCAGCCGACGTATCTCGGCTCGACCGGCATCGTCAGCGCCTCCGGCTTGCGGAGCAGGGTGGCGATCTCGACGCTCGCCGCGTTGCGGTTGCTGAGGCTGTTGACCAGCCAGCTCAAGGTGAGCCCGGTGTCGATGATCTCGTCGACGACCAGGACGTGGCGGCCCGAGATGTCGGTGTCGAGGTCCTTCATCAGCCGGACGACGCCGCTCGACTTGGTGCCCGACCCGTAGGAGCTGATCGCGATCCAGTCCATCTCGACGTGGATCGGGAGCGCCCTGGCGAGGTCGGCCATCACCATCACGGCTCCGCGCAGGATCCCGACCAGGAGGACGTCGCGGCCCTCGTAGTCGGCGGCGATCTCGTCGGCCATCTCCTGCAGCCGGACCCTGATCTGCTCCTCGGTGAACAGGACTTCGACGAGGTCGTTCTCCACGTGAGCGGCATCCATGGATGGATCGTATTGCGTCGATCGGGACGTAGGGTCGGGGGTCGTGGCCGACAACATCTTGTGGATCCTCACCGACGACCAGATGCGCTCGACCCTGCCCACGATGGACCGGACCTGGAAGAGGCTCGCGGAGAAGGGGGTCCGGTTTCCCCGGGGGTACGCCGCGATGCCGTGGTGCGGGCCGGCGCGCGCGTCGATCCTGAGCGGCCGCTACGCCCACGACCACGGGTGCAGCACCAACATGACGCATCCATCGTTCGTCGCGCAGGGTCTCGACCAGGACACCGTGGCCACCCGGATGTCGGCCGCGGGCTACGACACCGGCTACTTCGGCAAATACATGAACGGCCACAACCAGGACCCGACGTACGCCGCACCCGGCTGGGACCGCTGGGTGACGCTGGTCGATGGCGACCGGACCATGAACGTCGACGAGACGGTCCGCGTGCTCGACACCCAGCGCGAGGTCGAGACCTTCTCCGCCGACCGGCTGCAGCGGTTCGTCCGCCGCCACCGCGACACCGGGCCGTGGTTCGCGGTCTGGGCACCGGCCACGCCCCACGATCCCTACACGCCCGGCCCCGAGCACGCCCACGACTTCGACGGCGTCGCCTGGGACCCGCCGGCGTTCAACGAGGTCGACCTCGCCGACAAGCCCTCCTGGCTGCGCGACCTCCCCCCGCAGGACCGGGCGCAGATGCGGCGCATCTACGAGGGAAAGCTCGAAGAGCTCCGGGACCTCGACGACCAGGTGGGCCGGGTGCTTGACTTGCTCTGGAGGACCGGGCAGCTCGGTCGCACGTGGGTCTTCTTCGTCTCCGACAACGGGTACCTGCTCGGCGAGCATCGCCTCTTCAAGAAGGAGCAGCCCTACGAAGAGTCGGTCGGAGTGCCCTTCGTGGTGCGCGGCCCGGGCGTCTCCCCGGCGGTGCCCGACGCCCTGGTCTCCCAGGTCGACCTGATGCCGACGACGCTGGCCATCGCCGGCCTGGACCCCGACGCGGGTCGCGAGCTGGACGGCCGGTCGATGCTGGACCCGCTGCTGAGTGGTGACTGGTCGCGCTGGCGCCGACGGCTGCTGGTCGAGAACACCAACCTCGGCTGGGCCATGCTGCGCGAGGACTCCACGTCGTACGTCGAGCACCACGACCGCGGCGAGTGGGAGCTCTACGACCTCGACGACGACCCGCACCAGCTCGCAAGCCGGGTCGACGCCGACGTGCGCGACTGGTCGGCCCGGCTCTCGTTGCTCCGGCAGACGCGCGGCGCGGCGCTGCGGGCCCTCGAGGAGGGGTAGCAGAAGCGCTGTGCTCGATTCCGTGGCTGGCGTGGGCAACGACCCTGCGTGAGGCCCGGCACCGAGCGGCTCAGCCAGCGGCCTCGAAGCGCAGGACCCCGTCCGCCCGGACGGCGCGCAGGTGGCCGGGTAGGTCGATCCACTTCTGGCCGTGCCAGTCGGTGAGCAGGGCGTCGACGGCGAGCACGTGCTCGTGGAACAGCTCGGAGGCGGGAGAACCGGCGCGGAGGGCAGCGAGCCGCAACACCCGTCGGCGGACCGCGGCGGGCAGCTCGGCCAGGTCGTCGACGGGCAGCGGGTCGGCGAGGGCGGCAAGGGCGGCGTCGGCCAGGCCGTCGAGGTGGTCCATGTCGGTGCGCAGCTGGTCGGCCGTGCGGGCCAGCGTCTCGGTCACCCCGGGGCCCAGCTCGTCCTCGAGGACCGGCAGGACCCGACGGCGGACCCGGGCGCGCAGGTAGGAGGAGTCGGCGTTGTGGGGGTCGTCCCACGCGCCGAGGCCGAGGACCTGGCAGGCGGTGACCGTGTCGGCGCGGGCGACGTCGAGCAGCGGCCGGCGGTAACCGTCGAAGCCACGGCGCATGCCCGCGAGCGACCGGCCACCGGAGCCCCGGGCCAGGCCGAGCAGCACGGTCTCGGCCTGGTCGTCACGGGTGTGCCCGAGAAGCACCGCCGCGGCGTCGAGGCGCGGGGCGATCTCGTCGAGCACGGCGTACCTCGCCTGGCGGGCGGCCGCCTCGGGGCCGAGCCCGGCGGCCTCGACGGTGACCCGCACCGCGACGGTCTGGTCGGCACCGAGCTCGGCCATCTGGACCACCACCCGCTCGGCCTGGGCCGCGGAGCCGTCCTGGAGGCCGTGGTCGACGGTCACGCCGGCGACGTGCCAGCCGGTCCGGTGCCCCTCCGCCACGGTCGCGGCGAGGAGCGCCAGCGAGTCCGCGCCGCCGCTGCACGCGACCACGACGACGCCCGGGGCCGCCTCGCGGGGTCCGGCCAGCTCCGCCAGGCACCGGCGTACGCCGCGGCGCACGGCCGCGACGGACGGGTGGACGGCAGCCATCAGCCCAGGACGCGGGTCATCCAGGACGCGGGGTCGTGGATCTCCGACTTCGACGGCAGGTTCTCGGGGCCGGCCCAGACGGCGTTGAACTCGTCCATGCCGACCTTGTCGACGACCGTGCGGACGAACTTCGCACCGTCGCGGTACTGCGCCATCTTGGCGTCCAGGCCCATCAGCCGGCGCAGCATCTTGTCCATCACCCCGACGCCCTTGCGGCGGGAGTTGAACTTCTTGCGGATCGTGGCGACGGACGAGATGACGCTGGGCCCCACGTCGTCCATCACCACGTCCGCGTGGCCCTCGAGGAGCGACATGATCCCGGTGACCCGGTCGAGGATCTCCTTCTGCGCTGGGGAGCTCATCACGTCGAGCAGGCTGGTGCTGCTGTCGCCCCTGAACGCTTCGGTGATCCGCTTGACCAGGTCGTCGGTGAGCTTGGCCGGCTCGACCGAGTCGACGATCGCCTGCATCTGCGCGAACAGGTGGTCACGCATCCACGGGACCGCGGTGAACTGCACGCGGTGGGTCTCCTCGTGGAGGCAGACCCAGAGCCGGAAGTCGCTGGGGTCGGCGCCGATCTCGCGCTCGACGTGGACGATGTTGGGCGCCACCAGCAGCAGTCGCCCGGACGGCTCGAAGAACGGGTCGAACTGGCCGAGCACCTTGCTGCCGAGGAAGCCGAGCAGGAGGCCGACCTCGGCGCCGGTGATCTTGCTTCCGACCGCCTGGGTGAGCCCGCTCGGCGGGCCCTTCTTCTCGGCCAGCTTGTCGGCGATCGGGTCGATGATCAGGGCGAACGCGGCGGCGTTGGCCTGCACCCAGCCGGCGCGGTCGACGACCAGCACCGGTGCGGTCCGCTCGCCGGCCTGCAGCCCGGTGAAGTCTCGGACCAGCCCGGTCGAGCGCTCGGCGCCGGCGCGCAGCTCGGCCACGGCCGCCATCGCCTCGGCGGCGTCGACCGTGGGGCCCTCGCCCGCCACGCGGGCGCCGACGGTCACCGCCGTCTGCCAGTCGACCATGTTGCTGCTGCTGTTCATTCGGGGTCCCCGGCGCGGTGCGAGCGAAGCGAGCAGCGTGGTGGGGTGTTCATGGGGAAGACCCTACGGTCGGGCGCAATCGCAGGCGGCGAGCGCGGCCGCCATCGCGTCGAGAGCGTCGCGGGCGACCAGGCCGGCCAGCGGGTTGGGGGCGACCCGATCGGCCATCATCGCGAAGACAAGGGGGTCGCCGTCGGTGTCGGTGACCACGCCGGCCAGCCCGGAGACCCCGGTCAGGGTGCCGGTCTTGGCCCGCACCTCGCCACGTCCGGCCGCCCCGGCACCATCGAAGCGGAATGCCAGCGAACCGGTGAAGCCGGCCACCGGCAGTCCCGTGACCACCGCTCGCAGGGCCGGCCGGTCCGGCGATGAGACCAGCCGCAACACGTCGAGCAGGACGCCGAGGGACACCCGGGACCGGCGGGAGAGCCCGCTGCCGTCGTAGACCCGGTCGCCCACGTCGACGCCCATCCCGGAGAGGGTGCCGGCCACCCCGCGACGGGCGCCCGCGAACGAGCCCTTTCCGGTCACCGCGAGCCCGACCTGGTGGGCCAGCACCTCGGCGGCCTCGTTGTCGCTGACGTCGAGCACCCGCTCGACGATCTGGGCGAGCGGTGCACTGTCGAGCGCCGCGAGCTCGCGGCCGGCCTGCGGGGCGCGGCCCGCGGCCGGTGACCGGACGACCTCCACCCCGGCCTGGCGCAGCGCGTCGGCGAAGACCTGGGCGGCGTACGCCGCGGGGTCGTCGACCCGGCCGTAGCCCACCGGGGGGCGTCCCCCGTCGACCCAGAGCGCCGAGATCGGGGCCACGACGTCGTCGCGAAGGTAGTCCGCCTCCCACTGTGGGCTCGCCTGCGGGCCGCTGAAGAGCGAGGCGTCGTAGACCAGCCGCACCCCGGCCCTGCCGTCGGCCGCCAATGCGGCGGCGGTGGCGCGGGCGAGCGTGACCACGTCGGCGCGGGCGGGGTAGACGCCCTCGGCGTCCTGCGCGGGCTTGCTGGCCAGGTAGGGGTCGCCGCCCCCGACCAGAACGACCCGGTTGCCGCGGCCCTCGACGACCCGGGTGGTGAAGACCCGGTCCGGGCCCAGGGCCTCCAACGCCGCGGTCGCGGTCAGCAGCTTGGTCGTCGAGGCGGGGATCACCGTCCCTGAGCCCGAGGTGTACGCCGGGTCGTCGCCGGCCAGCCCCCCGACCTCGACGACGACGTGACGGCCCAGGTCGGGGTCGCCGAGCAGCGGCGCCAGTGCGCGGCGTACTCGGGACGGGGCGACCACCGCGGTCGCGGTGTCGGCGGTCGCGACCGGCGCGGGGTCGGTCAGGTCGGGAAGCGTCAGGCCCTCGGGCGGCGGCACGTCGGCGGGCTCGGTGAGCGGGTCCGGGTCGGACAGTTGGTCGGCGAGCCAGTCGCGGCCGACCCCGAGGCGCACCTCGGCGGCGACGAGGCCGACGACAAGCAGCAGCGCGAGCAGCGGCAGCGACCGGCGGAGAACGCCGCGGCGCGGCGGGCGACGGGTGGTGGAACGGCGTCGACGGTCAGCAGCCACCGCTCACTCCCTCCGCATCCGTCCCCGGGTCGCCCGCATCGGTCCGGGTGCGCGACACTGTGCCAAATGGTTTCGGGCCGGACGGCCCCGGGCCAGGGCTGCAACGTGATCGGGAGGTCGGCGTGTTCGAGTTCGACGTGTTGGTGGAGATCCCCAAGGGGAGTCGCAACAAGTACGAGGTCGACCACGAGACCGGGCGGATGCGTCTGGACCGGACGCTCTTCACCTCCACGCAGTACCCCGCCGACTACGGCTACATCGAGGAGACGCTCGGTCAGGACGGAGACCCGCTGGACGCGCTGGTGCTGCTGATCGGCGAGCCGACGTTCCCGGGCTGCCTGATCAAGTGTCGGGCGATCGGGATGTACCGGATGACCGACGAGGCCGGCCGCGACGACAAGGTGCTCTGCGTGCCGGCCACCGACCCGCGCCAGGAGCACCTGCGCGACATCAATCACGTGCCGACGTTCGACCGGCTCGAGATCCAGCACTTCTTCGAGGTCTACAAGGACCTCGAGCCCGGCAAGTCCGTCGAGGGTGCCGAGTGGGTGGGCCGCACCGAGGCCGAGGCCG
>Ga0136611_10002995_pt1 | contig 11801 bp, 7 predicted proteins | sample AntDrymUQ2232306_2_FD_106645 | JGI IMG/M metagenome (GOLD analysis project Ga0136611, IMG submission 106645) | Polar desert sand microbial communities from Dry Valleys, Antarctica - metaG UQ223 (23.06) | ecosystem: Environmental > Terrestrial > Soil > Desert | place: Antarctica: Dry Valley... | reverse complement strand
GATGATCTTCTCCAGGATCTCGGCAGGCTTCTGCTTGTCCTTGTCGGACATCTTGGCCAGCTCGATCTCTTTTTCCTTCGCAACGAACTCCGCGGGGACATCGGCCGCCTTGTTGTAGGGCGGATTCATGGCCGCCACGTGCATAGCCACGCCGCGCGCGAGTTCGACGCCGCCGCCGGCCAGTTCCACCAGCACGCCGATCTTGCCGCTATGCACGTACGCCGCCACGTTGCTGGCGCTGTCGATGCGGGCCAGGCGTCGCACCTGCACGTTCTCGCCCACCTTGGAAATCACCGCGGCGCGGGCTTCCTCGACGGTCTCGCCGGAAGGCAGGATGACCGCCTTCAGCGCTTCGGCATCGGCCACGCCGGACGCAAGCGCAGCTTGCGCGACGGCTTTGGCGAACCCGAGGAAGTTGGCATCCTTGGCCACGAAGTCGGTTTCCGAGTTCACCTCGACCAGCACGGCCCTGCCGCCATCCTGTGCGGCAACGATCAGGCCTTCGGCGGTGACGCGGCTGGATTTCTTGTCGGCCTTGGCCAGGCCGGACTTGCGCAGCCATTCGGCTGAAGCGTCGATGTCGCCGTTGTTTTCGGTGAGCGCTTTCTTGCACTCCATCATGCCGGCGCCGGTGCGCTCGCGCAGATCCTTGACCAGGGTTGCGGTGATGTCAGCCATGGGGTTACCTCAAATGGGATGGGAGGACGGGCCTCGGCCCGCCGATTGGCGACGCAGGTCCTGACGGCCCTACGCAAGGCACGCGAGCGGCCGCGCCATCCCCAAGAAGGGATACTGGCGCGACTGCATGACGCACGGATTACTTCGCCTTGGGCGCTTCTTGCTTGGCAGCGGCCGGTGCTTCCGGCGCAGCTGCATCTGCTGCAGGCGCGTCGACAGCAGACGCATCGGCAGTAGCTGCATCAACAGGGGCCGCGCCTTCAGCAGCAGGCGCATCGGCGGCGGCCTTCTTGGCGGGACCGCGGCGGCCCTGCTTCTTGTCGTCGCCTTCGGCGAAGTCCTGCTCGCGCACAGTGGCGGCGCTTGGCGCGGCGGCCTTGCCTTCCAGCACGGCATCGGCGGCGGCACCGGCGTACAGCTGCACGGCGCGGATGGCGTCATCGTTTCCGGGGATGGCGTAGTCCACCAGCTCCGGGTTGTAGTTGGTGTCTACCACCGCGATCACCGGGATGCCGAGCTTCTTGGCTTCCTTGATTGCGATGTCCTCATGGCCGATGTCGATCACGAACAGCGCATCGGGTAGACGGTTCATTTCCTTGATGCCGCCCAGCGAGGCTTCCAGCTTGTCGCGCTCGCGGCGCAGGCCCATGACTTCGTGCTTCACCAGCTTCTCGAACGTGCCGTCGCCTTCGGCCGCTTCCAGTTCCTTCAGGCGCGCCACTGACTTCTTGACGGTCTGGAAGTTGGTCAGGGTGCCGCCCAGCCAGCGCTGGGTCATGTACGGCATGCCGCAACGGGTGGCTTCTTCCTTGACTGCGTCGCGCGCACTGCGCTTGGTGCCGAGGAACAGGATGGTGCCGCGCTTCTGGGCCACGCCGCTGATGAAGTTCATCGCGTCGTTGAACAGCGGGACGGTTTTCTCGAGGTTGATGATGTGGATCTTGCCGCGGGCGCCGAAGATGTACGGGCCCATCTTGGGATTCCAGTAACGGGTCTGGTGGCCGAAATGGACGCCGGCTTCCAGCATCTGGCGCATGGTGATCTGGGGCATTGCGAAACTCCTGGATAAGGAACCGGCCGCCGATGGGTGAGGGCGGTGCGCCGCATCCTGTTCGGGATGAAGTGCGAGGTTCCGGGGTTGGGCCTCCCTGTCGTCACTGCGTCCGAACTCCTTGCGGAGCACCCCGGCGCAGGGGTTGTCGACAGGTGTGGATTTGTCGGTGGCGCCCGACATGGCGTTTCAAAGCCCCGGAATTATAGCCCGCGCGGGTGTTCTGGGGCAATTCGCCGGTACAGAGAGGTCGGAGGTACAAGGGCGGAGACCGTGTCGCATCGGCAGCATTGCCCCGTGGGGTAGATCCCGCCGCTCGGTCCAGTCATCCACGACTGATCTCGCGGGCGCGGGCCATCCATGGCCCGCTCGGGCTCTACCCCACGGGGCAATGCTGCCTGTCGAGTGGTTGGGCGGGTCATGGGGTCGAGCGCAGAGCGGGGCAGGATGCCCGGCGCCCGAATCGGGCCAGGGATGGCCCGACTGAGGGACAAGCCGATCCCATGGCCCGCCCAGCCACGAAGCGAGGGTGCCGGGCCGCCGCCCCTGCACCGCAATGCGCGATAATCCAGCGATGATCAACCTCAAGACCCCCGCAGACATCGAGAAGATGCGCGAGGCAGGCCGCTTGGCCGCCGAAGTGCTGCAGGTCGTGGCGCCTTTCGTGAAGCCGGGCGTGACTACCGACGAGCTGGATCGCATCTGTCACGACCATATCGTCAACGTGCAAGGCGCGATCCCGGCGAACGTCGGCTACCGGGGGTTCCCGAAGACCGTGTGCACCTCGGTCAACAACGTGATCTGCCACGGCATCCCGAGCGAAGCCAAGGTGTTGAAGGACGGCGACATCGTCAACATCGATGTCACCGTGATCAAGGACGGCTGGCACGGCGACACCAGCCGCATGTATCACGTCGGCACCCCATCGGTGATGGCGAAGCGGCTGGTGGACGTGACCCGCGAGGCGATGTTCCGCGGCATCCGCGCGGTCAAGCCGGGCGCCACCCTGGGCGACGTGGGCCACGCGATCCAGCAGTACGCCGAGGCCGAGCGTTTCAGCGTGGTGCGCGAATACTGCGGCCACGGCATCGGCAAGGTGTACCACGATGATCCGCAGGTCCTGCACTACGGCCGCCCCGGCGAGGGCGTGTTGCTGCAGGAAGGCATGACCTTCACCATCGAGCCGATGATCAATGAAGGTGCCCGCCACACCCGGCTGTTGCCGGATGGCTGGACCGTGGTCACCAAGGACCGCAAGTTGTCTGCGCAGTGGGAGCACACCGTGGCCGTCACCGCTGATGGCGTCGAGATCCTGACCCGGCTGCCCGGCGACGACAACGACCTGTGAACCAGCTGAGCGCCGATGCTTGTCCCCAGCAGGACGGTGCGTGGGCGATGCAAGCCCGCGAGCGCGTAGCCCAGGCGGATGCGGCGCTGGCCCAGCGATTCGATCACGGCGATGACGTCGATGGCCTGACCACGCGCCGCGCGGCTGGCGTGGACGCCGTGGTGAGAGATGCCTGGCAGCGGTGCTTCCTCGGCGGTGCGCCGCTGTCGCTGTTTGCGGTCGGCGGCTATGGACTCGGCGAGTTGTACCCGCAATCGGATGTCGATTTGCTGGTGTTGGCCGAGGACACGGCGCAGGCCGAACATGCCGATGCACTGGCGCGGTTGTTCGCGCTGTTGTGGGACGCCGGGCTGCCGGCAAGCCACGCGGTGCGCTCGCTGGCGCAATGCACGCAAGCCGCTGGCGAGGACATCACCGTGCTCACCGCGTTGCTGGAAGCGCGGCCGCTGATCGCCGATGCCGAGCTCCCCGCCGCATTGCGGGCCGCCATCGCGCCGGCGTTGGTGTGGGCGCCGGGCGACTATTTCCTTGCCAAGCGCGAGGAATTGCGCCAGCGTCACGCGCGCTTCGGCGATACCAGCGACAACCTGGAACCCAATCTCAAGGAAGGCCCGGGCGGCCTGCGCGACCTGCAGACGCTGCGCTGGATGGCGATGCGCGTCGCCGGTACGCGGGACCTGGAAGCGCTGGTCGAACTGGGCCAGCTGGGCGTCGACGAATTCGCAACGCTCGACCGCGAACGCCGCCTGCTCGCGCGCCTGCGCTTCGGCCTGCACCTGGTGGCGCGCAAGCGCGAGGAGCGGCTGCGCTTCGACCATCAGAAAACACTGGCCGAACGCCTGGGTCATGCGGATACCGAGGCCAGCCTCGGCGTCGAGAAAATGATGCAGGGTTTCTATCGCGCCGCCGCGCTGGTGCTGCGGGTGGGCGATCGCCTGCTGCAGCGTTTCGAGGAAACCCTGGAGGGCGATGCCGATCCGGTGGCGTTGACGCAGGACTTCGAGTTGCGCCACGGCTACCTCGCGGCTTGCGAGGACGAACGCGGTTGGCCACGCGATTCGATCAACGACGTGTTCGCACTGTTCGCGACCTGGGCTGCGACGCAGCAGGCGCGGGGCCTGCATTCGCGCACGGCACGCGCGCTTGCGGAATCGCTGCCGCGGCTGCCCGCCTTCGACGCCGTCCACGCCGATGCGCGCAAAGCCTTCATCGCACTGTTGCGCGGCCCGCTCCCGGTGGAGACCCTGAAGCGGTTGGCGCGGCTTGGCGTGCTGGGGCGATGGATTCCCGCGTTTGCACGCGTCACTGGACGCATGCAGTTCGATCTGTTCCACGTCTATACGGTCGACCAGCACACGTTGATGGTGTTGCAGAACATCGGACGCTTCGCCAGCGGTGAGGCCGACGAACGCTTCGCCATTGCGCACGAGGTCTGGCCGCGCCTGCGCAAGCCGGAGTTGCTGCTGCTGGCCGCACTGTTCCACGACATCGCCAAGGGCCGCGGCGGCGATCATTCGGACCTCGGGGCGGTGGACGCGCGCGTGTTCTGCGCGGCGCACGGCCTGTCCGACGCGGATGGCGCGCTGGTGGCGTGGCTGGTGGAAAAGCATTTGTTGATGTCGACCACGGCGCAGAAACAGGACATCGCCGATCCCGTGGTGATTCACCGATTCTCTGCGCTGGTGGCGGACCGCGAGCGCCTTGACCTGCTCTACCTGCTGACCTGCGCCGATATTGCCGGCACTTCGCCCAAGCTGTGGAACGGATGGAAGGACCGCCTGCTCGCGGATCTGCACACCGCTACCCGACTGGCCTTGAGGCAGGGCCTGGAACATCCGGTTGCGGCCGAGCAGCGCATAGCCGAGCAGCGCGCGCTGGCGACCTCGATCCTGGTCAACCAGGGAATCGATGCCGGCGCAGCTGAAGCGCTGTTCGAAGCATTGCCCGAAGAGAGCTTCCTTCGCGGACGGGTCGATGCGGTGGCGTGGCAGGCGTCCCAGCTGCGTGGGCTTGGGGGATGCGAGTTGCGGGTTGCAGCGCGACCGCTCGGCGCGCAGGCCGGCGCGCTGGAGATCTTCGTGCGATCGCCGGATCGCGATGGGCTGTTCGCAGCGATCGTGGCCATCATCGACCGGATGGGCCTCGCCATCCAGCAGGCGCGCCTGCTGGATGCGCCCGAGGGCTGCGTGGTGGATACGTTTGAAGTGGTCCCAGCCGATGGCCAGCGCCTGGTTTCGCCCGAGCAAGTCGAGCAGCTGCTGTTGGCTGCCTTGCAGACGGCGGACCTGGACAGCATCCGCCCGCCGCGACGCACCCAGCCTAGCCACCTCAGGCATTTCCGGATTGCCCCGCAGGTGGACTTCGCCGGTGGCGACCAGGGCCGCACGCTGCTTAGCCTGGTGTGCACCGACCGCCCCGGCCTGCTGGCTGATGTCACCAGGGTCCTGCGCGAATGCCGGCTACGCGTGCACGATGCGCGCATCGCTACCTTCGGCGAGCGCGCCGAGGACATGTTCCAGATCAGCGACGAGCACGACCGCCCGTTGCACGACCAGCAACGCCAGGCGCTGCGCGATGCGCTGCTGGCCGCCCTCGATGGAGACGCACGATGAGCCCTGCCAAGCCGAAGAAAAAAGCCGTTGCCGATGAAGCCGCGTCCAAGCAGTCGCCTGCAAAGGCCCGTGCCGCCGCGCGGGCGGCGGAGATGGCGGAACTGCGCTTCGTCATCGACAGCGCGTGGGAGCGCCGGGCGACGCTGACGCCCGAGGAAGTTGAAGGCTCCACGCGGCCTGCGGTCGAACGCGTGATCGCGGGCTTGGAGAAAGGCTGGCTGCGAGTGGCGGAACCGGACGGCAACAACGGCTGGACGATCAACGAATGGCTGAAGAAGGCGGTGCTATTGTATTTCCGCACCCAGGAAATGGAACTGGTCGAAGCGTATCCCGCGCCGTTCTGGGACAAGGTCCCGTCGCGCTTTGCGGAGTTTGATGAAGCCGCGTTTCGCAAGCTGGGCGCGAGGGTAGTGCCCGGTGCAATCGTTCGCAGTGGCAGCCATATCGGCAAGGACGTGGTGCTGATGCCGAGCTTCGTGAATATCGGAGCCTACGTCGGCGAGGGCACCATGGTCGATACCTGGGCCACCGTCGGCAGTTGCGCGCAGATCGGCAAGCATTGCCATCTGTCTGGTGGCGCCGGCATTGGTGGCGTTCTGGAACCATTGCAAGCCTCGCCCACGATCATCGAGGACCATTGCTTCATTGGCGCGCGCTCGGAAGTCGTCGAAGGGTTCGTGGTCGGGCACCACAGCGTGATCGGGATGGGGGTGTTCCTCGGCCAGTCCACGCGCGTGTACAACCGTGCCACCGGCGAGGTGAGCTACGGTCGTGTTCCGCCCTACAGCGTGGTGGTGTCCGGCCAGTTGCCCGCGGCAGATGGCAGCCACTCTCTGTACTGCGCGGTGATCGTGAAGCAGGTGGATGCGCGGACGCGCAGCAAGACATCGATCAATGATCTGTTGCGGGGGCATGCGGAGTGAGTCTGCGCGCGTCGCCGGGAGGCTGCCCGGCAGGCGGTTATCGCGACACGCCGTGAATACGTCCATGTAGGCTCATCGGCGACATCCATGTCGCCGATGGTCGCGAAAGCCGCCTGCCGGCCATCCTCCCGGAGTTTCTCGCACATGACGATCCTATACGGCCTCAAGAACTGCGACACTTGCAAGAAGGCGCAGAACTGGCTGAAGCGCTTCGGCATCGAACATCGCTTCGTGGATTATCGCGATGAGCTCCAACCTGCCGAAATGCTGGTGGCGTGGAAGGAAGCCCTCGGCGGCTGGGAGGCGATGGTCAACAAGTCCTCGACCACCTGGCGCACGCTGGCGCCCAGCCGCAAGGCGCCGGGCAGCGATGCGGAATGGAAGTTGCTGCTGAAGGAATATCCGCAGCTGATCCGCCGGCCGTTGGTGGCGATGGACGACGGGGCCATCTCGCAGGGGTTTTCGGACAGCGGGTTCAAGAAACTTTTCGGAATCGGGAAATGAGCGACGTCCTGCAACTTGCCTGCGATTTGATCGCGCGGCCATCGATCACGCCTGAAGATGCCGGCTGCCAACAACTGATCGCGGGTCGCCTCCGCGCGGTGGGTTTCACCTGCGAACACCTGCGCTTCGGCGAGGTGGACAACCTGTGGGCGACGCACGGCAACGGCGATGGCCCGGTGCTGGTCCTGCTTGGCCATACCGACGTGGTGCCGCCCGGCCCGCGCGATGCTTGGGCCAGCGATCCGTTCCTGCCCGAGGTGCGCGATGGCGTGCTGTACGGACGCGGCGCCGCCGACATGAAGGGCAGCGTGGCGGCGTTCGTGATTGCGCTGGAGCGTTTCATAGCAGCGCATCCGGAACATCGGGGCACCGTTGCGCTACTGCTGACTTCGGACGAAGAAGGCGATGCGATCGAGGGCGTGCGCAAGGTTGCCGAGACGTTCCGCGCGCGCGGCCAGCGCATCGACTGGTGCATCACCGGCGAGCCTTCATCGAAATCGACGCTGGGCGACCTGGTCCGCGTGGGACGCCGTGGCACGCTGTCGGCAACGCTGACGGTCACCGGCATCCAGGGCCACGTGGCGTATCCCAACAAGGCGCGCAACCCGATCCACCAGGCGATGCCGGCGCTGGCCGAACTTGCAGCGCGCATGTGGGATGGCGGCTACGAAAGCTTCCCGCCGACCAGCCTGCAAGTCAGCAACATCCACGCCGGCACGGGCGCCAACAACGTGATCCCGGGCGAACTGCAGGTGCTGTTCAACCTGCGCTACAACCCGACCTGGGACGCGCCGCGGCTGGAAGCCGAATGCGATGCCGTGCTGCGGTCGCATGGGCTCGAATACGGCGTTCGCTGGCATCGCGGCGGTGAGCCATTCCACACACCCGAAGGCGCCTTGCGCGCAGCCGCGCGCGAGGTGCTGGCGAAATTCGCGGGTGCGCCGCCAGAAGAAAGCACGGGTGGCGGCACCTCTGACGCACGCTTCATTGCGCCGCTGGGCGCGCAGTGCATCGAGATCGGCCCGGTCAACGCCAGCATCCATAAAGTCGACGAACACGTGCGCGTGACCGACCTGGAGCGCCTGCCCGGACTGTACCTGCAGCTGATGGAAACGATGCTGGCCGCCTGAGCGTCAGCGCGCCGGTGCCAGCCGCAAGGTGCGGCGCGCCGGGCCAGGCAGGAATGGCGACGGGCGACCGTGCACCCAGTCGTCGTGGCCGGCGCCCCAGAAGGGCGACAGTGGATGCCCGCTCTGGCCGCCGGGCATGTGCAGGATGCCGTCGCGCTCGTGACCAGGCGAGACCACCATGCGTTGCGAGGCACCAAAGCCCGGGCCCTGCACGCGCGGCATCGAAGTGTCGCCGGGCAGGGGTTCCGCCGGCATGCACAGCAGGCGCTTGCCCAGCAGCGGGATCGCCTTCGCCAGCGGATGGCATATCGAAGCGGTATTGCGTTCGCCCCAGGTGCGTTCCTTGAGCGGCCCGGCCTTGGCCAGGTCGTCTTGCACCGATTCGGCTGCGTCCTCGAACAGCGCGTCCCACGTCGCGTAGCGGCGCGAGAGCAGGTGCGCCGGGCGCTGGGTGACAAGCGGCCAGGACACGCCCTCCAGCTGCGGCAAATCCGGCATCACGAAATCCTTGCCAAGCGCGGCCTGCGCCGGCGCCACCAGCCCCTCGGCAATGCGGGCGCTCACTTGCAGGCGCCATGCACGCACGATCCGGTAGCTGGTCGATTCACTTGAGGCGCGGCCTTCCCAACGTTGCGCGGCCTGCGCCAGTGCCGCAAGTGCGGGCGTGTTCGCGGCGTTCGCGCGTTCGCGCAGCAGGGCCCACCATGGCTGCAGGAACAGCGCGCGGTCGTCCAGCTGGATGGCCAGCAGATCGCGTTCGCTGAAACGCTGCCTGGCGTGCAGGCCGTCGCGGATCTGCAGGGCGCGGGCACCCAAGGCATAGCCTCCGTCGCCGATTCGCTGCAGGGATTCGCCATCCGCCACCCGGTTGTTGGCGGTCCACAATCGGTCGACTACCGAAGACGCCAGGGTAACGCTGGTGCGGGTGGAGGCTGACCAAGGTGGACATGCGACGGCTTGCGTCGCGTCTTGTACCGAGGTCGGTGTGCTGCATCCAAGGTCGCGCTGCGGGATCGGGCCGAGCAGGCGCCAGGCGATGCGTCCCCCGGCATCGCCGATCACCAGGTTCTGGGTTGGCAGGGCGGTCGTGTCCGCGATCGCCAGCGCGTGTTCAAGGTCACGCGCGACGGCAAGCCGGGTGACGCCAAGGTTCACCGCACCGGGCAGGTGTGCAGTCCAGCGCAGGCTCAGCACGCTGCCATCGGCTTCGTGTTGGGCAACCGGGCCCCACTGGGTTTCCTCGACATCGAAACTCTCCGCCGTCGCGCCGGCGACATCGATCCGCTCGCGATGAACCACCACGCGTGCGCAGTTGCTGCCGCTGACGCTCGAGCAGGGCGTCTCTCGCTTGAAGTCCAGGTAGTCGCCGTAACTGTTGGTGAAGCCCCAGGCCACGTGACCGTTGCTGCCGACGATCACCCCAGGCAGGCCAGGCAGGGTGACGCCCTGTACGTCCACGCGGCCGCGGGGCGCCTGCGGATCCGGGTAACGCAGGCGTGCGCGGAACCAGATGTTCGGCGCGCGCAGGCCCAGGTGCATGTCGTCGGCCACGATGGCGCGTCCATCCGCGGTCAGCGAACCGGCGACCGCGAAGTTGTTGCTGCCAGGCGTGCCCTTGGTCTCCACCTTGTCGGGCACCGCAGACGTCGGTCCGGGGAAGCGTCGTAGATCGACCTCGTCCGCGCCGGGCAACACCGCGTCGCCACGCGCCTGCCCCTGCAGGGGTGCGTCCCAGCGAGTGCCGTCTCGCATCAGCAGGGCGAACAGCGCGGGCGGCAGGTGCGGTTGCATCCGCGACAGCGCCAACTCCCGCGCGTTGCGCCCGCCCTGCAGGTCGAAGTACATGGCATAAGCGACCAATGGCGTGTCCGCGGCTTGCCATGGCTGCGGCTGCCGGCGCAGCAGCAGGTAGGGCCAGGGCCGCGCGCGCAGTGCGGCCACGCCGGCATTGGCGCCGGCCACGTAGGCATCGAGCACGCCGCGCTTGTCGCCTGCGATCGCCTGCATGTCGCGTTCCGCCCGCGCGCGCATGCGGTGCAGGCGGTGGGTCTTGTCGGTGTCTACTGCAATGGGACCGAACAGCGCCGCCAGCTCGCCCGCGGCAGTGCGGCGCAGCAGGTCCATCTCGAAGTAACGCTCCTGCGCGTGCACGTATCCCAGTGCGCGTATCGCGTCTGCCTCGCTGCCGGCGTCGATCGTGACCGTGCCGTTGGCGTCTCGGCTTACCGTGACTGAGTCTGCAAGCCCGCTCAGCGGCCGCTCGCCTTCCAGCGCAGGCAGGCTGCCGCGTATCGACCAGACCGCAGCCATCAGGGCCAACCCAAGCAGGACTAGCAGCGCGAGCGTCCCGCGCTTGAACCATCGAAGCATCAACCTTCCCCCATTCGAAGCCAAGCGGCCCGGCGGCTGCGACCAGCCGCCAATATCGGTTGCATCGGCAAGTGTCCCTTGCCAGCAGGCAATCGCTGCGGCACGATCCGGCCATGACATTTGTCCACGCCAACAATAACCGCAATAACGCCAGCCCCCCGCGGGTCGGCGATTAGCGCGCGCGTCACACGCTGATCTTCCGGAGCCCGCACAGGAATGTGCGGGCTCTTTCGTTTCCGGTCTCGAATAAACCAGCAAGGAATTCCACGATGTGCTCGATCCTCGGCGTCTTCGACCTCCGCCCCGGCGCGGACCTGCAACCCCTGCGGCCATTGGCGCTGTCGCTGTCGGCGCGGCAGCGCCACCGTGGCCCTGACTGGAGCGGGGTACACGCGGATGCCAATGCCCTGCTGGTGCACGAGCGCCTGGCCATCGTCGATCCTGCAGGCGGCGCGCAGCCGATCCGCTCCGCCGACGGCGCGCTGGTGCTCGCGGTCAATGGCGAGATCTACAACCACCGCGACCTCGAGCGCCGGCTCGCCCGGCCCTATGCGTTCCAGACCGGCTCGGACTGCGAGGTGCTCAACGCCCTGCATCGCGACGGGGAAACGCCGGACACCTGGCTCGGCCGGCTTAACGGCATCTTTGCCTTTGCCCTGTGGGACGCGGATGCCAAGCGCGTGCTGATCGCGCGCGACCACATGGGCATCTGTCCGTTGTACTGGGGCCACGATGCCGATAAGCGCCTATGGGTGGCGTCTGAGATGAAGGCGCTGGTGCGCGTCTGCGAAGACGTTTCGGCCTTCCCGCCCGGGCATGTGTTCGACAGTGCCACCGGGGACCTCAGCCAGTGGTACAAGCGCGCCTGGCGCGACTACGACGCAGTGCAAGGCGTGGACGCGGACAAGGCCGAATTGCGCGAGGCGTTCGAGCGCGCGGTCCATCGGCAGTTGATGAGCGACGTGCCCTACGGCGTGCTGCTTTCGGGCGGGCTGGACTCCTCGCTGGTGGCCGCGTGCGCGGCGAAGTTCGCGCGCAGGCGGGTGGAGGAAGACGACGCGGGCGAGGCTTGGTGGCCGCGCCTGCACAGCTTCGCCATTGGCCTTGATGGTTCGCCCGACCTGAAGGCTGCACGGATCGCCGCCGATGCGCTGGGCACGGTCCATCACGGCTTCACCTACACCT
>Ga0136611_10002994_pt1 | contig 11804 bp, 12 predicted proteins | sample AntDrymUQ2232306_2_FD_106645 | JGI IMG/M metagenome (GOLD analysis project Ga0136611, IMG submission 106645) | Polar desert sand microbial communities from Dry Valleys, Antarctica - metaG UQ223 (23.06) | ecosystem: Environmental > Terrestrial > Soil > Desert | place: Antarctica: Dry Valley... | reverse complement strand
GAGCGCCTCGAGACCCTGGTGGCCTCCGGCGACGAGGCCGGCCTCGCCGAGCATGTGGTCGCGGTGATGGGGGCCGGCGACTCGGTACGCCGGACGCCGGCCTGATCGTTAAGACTTCCCCGCCTAGAGCATGAACGACCTGATCGAGAAGATCGGGCCCTTCCTCGGCGTGGCCGCCTTTCTGGGTCTCGCGATCCTGGCCTTCCTGATCTTTCAGCAGGCCCGCGAGGTAAGGCGCCTGAGGGAGTGGGCCGGGCGCGCGCCGGAGCGCTCCGCCGAAGCCGCCGAAGCCGCCCTGGCCGCCGCCGAGGCCCGCGGGCAGGAGGTCGGGGAGGACCCGGCGGAAGTCGCCGCCCGCGGCCGTCTCGCGACCGTGTGGACGGGCGCCCGCCGCCGCCTCGCCCCGCGCCTCGCCTGGGTCGACCGCCGGATGCCGGTCGACCCGCGCTACCTGCTCGCGCTGCTCGCCGCGGGGATCATCGCCGCTGCGGTGCTGACCAGCGGCTTCGGGCTGATCGGCGACGACGAGGGCGCGAGCGGCGGCAGGGCCGAGCGCGAGGAGAAGCCGGAGAAAGTCGAGGTCGCCGTCCTCAATGGGACCCAGGTTCTCTCGGAGACGACCGGGGAGACGATCCCCGGTGTCGTCGGCCTCGCCGACGAGGTCGCCGACAAGGTGGTCGAGCCGGCCGGGTACAGCGTCGGCGAGAAGGCCAACGCGGCTTCGGGCGTGGACGAATCCGTGATCATGTTCGAGTCCAGCGAGGGTGCCGACCCGGCCGAGAACGAGCAGGAGGCGGAGAGGCTTGCCGCCGCGGTCGCCGATCAGCTCGGCGAGACCGAGGTCACGCCGATGGTCCAGGAAGTGCGCGACCTCGCCGGCGGGGCGCCCCTGGTGATCGTGATCGGCGCCGACGACCAAGATCTCTGAGCGCCGATGGAAGCCAGCGAGATCTTCGATCGCTTCGGTGGGTACGTGGCATTAGCGGCCTTCCTCACCCTGCTGCCGGTATTGACGCTGTATGTCTCGCAGCGCCGCGACCTGCACCGGATGCGGGTCTGGATGCTGCGCGAGCCCGACCACCCCAGCGCTGACCTGGCGGCGAGCGAGCTGTTGCTGGATCGTGCCGAGACCGAGCTCGAGGAGCTGCTCGAGGAGCCCGAGACCGGGACCACGCCGTCGAGTCCGTTGCCCGCCGCGACCAGGGTCACCAACGAGCGCCCGGCGCTCGAGCGGATCACGATGGAGCGCGCGGCGCTGGCGCCGCATCCGCGCTGGCGGCGGTTCGCGGCCCGCGCCACCCAACCCAGGGTGCTGGTGGCCCTCGGCCTCGTCGCCCTGCTGCTCGCCGGCGGCGGGATCTTCGTCTCCGAGCAGCTGCTCTCCGACAACGAGGAGCGCGGCCCGGCCGCCACCGGAGCCGTCGATCCCGCCAGCGTCACCGTCGCCGTGCTCAACGGCACCTCGGTCAACGGCCTCGCGGGCAGGGTCGGCTCCGACCTCGAAGCTGCCGGCTACGAGCTCGGCGCGATCACCAGCGCGGTGCCGGGACTGGAGACGACGACGGTGCTCTACGCCGACGGGCAACAGCGCGCGGCACGCAAGGTCGCGAGCCAGCTCGGGCTCGACCCCGGGATGGTCGAACCGGTCGATCGCGAGTCGCGCGAGCTGGCGGGTGACTTCGACGTCGTCGTGATCGCGGGCGAGGACCGGGCCCGTTGAGAAACCGCGTCTCGCCGGGCGCGGCCCTGTTCTTCATCCTGCTGGCGATCACCCTCGTCTGTGCGATCGTCGTCGTCCGCGCGCGGACTCCCGATCTCGTGCTCGAGGAGACGGGTGAGCTGCCGGCCCAGTTCGCGCCCGCCGGCCCGGGGCCCGACCCGGAGATCGAGCTCGCCTTCTTCGTTCGCGAGTCGGATCCGCACGCGGTCGTCGCGATCGTCGACGGCGAGGAGTCCGTGGTCCGGACGCTCGATCCCGACGTCGCCCTGACCGCCGAGCAGGAGGTCGACTTCAGCTGGGACGGGCGCAACGACGCCGGCGTGCCCGTGCCCGCCGGCAGGTACCGGCTCGCGGTGACGCTGCCGGAGCACAACCGCGAGATGATCTGGCCGCAGCGGATCACCGTCGGCTCGCCGCCGGATCCCGCCGGCGCCGGGGGCGAAAACTGACCGCCGAGCCGCTCGAGCTGCTCGGCGTCCTCGGCTCCTGCGTCGCGGTCGCGGCGGCGCTGGTGACCCGCGACCGCCGCCTGCGGGTTGCGGCCCTGGCCCTGGCCCTGACCGTGGCGCCGCTGCTGGTGCTCGGCGACGTCTGGAACGAGCCCCGGGTGGTCGACTTCCGCGAGAGCCCGGCCCAGGTCACGGGCGCGCTGGTGCTCGCTGCGGTCTCGGTGGCGGCGCTCGCCACCGCCTTCCGCCGCTGGCCGGAGGCCTTCGCGATCGCTGCCTTTGCGACGCTGCCGCTGCGCGTGCCGATCTCGATCGGCGGCGAGACGGCGAACCTGCTGGTGCCGCTTTACGCCGTGATCGCCGGGGGCGTCGTCTCGCTGGCGCTGGCTGCGCGCCGCGGCGAGGCCCGTGCCACACCACCCTCCGCAGCCGCCGGCCCGCAGCGCTGGCTGATCTACGCGCTCGCCTCGACCCTGCTCCTCTACGCGATCCAGACGTCGTACTCCGAGGACGTCTCCAATGCGATCGAAAACATCGGTTTCTTCCTGGTCCCGTTCGCGGCCCTCTTCTGCCTGCTGCAGGAGGTCGAATGGCGCCCACGGCTGCTCGGCCGGGTGCTGATCGCGGTCGCCGCGGTCGCCGCCGCCTGCTCGGCCGTCGCGATCTACCAGTGGCTCTCCCGCGACCTCTTCCTCAACCCCGAGCTCTTCGACGCCAACCAGCTGCACGTCTACTTCCGGGTCAACTCGATCTTCTACGACCCCAACATCCTCGGCCGCTACCTGGCGCTGGCGATCACCGCGATCGGTGCCTACATCTCCTGGAACGACGACCGCCGCGTGCTCGCCGCGGCGCTCGCGACCGGCGCGCTGCTGCTCGCCGCGACCACCCTCTCCTTCTCGATCACCAGCTTCGCGGCCGTGCTCGCCGGCCTCGGCATGGTCGCGGTGCTGCGCTGGGCCTGGCGCGGGGCCGCGGTCGCCGCGGCGATCGGGCTGGTCTGCCTGCTGGCGCTGATCCTCGCCGGGGGCCTGCCGAACAGCGACATCCAGAGCGACCGTGGGATCGACAGCGGCCGCAGCGACCTGATCGAGGGTGGGATCGATCTGGCGCAGAAGCGACCCGTCGCCGGCTGGGGCTCGGGCTCATTCGGCGCCGCCTTCGTCCAGGAGGAGGATCCCGAGGCGCGTTCGGCGGTCTCACACTCGGAGCCGATCACGGTGGCCGCCGAGCAGGGGGCGATCGGCCTCGTCGTCTACATCGCCTTCGTGGTCTTCGCCCTGGCGACGCTGCTCGGCGCCCGCGCCGGCGCCTCGCCCGTGCGGACCACCGTCGCCGCCTGCTTCGTCGCCATCTTCGTGCACAGCCTCGGTTACGCCGGGTTCATCATCGACCCGGCGACCTGGGCGCTCCTCGGCCTCGGCGTCGCCCTGCGGCGGAGTCCGCCCGAGGCCTCGGCGACCATGGCCTCGTAAGTGTTCGAGTACCTGCGCCGCCTCGCCACCACCGGTGCCGCCTACACGGCTTCGAGCGTGCTCTCGAAGCTGATCGCGGTCTTCCTGCTGCCGCTCTACACCGCGTACCTGACCCCGGCCGACTACGGCGCCGCCGAGGTGATGCTCGCCTCGCTCGTCGCCGCCAGCATCCTGATCCGCTTCGGGGTGATCGAGGCGTTGCTGCGCTTCTACTACCTCGCCGGTGAGCAACCGCAGCGGGTCGTCGCCACCGGCTTCGCCTCGCTGTTTTGGACGGCGACCGCCGGGGCCCTCGTCGGCCTGGCGCTGGCGGAGCCGATCTCGGAGGCGCTGCTCAACCGCCCCGACGCCGGCCTCGCCCGGCTCGCCGTGCTCGGGCTGTGGACGCTGACGCTCTGGGAGTACGTGCTCACCCTGCTGCGCCTCGACGAGCGCGCCCGCGCCTATTTCGCGATCACCGTGATCAACGTCATCGTCACGATCCCGTTCACGGTCTGGTTGGTGGCGGTCGAAGAGCAGGGCGCCTCCGGGATCCTGCTCGGCACCTTCGGCACCGGGGCGATCTTCCTCGCCTGGCGCCTCTGGCAGGAGCGCCGCCGCCTCTCCTTCGTCCCCGAGCTGCCGCTGCTGCGGCGGATGCTGCGCTTCGGGCTGCCGACGATGCCGGCCGAGCTCACCCTCTACTCGCTCAACTTCATCGACCGGATCCTGATCGTGCGCCTCGCCGGCCTCGCCGAGGCCGGGCTCTATGCGCTGGCGATCAAGTTCGCCCAGGGGATCAACGTGATCGCCCGCGGCTTCCAGCTCGCCTTCCCACCACTCGCCTACTCGATCGCCGACGACGACGAGGCGCGTCGCGCCTATAGCCTGATCGTCACCTGGTTCGCGGCGATCTGCGCCTTCAGCGTCGCCGGCCTGTGGCTGCTCTCGCGCTGGATCGTCGACCTGCTGGCGGCGCCGGAGTACTTCCAGGCCTACGAGGCGATCGGGCTGCTCGCCACCGGGGTCTCGCTGTACGCGCTCTACCTGGTGCTGGTGGTCATCCTCGGGCGCACCGGGCGCACCGAGTTCAACCTGCCGGCGACCGCCGCGGGGACCGTGGTCAACATCGGGCTCAACCTGGTGCTGATCCCGCCGCTCGGGATCGTCGGAGCCGGGATCGCGCTGGTCGCCTCCTACCTGGTGGTACTGGTGGCGATGTACGTGCTCACCCAGCGCCTCTTCCCGGTTGCCTACGAGTGGGGGCGCCTGGCTCTGCTGGTCTCGGCGACCGCCGCGCTGGTCGCCGCCGGCGAGCTGCTGCTGCCGACCTCCGGGCTCGACGGCTTCGCCGCCCGAGCGGCGCTGTGGATGGCGCTGCCGCTGCTGCTCTGGGTCTCGGGCTTCCTCAGCGCCGCCGAGCGCGCCGGACTGCGAACCATGCTGAGCCCGGCCGCGGTCCGCCGGCGCCTGCGCGAGATCGCCTCGGCGCCGGCTCAGCGTCAGTCGGATCAGGACGCCGCCACGGGTTATGCGCCCGAGGTCCACGAGCAGGCTGCTCGCGACGAAGACCGGATCTAGGCTCCGCGCCGGTCGCGAGCTGGATTCGCATCGGCGTCGTGCCTCAGCGGCTCGCCAGCAGCCGGCGGTTATGGGCAGCGGCTGCTTCACGCATCCCCGGCGAGGACCACGGGCGCAGCGCCTTGCGGGCGTGCAGCCAGTAGCGCCGTGGGTCGTGGCGCGGCAGCGCCAGCGCGGCGAGCGCCCGCGGCAGGTAGCTCCAGGCGCCGAGCAGCCGCGCCAGCGCCGCCAGCGGCCGTGAGTGGTGCTTGCGCATGTAGAGGTCGCGGCCGCGGTGAAACTCGACGATTCGCCGCTCCGAGGCGCGCCTGTCGGTGGCGAGCTGCTCGTGATGCACGGCCTGCGCGCCGGGGACGTGCAGGATCGACCAACCGGCGTCGTGCAGGCGCTTGCAGAAGTCGGTCTCGTCGGAGTAGACGAAGAACGCAGGGTCGAGGAACCCGACCTCGACAGCGGCTCGGCGACGCACCAGCATCGCCGAGGACTGCACCCAGCCGACCTTGCGGGTCTCGGTGCCGCCGCTCTCGGTGGTCAGCAGCCGGTGCAGGAAGAGCGCCCCGGCGACCGCGGTCACCAAGCCCGGCAGCCGCCAGGCGCAATGCAGTGGCCTGCCCTCGGGATCGAGCAGCAGCGCACCGGCCGCCGCGGCCTTGGGGTCGGCTTCTAGCGTGGCCAGCAGCGCCGCGGTCGCGCCCGGGCGCAGCTCGGCGTCCTCGTTGAGCAGCAGGCAGTGCTCGCCGCGGGCCTCGCGCAGCAGCAGCGAGTCGTTCTCGGCCTTGCCGACCCGGCGGTCGCGCACGATCACTGTGGTCGCGTCGCCGAGGGCGCCCGAGCGAGTCGCCCAGGCGCGGGCCTCGCCCGGGGAGCCGTCGCCGGAGGCGTTGTCGAGGACCAGCACCTCCGCCTCCACCCCCTCGGGGTGGGTGCGCGCGATCGCCTCGAGGCAGGCGATCAGGTCGTCCCGACCGTCGGTGTTGACCACGCAGTAGGAGAGTTTCACCGCGGCAACGCTAGCGAGGGCCCCGGCACGCGAGAATCGCCCCCGTGCGAATCCGGATCGTCGACCCGCCGGCGTACACGCCGCCCTATGACCGCTCGCTGAGCGCGGCGCTGGCCCGCGGCGGCGCCGAGGTCGAGCTGGTCACCAGCCCGTTCGTCCACGGCGAGGTCCCCGCGGCGGTTGGCTACACGGTGAGCGAGTCCTTCTACCGCCGCTCCGGCCGCGCCGGCCTGCCGGCCCCGCTGCGGCGCGCCGGCCGCGCCGCCGAGCACCTCGTCGACATGCTCAGCCTGCGCCGCGACGGCGCCGCCGACCTCACCCACTACCAGTGGCTGACGGTTCCGGCGCTCGACTCCCTCTTGATCAGCCGCCGCTCGCCCCGGGTGCTGACCCCGCACGGGTGGCTGCGCCGCGAGGCCTGGCGCGAGCGCCCCGGGCGCGGCTGGCGCCGCCTGCTGGACACGATGGACGCGATCGTCGCCCTCTCCGAGTACGGCGCCGCGCGGCTGACCGACTCCGCGGGGGTCCCCGCCGAGCGCGTCCACGTGATCCCCCACGGGGCTTTCGACTACCTCACCCGGATCAGCGATCCGGCGCCGCTGCCGCCCGAGCTGGCCGGCGCCGAGGGACCGGTGATCCTCGCCTTCGGCCTGGTGCGGCCGTACAAGGGCGTCGACCTGCTGGTCGATGCGATGCGCGAGCTCGAGGGGGCCGAGCTCTGGATCGTCGGCCGCCCGCTCGGCGTCGATCTCGGCTTGCTCCGCGCCCGCGCGGCCGCGACCGGGGCGCGGGTCCGCTTCGTCTCGCGCTTCGTCGCCGATCGGGAGATCCCGTCGATCTTCGAGCGCGCCGACATCGTCGCGCTGCCGTACCGCGACGCCGAGCAGTCGGGCGTGCTCTACACGGCGCTCGCCTTCGGCAAGCCGATCGTGGTCAGCGATGTCGGTGGCTTTCCCGAGATCGCCGCGCGCGGCGCCGCGCGGCTGGTCTCCTCGGGCCTGGTCGCGCCGCTGGCCGCGGCCCTCGGCGATTTGATTGCTGATCCGCAGGCGCGCGCGGCGCTTGGCGCCGCGGCCGCGGCCGCGGCCGCGGGGCCCTACTCGTGGGATCGGGTCGCGGCTGAGCATCTGGCGCTCTACCGGCAGCTCTCGGGGAGCTGAGCCCGCCCGATGGTCGCGGTCGAGATCGTCTTCTGGGTCGCGGCGGGCCTGCTCGTCTACACCCACCTCGGTTACCTCCTGGTGCTGCGGGCGCTGGTCGCGCTGCGCGGCGGCCGCTCGAGCCCCACCGGAGCCGCTGCCCCCGCCGCCGATCCGCCGCTGGTCTCGCTGGTGATCGCCGCCCACGACGAGCAGCAGACGATCGAGGCGACCGTGCTCGGCGCCCTGGCGCTCGACTACCCGCGCGAGCGCCTCGAGGTGATCGTCGCCTCCGACGGCTCGACCGATGGCACGGTCGAGCTCGCCGAGCGGGCTGGCGCCGATCTCGTCCTCGAGCTGCCGCGCGGCGGCAAGGTCACGGCGCTCAACGCCGCGGTCGAGCGCGCCTCGGGCGAGCTGCTCGCCTTCGCCGACGCCAACGCGCGCTGGCGCCCCGACGCCCTCCGCCACCTGGTCGCGCGCTTCGCCGACCCGCGGGTCGGCTACGTCTGCGGCCAGGTCCACTTCGAGAGCGCCGAGGGCGACAACCAGGAGGGGCTCTACTGGCGCTATGAGATGGCGGTCCGCGAGCTCGAGTCACAGCTCGCCGGGGTCACCGGCGGCAACGGGGCGATCAACGCCGTGCGTCGCGATGCCTTCGTCTTCCTGCCGCCGCAGCGCGGCCACGACATCACCATGCCCTTCACCCTGGTCAAGCGCGGCTGGCGCGCCGTCTTCGAGCCCGCGGCCGAGGCGGTCGAGCGGATGGCGGCGACGATCGACGACGAGTTCGGCCGCAAGCGCAGGATGATGGCCGGCGCCTGGGGCACGATGCTGACCGGCGGCATGCTCTCCCCGCGCGGCTACGGGCCGCTGTACTCGCTCGAGATCGTCTCGCACCGCCTGCTGCGCTACGCCTCGCCACTGCTTCACCTGATCGCCCTAGCCGCCAACCTCGCGCTGCTCGGGGAGGGCCGCGTCTACACGCTCACCCTGGTGCTGCAGCTGGGCCTGGTGGCGGCGGCGGCGCTGGCCGGCGTGCTGCCCCTGGCGCCCTTTCGGGTGGCGCGCTACTACCTCGCCGTCACCGCTGCCAGCGCCGCCGGCCTCTGGGACTTCATCCGCGGCGGCGTCCCGCTCACCTGGGAGAAGGCGGCGGGCACGCGATGAGCACGAGCACGGTTGGGCTTCCCCGCGCGCTCGAGCTGGCGATCGCGCTCGCCGTCCTGGCCCTCGCCGCGCCGCTGCTGGCGCTCGCCGCGATTGCGATCAAGCTCGATTCGCGGGGGCCGGTGATCTACCGCGCCCGCCGGGTCGGCCGCGCCGGCGTGGAGTTCGAGCTCTACAAGCTGCGCACCATGCATGGCGGCAACGACCCGGTCGGGGTCGGCGCTCCGGTGCTGGCCGGCGACGCCCGGGTCACTCGGGTGGGCGGCCTGCTGCGCCGCTTCTCCCTCGACGAGATCCCCAACCTGGTCAACGTGGTCCGCGGCGAGATGGCCGTGGTCGGCCCTCGGCCCACCCTGGCGGCGCAGGTGGCCGACTACACGCCGCGGCAGCGCCGCCGGCTCGAGGTCAAGCCCGGGATCACCGGCTGGGCCCAGGTCAACGGCCGCGCCGAGATCCCCTGGGAGGAGCGGATCGAGCTCGATCTCGAGTACGTCGAGCGGCGTTCGCTCGCCCTCGACCTGCGCATCCTCGCCCGCACGGCGCAGCTGCTGCTCACCGGGCGGGGCCTCTACGGGTAATGTGGCCGCCTCGCTCGGGCCGGCTGCCCCGCTGCGGGTAGATTCTTCGAATCGACGACTTCGATCTCGGCACGCGCGCGGTCCACGCCGGCCTTCCAGCGCCCCAGCAGGGCGCTCCGATTCTCCCCGGGCCGACCTTCGCCGCGCCGTTTCATCTCAGCGGGGACCCGGGGCAAGCGCCGTACTTCTACGGGCGCCACGACAACCCGACGTGGACCCGCTACGAGCGCGCCCTGGGCGAGCTCGAGGACGCCGAGGCGGTCGTCTTCGCCTCCGGCATGGCCGCGCTCGCGGCGGTGATGCTGCCGCACCTCGAGCCCGGCGACGTGCTCGTCGTTCCGTCGGACGGCTACTTCCTCACCCGGACCTTGGCATCGGGGTATCTGGCGAAGCGGGGTGTGGAGGTCCGCGAGCTGCCGACCGCGGGCGATGGACTCGACGAGGCGCTCGCCGGGAGCCGGCTCGCCTTGGTCGAGACGCCGAGCAACCCGGGGCTCGACGTCTGCGATCTCGTCGCATTCGCCGAGGCGGCCCACGCGGCAGGCGCGCTGGTTGCGGTCGATAACACGACAGCGACGCCGCTCGGCCAGCGGCCGCTCGACCTCGGCGCGGACTTCTCGGTCGCCGCCGACACCAAGGGCTTGACCGGCCACAGTGATCTGGTGCTCGGACACGTCGCCGTTCGCGAGCCCGCGCACGCGGAAGCGCTGCGGACCTGGCGCACTCAGACCGGCGCGATCCCCGGGCCGCTCGAGACCTGGCTCGCCCACCGGTCGCTGGGCACGCTCGACGTGCGCTTCGAGCGCCAGTGCGCGACCGCGCTCGCGCTCGCGCGCCTGCTCGCTGATCGCCCCGACGTAAGCCGTGTGCGCTACCCCGGCCTCGAGGACGACCCCGCGCACGAGATCGCCGGGCGCCAGATGCGTCGGTTCGGTCAGGTGGTGAGCTTCGAGCTTGCCGACCGCGAGCGGGCGGAGGCGTTCCTGACTTCGTGTCGGCTCGTTGCCGAGGCGACCAGCTTCGGGGGGCTGCACTCGACGGCCGAGCGGCGCGCCCGTTGGGGTGGCGACGCGGTCTCCGAGGGCTTCATCCGGTTCAGCGTCGGCTGCGAGCGGGCCGAGGATCTGCTCGGCGATGTCGAGCTGGCGCTCGACGCCTCGAGTTCGGCGTAGCCCGCCTGCGCGAGGCCCTCGCAGCAATCGCCGCAGACGCTAACTTCCGAGCCGATGAGCCGGCGCAGCAAGGCGACCGTCACCCTGCGGGCTTTTCGCCCCGGCGACGCCGACGCAGTGCATCGCTGGTTCAACGAAGAGCGGGTCACCGCCGACCTGGTCGGCAGCCGCGACGACTTCTCCGCCGAGGCGGCCGCGGGCTGGGTCGAGCGGGCGATGCAGACGGCCGAGGACCGCAAGTGGGCGATCAGCATCGACGGCGACGACGAGGCGGTCGGCTTCGTCGCCCTGTTCGGCCTCGACCGCCAACTCGGCCCCGAGCTCGCGGTGCTCGTCGGCGAGCCCTCGGCCTGGGGCAAGGGCGTCGCCCGCGAGGCCGAGCGCCAGGCCTGCATCCACGCCTTCTCAGACCACGGCGCCCACCGCATCCACGCCGAGATCCCGGCGAGCAATGCAGCTGCCCAGAAGGTCGTCACCTTCCTCGGCTTTCGCTGCGAGGGCGTCATGCGCGCGGCGATCCGCCGCGGCGATCAGCGCATCGACAACCAGGTCTGGGGTCTGCTGCCCGAGGACTTCACCGGGTGGGATCGATAGCCACGGCGGAGCTGCTCGCCGACCGTGGCGCCGCAGCGACCGCCGACGAGCTGTTTCGCAGCCCAGCGTTCCTCGAGGCCGAGGGGGCGACCCACACCCTGCGGCTGAGCTCGCCCGGTCGCACCGCCCAGGTGCCGCTGATCGTTCGCGAGATCGATGGCTCCGAGCTCCTGGACGCGGTCTCGCCGTACGGCTATCCGGGCGCGACGATCGAGGGCGCGGGCGCGGTGGCGGTCGCGGCCGAGGTCGACTGGTCGCAGACGGGCCTGGTCAGCGTCTTCGCCCGTGAGCGCCTGCTCGGCGAGCCCTGGTTCGGGGGTGCCGGCGAGCGTTCCTCGGTGCTCGTCCACGATCCCGCCCGCCCTCGCCGCATCCGCCCGCGGCTGGCCGAGCAGATTCGCGCCAACCAGCGCGGTGGCTGGTCGGTGCAGGTGAAGCCGGGCCCGGACTCGGCGGTCGCCGACCGCGACGTCTTCGCCGCCGCCTATGCCGAGACCATGCGTCGCGCCGAGGCGGCGGAGCGCTACTTCTTCGAGCGCGAGTACCTCGACGCGGTGCTCTCCTTCGAGCGCAGCTGGCTGCTCCTGGCTCGGCGTGACGGGCAGCCGGGCGCCGCCGCGATCGCCGGGGTCAGCGACGGCGTCCTCCACTACTACCTCGGCGGCACCGCCGACTCGGCGCGGGCCGAGTCACCGTTCAAGAACGTGGTCGTGGCGATGCTCGACCTCGCCGACGAGCTGGCGCTGCAGCTCAACCTGGGCGGCGGCCTCAGCCCGGGCGACGGGCTCGAGGCGTTCAAGCGCGGTTTCGCCAACGGCGAGCTCCCCTTTCGCACCCACGAGCTGGTCTGCGATGCGCCCGCGTATCGCCGGCTGGCCGGCGGCCCGGCCGCGCAGGGCGGGTACTTCCCCGCCTACCGCGCTCCCTGAGCCGCGCCGCCGCGGCGG
>Ga0136611_10002993_pt1 | contig 11805 bp, 7 predicted proteins | sample AntDrymUQ2232306_2_FD_106645 | JGI IMG/M metagenome (GOLD analysis project Ga0136611, IMG submission 106645) | Polar desert sand microbial communities from Dry Valleys, Antarctica - metaG UQ223 (23.06) | ecosystem: Environmental > Terrestrial > Soil > Desert | place: Antarctica: Dry Valley... | reverse complement strand
GCCCCCGACCGAGCCTCCCACGGACGTGACGGACGCCGTCCCCGCGCCCGAGGAGGAAGAGGAAGAGGGCATGACGATGCTGGAGCACCTCGAAGAGCTCCGGGTGCGCCTGATCGTCTGCTCGGTGGCCGTGGTGGTCGGCCTGCTGGTCTCGGCGATGCCGCTACCGTTCCTCACGAACATCGAGGGGCTCGGCATTGCATCCGTTGCGGCGACGGTCATGGACATGCTCGCGCGCCCGGCGGCCGGCTTCTTGATCTACCTCAAGCCCGGCGAGGGCTTCGTGACGTACCTGCAGGTGGCAATGACGATTGGCTTCGCGCTCGCGATGCCGGTGCTCCTGTATCAGGTCATCGCCTTCGTGTTGCCGGCGCTCATGCCGCACGAGAAGAAGTACCTGTACATGGCCATCCCGGGTTCGATGCTCTCGTTCCTGGTCGGCCTGATGTTCGGGTACGTGCTGGTCTTGCCGGTGGCCATCGAGTTCCTGAAGACCTTCAGTCCGCTGCCTGCGGGCGTGGTGGCGGTGCAATGGGCGTTCAGCGAATACATGAACACGGTGACGACGCTGCTCTTCTACATGGCCATCGCGTTCGAGCTGCCGCTCGTCATGTTCTTCCTGACGAAGCTGCGCGTGCTCAACCCGCACCGACTGGTGGCGTTCCGCAAGTACGCCCTGATCCTGTCGTTCGTCATCGGCGCGATGATCACGCCGACGCCCGACCCGCTGAACCAGACGATCGTCAGCCTGCCGCTCTACCTGCTCTTCGAGCTGGGGCTGCTGCTCTCGAAGCTAGCCGCCCCGCGCGAGCCCGCCGTAGCCGCGGCGTAGGGTTCATAGCCGGGACGGTGGCGGCCGGGACGGTGGTGCTGTCCCAGTACAAGGCCACCCAGACGATGAGGGGATGCCCGTCAACCGTGGTGTCATCCTGAGGCAGGCGGAGCCTGTCGAAGGATCTCGTCTTCGATCCGTCTCACGATGGTCAGTCCGTAGATCCTTCGCAGGCTCAGGATGACAGGTGCGTTGACGGCGCTCCGTCGTCTTCACAGTGGCGCTGTACGAGCAGATCCGTGACACACACTACACCGTCCAGGTCGCAACGCGCGAAGGCCCCGAGGAATCAATCCTCGGGGCCTTCCACGGCACATCTAGAACAATGGTCGATGGGACTACGCCGAGCGGTCCTCCGGCTCCTGGAAGTTGTCGATCTCGACCGGGCGCTCGGAGCGGGCCAGCAGTTGGGGGTACTTGCCCTTCCTGATCGTGTCCGCCGAGATCACGCACTTGCGGATGTCGCTGCGCGACGGGATCTCGTACATCACGTCGAGCAGCACTTCCTCGATGATCGTGCGCAAGCCGCGCGCCCCGGTCTTGAGCTCGAGGGCCTTCTCGGCCGTCGCTTCGAGCGCGTCGTCGGAGAAGACCAGCTCGACCTTATCGAGCGACAGGAACTTGGAGTACTGCTTGGTGATCGCGTTGCGCGGCTCGGTGAGGATCTTCACCAGATCCTCCTTGCCGAGCGAGTCGATGCTCACCGAGACGGGCAGCCGGCCGATGAACTCGGGGATCAGCCCGTACTTGAGCAGGTCGTCGGCCGTGAGCTGCCGGAACAGCTCCGACATGTCGGCGTCCGACAGCTTCTCGGAGCGGAAGCCCATCGACCGCTTCGAGCCGACCCGCGACGCGACGATGGTGTCCAGGCCCTCGAACGCCCCCCCGCAGATGAACAGGATGTTCATGGTGTTGATCTGGATGAAGTCCTGGTGCGGGTGCTTCCGGCCGCCCTGCGGCGGCACGTTGGCGACCGTGCCCTCAATAATCTTGAGGAGCGCCTGCTGCACGCCCTCGCCCGAGACGTCGCGGGTGATCGACGGGTTGTCACCCTTGCGGGCGATCTTGTCGATCTCGTCGATGTAGACGATCCCGCGCTCGGCCCGCGCGATGTCGAAGTCGGCGGCCTGGATCAGGCGCAGCAGGATGTTCTCGACGTCCTCGCCGACGTAGCCCGCCTCGGTCAGCGCCGTCGCGTCCGCGATGCAGAACGGGACGTCGATGATGCGGGCCAGCGTCTGGGCCAGCAGCGTCTTGCCGCAGCCGGTCGGCCCGACGAGCAGGATGTTGCTTTTCTGCAGCTCGACGTCATCGACCTGCATGCCGGCGCCCACGCGCTTGTAGTGGTTGTAGACGGCGACGGAGAGCACCTTCTTGGCGCGATCCTGCCCGACCACGTACGAGTTGAGCTGCTCGTAGATCTTCTTCGGGGTCGGGAGCTTCGCGAGGGGCACCTTGGCCTTCTGCGGCGGCGCCGATTCCTCGTCGATGATCTCCCGACAGAGATCCACGCACTCGTCGCAGATGTAGACGGCCCCCGGGCCGGCGATCAGGCGACGGACCTGGTCCTGGCTCTTGCCGCAGAACGAGCAATGATATTGACCACGGGTCCCGCGAGTATTCGCCATGCCCTACGCCCCTCCCCATCTGTCAGCCCGTCCGGCGCGCACGACTCCCGTCGCGTACCCCGGATGCCTGTTCCCTGAAAACACCACCGACACCGCCCTAGCTGCCGTTCTCGGTGGTGCCATGCACCTCGCCGGTCTTTTCGTCGACCGTCGGCTGCTCCCCCGTCGAGATCGGTGTCGTCCCGATGATGTCGTCCACGACACCGTAGTCCTTGGCCTGCTGCGCGCCCATGAAGAAGTCGCGATCCATGTCGCGCGCGACGCGATCGACGTCCTGGCCGGTGTGGGCCGAGATGATCTCCTTCAGCCGCTGCTGGAGCCGAAGGATCTCCTTGGCCCGAATCTCGATGTCGGAGGCGGTCCCCTCGAATCCCCCGGCCGCCTGGTGGATCATCACCGTGGCGTTCGGCAACGAATAGCGCTTGTTCTTCGCCCCGCCGCACAGCAGCACCGCGCCCATCGACGCCGCCATGCCGATGCAGGTCGTCGAGACGTCCGGCTGGATCAGCTGCATGGTGTCGTAGATCGCAAGCCCGGCGTTCACGTAGCCGCCGGGGCTGTTGATGTATAGCGTGACGTCCTTGTCTGGATCCTCGCGGGCGAGGAAGAGGAGCTGGGCAATGATCAGGTTCGCGATCTGATCGTCGATGGGCGTCCCGAGGAAGATGATCCGCTCCTTGAGCAGCAAGGAGTAGATATCGTAGGCGCGCTCGCCGCGGTTCGTCTGCTCGATGACCATCGGGACGACCTGGTTGACGACCCCGTCGAGCTGGTTCACGTTCAGCGTGAGGGGCGGCGCGACATTCCCGCGCAGCTCCTTGCCCTGCCAGTTGATGTCGGGTGGGAGGCGGAAGGACGAGCGCTCAGAGAATGGGGGGAAGGCTGTCATGACTTGGAGTCTCCTGGCTCACCGGCCGCCATCGACGGGGCGACCGCTTCCCCTGTCTGGGGTGCTTCGGGTGCCGCGAGTGCTCCGGGTGAGCGATCCTGGTTGGCCGCGCCGACGACCGCGTCGTCGGCCGCGCCATCCTCATCCTGAACGCTCTCGGTGTCGTCTTCTATTCCGCCCACGGTCGCCATCAGCATGCGCGCCGCCGTTCGGCGACGCAGGATGCCCGCGACGCGCTCGCGGACGACCGGGCTGCGGAGCGCGTCGCGGATGATGCGTTCCGCATTCGCCTCGCCGGCGAGGTCGCGCTCCAGCTCCGCGCGGATCTCGTCGTCGGACGGCTCGATGCCCTCGGCGACGGCCACGGCGTTGAGCAACTCGGTCCGCTGGACGTTCTTCTCGCCCTGGGCCAGCATCTCCGCGCGGAAATCGTCCTCCGACTTCTGGGTGAAGCGCAGGAACTGCTGCAAGGGGATGCCCTGCCGCTCGAGGCTCCGCGCGTACTCCTGCGCGATCCGGTCCGCCTCTTCCTCGACGAGCTGCGGCGGCACCTCGATCGTCGCCTGATCGACGACGGCCTGGATCACATTGTCGGCGTGCTCGTTGCGGAGCGTCGCCTCCTGCCGAGCGGAGAGATCGTCGCGAATGGCCCCGCGCAGCTCCTCGATCGTCTCGTGCTCGGACCCGACCGTCGAGACGAAGGCGTCGTCGAGCTCCGGCAGCTTCTTCTCCTTCACCCAATGCACACGCACGGTGAAGTCGGCCGGCTGCCCGGCTTGCTCGGCATTGCGCCAATCGTCGGGAAGATTCAGGGTGAACGTCTTCTCGCCCTCGGGCTCGATCTCGACGATCTCGTCGGCGAAGCCCGGCGCGGGCTGGAAGCCCTCCGGATCGACCACGAACTCGGCGTCCTTGCTCTCTATGACAACGGTGTCGCCGACCGTCGCGGTGACGTCCATGCTGATGCGGTCGCCAACTCGCACCGGCCGCTCGACCGGCTCGAGGGTCGCGTTGGCGTCTCGGAGGCGCTCGACGACCCCATCGACTTGTTCGTCATCGATCTCCGGCGTCTCGAGCGCGATCGACAAGGACTTGTAATCGCCGAGCTCCACCTTCGGCGCGACCGGTACGGTCGCCTTCACCTGGAGCGGCTGGGCGCTGATGACCTCCAGGGTCGGGCGCGCCACCATCTTGATGTCTTCTTGCTTGACGGCATCCTGGACTACCTGGGGGACCAGATGCTCCATCGCGTCTTCGAGCAGCGCCTCGCGGCCCACCATCCGCTCGACCAGCGCGCGCGGCGCCTTACCCTTGCGGAAGCCCGGCACGTTCAGGCGCTGGACAATCCGGCGGTACGCCTGATCGACGGCCTTCTCAACCTGCTCGTCCTCGACCTCGATGTCGAGCACGACCTGACGATTCTCGATTTCCTGCGTGGCCACCTTCACCGGCGGTCGTCCTCCTCGAAGTGGCACGAAGGCGCGTCCATTGTGAACGCGCCCTCTGTCACGCGATAGGGAGCCTCGTCGACCGCGCGCGGCCCATGCCGAACACGTAGGCCGAGCACGTGGGCCACGTCGGACCCACCTTCCCTCCAAGGCTCTCCCTGTAGGATTCTATGAGCCTGCCCACCGGCCGGGCAAGACAAGCGGCCCTCCGCACTCACCTTACCACCAATGCGCGATGTCGTCACGATGCGCGTTACGCGCGACACGGGCGTACGCGCGGTCCGCGCAAGATCATGGGTGCCCGTGGTAGCCGGACACCTAACGCGCCGCGGCCACGGCGCGCCTTACCAGGAGAACTGCCGCTCCAGGAAACGCCGATTGAAGTGGAGGACGATCGGCGCCCCGTGCGGGCAGATCGAGGTCACGCTCGCGCGCCCGATCTGGTCGAGCAGCGCCGTCGCTTCGACCGGCATTAGCGGTTTGCCGCGCCGGATCGCCGAGCGGCAAGCGAGCCGGATCAGCAGCCGCTCCCGCCAGTCGTCCGACTCATCGGACGCATCTTCGAGCGCGTCACTCAGCCCGGTCCGATCGAGCGCGTCTGGCAGATCGGGCGCCGACCGCACCAGGAAGCTGTGGCCGCCGAAGCGCTCGCACGAGAACCCGAGCGACTCGAGCGCCCCGAGCCGCTCGCCGAGCACGTCCGCGCGGGCCGGGGTCAGCTCCAGGACGACCGGCTCCAGCAGATACTGGGCCGAGCTCGCGCCCTGCTCCGACGTCAGCTTCTCGTAGATCACCCGCTCGTGGGCGCGGTGCTGATCGACGACGTAGAGACCGCCCTTGCCCTCCGCGAGCAGCACGACATTCTGGATTTGCCCGACGTAGCGCAGCGCGAGGCGCGGGACCGGCTCATCCAGCTCGAACAGGGTGCCGGACTCGGCGATGCGGCGCGTCGCGGCCGGCAGCTTGTACTGGGTGGCGCCGAGCGCGAAATCTTCCTCGTCGGTCGGGCGGCGCGGGCTGCGCCCGAGGGTCGCCTTGACCGCGTCGCCGAGCGCCTCGGCCAGGTCGGCCTCCCAGAGCAGCTTCACCTCTGCCTTCGATGGGTGGACGTTGACGTCCACCGCACCCGGCGGCACCTCCACGAACAGCACCGCGACCGGGTGCCGGCCCGGCGGCATCAGCGGCCGGTACGCGGCTTCGAGCGCCTGCTGGAGCGCGGGCGCCTGGACCGCCCGGCGGTTGACGAACAGGAGGCACTGTTGGCGGCTCGGGCGGCTCAGGCCGGGGCCGCTCACCACGCCCGTGATGCGGCCCGCGCCGACCTGGCGCTCCGGCAGCGGCAGCAGGCTCGACGCCACGTCGCGGCCGAACACCTCCGCCAGCGTCTGATCGAGGCGCCCGCTGCCGGTCGTGCGCAGCGACGGATGGCCGTCGAGCACCAGCGAGAACTTGACCTCCGGCCGCGCGAGCGCATAGCGGCGCAAGAGCAGGCCGATCTGGGCGGACTCGCTGCGCGGGTTGCGCGTGAACTTCAGGCGCGCCGGCAGCGGCTGGAAGAGGTTGCGGACCCAGACGGTCGTGCCTCGCGGGCGCCCGCGCGCCCCGCGTCGCTGGACGCGGCCCGCCCGCAGCCCGAGCGTCGCGGCGCGTCCGCTCTCGTCGACGCTGCTCGCCACGTCCACCTCGGCCACGGCGGCGATGCTGGGCAGCGCCTCGCCCCGGAACCCGAGCGTCGCGATCTCCAGCAGGTCGGCCGCCCCGTCGATCTTGCTCGTCGCGTGGCGCTGGAACGCCAGCTCGAGCTGGTCGGCGGGGATGCCGTCGCCGTCGTCGGCCACGCGGATCAGCCGCAGGCCGCCGCCCTCGATGTCAATCCGCACGTCGCTCGCGCCGGCATCGAGCGCGTTGTCGACCAGCTCCTTGACCACCGACACCGGCCGCTCGACCACCTCCCCGGCGGCGATCCGCTCGGCGATCTCCGGCGGCAGCACGCGGATGGCCGGTCGGGCGGGCGCGAGAATCGGCGCGGCGCGGCGCGCGGCGTCGGCCTCGGACTGCACATCGGACTCGTGCGCCAGGGCGGCGTGAGGCAGCAATTCGTGTTCGGGCGCCGGTTCGGCCTCGGACTGCTGGCTGTCCTCTCGGTGCGGGTCGCGCGGGGGCGTCACGACCGGTCGGACCGCCCGATGTGGCGCTGGCTTGACCGGCCAGACAGGTCGTGTCCGAGCGACTCGGATCGGTCCGCGCCGGCCAGGTCGGAGAGCCAGGCACTCCAGGGCACGCTGCCCCGCGCGGACTCCTGGAGCTGGTGCAGCCGGATCAAGGCCTGGAGCGGCGTCAGGCTGCTCAGGTCGAGCGCCAGCAGATCCCCGAACACCTGGGCGGCTGCGTGGGAAGGCAACGCCGCCGTGCCGCGCGTCTGCGCCGCTTCCGTCTCGGCGCGCTCCGAGGCCGCCAACGCAATGCCTCGCTCGTCGCCATTTTCAGCCGCGTCGGAGCGCGCCGCCGATGCGCGGCCATCGAGGCGGCTCGCTTCCGCCGCGCGGCCATCATCGCTACCTGTTGCCGCCGCGCGCGCATCGGCGGTCGCAGCCGGCACGGGATGCAGGTAAGTCGTCGATGCTCGGCTCTCGCGGCATGCCCGATCGTTCGTCACAGCGGCCGGCGGCGCGTCGAACACACCGAGATCCGCGTCTTTCTCGTCTGCGAGCCCATTCTCGTGCATCCCGCCGAGCAGTGCCGCGTCAGAGGGCGCGTCGTCATCCCGCGGCGCATCGCTCACGAGCCAGGTCGCGCCAGACTCGCGCACCGCCAGTCCGTCCCGGGCGTGCTCGCTTGAGCCATCGGCACCCGTTCCCGCCTCGTAGTCACTATCGAGCGCATGCTCCGAGTAGAACGAATCCCGCGCATCGAGCACCAGCGGCGCGGCGTCAATCGCCAGCCCCGACACCTCGCGCTCGCACGCCGCATGCTCGGCGGTCGCCCGCTCCGGCGCATCGCGCTCCGGCGCCACCGTCGCGGGCCGGTCCCGCTCGGATGCCTCCCATCCGCCGTGTCCGACATCCGCGACGATCTCCTCGAAGACCGGCGCCTCGCGCACCCTGAGCAGCTCGGCCGCGCGCGCCGTCACCACCGCCGGCAGCCCCGCCAGCCGCGCCACCTGGACCCCGTAGCTCCGATTCGCCGCGCCCGGCACCACGCGGTACAGGAACGCCAGGTTGTCGTCGGCGTCGTCCACCGCGACCGTGACGTTCCGCACCTCGCCGAGCGCGTCGGCGAGCGCCGTCAGCTCGTGGAAGTGGGTCGCGAACAGCGTGCGGGCGCACACGGTGTCGTGGAGGTGCTCCAGCACCGCCTGCGCGATGCACATGCCGTCGTGGGTGCTCGTGCCGCGCCCGACCTCGTCGAGCACCACCAGGCTGCGCGAAGTCGCGTGGCGCAGGATGTTCGCCGTCTCGGCCATCTCGACCAGGAACGTGCTCGCGCCGGCCACGAGGTCGTCCTGCGATCCGACCCGCGTGAACAAGCGGTCCACCAGCCCGACCGTCGCGCGCGTGGCCGGCACGAAGCTGCCGCTCTGGGCGAGCAACACCACGAGCGCCACCTGCCGCAGATAGGTCGATTTGCCGCCCATGTTCGGGCCGGTCACGATGTGGACGCGTCCGGCATCGTCGCCGCCGAGCCGGCTGTCGTTCGGAACCACGTCGCCCGGCGGCAGCAGCGCTTCGAGCACCGGGTGCCGCCCACCTTCGATAGTCAGCGCGTCATCTTGCGCGAACTGGGGGCGCGTCCAGGCCCGCTCGACGGCCACGTCCGCGAGCGCCGCCAGCACGTCGAGGTCGGCCAGCGCGTCGGTCGCGACGAGGATCGGGCGTGCCTCCTCGCCGACGCGCCGCAGGAGCGCCAGGAACAGCGCCTGTTCCAACTCCTCGATGCGCGCCTCGGCGGTCAGGATGCGCGCCTCGCGCTCCTTCAGATCGGGCGTCACGAAGCGCTCGGCGTTGACCAGCGATTGGCGCCGGATGTAGTCGTCCGGCACGTGCTTGCCGTTCGCCCGGGTGACCTCGATGTAGTAGCCGGTCACGCGGTTGAACCCGACCTTCAGCGAGCGGATGCCGGTGCGCTCGCGCTCGCCGCGCTCCAGGTGCGCTAACCAGGCGCGGGCCTCGCCGATCCCGTCGATCAGCCCGTCCAATTCGGCGCTGTAGCCGGGCCGGATGGTGCGCGGCGTCCCCGGCTCGGCCAGCGCGGCGTCGATCGCGTCGGCGACCGCGTCGCAGCCGACCAGCGCGTCGGCCAGGTCGCGCAGCAGCGCCGAGTCGGCCGGCTGGATCGAATCGCGGATGAGCGGGAGCTCGCGGATGGCGCGGGCGAGGGTGAGCGCGTCGCGCGGGCTGGCCGTGAGCTGGCGGATCCTCCCAAACAGCCGCTCGACGTCGCCGAGCTTGCCGAGCGCCGCCCGCAGCCGTCCGCGTCGGATCGGGTCATCGACCAGCTCCTCGACCCCGTCGAGCCGCCGCTCCAGCAGCGGCACGTCGAGCAGCGGCTGCCCGAGCACGCGCCGCAGCCGCCGCGCGCCCATCGCCGTGCGGGTGCGATCCACCGCGTGCACCAAGCTGCCGCGCGACTGGTTGCTCCGCGCCGTCCGGCTCAGTTCTAGGTTGCGGCGCGTCGAGGGATCGAGCGTCATGTGCGAGCCGACCGCGTACGCCTTCGGTTGCCGCAGCGAGGCCAGCAGGCGGTAGTTCACGTCCCCGACGTACGCCACCAGCGCCCCGAGCGCCCCCAGCGCCGGCGACCCCGCCGACAGCCCGAACCCGTCCAGCGTACTGACCTTGAACAGCCGCCGCAACGCGTCGTCGGCCGCCGCGCCGTCGAACCGCGCCCGATCGAGCCCGGTCACGTGCCCGACCGCGCCGGCCGGCGCGGTCTCGTCCCGCACGACCAGCACTTCGGACGGGCTCAGCCGCTGCAGCTCGGCGGCCAGCAGCGCGTCGCGGTCGTCGCCGGACACGACGGTGACGGTCACCTCGCCGGTCGTCACGTCGGCGCTCGCGACGCCGATGCCGTCGCGGCCGTGCAGCAGCGCCACGAGCAAGTTGTGCTCCTGGGGCGGCACCAGCCCCGGCTCGGCCACAGTGCCCGGCGTGATGACCCGCGTCACCTGCCGCTCGACCAGGCCCTTGCCGGCCTCCCTGACTTGATCGCAGATCGCGACGTGGTAGCCCGCCGCGACGAGCTTGCCGATGTGCGGCGCCGCGCGGACGACCGGCACGCCGGCGAGCGCCACGCGGTCGCCCTTGGCGAACTCCTTGGAGGTCAGGGTGATGTCGCAGACGCGGGCGACGATGGCGGCGTCGCCCTCGAAGGTCTCGTAGAAGTCGCCGATCTGGACGAAGAGGATGCGGTCCGGATGCTCGCGCTTGAGGGCGTCGTACTGGGCACGGATCTGGCTCGCCTTGGCCCCGTCCCCGATGATCGACCTGGCGATCGGGCCGGGAGCACCGCGCGGCCTGCTGCTCGCTCGGATGGGCGCCATCGAGGTGGGCTCCGTGCTCGGGATACGAGCCCCTAGTATGTCAGGCGCCGCCCGGCCACGTCGATGCACAGTCTGGTGGGGAAGAGGGGAGTCGAACCCCTACGCCTTGCGGCACATGATCCTAAATCATGCGCGTCTGCCAATTCCGCCACATCCCCGAGCCACGCCGAGTATACCAAAGAGATGATCGAGCGGCGGACCTGACCTGAGTCGTGCAGCCTGTCCGACTCCTGTGACGGTTCGTCACCGGCCGACTGGGTTTGAGGGCTCGGGGGCGTCCAGCGCCTTCTGGAAGATGACCTTGTCTTCCCCCGCCTGATAAAAGTCGCGGATGCGGGCTTCTTCGTCGTAGCCGCACGCGCGGTAGAACGCCCGCGTGCGCTCGAAGCTCGGCAGACCCGACGTCTCCACCAGCAGTACGCGCTCGCCGCGCGCCGCCAACGCCCGTTCGACGTGGCGCAGCAGCGCCGATCCCCGCCCTTGCCCCTGGCGGTCGGGGTGGACGGCGATCAAGTACAGGTTCCACGTCCCCACGGTCATCCGCTCGGGCGCGTAGTAGGCGACGCCCACCGGCCCGCCGTCGTCGTCGGTAAGCCAGACGTGGTCGCCCTGGTCGTGGTCGCCCCGGAAGTAGTCGGCCAGCATGTCGTCCAACAGGTGCGAAGGGAACAGGTCGGTCGCGTCGATCAGGGCCTTCAGGGCGGCCGTGTCGGCGGGCGTGACGCGGCGGATTGTGGCGGATGCTTTCGAGCGGTGGGCCTGGTCCACGTCGTCCAGCATCTCGATTCCCCACGCTCTCTTCGGCGTCGAGTACAGACATCGACCAATACGCGACGCTTCGGTGCGACGCACATCGCCAGGTAAAAAGGAGCCCCGCTCGTCGGGCGGGGCCGGGGTGCTGGCGGAGAGGGAGGGATTCGAACCCTCGATACCCGCGAGGGTATACGCGCTTTCCAGGCGCGCGCACTAGGCCAGGCTATGCGACCTCTCCAGCGGGAAGCTCGGCGGAACGGCTGACAGGGCGCTAATCGACATCCTCGACGATGACCAGCTCTTCATCGATGCTGCCGTCCCCATCATTGTCGAGCTCGATGATCGTGACCTCGACGTCCAGTAACATGATCGGTTCCTTACCTCGCTCGTTGCAGGGCACCGGCGACGCGGCTGCCGGCATCGTGTACGCGGCGGGTCGCGTCGGCGGAGGGGGTGGGATTCGAACCCACGAAGGCTGTCACACCTTACCCGTTTTCGAGACGGGCGCATTAGGCCGGGCTATGCTACCCCTCCGAGGCGACCCTAATGATACCGAGGCCGGCGGCGGATTGACAATGCCGTCCCGTCTCATCTCCAGGGCCTTTTCATCAGAGACGGCCAGTCGTGAGGACGAGGAGGGCGGCGTTGGCTGGTCGAGCGGCGAAGGTGCGGAGGGCAGCAGCGATGTTGGTGGCGCCGGATCGTCGGAGGATGGC